>Ga0302320_10011767_pt1 | contig 18467 bp, 14 predicted proteins | sample Bog_T0_3_FD_202130 | JGI IMG/M metagenome (GOLD analysis project Ga0302320, IMG submission 202130) | Peat permafrost microbial communities from Stordalen Mire near Abisko, Sweden - Bog_T0_3 | ecosystem: Environmental > Terrestrial > Soil > Wetlands > Peat | place: Sweden: Abisko, Stordalen Mire...
TTTGCGTCACAGCAGCGGACCGCTCACTCTCGGCGTCTCCTACTCCTACAGTCATTCCTTGGACGACGCGTCGGATCGAAGCGATCCGATCCTGGTCAATTCGTATGACCTGCGCGAGAACAAGGCCAGCTCCAGTTTCGACGAACGTCATCTGGCCACCATCAGTTATGTCTATAAGCTGCCGCTCAAGAATTTTCCCCGCAACTTCATCGACGTGGTCGAGGAGCGGAAGCCAGATCCCGATGCCGGAAACGCGACCAAATCAAACTGTTGTTCCAACTGGTCGAATCGTCTTCTCGACGGCTGGGAGCTGTCGGGAGTAACTCTGTTTCAAACAGGCACTCCCTTTACCGTAATTAACAGCGCCGGCAACACTGGCATTTCCCTTACCGACAACGCCGGAGTTTCCAGCGGTCTCGGCATTGCGGCGTCCTATCCCGACGTAGCCAGGGGACTGCCCTCGCCCGGCAACAATTCCCAAAGTTTCGGCCCGCTCATCGGCAATCCTTCCGAGTTTGTGGCTCCGCGCGGGCTCACCTTCGGCGACGCCGGACGCAACTTCCTGAATAATCCGCGCCGCACCAACTTCGACATGGCGCTCCTGAAACATTTCAAGATTCGCGAATCCGGCGATGTTGAGTTTCGGGCTGAGGCTTTCAACGTTTTCAATCACACGCAGTTCCGCGTCTACGATCCCGATAACCCGGGCAGCACCGGAAACAACGTCATCAGTTGTTATGCCGGTCCCGCGTATTCCGCGGGATTCAAGGGCAGCGGAGCCGATTGCGTCACCGGAGCTTCGTTCCTGCACCCGCTCGATGCGCACCGGCCTCGAACGATACAGTTTGGCCTCAAGCTAGGTTTCTAGGATGCGACATGTTATGGAGACACTAACTAAAGCTCGATCAATCCAGGTCGCGAGTCGCGCACCCGATCCGCCCCGCCATTGCGGAGCGCGCCTGAAGTGTCTGCTGCTGCCGCTGCTACTCGGCACGCTGATACTCGCAGCCTGCGGCGGTTCCTCTTCTGGCGGCGGCCAGATCCAGCTATCGCTCTCCGGCAACTGGCAGTTCACCATGGCGCCTCCGTCCGACGGTTCGTTCCTGGGCGGTCTGCAGGGCGGGTTTCTGCTGCAGAACGGCACTTCCGTGACGGGAGCCGCGGCCTACGCCGTCTCCTTGCCCGGACTCTTAATCCCCTGCAACATCGGCACGGCTACAATCACTGGATCGATCACCGCAGCGATCAGCAACCAAAACCAGTGGACCATCACGGCAGTAGCCGGCACACAAACTTTTACGCTCCAGGGAATCCAGAGTTTCGACGGCACGACGATAGCGGGTACCTACAATTCAACCCCCGGCACGGCGGGCGACGGCGGACCCTGCGGCACCGCGCAGACCGGTCTGCAGTGGAGCGCGATTCTCGTGCCGCCGATTACGGGAAACCTCCAGGGCAGCTTCCACAGCACGGGCGGCAGCGCGGGCCTTACCAATCAGGATTTTCTGCTGTCGGGATCTCTCACGCAAGCGCAGAACACCGGAGCAAGCAGCGCTGCGGTCAGCGGCACTTTGAATTTCAGCCAGCCGGGAACGAATAACAGCGACTACCCGTGTTTCGATACGGCATCCGTCTACGGTCAAATCAGCGGCAATTCCGTGACTCTGCAAATCGTCGGACCTGACGAATCGATCCTCGGTCAGATCGGCGAACCGGCCGGTTCGAATGGCGTCACCGGCCTGAATCCCGTCACCTTTGACTCCACTCATGGTGGCTACATTCTGCACGCCGTCGGCCCGTCCTACTTGGTCGCTACGAACACCTGCCCAGGCAACGTGAGCAGCACATCGACTGCCGGAGATTACGGCGATATCTGTCTAGCGGTGGGAAGCCCGTCGGGAACCAACGCTTGCCAGGAGCCGATCACGCTGGCTCCCGCCGCCGTAACCATGGTCTACCCCCCGCCACCTCCGGCCACCACTTCAACCCAGACCGTCACGCTCGGAAACACTTCCAACGGTGCGCTCAGCGGTTTGACATTGACATTTGCCAACAGCCCGCCAACCGCGGCTAATTTTTCCGAGACGGATAATTGCGGCCCCGGCGGTATTCCTGCGCAGGGTCAACCTTTCAATCTCGCCTCTGGCGGTTCGTGCGTCATTACCATCACGTTTGCTCCGCAATGCGGGACGCAGTGCGCGTCTCCTCTGTCGGCAACGCTAACGGTTACCAGCCCCGCGAGCGCAGACGACGATACCGTCTTTACCGTGCCCATCACGGGCACAGTGACCGGCGAGGGCGCGGTGCAGAACTTGAGCAATCCCACTTCTCAGGACGTGGAACACCATGCAGAGACGAACTAGAAATCGAATGCTGTGTCGCGGGTATCTTGAACTCCTTCCGCTGGGGCGACGCTGCGCGACTGCTCCGCGGGTTTTGCTCGTCGCCACCACAGCAATAACGATAGCGATGATGCTCTCTGCGTGCGGTGGTGGCAGCGCTTCCACCGGTCCGCAGCCGAGCGGATCGCTTTCCGGTAACTGGCAGTTCACCATGGCGCCTCAAACCGACGGAAATCCGCACGATCCCACTTTCACCGGTGGTCTCCTCGGCGGGTTTCTTCTCCAGAACAACTCTTCAGCCTCGGGCCAGACGGTGTACACAGTCACGTCGTCGACCACCGGAGTATGCAACAGCGGATCGGCTCCAGTAGCCGTAACCATCAGCGGCCAGAACGTCACCCTTACCGAAGTAGCCGGCACACAGACTTTTACGCTCACGGGAACGCTAAGCTCGGATGGCTCGACGATGATGGGGACCTACACGTCCACCGCCGGAACAGCCACCGACGGTTCTCCTTGCGGATACGCCGAAACTGGCCTGTCATGGAGTGCAGTATCCGTACCCCCACTTTCGGGATCCATCAACGGAAGCTTCCACAGCACCGGCGGAGCCTCCGGCCTGACCGATCAAGATTTCATCGTATCGGGCACACTCACCCAGGGTCAGAACATCGGAGCCAGCAACGCGACCGTCACCGGTACTTTGACCTTTACCAACTACCCTTGTTTCTCGGTTGCGTCCGTGAACGGCCAAGTCAGCGGCAATTCCGTCATCCTGCAAATCATCGGAACCAACGGAGCCGTCGTCGGTCAAATTGGCGAACCCGCAGGTTCGCCGACAGGCGTGAATCCCGTGACCTTTGTCTCTGCCACGGGCGGTTACATTCTGCAGGGGACGCAGCCCTCCTACATGGTGGCCACCAGTTCCTGCCCCGGCAATCTCAGTTCCGAGAGTGGAGCAGGAGACGCCGGAGCCATCTGTCTCGCGTTGAACAGCACAACCGCTTGCCAGCAACCGACCACGCTGTCCCCGGCCACTGTCACCTTCCCTGCTCAGCTGTTGGTATCGCCTCCGACGACGCAGTCGATCACGCTGACGAATAGTTACGGCTCTAGTCTGACCGGTCTTACAGCAGCCTTTGCGGATGACAACTCCTACGCATTCGCCGGCCCAAGCGATTTCACCGGTTTGCCCAGCTTCACCGAAACAGACGCCTGTGGCCCGGGTGGCGGCCCTTCGAACGGACACCCTTTCGACCTGGCTTCCGGCCAGTCTTGCGCCATCACCGTGACCTTTTCCCCACAAGAAAGCTGTCCCTGGTTGCCATTCCCTCCCCCGTCTAGTTCGTCGTCCAGTCAAGGTGCCGCCCCGGAGGTTTGCCCGCTGCCTCTGCAGAACTTTTTCGTACAAGTGAGCGTCCCTCTTATCCAAGACAAGAACCCCGACGGTTGGCCGATCTTCGCGGTCCCCATTTCTGGCATCGGGTTCAGCGCTATCCAACCCTCGACTCCCGAGCTCGATTTTGGCGCGGAAAACCAGTCGAACCCGTCGGAAGCGAGTCTTCCGCAAGCCCTCTCCTTCACCAACTACAGTGCGAATCCGGTCCAGATCCTAGGGAGAGCGTCTTGCGAGAACCCACCGAAGGGCCCGCTCACGCTTCCCGCGCCGAGGCAAGAAAGCCCCGTTGCCGGACTGCTGGTAGTGGGCACCCCGCCAGGCGTTAACAACACCATTGGCCCTATTCCCGCCGCTGGGACTCACCCGACTACCATCACCTACAACTGCGACAGCGATCCCGGAACTTCGGAGCCGAACTTCCAGATCTCATCGGACACATGCACCGGAACCTTGCTGGCTCCTCAGGCAAGTTGCAGCCTGCAGGTGACGTACGTCCCGCAGCCGAATACCGACATCAATAGCGGTCTGGATTATTTTCTGGAACTCAACACCCTCCAGTGTTGGCCGGTCGGTACGCCCCCGTCTTCGTCCAACCCTTGCGAAATCGATAGCGGACGCTTCCCCGTGGAATTGAAAACCAATACCCCCAGCCCACTGCGTATGTCCCCCAGCGCCGGCTTGGATTTTGGCAGCGAGAAGAAGGGCTCAACCAGTTCGCCGTTGACGATTACGCTTGTCAACGACCAGTCCCTCGCCAGTCCGCTAACCGTTGCCTTCGTCGGCAGAATTTCGACGCAAGGCAACTACGCTGAAACCGACGATTGCCCCGCTACTCTGGCTCCCGGCAGCAGTTGCACTCTCAGCGTGACTTTCACGCCCACCGGTGTGGGATTCGAATCAGGCAAGCTCACGATTGATTACACGCAGGAAACAAGCGGGGGAGTAATCACCACCGGCAATCCCCAATACGTGTACCTGCGGGGTACGGGACAGTAGCATCCGCGCGCCCTGGCGTTCGGTTTTGTAAACGAGCTGGCGGTGAAGTCGGAACACAATGCTATGGGCATAAAGATGAACGCAAAGACAATGCAATTCAATTCCAGGAGGTCGGCTGTGACAACCAAACCATGGGTTCTCTTTCTTTTAGCGGCGGCGATGCTTGCAGTACTCGCCGGATGCGGAGGAAGCACCGCAAATGTGCAGAATCCTCCACCGCCGCCGCCCCCCCCCAGCGTCACCGTCACCGTCCAGACCAGCGCATCCTCGATTTCAGTCAGCGGCACTGTGAGCCTCACGGCAACCATTCAGGGCCCTGCAGGCATAGTCAGCGATGGAGTTGTTTGGACCATGACGTGTCAAAACGGCTCCGGCAGCGTATGCGGCACCCTCAGTAGTCCGTCGAGCCAGAGTGGCGCCGCGATCACCTTTACGGCACCCTCAACTCTTTCCACCAATACCATGGTCACCGAAATCGTGGCCTACGCGGAAGGCGATCAGTCGGTCAACGAGGTCTCTCCAATCACCATCACCACTTTCAACAGCAGTCTTAAAGCGGGCACCTACGTTCTCCAGGCCGAGGGAGTTGACTCGAACAATAATCCGTACCAGATTGCAGCCGCCCTTGTCCTCGACGGCCAAGGCAACATTAAAAATGGAGAGCAAACCGCCAACTACCTCGCCTATGGTTCCCTGACGGACACCAATCTCACCGGCACTTATTTCCTCGGCAATGACGGTCGAGGGCTGATTACCATTAACACGAACGACCCCGACATTGGCGTGCCCCCGAATAACAACGGCATCGAAACCTTCGCTTTCGTGTTCCTCAACAATCCCTCGCAGAATCCACAGGCTCTCATCTCGCAAATTGATCTCGGAAATGCGAACACCGGTACCTCCGCAGTCGGCACGTTGGATCTGCAACAGACCGGTGTCGTCGCTCCCTCGGGAAGCTACGTCTTCGTCGTGAAGGGCGCCAATGTCGCCAATCCCGCCAACAGCCTGCCGTTCGCCTTCGGCGGTGTCCTTGATATTCCCTCCGGCCAGACTGCGATCACCGGCGTGACCGACGAGATCATCGGCGAAAAACTTAAGTTAAGCGATGCAGCGTTTCTCACCGGTTCAAAGTTGTCGTCGGTGCCGGATACTCTCGGCAAGGTCACCTTTATGCTGGCCGGCCTCCTTTCCGGTGTCCACCCGAAGCCCGTCACCGCCCTTTTCGCCGGTTACATCGTCGACCCGACCCACATAAAATTGATCGAGACCGACGGCGCTGCGGGCGGCACCGTTGCCCCGTTAGGTCTGACCGGCGGACTAGCCATTGGCCAGACCGCGGGCAGCTACGGCAATTTCAACAACGCGTCCTTCGACGGCCCCTATGTGTTCGGAGTCACGGGAGTGGACCTCTCCCCCAACAACACCGGTTACATTCCTTCGACCTGGACCGCGGCCAGCCTGTTCACCGCCGATGGCAATGGCTGCCAGAGCGATTCGTGCAACGGCTACACCGACACTTTCCTGCAGCAGAACTGTGTCCAGTCAACCTGCAAAACGCAGGCGATCCAGGGCGCCCAGATCAGCGCGGCATTCACCGGAACCTATGCAGTCGACTCCTCCAGCAGTTCCTGCGGAGCCACCAGCGGAACCGTGGTTGCTGGAACCGGCCGCGCCTGCCTCACTCCCGCCACTTTCACGCCCGCGCCTAGTCCGGTATACAGCCCTGAGCTCTTTTTCTATCTCACCAACCCCACCGCCACCGGCGAGGCCCTGGTTCTCGGCATCGGAGACATCGGCTCCGCGCCCAATCTCCACTATCCCTCGATTGGAACCGGAGTCGCGTATCCGCAATCGACGAACGCTCCCGCATTCAGCGGCGATTACGGACTAACCTTCACCCAGGTCAATCCGACCGAGACCGATGGATCTGGCCAGATCATCGTGAACCAGACGCCGACGGCCGTGCTCCCCAACTGCCAGGTGCCGGTGCAAATCTGTGGCCTGGCGGATGCATCCGATGGCGACGGGCAGGACAACAGCTTCCTCGGCACTTTCACCAGCCCGTCCACTGCTCCTTTTTCGGGCACTCTCTATGCCAATCCCACCCCACCGACAGGCGTCTTCGACAACGTGTTCCCCCTGGCCCCGAACCAGCCCATGACGGTGAACTATTACTTCATTGACCCGGATCACGGCTTTTTCGTCGAAACCGATTTGGTAAGCCCGAGCCCGGGATCGGGGCAAGTGTCTTTCGGATACTATGCGGCGCGAACCCCGTTGTGCGAAGGCTGTCCGTAACGAAAACCGTCAAGCGCGAAATTACTGAGCACGATATTACGGAGAAAGAAATCAGGAAGAAAGAAATCCAGGGATAGCAAAAGCAGCCTTCACAAACGCGAGCTCAGTGCTTCTCTTCCGCCGCTGCGGCCTGTTGCTCAGCCCGTTTTGCGTCCCGCTCGCGGCCGAGTCCGCGATAAGCTCGCGCCAGCAAACGCAGGGCTGCGGCATTTCGCGGCTCCACTTTGGTCAACGCTTCCAGATCCGGCAAGGCTCCGGCAAAATTGGATTGCTGAATTTGGGCTTCCGCCAGTCCCAGTCGCCCCTCGCTGTTGTTAGAATCCACCAGCAGCGCTGCCTCGAATTGGTCTTCCGCCCTCTTCGCTTCCTTTAGTTGCAGATATACGTGGCCGAGCAGCAACCGCGCCGACGTTTGACCGGGCGCCTGCTTCAGGCCCAATTCCAGCGCATCCCGCGCGCCCGCCCAATCTCCGGATTTCTCCGCCGCCTGGCCCCATTCAAACGCGGCCGACGAATCGTAAGGACGCAGTTCACACGCCCGCTTCAAGTGCAAAGCGGCCTTGGCGAAATCTCCCGCAGCCAGTTCAAGCTCGCCCAGTTGGCGGAGGGCTGTCGGTGAGTTCGGGTCGAACTGCAGCGCTTTTTCCAAAAACTGCCGCGCATCGCTCAATCGATTGTCGTCGCTGGCCAGCATCGCGTTGTGCAGCAGGTTCTGCTCTCCGACCTTGTCTTTGGGATCCGGCAAACTCTCTCCCGGCTTGCTTGAGCCGCTCGGCGGCGGCAGCTTAGCCTTCCACTTCGCCATCTCCGCTTGCATGCTCTGCACTTTGGAATTGTTACCGCCGGAATTGCCACCGCCCGGCGCATACAGATTCTTCAACTCCCTGGGATCGGCCTGAAGGTCGTAGAGCTCGGGCCGCGGAGCTTCGATCCACTTCGTATTGTCCGCGCGCAAGGCCCGCAACGGAGCCCATTCCCAGCGCAGTGGATAATCGGTCTCGGCGAAAAGTTCGCGATTCGAGGACGACACCTCTCCCTCGATTAAAGGAAGCAGCGACTCGCCGTTCAACTCCGCCGGCGCTGCCACGCCCGTCGTAGAAAGAATCGTCGGAAGGATGTCGGTCGTGCGCACCTGCGCATCAATCACGGCGCCGCTCCGATTCTCATTCCGGTTCTCATCTCGACGAAGACCGCCTGCCGCCATTTTCACCGGCATTTTCACCAGGAGCGGAATGTGCAGCGTCGAGTCGTACAGAAACAGCCCGTGTGTATCCTCTCCGTGCTCGCCCAGGCCTTCGCCGTGATCGCCCGTGACGACGATGATGGCATTGTCATATGCGCCCGCTTTTTTCAGAAACGCAATCCAGTGCGCCACCGCCGAATCGGCATAGGCGATTTCCCCGTCATATAAGTGGTCTTTGTATTTTTCCAGAAACGGCGGCGGCGGCTCGTAGGGATCGTGCGGGTCAAACAAATGCACCCACACAAAGTGGGGACCGGTGCGGTGCTTGTCGAACCAGGCTTCGGCGTGCTCCACCACTTCCATGCCGCGCCGCTCGACCCGATCCCAGCGCTCCTTATTAGTACCGTCAGGATTCTTGCCGTTGGCGTCCGGGTTATCGGTCTTGGGGAAGTTGTCGTAGAAATCGAAGCCGCGATCAAAGCCCGGAGCGAGTGTGTTGCTGTCAAGAATCACCGCTCCGATAAAGGCCGCGGTTTGATAGCCGTGCGCCTTGAGCAGTTCCGCCGCGGTCACATGCTGCGGCAAGAGCGGAACTCCAAAATCGGTGACGCCATGCACGCTGGGCAACAGACCCGTGAGAATGGTGGCGTGCGAAGTGTTCGTGATCGGACTATGAGTAAACGCCTCCGTGAAACGGAAGCCATCGGCGGCCAGCGCGTCCAATGCCGGTGTTTCGACCTGCTTGTATCCGTAGCACCCCACATGATCGGCGCGCAGCGTATCAATTGTGATAAGAAAAACGTCGGGCGAAGAGCTTTGTGGGGTGGACGTCTGCCCCCCCGCCCGAACCGCCAGCACAACGGCAAAAAGAAACAGGGCAAATCGCTTCATCGAACGCACAGCTTATCATAGCGGCCCCATAAACAATCTGTAAGATGTCAGCCCGGTTTTCACGGGCGAGAGGGCGCCCGTCGTCGCCAATAATAATGATGTTGGACATTGGATGTACAATCGGCTGGGAAATTGCTTCCCCGTGGTGGCTCAACAAGTAGTTCCGGTTACCCCGTGTGGTGACAAGGCAAATCCCGTGTGGTGACGGGGCTTCGTCCCGTCCCGCGGGGCAAAGCCCCGCCGCCACACCGACGCCGCGAACTCTGCCACTCTCGGTCGTGACGCGTCTCGTCGAAGGAGTGCCTGTGGACAGCAAAGATTTTCTTCGGATGTTTGCCTACGATGACTGGGCCAACCGCGAATGCCTCGCCGCCATGCGTGCGCCTGGCTCCGTCCACCCGGACGCGCTCGGGCGCATGGCTCACATTTTTTCGGCGCAGAGGCTCTGGCTCGAGCGCATTCTGAAACAACACCAGAGCATGGCGGTTTGGCCGGTTTCCACGATTGACGAATGCGTGGCCCTGGCCGACGAGATGTCCTCGGCATGGCGAAGCTACCTGGCACGCCTCGGAAATCAGTTCGCACCCGGTTCCCTGAACGACAATGTCGAATACCGCAACAGCCGCGGCGAGTCCTGGTCGAACCGCGTAGAAGACATACTGACGCACGTACTTTTTCACTCCGCCTATCATCGCGGACAGATCGCCCTGCTAATGCGCGCCTCCGGCGCCGAGCCCGCCTCTACCGATTTTATCCGCGCCGTGCGAGAAGGCTTCCTGGAGTAGAATTTTCCGAATCGAGGGCAATGCTCCTGCGCCGCTCCTGAGGCGCATACCTGAGGTGCATTCCTGAGGCGCATACCTGAGGCGCATACCTGAGGCGCATACCTGAGGCGCATACCTGAGGCGCATACCTGAGGTGCATTCCTGAGGTGCATTCAATGAAGATCGATCGAGGAGCGATACCGCACGTCTGGCTGCCCGCGCTCGTAGGCCTGTTGGCTCTCGGCGAGATATTTCGCGCCACACCCGGGCCGCATGATCTCTTTCGCTTCATCGGTCTGCTCCTCGCTCTGCTCGGCCTCGCCGGCATCATCCTCGCCCGTTATACGCTCGGCCGATCGTTCTCCTGGGTACCGAAAGCGACGGGCCTCGTCACCACCGGCGTCTACTCGCGCATCCGCAATCCGATTTATGTTTTCGGAGTGTTTTTGGTCATCGGCGTGGGCCTCATGTTGAAGAGACCCGAGATCCTGGTGATTCTAGCGGTGCTGATTCCCATGCAGATTTTTCGCGCGCGCCGCGAAGCCGCCATCCTCGAAGCCAAGTTCGGCGAAGCCTATCGCGAATACCGCAAGCAAACCTGGTTCTGACCCGTCAGGTCTCAAGGGTTTGCTTTTCCTGACACCTGAGACCTGACACCTGACATCTTCCCTTCGCTGCTATCATTTCACCAATGAAATCAGCCTCCACCAAACTGCTCCCGGCATTGTTCTGTTTTCTTCTAGCGGCCCGCCTTCAGGCCGCCGATGAACCCACGCCCGTCCCGCTGCCGGCGCCGGTCTCGAATAATGCGGTCGCCATTTTCCACGGCCAGGGCGGAGCCAAAATTTTCTCCTTCATGGGCATTGGCCCCAGGAAGACCTGGGATGCCGTCACCACCAGCGCCTACCAAATGGATGTCGCCACCGGCAAGTGGACTGAAATCCGTCCCGTGCCGGGCGTGGCCGGCCGTTTGGGAGCATCCGCCGTGGCGCTCCACGACCGCGTCTTCATTTTCGGAGGCTACGTAGTCGACGCCCAGGGTGGAGACAACACCGTGTCCGACGTGAACATCTTTGTCCCGCTCGAGAACCGCTATTACCGCGCCAGAGACATCCCCGTTCCCGTCCAGGATGCCGTCATCGGCCTCTATCACGACCGCTACATTCTCCTCATCGGCGGTTGGTCAACCGCGCAAGCAGGATCAAAAGGCGGCGCAGTCCGCAACGTCCAGGTCTACGACACCGAAAAAGACACGTGGACCCAAGCCACACCCATTCCCGGTACGCCCGTGTTCGGTCATGCCGGCGCCATCGTCGGCGATACCATCGTTTATGTGGACGGCGCCTACAAGGACCCCTATGGCAACCCCAGGTTCCTTCCCTCCCGCGAATGCTGGATGGGTAGAATTCCCAAAAAAGGTGACCCCACGAAAATCACTTGGACGAACCTTCCTGTCCACCCCGGCAACGCCCGCTATCGCATCGCGGCCGGCGCCGGCCTCGAAAAGAAAGCCTCCAGAATCTATTTCTCAGGTGGATCCGACACTCCCTACAACTACAACGGAATCGGTTTCAACGGCCGCCCCGCCGAGCCGTCTCCCGTGACGTTCGCGTTTAACGTTTACACCGAAGAATGGGAGACGGTCGACGAAAACACACCCCTTCCTACAATGGATCATCGCGGCCTGCTCGTAACCCGCGGCGGCAACCTGGTCGTCGTCGGAGGCATGGAAAAAGGCCAGCAGGTAACCCCCAAGGTGACGCTTGTAAATCCCGCCCGCTAGAAGTACCCTGATCTTGGCGCTAACGGAAACATTCTGCGGGGTTTCCGGTACCTTGCGCACGGGTGTCCTACGCACACGCCTTACGCCCAATTATCACGAAATCGGGTGATGCTCATCACGGCACATCCTCCCCGCCAAGCGTCTAATTACTCCAGCCGCAATTCTGCGGCGTCCTGTGTTTTTTTGACAATCCGTATAACACATAAAAATTCGGAGGAAACTCTATGAGTCCTGTCATGGAACCGCCCAAAAAGCACGCTGCGGCGGACTACACCCATCAAATCCTCAACCTCGTCAAAGCCAAGAACCCAGCCGAACCGGAATTCCACCAGGCCGTCCTCGAAGTGTTCGATTCATTGAAGCCCGTGTTGGAACGCCACCCTGAATATCACGAAGCCAAGATCCTGGAACGCATCACGGAGCCCGAAAGAGTCCTGATGTTCCGCGTGCCCTGGTTCGATGACCAAGGCAAAGTGCAAGTCAATCGCGGCTTCCGCATCGAGATGAACAGCGCCATCGGCCCTTATAAAGGTGGACTGCGATTCCATCCCTCGGTCAATCTCGGCATTCTGAAATTCCTGGCGTTCGAACAAGTCTTCAAGAATTCGCTCACCACGCTGCCCATGGGCGGTGGAAAAGGCGGAAGTGATTTCGATCCCAAGGGCAAGAGTGACAACGAAGTCATGCGCTTCTGCCAGAGCTTCATGACCGAGCTCTGCCGCCACATCGGCCCCGACACGGACGTTCCCGCTGGCGACATCGGTGTGGGCGGACGCGAAATCGGCTTCATGTTCGGCCAATACAAACGCCTGCGCAATGAATTCACCGGCGTCCTCACCGGCAAGGGCCTGGCCTGGGGCGGCTCGCTGATTCGTCCCGAGGCCACTGGCTACGGCTGCGTCTACTTCGCCGAGGAAATGCTGAAGACCCGCAAAGAAACGCTGAAAGGCAAAGTCTGTCTCGTCTCCGGCAGCGGCAACGTCTCGCAATACACCGTCGAGAAGCTGCTCGATCTCGGCGCCAAGCCGGTCACCCTGTCCGATTCCGACGGCGCCATCTACGACGCCGACGGCATCGACCGCGAGAAGCTGGCCTATGTTATGGACCTGAAAAACAACCGCCGCGGCCGCATCAAGGACTACACCGACAAATACAAGAAGGCCATCTACAGCGCCACCGATAAGAAGCTCGATCCCAACTGGCTCTGGAACATCAAGGCCGATTGCGCGTTCCCCAGCGCCACGCAGAATGAGATCAACGCGAAAGACGCGGCGAATCTCATCAAGAATGGCGTGAAGGTAGTCAGCGAGGGAGCGAATATGCCCAGCACCCTCGAAGCGACTCATCTGTTCCTCGAAGCCAAAATCCTCTACGGACCGGCCAAAGCCGCCAATGCCGGCGGCGTTGCCACTTCCGGACTGGAAATGGCGCAGAACAGCGCGCGTATCTCCTGGACCCGTGAAGAAGTCGATGATCGTTTGCACAAGATCATGATCGCCATCCACAAGAACTGCTACGACACGGCCGAGAAGTACGGCACGCCCGGCAACCTCGTGAACGGCGCCAACATAGCGGGCTTCCTGAAGGTAGCCAACTCAATGCTGGATCAGGGCCTGGTATAAGGATCAACCGAGTAAAGATTAGTCGAGTAACGACAAAGCGGTAAAGACAAAGCGGTAAAGATGAATTGGGTGCCCGACCCTTGTCCCTGCGCTTTTTGCAGGGATAGGGTGGGGCTTTTGACTTTCAGTCTGCGGAATTTAGGGGGGAAGTGTTAAGGCCGGGTGCGCCACTTCTCGCGCTCTTCGAGAAGTGGCCTCCCCACCGCCGACACGTTTCGATCCCACCTTATTCGACCCGAGGCCAGATCCGTTCAGCTTGCCAACGGACGCGACATCACCGCCTTGTGTCACTAGTATCCTGCATCATTCGCCGCACCGATTCAGCGCGATGCCGCTAACGGCGCTTGCGCCAGTCGCGGCTTTCTCCTCAGCACCGCCGCCGAAACCAGCGTGATGACAAGTCCAATCGGAAAGGGCTCGAGGAACGTCATCGCCGCGTTCATCAGCGGGTTGTCATAGAGCTCTTTGTACTTCTTCACTTGCTCACTTTGCGCCAGGATAGCCGCCGAATTCGCGCCCGAGGCCCTTAGCTTTTCGACCATATACGCGCCGTATTTGTCCATGAAACCGTGCAGCACGGTGAAATACAGCGCTTCCCAAGTCACCACATAGCAGACGCACGAAATCAGGGTAATGGCGATCCCCACCGCAAACGCCTTGCTGAACGTGATCTCGCCGTTGCCCACCTCGTCGCGGTACGAGCGGATGCCGAAGTACACCAGCAAAAACGAGAGCACAATGATCGTGTAGCCGACGAATTCGCCCTTGTCGAAGCCGATCTTGTCCGCGAACGGCACCGTGGCCACCATCATCAGCGACGAAACCGCGCCTGAAATCAGCCCGAAAGTTAGTATCGTCTTTTTCATAGGTGTCTCCATCCCATTCACACGTGCTGGTCGACCAGAATCGGGTTCCCGTCGGGATCCATTACCGCAAAACTCGCCGGCCCCGTCGACGTCTCGTCTGCTTCGGTCATGAACCGTACCCCTTGTGCCTTCAATTCGCGTTGCAGGTCGCGAACGTCTGTGAACTTGTCGAGCTTGCCCGCGTTGCTGTCCCAGCCAGGATTGAAGGTCAGAGCGTTCTTTTCGAACATGCCCTGAAACAGACCGATCACGGTAGGACCGTTCTTTAGAATCAGCCAGTGCTTCGAGGCATCTCCGGTGAAGACCTTGAAGCCCAACTTCTCGTAGAAAGCCCTCGAAGCCGCAATGTCTTTCACCGTCAGGCTGATGGAAAACGCGCCAAGTTCCATGTTCGCTCCTTGAATATAAGGTGAGGATTGAATCCAATCCGCCGCTACAACGAATCCCAAACCTGGGTAGTGGCTCACTTTGACGATGCGCCCTCAAAAACCCTGAACCACGAAGGACAAAAGTGCCACGAAGGCCCTAAATTCCATGCTTTTCCTTGGTGTACCTTCGTGCCCTTTGTGGTGAACGTTTTGCCAAAATGAGCCACTACCCAAACCTGAAATGCACTCGCACCTTACCGCGTCAGGCCGTTCTCTGTCATCATCCTTTCGGGTGATTTTAGCTGCGGGAGAGAAAAATCATTCATTCGCATGAATAAGCTCAAGGCAGCAATCCAAATTCCTTGCCCAGTTGCACCGCCTGCGTCCGTCGTTTGGCTCCCAATTTGTCAAAAACACGGCTGGAATGCGTCTTGACCGTATTCTCGCTCACATAAAGCTTCCCGGCGATCTCCCGGTTACTCATGCCCTGGGCGATCAGTTCCAGCACCTCAAGCTCGCGCTGCGTGATGCCGAGGTCCTCGCGTTTTCTCCCGTCAGGGACAAAGACAAGAGATGCACTGACGGGCGCCCTCGCCCGTCCATCCGAACGAACTTCTTTCTCAGCAATCCTCTGCCGCGATCCAGTCAACCTGATCCCAAGCCAGATACCCAGAACCGCAAACGTCGCCGCCGTCAGGCCACCGTAGATTTCGATCGAATGCTCAATCACCAGGTACCGGTACTCGGTCCACTTCAGCACCGCAATCAGGATCCCGCCGATTACCCCGTAAATCACCACATGCCGCGTCATAGGTTCCAGCTTCATAGGGTTCAGAGGAAAGATTCCGAATTCTCGATCCCGTAGCGGAGTGGGGCGCGGGGTGGGAGGGGTACAAAGCCTACCGCGCCCGCGCCAGTACCAGCGTCACATCGTCGGGCTGTTCGTTCTCGCCGATCCAGTCGGCCACGGCCGCTGCGACAATTTCCGTAATGCGCTCCAGCGGCAAATGCCGATTCGCGCGCACCAGTTGGATCAGCCGCTCCTCGCCGAACTCGCCATAATCGTTTTCCGGTTCCGTTACTCCATCCGTGTACGCAACCAGCATGTCGCCGGGACGAAGTTGTACCGTCGCTTCGGGAAAACTCAAATTGTCGAAAAGTCCGACCACGGTTCCGCCGCAGGTCAGCAGCTGCGACGATCCATCGTCGGAAATCAGAATCGGTTGCAGGTGACCGCCGTTCGAATACGTAAGCCGCCGCGTCGCTCCGTCATAGATTCCCAAAAACAGCGTCGCGTACTTCGCCGCCGGAGTGCTTTCGTAAAGCTGATGGTTCAAGAGCGCCAGCAGTGTTGCCGGAGACACGTCCGCTCCCCGCGACTCCGAAGCCAGCATGAACGCCGAGCCGCCAGCCGCCCGCTCTACCCCAGCACCAACCGTGGCTGCTTCGCGCAGTACAGGTACGTCTTCGATGCTGTACGCCCGCACCGCCGCGTAGATGGTCGCCATCAGCAGCGCCGCGGAAATTCCTTTGCCGCTGATGTCGCCCACCGCCAACATCAGACGGTCGGAATTCAGCGCCACAAAATCGTAGTAGTCCCCGCTCACCGTCCGCGCCGGACTGCAGAACCCGTGCACTTCCAGGCTTTCCAGTTGTGTGATCAACTTGGGATAGAGTTGCGCCTGCACCTCCTGCGCAATCGCCAATTCGCCTTCCAGCCGCTGCTTCTCCTTCTGTTCCTGCACCAGCTTCTCGATCGAGGTGGTCATCGAGTTGAACGAGTTCGCGAGCGTCGCCAGTTGGTCCGTCGACTGTACCGTAATGCGATGGCTGAAATCAGCCCGATTGACGTATGTGGTGCCTTCGTAGAGTTGGCCCACCGCCGACGTGATGCTGCGCGTCAGCTTGGTTCCGACAAACAGCGCCAGCACCACCACGATCGCGAACACAATCGCAATCAACGACAAAATCGTTTCCAGGCCCTTGGCATAATCCGCCCGCGCCCCAAACAGTGTCGCGAGCAGCATGGAGTACCGCGTCTCGACCTCGGCGATCGCTCCCACCGGATGCCGCGTTCCCGTGGTCCAATCCACCACCTGCAACGGAATCCTTAAAGTGACCGGGCGATCGAACGCATTCGCCGCTGGCGGGATCGTTCCCGCCGAGAAAGTTTGCGCCATCGCCGTGCCATCGCCAAATCCCATGAAGCGAGTCGAGGTCCGAGGTGCGCTCTCCGTTCCATAAACCGCGATCTGTCCGAGATCGCCGGCAATCTGCTCGACAAAAGCCCTGTCGAGCGGCTCACTGGAAATCACGCGCAAGGATTGTGACTGCGACTGTGATTGTGACTGTGACCCGGTTGACATCACCGTCGCCGTGCGCAGACAGAGTTTGCCGTGGTCGGTCACCAGATCGCGGAAGTCATCGTTAACAAATGAGGGAGAATCAAACTCAGCCGCGCCTTCCGGGCCCGAGCAGTAAGCCTGGGGATGGTTCCCGTACCACGCGCACACCTGCCGCCGCGACCAGTCGGGACGACGCGGCCGCGCCCGTCCGAGAATTTCAGCATCCAGATTTCCGCGCTCCGAGGCTTGCGTTGCCAGATGATGGGCGATGGCCCGGTTGGCGGATTCCATGCCGCGCAGATGAGTTGTGATGTCGGACGTGACGACAAAGCTGGCAAACTGCCCGGCAAAAAGATAAAGCGTGATCAGCGAGATCATCACCCACAGAAAAACCGGAATCACCCCGATGAAAACATAGGTAACGATCAGCCGGTTCCGCAGCCGCCACAGCAGTTGCGAGCGTACCCAGCCGAATCCGACAATGGCGACCAAGACAATCGCCAGCAAGCTGAGAAAAATTACCCAGCCCTCCAGGCTCGACGATGTAGCCGGACTGGCACGACGAGTCAGCCACTCGACCGCGAACAGAAGCAGATCGAGCGCCAGCACGTACAACGCCGCCCACGCGACCCAGCTCTGTGGCCAGAGCCTTTTTTCGCGCAGCTTGCTCTCGAGTTCCAGAGATATCAGTCGCATTCCGTTGCCCGATTCGCCCCCTGCCTGCACGATGCCACGCAAGCCTCTCGCAGGCGTACGTCCACGCCGTTATATCTCTGGATAGATGTCGAAAAAGGCCGAGAGACTCGTCTTGAGCTGCTTTTCGATCTCGTCTTTGCCGCCCTCGAGAATGTGCATCGCAACGTGCGCTTCTCGTCCGTTTTTCAGTTTGATCGTAGCCGCAGTCACCTCCGCGACCTCATCGGAGGGCAACAGGCGCAGACCGTAAACCAATGTCAGGTTTGCCATCCAATGATTGTAAGCCAGAGAATGTGGGACGGAAGATGCAAGCACGCTGGATCAAAGGATGACGGTGGAGTGCCGGGCGCCCCCGCCCGGCCACCAAACTGCCGACGGGCGAGGCGCCCGTCGCTCCACCGCTTGCCACGCGGTGAAGGTATTGAGAGATCTAGCCCGGCGGCCACTGCAGCGCCCGCCCGCCGATCAGGTGTACATGCAGATGAAAAACCGATTGCCCGGCGCGCGCGCCCACATTCAGCACCGTGCGGTAGCCATCTTCAATCGACCGTTGCCGCGCAATGTGTGCGGCTGCCAGATGGCATCGCCCCACCAGTTCCGCGTCTTCTGCCGTAGCTTCCTTCAAGCCGGAAATATGTTTTTTCGGGATGACCAGCACGTGAGTTGGGCCTTGTGGGTTCAGATCTTCAAAGGCAAAGGTGTGCTCGTCTTCAAAAACTTTTCTGGATGGTACTTCGCCTCGAATGATACGGCAGAATAGACAATCCGCCATGAGTGACTCTCCTCTTGCCTGGAATTACGATCGTCCGGCAAGTAATGCACGCAAGTACCTTACTACCTCTGATAGTAACAATATCAAGTCGGCGGCATTTTGCGAAAGCAGATTTCAGTCGAGCCTCACGAGAAACACTGAA
>Ga0302320_10011771_pt1 | contig 18463 bp, 15 predicted proteins | sample Bog_T0_3_FD_202130 | JGI IMG/M metagenome (GOLD analysis project Ga0302320, IMG submission 202130) | Peat permafrost microbial communities from Stordalen Mire near Abisko, Sweden - Bog_T0_3 | ecosystem: Environmental > Terrestrial > Soil > Wetlands > Peat | place: Sweden: Abisko, Stordalen Mire...
TTCCGGAGTTCATAGCCACGCCTACATCGGCCTGGGCCAATGCCGGAGCGTCATTAGTGCCGTCCCCGGTCATGGCGACGAGCTTGCCCTTGCCCTGCTCGCGCTTGATCAGGTCCATCTTGTCTTTGGGCTTGGCTTCGGCCAGGAAGTCGTCGACGCCGGCCTCGCGTGCAATCACGGCAGCGGTGAGCGGGTTGTCGCCAGTAATCATGATGGTGCGAATGCCCATGGCGCGCAGGCGTGCAAGGCGCTCCTTGAGGCCGCCCTTCACAATGTCCTTGAGATAAATGACGCCCAGCGCGGTAGCATTTTCGGCCACAACCAGCGGTGTACCGCCGAGCCGCGCCACATCTTCAACGTGGTCGCGAACTTTCTGCGGCAACTGCACGCCCTGTTCTTCAAGGAAGCGCGAGATGGCATCGACGGATCCTTTGCGGATGCGCGTTCCCGGAAGGTTCACTCCACTCATACGCGTTTGCGCAGTGAAGGGAACAAACTCCGCATGAATGCCGCCCAGATCGCGCCCGCGCAGTCCGTATTTCTCTTTGGCGAGCACAACGATGGAGCGGCCTTCAGGCGTTTCGTCGGAGAGCGAAGAGAGTTGCGCCGCATTGGCAAGGCGCTCATCGCTCACGTCCGGAGCGGCAAGGAATTCCGTGGCCTGGCGATTACCCAGCGTGATGGTTCCAGTCTTATCGAGCAGCAGAGTGTTCACGTCACCTGCCGCCTCAACGGCGCGGCCGCTCATGGCCAGCACGTTGTATTGAACCAGCCGATCCATGCCGGCGATGCCGATGGCCGAGAGCAATCCGCCAATCGTCGTCGGAATCAAACAGACCAGCAGCGACACCAGCACAAATACCGTCTGCGGCGCTTTTGAATAGATAGCGAACGGCTGCAGCGTGACCACGGCCAACAGAAACACGATGGTCAATCCGGAAAGAAGAATGCTCAGCGCAATCTCGTTCGGAGTCTTCTGCCGAGTTGCGCCCTCAACTAGCGCGATCATGCGATCGAGGAATGTCTCGCCGGGATTGGAGGTGATTTTCACCTTGATCCAATCGGACAGAACTTTCGTCCCGCCGGTGACAGCCGAGCGGTCGCCGCCGGCCTCGCGAATCACAGGAGCCGACTCGCCCGTAATAGCCGACTCGTCGACAGATGCCACTCCCTCAATCACCTCGCCATCGCCCGCGATGTAGTGATTGGCGACGACATAAATCACGTCTCCGGCGCGAAGCAAACCGCTGGCCACATCTTCCAGCGCGCCATTCGCGGTGTAGCGCTTCGCAATGGTTTCGCCCTTGGCTTTGCGCAGTGTATCGGCCTGCGCCTTGCCGCGGCCTTCGGCCATGGCCTCGGCAAAGTTGGCAAACAACACCGTGAACCACAGCCACAGCGTGATTTGAAGATTGAAGCCAAAGCCGGGACGATGATGGACTGTGTTGTCGATCAGCAGCGCCGTAGTCAGCACGCTGCCCACTTCGACAACAAACATCACCGGGTTCTTGACCATGCCGCGGGGATCGAGCTTGCGCACCGAATCGAGCAGCGCCTGGCCCAGGATTTCCGTATTCCAAAGACTCTTTTTTTCAACCATGACAGTTCGTTCCGCCTAGTCCTTATGCGTACTGGTTTAGAAAACCTGGCCTGACTTCAGCAGCAGGTGTTCAAGAATTGGGCCCAGGCTCAACGCCGGGAAGAAAGTGAGTGCTCCGAGAATGAGAATCACGCCGATCAGCAGCACAGTGAACAGAGAAGTATTCACGGGGAACGTTCCCGGTGACGGCGGCACGCTCTTCTTCATGGCCAGGTGCCCGGCCAGTGCCAGCACCGGAATCTTCATCAGGAAGCGTCCGCCCAGCATGGCGAATCCCATGGCCACGTCGTACCACCACAGCGTCTTCGGGTCCACGCTTGCGTTCAGTCCAGCAAATGCCGAACCGTTGTTTCCGACCGCGGAGGTGAAAGCGTAAAGAATTTCAGTCAGCCCGTGCGGCCCATGGTTAGTCAGCGCCGCCAGCCCAACCGAGGGCCAGAGCACAAACACAGCAGTGAACGTGAGAATGATCAGCGGGAAGATGAGCACGTAGAGCATGCACATTTTCACGTCGAAGCCCTCGACCTTCTTGCCCAGGTACTCCGGTGTTCGCCCGACCATCAGGCCGGCAATAAACACCGACAGGACTACGAAGATCAGGATTCCATAGAGCCCCGCGCCAACGCCGCCAAAAACAACCTCGCCGAGCATGATGTTAGTCAGCACCACCATGCCGCCCAGAGCAGTAAAGCTATCGTGAACTCCGTTGACAGCGCCGCAACTTGCATCGGTGGTAATGGTGCCAAACAGTGCGCTCTCGGCGATGCCGTTGCGCACTTCCTTGCCTTCCATGTTGCCGCCCGGCGCGGTTGCGGTGTGAGTTTGCATCGCCCCGTGGATCAGCGGATGTGTCTGCGACTCAGCCCAGTAGAGTGCGCCGAACCCGGCCGCAAACAAGATGAACATGGCCGCCAGCACCGCCCAGCCGTGTCCCGGCGAACCGGTCATGCGGCCCAATGTGTAAGTAAGCCCGGCGGGAATAATGAAGATAGATAGAATCTGCAGGAAATTCGAAAACGGAGTCGGGTTCTCAAACGGGTGAGCACTGTTGGCGTTGAAGAATCCGCCGCCGTTGGTGCCCAGCATCTTGATCGCTTCCTGCGAAGCAACCGGCCCCTGCGCGATGGTCTGTGTTTGCTGTTCCAGTGTGTGCGCCGTCGTATATGCGTGCAGGTTTTGCGGCACACCCTGGCCCACCAGCAGCAGCGCATAGACCAGCGAGGCCGGAATCAAAACGTAAAGCAGAATCCGCGTTGTGTCGACCCAGAAATTGCCAATGGTTCCGGAAACGGTTCGCTTGATTCCGCGAATCAGCGCCGCCGCAATCGCAATGCCCGCTGCCGCGGACCAGAAGTTATGGGTTGCCAAAGCGGCCATCTGCGTCAGATAGCTCATCGTCGTTTCGGGTGTATAAAACTGCCAATTGGTGTTGGTCGTAAAGCTGACCGCCGTGTTCCACGCCAGGTCGGGACCAACGTTGGCCAGCCCCTGCGGGTTCCAGGGCAATGCGTGCTGCATTCGCTCAATCGCATATGTGACGACCAGTGTCACCGCGGAGAAACCAAGCATGGCGAAGGCATACTCGCGCCAGTTCATCTCCTGGTCGGCGTTCACGCCGGACAGTTTGTATATGAGCCGTTCGATGGGGCGCAAAACCGGATCGAGCCACGTGCGTTCTCCTTCGAGAACACGGGCCAGATACGCGCCAACCGGACGAACTGTTGCGAGCAGAACGAGAGAGAAAAAAGCAAACTGCAACCAGCCGTTGGCGGACATGTTAGAACTTCTCCGGGAAGAGCAGGGTGAGAGCCAGGTAACCCAGCAAGAGGACAGAAAGAATCAGCGCGATGACCGTGATGACATCGATTTGCATGGGGGTTACCTCAACTTCTGGCAGGCCTTGACGTAAAGAAACGCCAGGGCGAAGAAAACTACCGTGAACAAAAGCATGATTAGATCTTGCATTGTGGGCTCACTGCTCCAATTGGTTCGGCGCACCGGCATTCCATCCGATTTGCCGCACCTTCAACATCTTGCCTGACACTTGATTTAAGTATCCGAAGGAATTCCTAAATAATCCGTAAGGGTTGGCGAATCGGATGCCCGCGCTTCGAAATAAGCAGGAAGAGGCTCGGGAAAACCCCGCAAATAGCGAACCTAAGTAGTAAACACGCAGCCGGGTAGGGGCAATACGCTCACTCCTCGTTGCCGCTCCAGCCCTCGGGGATGAACCGGTAGCCAACCCAAGGTTCGGTCTGGATGTACTGCCTGCCCGTCTCCGCCTCCAGCTTTTTGCGCACCTGTCCCACGAAGACGCGCAGATACTCCGGCTGGTGAGCCGACTGCGCTCCCCACACCGAAGTAAGCAGCGCCCGGTGGGTCATCACTTTTCCGGAATGGCGAGCCAGGTGAACCAGCAGGTCGAACTCCTTGGGAGTCAAGTGGATCGGCTTTCCCAGAACCGTAATCGAATGGGCCGTAGCGTCAATCACAAAATCGCCCACTTCCATGGCCGCCGTAGTCCGCTCCGGAGCACGGCGCAGATGCGCACGAACACGCGCCAGCAGTTCCTGAATCCCGAACGGCTTCGTCACGTAGTCGTCCGCTCCCGCGTCGAGCGCCTCGACCTTCGATCGTTCGTGGTCGCGCACAGAAAGCACTAGAATCGGCGTTGAAGCAATAACGCGGATGGCGCGCGTGACATCTACTCCCGACATGCCGGGCATCATCAGGTCGGTCACCACCAGGTCGGGATTCCAGTCCTTGTAGAGTTGCAGGCCTTCTTCAGGATCGTTGGCCGTCCGCACATCGTATCCCTGCGCTGAAAGTGCGGCGCGCAACACCCGCGTGATCTGCGATTCGTCGTCTATTACCAGAATTCTTCCAGGCATCTTGCGTTCTTCTTCCATCGGAAGATTACATCATCGGGCCTCCCCGGTATGATTCCTGTGATGAAGATTATGGACGGGCTCTCCGATTCGCGGGGAGCATTTCATTGGTTTGTCGCCACCCTTTTGGCCGTAATGACCACGATACTGCTGGCGCGCTTTGGGGCAAACTCGACGGCAGCAGGCATGGTTTACCTGGTGCTGGTGGTGTGGTCGGCAACCCAGGCCGGGCGGTCGCTGTCGATCTATGTTGCTATCGTTTGCGCGCTTGGATTCGACTACTTCTTTTTGCCTCCAATCAGGTCGTTTCAGCTTGCCGGTGGCCAGGCATGGGTAGCGATGGTCTCCTACCTCGTGTGTTGCCTTGTTGTGGGCCGGGTTGCGGAGATGGCACGGCGTCAAACCAGGCAGGCCGAGCAGCGCCGCGAAGACGTGGAGCGCCTATACGAACTGAGCCAGGAGATGATGCTGCACGAAGACGCCGCAGGCTTGATCAAAGATTTGCCGCGCCTCATCGACCGGATCTTCGCGCTGAATGGAGTGGTTCTTTACGTCTGCGATCAAGACCAGTTCTACGGTTCCACTGCCGACGCGCCCTTGAGCGTGAAGGCCAGTTTGCAGGCCATGGCGCAGGGCCACAATCCGACCATTTTGCCGGGGTCGGGTTTTTACACGACGCCACTGATGCTCGGTCTGCGGCCGGTTGGCGCTTTGGGATGGCGGCCCGCCGAGCTTTCCCGCGAAGTGGCGACCGCGATGAGCGCCCAGGTTGCCATCGTGCTCGCGCGGTCCATGGCGATTGAGGCCACGGCGCGCATTGAAGCGGCCCGCGAAGGGGAGCGCCTGCGCACAGCTTTGATCGATTCACTCACCCACGAACTGCGTACCCCACTCACTTCGATCCGTGCCGCGGCAACCACGCTCCTTGAGGCCCAGGGCCTTGATGAAGCCGGTCGCCTGGACCTGGTCAGCCTTGTGGACGAAGAAGCTTCCCGTCTCGATCAGTTGATCGGCGAGGCCGTGGAAATGGCCGAAATCGATGCCAACGTTGTGCAGGTCCACGCGGTTCCTCAGCATCCGCGCGCACTCCTTGACCAGGCGGTGGAGGAATCAAGGAAGATTCTGGCCGCGCACAAAGTGAGTATCGACGTCGAGGGTGGAGATGAGCCGGCCTGGTTCGATCCGCATTTGCTGGGCCGCGTCTTGCGCCACTTGCTTGAGAACGCCGCGCGCCATACCCCCGCCGGCAGCCGTATCAAGCTGAAGAGCTGGCGAACCGCCGACCGGCTCGAATTCAGTGTCGAAGACAACGGTCCCGGCATCGATTCGTTGGATTTGCCACTAATTTTCGAGAAATTCTACCGCGGCAGAAAAGGCGTGCTCAAAGCGAAAGGATCGGGCATGGGTCTGGCTATCACGCGTGCCATTTTGACTGCCCATGGCGGCCGGATCGAAGCCTACAGCACGCCCGGCCAAGGAGCCACCTTCCGCTTCTGGGTGCCTCTGGTTGAGAAGGAACCATGAAAGAGAGATGAGAATTCTGCCGCACAAGATAGGCGATCCGTCGTAGGAAGACTGGGACCTGCCTGAGGTGCCGCCGGTAGAAGAGAGGAGCCGAGAAGCAGGAGCCGAGCGTATGCTTATCAATTGGTAGCCTCCGATGTATCAGGTTGTGCTCGACACAAACATTCTGGTGGCAGCCATGCGCTCCAAGCATGGCGCCTCCCATAAGCTACTAAGCCTACTAGGAAACGGACGCTGGAGGCCGAACTTAACGGTTGCGGTTGCATTGGAATACGAGGCCGTCCTGAAGCGAAATTGTGTGGAATTCGGCCTGTCAGACGAAGACATTGACGACCTGTTGGACGCAATCGTGTCACAGGCTGGACTGCATCGCCTGTATTTCCTGTGGAGACCTGTGGCTGCCGATCCCGACGACGATCTTATTATGGAAGCAGCAATTGCAAGTCACAGCGACTTCGTGGTTACATTCAACAAGCGAGATTTTCCTGAGAGCCGAAGATTTGGATTCGAGTGTTTGACCCCCAAGGAACTTCTTATACTGATTGAGGAACTGCCATGAAGAGCGTTCAACTTCCCGATGATGTCTATAGGCGAGCTGTTGAGTTGGCCGAAGTCGACCACGTATCTGTCGACAAATTGGTGGCGGCAATTGTGAACGAACGTGCCAGTGATTGGTCGAAATTGCAAGCTCGCGCGGCAAGGGGATCATTGGACAAGCTCAAAAACGTTTTGTCGAAGGCCGGTGACGCTCCTGCCGATGCCATGGACGGGCTATAGAGGCTTTCCGCACTGGAGCCCATTCAGCCGGGAGTGCGCGGAATCCTAAAGGCTGAGCAGTCTGCGATGTTTGGTGTGGATTCCCCATGGGCCCGTTGCAGCACGGACCCCAACTACTCCGGCTCGTCATCCCATTCGCAAGCAATCTCTCTGCGTTCCTCCGAGCTTCGCTTCGCCCATTCCAGCAGCCGCGCCACGCGCCACGCTGCCACCGCCGGAACAGGCGCATCCGACTTACCCAGCAGCGCATCCCGCACCCCGGCGTAATAGCGCCGATAGTCGCCGGGAACGGGCTGAACAGGGCGAGAAACGACGCCGCCGTCCACATCGACGGTGAGATTGCCCCAGTCGCGTGACGGTTCTGTTCCCCATGGCTCATGCTCAATGCGGTTGATCTGGTTGAGCGCGGCTTCCTGCGGGTCGAGCCCCCACTTGCAGTAATTTCCCTTGGTCCCGCGCAGGTGGAAACGCGGCCTCGGCAGCGATGAGAGCACGTTGGCCGAGAGCGTCACGCTGAATGCCGCATAGCGCAACCGGACGGTGAAAGAGTCGTTCGAGCCATCCCCATCGCGTTCGCGTCTCACGTCCGCGCTCACCGCTTTTGGACTTCCAAAGAGCGCCAATGCCTGGTCGCCCAGATGGGTGCCGATATCCAGCAACAGTCCGCCCTGTGCCGGATCTTCTTTCCACGCCCGCGCCTTCGTCACTGGCCGCCAACGGTCAAAGGTCGATTCCAGATGCACAATCCTGCCGACACAAGCCTCGCGTACAAGTTTAGAGAGAGTCTGAAAATCGCTGTCCCAGCGCCGGTTATGAAATGGAACCAAGTGCACTTTGCGAGCGGCGGCCAGCTTCATCAATGTGGCAATCTCGCCGGAATTAACGGCGGTTGGCTTGTCCACCACCACGCTTTTACCCGCTTCGAGAATCTGGCGTGCAACCTCAAAATGCGTTCCATTTGGCGTAGCCACGACAAACAAGCCGAGCGACGAATCGGCCAACATCCCCTCAAGCGAGCGATAAGTCGTGATCCCCGGATACCGTTCGGCGGCCTTGTCGGAGTGCCGTTCCAGCACCGCCGCCAGGTCCAACCCGTCAACCGAGGAGATCAAAGGGCCGTGGAAAACGCGCCCCGCCATGCCAAAACCCACCAACCCAACTCGAATCATGATCTACCCCTACCAACTAGCCCTCCAGTTTATACCGGGTTTCTGCCAGGTGGTAGAGCCGCCGCCAAACCAGTCGATTCATGGTGACAACCATCAGTGAGATCAGAATGGTGGCAAGCAGCAGGATCGGGAAACGCCCGCTGTCCGTCGCCGCGTCAATCTGTGCTCCCAGCCCAATGGTCTGCAGGGTGCGGTCCGCAACATGAGAGTACTCGGCAAATACAGATGCGTTCCACGCGCCGCCCGACGCGGTCACCATGCCCGTGATGAGGTAAGGAAAAATTCCCGGCAAAATCAGCTTTGTCCAGCGCTGCCAGCGGGTGAAGTGGAAAAGCGAACTTACTTCGCGCAAGTCGGATGGAATGGACATTGCTCCCGCGATCACGTTGAACAGAATGTACCACTGCGTTCCAAGCAGCATCAGGGCAATGGAACCAATTCCCAACCCGCCGCCGATTTGCACCAGTCCGATGAGCAGGATAGGGAAGAATGCCGTAGCCGGAACCGACGCCATAACCTGGGCAATGGGCTGTACGATTCTGGCAAGTTTGGGATTGAAGCCGATGGCGACGCCCACCGGGATCGTCCATGCGGCGGAAATTGCCAATGCTGCATTAACTCGCAGGAATGTCGCTCCCGCGCCCTCCAAAAGCAGGCGCAGGTCGGCCAGGGTCACCGTCCTGAGCATGAATATGGCCTGCGTAGCTCCCCACAGCATGCCGCAGAGGACCGCAATGGCCAGTGCCCACAGCCCAGGTGAGGCTTTCAACTTGGCCTTGTCTTCGTCGACCGGATGCACCACCCGGCACTCCTGGGTGCGAGCCATGCGGCGGTAGATGGGTTCATCGATGCGAGCGAAAACCCGCCCAGGCAGGGTGCTGAACAAGCTCGAGCGCCGCAGCAGTTCGAGGATCGGAGAAGTCACCCGATCAGCGGATTCGACCTGTTCGAACTTGAACTTGTCACTCCATGCGATCAGAGGACGCCACACCAACTGGTCCGTTGCGATGACGATCAGAATCACCACGATGAACCCGGCCACCAGCCCGCGAATATCGCCCGAAGCGGTAGCCGTCTGCAGGAAGCTGCCAAGGCCTGGCAATTGGAAGTTTTTGTCGCCCATTGTGAACATTTCGCAAGCAATCAACGCAAACCACCCGCCGGCCACGGAGACAATTGAATTCCAAACCAGCCCGATTGCCGCGTAGGGCATTTCCAGTTGCCAGAAACGCTGCCATGCGGAGTAGCGATAAATCCTCGATGCCTCAAGCATCTCCCTGGGAATGCTTTTGAGGGACGAATAGAAACTAAAGGCCAGGTTCCATACTTGTCCTGTGAATATGAGCAGGATGACTCCCATCTCAATTCCCATCTGGTGGCCCGGTACAAGCGCGACCATCGCCAAAACCACAGGCGGAAGGAAACTGAGGACGGGGATGGACTGCAAAATATCCAGCGTCGCAATCATCCATGCCTCAATGCGAGGGTTATAGGCAGCCGTATAGCCATAGGAAACGGCGAAAATCAGGCTCAACAGGTAGGCGATTGCGATTCGGACGATGGAGTAAGCCGCGTAGGCCGGCAACGCACTGATGGAGTGGGATATCGGCACCACCGGTATGGGCTTTCCCATCCAGTAAGTCCCTGTGTTGACAATAGTAAAGAAGATGGCCAACCCGCAGGCGGCAACTCCCACGTCAATGACGAATGGCCAGGTGCGGACGGTAACCAGTGTGCGCGCCAGGGGGTGCTGAGGATTCATTCCTGCTCCTCGTTGGCGGCAGCCTCTTCCTCCTGCGCGTCCGGCAACATAAAGCGCCGGCGGCCAGCATCGAAGTCGAACAACTCGGCGTAGCGGCCCCAGGCCACAGCCGTCTCCATCTGCCGCAGGCTTTCCTCCTCGCTGAACTGCTCGTCGATCATGTCCAGGAAAAAGTCCTCCGGGACCGTATGATCGCTCTTCGATTCCAGGGCGCGGCGAATCTGCCGCAGCAGCAGCACGTTTGCCGTCGCGGCGTCGCGGAATAGCTCCTTCTGGCGAAGAATCTCGGAGTTGGCGAACTCGGTCCCGGTATCGGTGATGGCCGCATCGCCTTCTTCAACCTTCAGAAATCCGAGCAGTTGCGCCGCGTCGACAATGGGAAGCAGGTCGTCGATTTCGAAGGCCAGGTCGTCCGCGAGCCTGTAAATATCGTCGCGGCCGCCTTTGTCCAGCAACAGTTCAAGCAGGCCGGCAACGCCACCGGGCCGCGCGTGCGGCAGCATCTGGTAGTGCATCTGCCGCTGGTCGCGAACTTGCCTTCCGGCTTGTTGGTCGGGCGCCTCGGTCGGTGCCACATCCGGCTTGGTCAGCACTTTGTAGATGTAGTCGACAAGCTGCGTGAACGGCTCAGACTTGCGGTCCCTGGGCTGGGCCAGTTGAACGCGAAAATCGGTGCGGATATGGCCCGGATTCCGCCCCAGCACAATGATGCGATCCGCCAGCAGCACGGCTTCCTCAATGTTGTGTGTAACCAGGAAGATAGCCTTGGTCGGCATGGCTTTGTTGGCCCACAGTTCGAGCAGTTCAGACCGCAGATTCTCCGCCGTCAGCACGTCCAGGGCGGAGAAAGGCTCGTCCATGAACAGGACCTCTGGCTCAACCACCAATGCTCGGGCAAAGCCCACCCGCTGCCTCATTCCACCCGACAATTCCTTGGGATAGGCGCCTTCAAATCCGTCCAGGCCAACCGTGTCCAGCATTTTCATGCTGCGTTCGCGGCGCTCTTCGGGATTCACCCCGCGGGCTTGCAACGGGGCTTCAACGTTCTCGAGAACCGTGAGCCAAGGAAACAAGGCGAAGCTCTGAAAAACGATGGAAACGTTGATTTCAGCTCCGGCAATCGGCTGCTCGTGCCAGTAGACTTGCCCGGCGGTGGGGGTAGACAAGCCGGTCAGCATGCGCAGCATTGTCGACTTGCCCGATCCCGATGGGCCCAGCAGCGCAAGAATCTCTCCGGGAACAACCGCCAGGTCCGTAGCGGAGATGACCTGAATTCGATTCTGGCTGGGCTGCGAATAGTATTTCTCGACTTTTTCAGCGCGGATGATGGGCTCGACTGCGCGAAGCCCCGCTTCTTCGGCCGGCATCGAAGCCTGGTTCTGGGTACCCGTGTCCTGCATGCATGGATCTCCGGTTGATGCTCCGTCTGGCGGAAGCGTCGGTTGGTTATTGTTGCCAGTGTATGTTTTGCTGGTTGCTCCCAGATGAATCGCCAACCACCCAGGGGAGTTCAGGTTAACGGAGTACCTGGGCTTCTGCAACTGGCTGGTCCGAGTGGCGGGAAGTGACCGATCCGATGTAGTGTCAATCAGAGCGTATCATTGAAAAAGCCGTCTTGCCACCCCTGAAGGCTTTGGTAAATGGCCTTCTTCGAATATCCTTAGTAGTAGCTTCGTTCGACGTAAACGTTCCCCCCAGTCGATACGCCCAGGAGAATATGCCGGAGAATTCAGCCAAACCCAAGGTCCTTGTTGCCGATGACGAGCGCGTCATTGCCGACACGCTTGCCATGATTCTGAACCAGAGCGGATTCGAAGCGCGCGCCGTTTATTCCGGCGAACGAGCGCTTGAGCTGGCCGTCTCATTTTCACCGGACATGCTCATATCCGATGTAATCATGGGCGACCTGAACGGAATCGACACCGCCATCCAGATGCGCGCCCTGCTGCCGAAGATCAAGATTCTGCTCTTCTCCGGCCAGGCGGCCACGGCCGATCTGCTGGAGAAGGCGCGCACCCACGGTTACGAGTTCGAGATCCTGGCCAAGCCTGTCCACCCGCAGGATCTGCTGACCAGGCTGCGCGGCTAATCTAAAGCTCGCGACGCCCTTCCATGGCGCGAGCCATGGTGACCTCGTCCGCGTACTCTATGTCGCTGCCCGCGGGCACGCCCGTCGCAATCCGCGTGATCTTCACCGCAGGCCTGCGCAATGCGGCAGCCAGCCAGTTGGCGGTAGCCTCGCCTTCCAGGGTTGGGCTGGTGGCCAGAATCACCTCATCCACCTCGCCGCGTTCGACACGTGCAACCAGCGTGCCGGTGCGCAACTGTTCGGGTCCCACGCCATGCAGTGGCGAGAGAGTTCCATGTAACACATGAAAGACTCCCTGATAGCCCCGGCTCCGTTCAACCGCGGCGATGCTCGTCGGCTCCTCGACCACGCAAACCAGCCGCTGATTGCGCGTCGGGTTGGAGCAATAGGCGCAGGGGTCAACATCCGTGACGTTGTTGCAGATGGAGCACAGCCGCAAGCTCGCCTTCAGCCCGCGCACAGCTTCAGCCAGTGCCGCCGCATCGTCGTCGGTCGAGCGCAGAATATGAAACGCGAAGCGCTGAGCACTCTTGGTGCCCACGCCCGGCAGCTTCTTTAGTTCTTCAATCAGCCGGGCCATCGGCTCGGCATAGCGTGACACGTTCAGCCCCTCCAGAAGATTTCAATAAGACTCTGTCATCCTGTGCAGCCTGACTCGCCGCGTCAATCGCGCCAAAACTGCTGGGTGCCCCATCCTTGCGACTTTTTCCTGTCGCAAGGGTGGGAAACCTCAACCCTCAACCACCCCGTTAATCGGGAGCAAGTTTTGCCGCGTTCCTTTGTGATCGAAATCATGTGAGTCCAGGAATCTTTAGTCCGCCCAGCATGCCTTGCACGCTGGACTTGATGGCATCGTCCGCTTTGCGCCCGGCTTCATTCACTGCGGCCACCACTAGGTCTTCAAGCATCTCGACGTCCGGTTGCGCACTGCTCAGGCCGACCACCGCCGAAGGGTCAATGCGAATTTTCAAGAGCTCCTTCTTGCCGTTCATCGTAGCGGTCACCGCCCCGCCGCCGCTGCTTCCCTCAACCACAGTCTCGCCCAGCTTACGCTGGATCTCTTCCTGCATCTGGTTGGCCTGCGAAAGCATTTCCGGGATTTTTAATGGATTGATCATGATGTACCTCGAGGTAAACGTCCGCTATTTCTGCCGAAGATCGACGACGCTGCGCACTTCCGCCTGAAAAATCTCTTTTGCCCGCTGCACCAGGGGATTGTTGAGCGCGGCTTCCTGAATGCTGCCGGCAACCGGCGGTGCGGATAGGACCGGGCCGCTTGAAGCCGCACCCTCGCCGGGAACAACCATAAACCGCGTCGGCGCACCCAGTCTTTGGAGTTCTTGGCGGACGATCTTTTCCGCAGCCGCATTCACCGTCAAGGCAAGCATCTTCTTGCCCATGCCCGGCACTTCAATCCGCAAACTGGCGCCGTCAATCGCCCATGTCCCTGACCCCAGCAACTGTGCCGCTGAAACATGCCCGGCTTCTACCAGCGCTGATCCGACTGCGTGCCGAATCGACTCAATACCCGGCGCGATTGCTGGTTGCGTCGCAGCCTCGGGAGCCTTGGCCAGCGCACCTTCCGTCATCGTCGTCGAACCGTAATTCGTCGCCGGGCTCGCTGCGGCAGGGAAGGGCGTGCTGCCGGCAAACGGACTGCTCGGGCTTTCTGTATTGATAACCGGAGTCGGCGTGGTCGCGACAACAGGCGCCGCTCGTTCCATCGTCGCCACCGGGGCTGCCGTCGATTCTGCTCTGGGAGCCGTATCCATCTTCGGCCCGGTAGACGTCGAACCCGTTCCCCATCCGCCCGTCGAAGCCCCGAAAGGCGAGATCGATGATGCAGATGGTCCAGCGGGAGCAGGCTTCGGAGCGGGAGCAGCCGGCCGCGCCGGTGCCACAGTCGCTCGGGTCGCAGAGGCCAAAGCCGCGCCGCGTCCGCCAACCCCACTCGCCGCGCCGCTCAGCAACTCCTCCAGCGGCAGCAGCCGTTGCGCATGAATCAGCTTCAGCAGCCCGAGTTCCAGATGGAAGCGTTGCTCCTGCCGGTAATTCAAATCGTCGAAAGTCCGCAGAACAATCTGCAAATTCCGCGTCAACTCTTCTTCCGTAAACAACAGTGCCGTCCGCGCCGCCCGTGCCCGTTCATCCCCGGAGATTTGCAGCAGCTCCGTCTGTTCGCCGCCCAGCTTGGCCATCAGCGCATTGCGCAGATAGCGAACCATCTGCCGCGCCAGCGACGAAGGGCTGTGCCCTGCATTGACCAGAATGTTCAACTGCTCCATCAACTCCGCGCTCTGGCCCGCAGCCACAGCCTCAAGCAGCCGCTCAAAAACAGCGTTGGGCACCGCGCCCATCAACTCGCGAATCTGCGCCCCTGAGAGCACTGCGCGTCCCGCCTCAACCGGTGCAGAAGCAATCGCCTGGTCCATAATCGACAGCGCGTCGCGCATCGATCCGTCTCCAGCCTCGGCCAGCAGAGCCAGCGCGGCGTCCTCTGCCTCCACCTGCTCCTGCGTAGCAATCATTCTTAGCTGCGTGAGAATGTCTTCGAATTTCACCGCATGAAAACTGAAGTGCTGGCAGCGCGACCGAATGGTTTGCGGAATATTCTCCGGCTCCGTCGTCGCCATCATGAAGATGACGTGCGCCGGCGGCTCTTCCAGCGTCTTCAGCAGCGCATTGAAGGCAGCATCCGTAATCTGGTGCGCTTCGTCGAGAATATAAATCTTGTACCGGTCGCGCGACGGCGCATACCGTGCCGCATCGCGCAGTTCGCGAATCTCGTCTATGCCGCGATTGGTCGCCGCATCAATCTCAATCACGTCGACCGCATTGCCCTGGCGAATCTCGATGCATGAGTCGCAAACCCCACAAGGCTCCGGCGTAGGCCGCGCTTCCGTCCCAATCTCCGTCCGGCAATTCAGCGCCTGCGCCACAATCCGCGCAATGGTAGTCTTCCCAATACCGCGATGTCCGGAAAAGATATACCCGTGCGCAATGCGGTTCTGCGCGAGCGCGTTCATCAGGGTGCGCGTAACGTGGTCTTGGCCTGCCACGTCGGCGAACCGCTGCGGACGATATTTCCTAGCCAGAACCTGATAACCCATGCGTGCGCGCTCCTCGAAGGCCGACCCAAAATCCAACACAGCCTAGACCCGATTGTATCGTTCCGGGGTGGGAGGGCGCGGGGGTGGAAATTCGCATTGCGATGAGGCGCCCCGCACGACTCCACGAGTAGCGAGAACTTCAGACCACAGGCTGGAAGGCTTTGTAACAGTCATCCAACGGCGATGCCGACCCGCGACCGATGAAACTGCTCCGTGCCCCGTTCTTGCGCTTTGTTTCTGGCGCAAGGGCGGGAAAGCACAACCCTCAACACCATCCTTTGTTTTGTTGAACCTACATTTTCGTTTCTTTTTAGGGCGCGACGTTAGTCGTGCCGCAAGTGCCACAGAATCTCCGTGGGCTTCACAGAATGCGGAAAAACTTAACGGAAGAGGCAAGGAGTGTCAGGGCACGACTTCAGTCGTGCCGAAAAAAACAAGAGGTGCGCTGGGCTTTAGCCCCTGAGGGAATAGGCACTCGGGATGCAGAACCATTCTCAGATTTCTAATCAAATTCAGTCAGAAAAACCGGAACACTTCAAGGAGAATCCAAACCACCAGAATCAAAACGGCCGAGAATACGAAGAGTTTTCTGATCCTGCCCGCCTCGTTCTGAGAAGGCTTCGCTGGAAAGGCGATAATTACAACCAACATTGCGACACCAAGGGCGATCTTCTCCCACAGAGGCGCCGACCAAGCCGGGACTGGGCCGGAAATGACTCCCATCCACAACCCCTCTTTCACTTCCCGCGCCTCTTCCCCGCCGCCTTTTTCTTTCCCCCAGCCGCGGCCTTCTCCTTCGCCCGCTTCCGCCGCCGAATCTCCTCTTTCGAATACATAGTCCCGCGGCACTTCTTCGCCCCGCAATTACAAATCGCCTCGTCGTCTCCCCCATCGTAAAGGCAATAATCGTATGTAATTTCCTCCCCCGCCGCAATCGGCCGCAGCGACTTGATCCACACCCTTCCCCGTATCTCGCTCGTCTCGCAATTCGCGTCGCAACTGTGGTTGATGAACATGGCCGCGCAGTGCCCATCGATGACGATATCGCCCTTTCCCAGTCCAAACAGATAGGTGATCGGTGAGTCCTCGTAGGCCTTGTCGGCCTGGTCCTTGCTGATACGCGGGCCGGTGTATTCGGCCACGCGGCGGCCTTTGGCAATGGGCGTAGTCGTATAGCAGCCTGCGGCGTGAATGGCGGAAGAACGGATGATCAGAGCCATGCGTTTGTGCGATGCTTTCCTTAGTTGTGGATTTTGACGTCTTGGGTTTGGATTTTGACGTATGGTCCGCATCGTACCATTGAAGGGGTAAGGTCGAGGGACATGAAGCGGAGTCTTTTCTTTGCGTTGCTGGTCGCAGGCTGCTTGACGGCGTCACCGCGAGTCCATGCCCAGGCCGCGCCCGCCCAAACTGCACCTCCCGCCAGCACTCAAATGCCACCCGCAACCCCGCCCAAACCAGCGGCTACGCAGGATCCCAACGCCTTTCCCGAAGACACGACCAGCGTTCCCTTAATGCCGTCAAAGGGTGAGCCGGCGTTGCCCCCCGGCACCTACAACGGCGAAGACAACGCATCCGACAACAGGCGCCTGCCTTTGCCGGCCAAGGACGGCGACCCGATCCGCAGCCCCGACGACGCAGCCGCCGAATCCGACACCGCCCGGGAACTTGAGTCTTCGTCCAGTTCCAGCCGTGCGGGCCTTGACAAGCTCGTTCCCGGTCCTGACGACGACGATCAGCCCCAGGGGAAGCACCACAAGCAGGCCGCCAAGCCACCGGAGCATGTGGAAACCTCAGCCGAAGACATCGAGGTCGGCAAGTACTACCTTCAGATCAAGAACTGGAAGGCAGCGCTCTCCCGTTTTGAGTCCGCCATGGTACTGTCGCCCGATGACCCCGACGTCTATTGGGGTCTGGCGGAGAGCGATCGCAACCTGGGTCGTCTTGCCGAAGCCCGCGGCTACTACCAGAAAGTGGCCGAGTACGACCCCGACAGCAAGCACGGCAAAGAAGCCGTTAAATTACTGAAAGAGCCGCAGATAGCCAATGCCAAGGCCGCGCAGCCCGCTCCCGCATCCGCCCCTCCAATGCAGTAAAAATAAGCGCGATCCGTTTGCAGATCATTCCCATGCAAACGCGCACACTCATTTGATGGTGTCTTTTCTCCATCAAACCGCGCCGCCCAGCCACGAATCCTTCGCCGCTGTTCGGGCCAGAAAGTGGCCATTTTCCGATTTTTAACGTAACCAGCTGAAAAGGAACAAGTTACGTCGAAGATGACCTCGATTACACTATGAAAACAAAGGACTTACATATTTTGGAATATTGTACCAAGATCATTTCTAAAGACTTTACGTCCCGGTGAACCTCCCGGAGGGAGGAGGAGAATAGCCCATGTAAATCTTGGGAAAGGGGCCAAACAAGGTTCCTGAGCCCCAGAGCAGACTGTTACGAAACTCGGCTGCTTCGCGCTTTGTAACAAGGGCACGGCTTCAGCCGGGCCAACAAACGCTCCAGAATCAACGCAGGCTTCAGCCCCTGCTCAGCATCTCGGCCCTGAAAACCAGCTCAGAATCCCGCCCACCGCAGATAAGCCGCAATCATCGATTGCCCCCAAAGCGAGCTAACGATCCCGCCAGCACAGAGGAAGGTCCCAAAGGGAAGCTTGCTCCCAGCCCAGGTCTCCGACCCGCGTCGAGCCGCCGGGACAAGAAGGAGTACCAACGCAACAACGCTCCCAAGAATCGCCCCCAGCCCAAACGCCAGCAGCGCCCCCGGCAGCCCCAGCCAAGCCGCCAGCATCGCCATCAGCTTAGCGTCGCCCAGCCCCATCCCCTCCCGCTTGCGAACGAGCTTATAGATCCAGCGGATGAGCAGGATCAGGGCCGCGGCGGCGAGCATGGCTAGTAGCCTGTGAATTGCGTAACTGAACAGCAGGTGCCTTTGAACTTCCTGCCAGTTGATGGAAGGCGGATTTTGCGACGAATGGAAGTTCCAGGGAAGCACGAACCGATAGAGGGTGGCCACCAATCCGAGCGCGATTCCTGGAAATGTGATCGCATCAGGAAGCCATAAATGTTCCGCATCGAGGACCGATAACGCCACCAGGATCCAGTACAAAACCGCCTGAAAGAGGATAAAGATCAGAATGTTGTACTGGAAGATCGAAACGAAACCAGGTTGCAGGAGATTCTCGGATAGATTCCAAAAAGAGAGCGCCCAAAGCACTCCCACCGCCAACTCCACCAGCGGATACCGCCAACCAATCGCCGTTCCACACTTTCGGCATCGCCCGCGCAGCATCACCCAACTAACCAGCGGCACATTTTCCCACCAGGCGAGCGAATGATCGCAGTTCCGGCAATGCGACCGCGGCTTCACCACGCTCTCGCCCGCCGGCCAGCGGCTCAGGCACACGTTCAGAAAGCTTCCGAAAGCCAGCCCCATCAGCCCGGCAAAAATCGTTCCCAGTATGCGAATCATGTGCGAGCTAGAGTATACGTCCACCCGTATCTCGACTCCCAATTCGCAGCCACCAACCATC
>Ga0302320_10011772_pt1 | contig 18461 bp, 10 predicted proteins | sample Bog_T0_3_FD_202130 | JGI IMG/M metagenome (GOLD analysis project Ga0302320, IMG submission 202130) | Peat permafrost microbial communities from Stordalen Mire near Abisko, Sweden - Bog_T0_3 | ecosystem: Environmental > Terrestrial > Soil > Wetlands > Peat | place: Sweden: Abisko, Stordalen Mire...
CTGTGAGCGCAAGCTTGTCCCCGAAATCAGGGCGATCATGGACCGAATCCTGCACCAATCGCTCTTCATCGGCTTCCTGATCAACCTGCCATCGGCTTGAAATCTACTTTTTCAGGATCGACTAACCTAACTTCCCAGTTCGAATGACAAGTGGTTTTTTCAGTGCGAGTATGCCAAAGTCGTCGCGACAAGCCTGAAAAGTCGATGTGTGGGGGCAGGCGGAGGCGTTGCCGCAAGATTGCTTGATGGCAGGCGGGCCGGCTCACACAGCGTTTGCGGATGCGTTGGGGGGTCTGTGTGTAGGGACACCGCTGGACACCATCCGCTTTACCGTTTGCCCGCGTTGTGGGCTGGGAGTTGCGCTTCTCTTGGGAGTGTGTCAAGCTGATTATTGAAACAGGGGTGCTCCACAAGAGTGGGGCTGAGAGATACCCTCGAACCCGATCCGGATAATACCGGCGTGGGAAGTTTTCGAAGCCGAACGGCCTTCCTCTTCGAATCGCAGCGTGAGTTCTCTTGTTTCATTCAATTTGGAAACAAGGGGAACTTATGCCTGAAGTTGCAGCCGCCGACACCGCCCGCAAAATCATTCAATCTTCCGTCAGCTTCACACCCGCCCAGCGCGAGCGGCGGGTACTCGGCCTTCTCCTGGGCGCAGTGTTGATGCTGGCTTGCGGGCTGGGCGCTAGCGCCAGCGGATTTGCGCAAAGCACACAGCCGCCAGCCGGACAATCCGAACAATCTGGACAAGCGCAGACGCCCACTGTGCCGAAGCCCACGCAGCAGGTGCAGCGCGTTACCACCACGGTAGTGGTCCACGGCGAAGTGAAAGACGATTATCTTCCCGAAGCTGTTAAGGTGGGTACACTGGATGGCGCTACGCTTGCGGAAACGCCGCTGTCGGCCACGGTGGTGACGCGCGATTTGCTCACCGACCAGGGCGCTCGCCTGCTATCCGACGTGGTGAAGAACGATGCGTCAATTGGCGAGGATTATGCGCCGGTGGGTTACTACGGCGACTACGAGATTCGCGGATTCCCGATTGATCTGGCCACTGGGCTCGAGGTCAACGGATTGACCGTTGCCGGGGAGCAGGATGTGCCGCTTGAAAACAAGGAGCGCGTCGAGTTTCTCAAGGGCATCGCAGGCATAGAGAGCGGCGTCGCCTCGGGCGGAGGACTCATCAACTACGTAACCAAGCGGCCGATTGCCGTGAAGGCCGTGGATTTGGGCACCGACCATCGCGGAAGCTCCTTTGGCGCGGTCGATCTTGGGTATCTTCTTGGCAAGCAGAAACAGGTGGGCGCGCGGTCGAATCTTGCCGGAGAAAAAATCGAGAGTTATGTAAACGACGCGAATGGATGGCGCGCGGTGGGCGCGGGCGCGGCCGATTGGAAGATCGGTCCGAAGGCGATTTTGAAGGGCGACTTCGAGTACCAGCACAAGGTGGAGCGCTCGGTATGCGGCTATCAATTGCTTGGCGGCACGGCCGTGCCCGATCTGAGCCAAATTCATCCTTCCACGATGCTCGGCGAGCAATCGTGGGCCAAGCCGAACACCTTCGACACCATCAACACCGGCGCGCGGCTGGACTACGATCTGCCGCGCGGCTGGCGGGCCTTTGCCGCGGCGAGTTATAGCCACTCGCTGATCGACGACAACGTGGTCTATGCGTATGGCACACCTATGCTCCCCGATGCCAATGGCATTTATGATATTCCTAATTGCCCATACGCACCGGATGCTCCCGCCTATTTCTTCTGTCCCGAAGTTTCCAATATCGATAAGAGAGGCAACAATTATGCGGGCGGCGATTATGGGATATACGATTATCGCGACCCCGGCGAGTTGCGTATTGACGCACAGGCCGAAGTGCTGATAACTGGACACATTAAAACTGGAGCAATCACTCACGACCTGGCCGGCGGAGGCGAGCTATTCCTGCGCAGCGTGCAATTGCCTGGTGCGCCGCCGGCGAATGCGCCCGATAACATTCAGAATGGCGCTGTTTACACCTATGTGGGTTCAGAGAATATCTACCAGCCAATCGCGCCGTTCCCCATGGAGATTGACCCAATTACTGGCACGCCCGACCAGGCCGGGCCGAGAGCGCTCGCCGAAGACAATCATCAATCGGCGGCGGTTGTGCAGGACAGAATTCACTTGCCTGGACGCATTCAACTGTTGGCCGGCAGCCGATTCGACTCAATACGCGACCATAATTATTCCGGCGCGACTGTTACTGGAGCGGCAGATTTCACCGACAGAACTGTCTGGCTCCCACAATATGCAGTCACTTTTAACCCGAAGGACAATCTAACTCTCTACGGTAACTATGGCGTGTTGCTTTCGCTGGGGCCGCAAGCGCCGTTCTGGGCAGGTGGGTACTATCTGTCTCCCTTCTTTACACGTCAGGCAGAAGTGGGCGCAAAGTACGAACCGGGTCGCCGCATTCTGTTAAGTACAGCGCTCTTTCGCATGCGCGCGCCGTTCTTTTATCCAATGGAAATTGACGATCAGGGCGACCAAAGTTTTGTCTCCGAAGGCCGCGAGACACACGACGGCGTCGAAGTCAATGCTGAGGGAAAGGCTGCTAGCTGGCTGCGGCTGACGGCTTCAGCAGCGGCTATTCGCGCGCTATCCGATCAAACCGGCACACCTGCTTATGACAACAAGCAGGTGCTCAATGTGCCGCATCTGCGCACGGCTTTGTTTGCCGATCTCGCTCTGCCCCACGCGCACGGGCTGCACCTGATGCCCGGCTGGGGATACACCGGGCGCAAAGAAGCTACGCGCGACGATGCGGTGAACGTGCCCAGCTATAACATTTTCAACCTTGGCGCGCGCTATACACCAGGAGGTGAGAGCGGGCGCGTCACTCTGCGACTCTATGCGGATAACATCACCGACAAGCGCTACTGGAAAGATACGGGGGCCAGCTACGGCGACACATTCATTCATCTTGGTGCGCCCACGACGGTGCGGCTGTCTGCACACTACACTTTCTAGAGGGCCTCTGAACAAGTCCTTGCAAGGACCGACATTCCCTCAGGGGCTAAAGCCCAGTCACTTTAGCCGACGTTTGCGGCACGGCTGAAGCCGTGCCCTGTTACAAGGCGGGTTGTGCAGAGTTATCTTAGCCCGCTGGTTCTGGTGAAGGATGATTTTACGATGAGCGCAACAGCGACAGCGCATGGCATGGACGGCACGCTGGTCGAACCCGACTGGCCGGCGCTGGAGCTTGCCGAGGTGCGCTCGCTGTTGAGCGAGTTTTCTGGTCTCGGCGAGCCGATCGAGATTTTGTCCGTGAGCCCAAGACCGCTGTCGGCGGCCAGTGTGGTGGCGACACGCGGCGGGCGGATCTTCATCAAGCGGCATCATTGCACCGTGCGCGATGCAGAGGGATTGCTGGAGGAACATCGCTTCATGGCGTACCTGCAAGCCCATGGAGCACCGGCGCCGCGCGTGTTCGCAACCGTCTCCGGCGAGACTGCAATTGAACGCGGTGAATGGACCTATGAAGTACATGAAGCGCCCGTGGGCGTGGACCGTTATGGCGACGCGCTCTCGTGGACACCGTTTCTCACGGCGGCTCATGCGCGCTCCGCAGGGCAGGCACTGGCGCGGCTGCATCGTGCGTCGGAGGGATTTGGTGCGCCGCGACGCAAGGCTCGCCCGCTGGTGGCCAGCTTTACGATATTTGCTACACAGAATCCGCGCACGGCAATGAACCGTTACTTAACTGCGCGGCCTGTTCTCATGAATCATCTCGCCGTACGCGACTGCTGCGACGAAGCACTGCGGCTGCTTGCGCCGTTTCATGCGGAGCTTCAGCCGCTGTTGCCCGCGCTGCCTCCGCTATGGACACACAACGATCTGCATGCTTCGAATTTATTGTGGAGTGATGCCGGACCCACGGCGCAGGCTACTGCGATCTTCGACTTCGGACTGGCCGACCAGACCAACGCCGTACACGATCTGGCGCAGGCGATCGAGCGCAACATCGTGGAGTGGATTACGCTGATGAACGACCCGGCGCACCCGGGCGATGTGCGCGTGCATCTTGATCATCTCTTCGCGCTGCTGGCCGGTTATGAATCGGTGCGCCCGCTCAGCGGTGAAGAGGCTGCGGCGCTGGCGCCGATGACGGCCCTCTGCCACGCGGAGTTTGCGTTGTCTGAGGCCGACTACTTCCTGAGCGTTTTACACCGAGAAGAAAAAGCTCCAATGGCCTACGACGCGTGGCTGGTGGGTCATGCGCGCTGGTTCCACAGCGCGGGCGGCGGAGAGTTGCTGGCTGCGTTGCGCCGATGGGCCGAGACGCGGAAGAGAGTTGGAGAACGATGAGCTGGGCGACGGTTGCACATTATCTGGCTGCGAACTGGATGGAGGATGCGGGCGTTCTGACGACGCTGCTGGGCATATGGCTGACCACGCGCCGCATGCTCATCTGCTGGCCGGTGGTGCTGATCTCCGATGTGATCTACCTGATCGTTTTTTACCGCGTTCATCTCTATTCCGATGCGCTGCTCCAGGTTTTCTTTCTGGCGTTCACGCTGTATGGTTGGTGGTATTGGTGGCGTGGCGTGCGTGAAGAAGGCGAGGTGCGCGTGGTTCGCCTGTCGCTGGCCAGCCTGCTTACCGGGTTGGCTGCGGGCGCGGTTGGCGGGTTTGCGCTAGGATTTTTCATGAAGCAGATTCCCGGCACGGCTCTCCCCTTTCTGGATGCGATGCTGACCAGCTATAGCCTGGTGGCCAGCTGGTGGGGCGCGCGCAAACACATTGCCAACTGGTGGCTTTGGATCGTTGTCGATGTGGTTTACGTTGGCGAGTATCTCTACAAAGATCTCAGGCCCACGGCTTTGCTTTACTTGCTGCTGGTGGCACTGGCCGTATTGGGCGTGCGCGATTGGCGGCGCGCGGCAAAATCATCGGAGTTGGCGGCAGAAGCCACCAGTCAGACTGCGGCTTGAACTACGTTTTGCAGCGGCTCATCATGAATGTAACGCCGCAGTTCATCGGCAGCGACGCGAAGCGATCTGGGAGCGAACTGCGGGCTTGATCCGCCGATGTGGGGCGTGATTAGCAGATTGGGGCAGCTCCAGAGGGGATGGCCTTCAGGCAGCGGCTCGGGGTCGGTCACGTCGATGGCGGCGCGAATGCGGCCCGCGTTGAGCGCTTCGACTAATGCGTCTGTGTCCACAATCGGCCCACGCGCGGCGTTGACCAGCAGAGCGCCTTGCGGCATGAGAGCTAACTGGCGTGCGCCGATCAGGCGGTATGTTTCTTCCGTTGAGGGCAGAATGAGAATCACAACTTCAGCCTGCGGCAATAGGCCATCCAAATCGCCGATGGCATGAACGAGCGGTGCGATGCGGGCACTGCGAGCGATGCGCAATAGGTTGACATTGAACGGCGCAAGCATGCGCTCAATCTCTTTGCTGATAGAGCCATAGCCCACCAGCAGTACCCTCTTGCCCGTCAGCTCCTCCAGCATCACGGGAGGATAGAGCGGGCGCGTGTCCCCAGTAAGGCCGGCGTAGAGCGCACCTGCCTCGAAGCGGCGCTTCCATAGGCCATCGCGCTGAACTTCGAGATAGAACGGGAAGTATTTGAGCATGGCCAGAATCGAGGCCACGGTCCACTCCGCCGTAGAGATGTTGTGCGCGCCGCGAGCATTGCAGATGGTGACGTGCGGCCCAACGAGGGCGGGAATCCACTCCGTACCGGCCATGGTCGAAAGCACAAGGCGCACCCCGCGTAGATGCGGCCAGATTTTGACGGCGCGTGTCGAGTAAGGGTCTGGAATCCAGACATCGATGGCTGTTTCCTGTTCAAGGGAATCGGGCAGGGGAATCAGCTCGACTCCCTGTGGAAAGCCACTGAACAACTCCGCGGCGAAGACTTCTGGGTAACCGACTCGTAGCATGGGGATGAACGGCCCGGCCAATGCGGGCGCCTCGATATCATGCTAAACGAGTGAGGCAATTGCTGCTGCGAGAAAGCAGCGGCGCAAGCTGGTACCTTGATGGAAGAGGCTTGGGCGTGAGACGGGTCACCGCCGCGACGAGCCGGTTTCGGTCATTCTGAATGCAAGCGAATCTTCCCCTGTAGATTGGATTCATGCGCCTGACGACAAATAAGACGGGGCCAGAGCAGCTCGCTGTGAAGCCGCAGATGGGACCAAAGCCGCATCTCGGGATTCTTTCCTGGGAACGGCAGCGGCTGCTCATCCACGCAACGAAGACGGCGCTGGCGGCGGGGCTGTGCTGGTGGGTGGCAGCGCGCTTTGGCCTGCACGACGGCTACTGGGGCGCGATCAGCGCCATTATCGTGCTGCAATCGAATATGGGCGCAACCGTTTCCGCCTCGCGGGATCGCATACTGGGCACGCTGATTGGCACCGTGCTTGGTTTTTCGTTCTCTCTGTTTGGCGTGCTGCCGTGGAACTATGTTCTGGCCGTTCTTGCGGCGGTGATCGTGTGCGGCTTGCTGGGGCTGCGCAGCAGTTCGCGGCTGGCCGGGGTCACCATCACGATTATCATGCTGGTACATGTGGCGGGTCCGCGCTGGGATCTGGCGCTGGTGCGCGTGGGCGAAGTGATGCTGGGCATTGTGGTGGCGCTGGTGGTGACTACCTTCGTCTTCCCCGATCGCGCAAGGCTGCGGCTGCGCGATGGGCTGTCGCAGGAGTTTCTGGTTCTGGGCGCGTTCTTCGATGCGATTTTGCAGGGATTTCGCGGCACGCCCGCCGAAAACCTGCCCGCGCTGCGCGAAGATGCGCTGGCGATGCTGCGTGGCAACAACCAACTGCTGGAGGCGGCGCGCAACGAGCCCTCAGGCGGCCCAGGATGGCGCGAGGGACTGAGTACACTCTCACAGTTTGGCCGCTCGATCTTTGACGCTTTGGTGGCGCTGGAGTTCTCAGTCAAAGACACGAACGAGTTCGGCTATGCGCAGCAACTGGAGCCTGCGCTCGGACAATTGATCGGGGATATTCGCACCGGATTCCACCATGTGGCTGGCCGCATTCACGAGTGGCGCTTCAATGTGGAGCCGCCAATGAATCTTGAGGAAGACATTGCCCAGCTCGAAGCCCGCATGACGGCGGTGCGGCCGACGGGCCTTGAGTTCTCGCAGACCGAGATTTTGCGCGCCTATGCGGTGCAGCTTCATCTCAAGCAGATTGCGCGGCTGCTGAGGGCATCGAGGGTTGAGACCAGCCGGGCGGTGGGTGAAGAGGAGGAGTAAGGCGTGGCTTGCCAAGCTCATCGTTGCCGGAGCGGAAATGCTCCACCCATATTGAGGTGTCTGCAAGAATCACTCTTCACTCACACGCTTACGTGGAATGTCTTCCAATTCCGGCATAGTGCCCCTGAGCGCAGCTAGCCTGCGGGAGCTCTCCCGCTCGATCAGCGATTTAAGGGCCTCCCGCACCAGAGCTGTTTTCTCAACCACCCCAGTGAACTCCTGGGCCATCCGCACCAGGTCGTCGTCGAGCGCCAGCGTTGTCCTCATAAAGCCTCCATGCATCAATGACAGCATCATTCGATGTCTCTATCGTATGCGTATTCGAATCAAGATTCTCAGAACCGCATTCTCACGCCCAGCTGAATCTGCCGCTCGCGGTAGAAGTTGGTGGCATTCACATTGAGCGGCTGGCCAAAGGCGGTGGTATTGGCCTTTAGCCCGGTAAGGAAGTTCAGGGTAGGAAGACCGCCCGACAGGTTGCCGGGTTCGAGATAATAGCCGGTAGTTTCAAGCTCCGTCACATTCTGGTGGTTGAAGAGGTTGAAGCTCTCGACGAGCAATTCCAACTGGCGCATCTGTCCAAGATTAAATCGCTTTCCGAGGCGCATGTCGGCCTTCCATGTGGCAGGATAGCGATAGGTGTTGCGCCCTATGTTGTAGGTATGGCCGTCGCTGCCAAGGCCGTAGACGCGGTTGTCGCCGCCAGAGCCGTTCATTCCCGGCGCGAGGGCGACGATGGCCGCGCCTGTGGAGGGGTTGAACTCCTCGGCCAGCGAGCCGCTTGTGCGCATGGTGTAGGGTAGGCCGCTGCGGAATTGCCCGGTGCCGGAGATCATCCAGCCGTTGGCGAGCCGTCCGGCCAGATTGTGAAGCTTCCACGGGGCCTCATAGATGACCATGGCCGCGGCCGAGTGGCGCATGTCCAGATTGCTCGTCCCGTATTCCTGACTGAAGTTGGCCGGGTCAAGCACGTCGCTGCCCGCAACCGCGGCGCTTTCGTTGGGGTTCCAGTCCATGGCGTGGGAATAGGTGTAGTGGGCGTGCAGGCTCAGCCCGCTACGGCTGTTGCGCGTGACCTTAAGCATCGCTGCCTCATAGGTCGAGTTAGCCCGGCTCTCGATCTGCGATATCTGCTGATAGTCAGGATTGAGACGCCCTGCAAAGCCTGTGGACGAGTTAGCCGATGGCCATGAGGCATAAAACGGTACTGTAATTTGCGCAGCCTTGATCGGACCTGATCCAGAGGCGTCGATGACTGCATAGGTGATCGTCCCCGGATTCACTTTTGGATCGAAGTTGGTGTCGATGGATATGGGCAGCTTGCGGCCCAGGCTCACCATGGCGCTGGCAGTGACTTCGATGTGGCTGGGCAGCGATTCCTCAAGGGCTGCTACGGCCTGGTGGATTTCGGAGTTGCGGAAATTCGGCGCAAACTCGACCGCCCCCGGCTTGATCATGCTCGACGGTTCCCCAGCCAGCACGTAGGGGAAGGGCGGTGCACCACCGGCATGCAAATTGTCAGTAGGCCGCAGGAAGAAGTTCAGGTCGCCGTTGGGCGAGCCGGTCTGGGTCAGCGCGGTCTCAATGGTTGCATTCTCCGTGCGGCCAAAGTACATGCCGTAACCAAGACGAAGCACGGGCAGGCGCGTCTCGGCGCTGCCCACGGCCATGCTCACCCGCGGACCCCAATTGTTGCCCAGGCCGGGTAGCTTTTCGGTGAGCGGAAGCTGGGGATTGGTGAGCCTGGAGAGGGGAGGCGGCAACTGCTCCCGCTCCCAGCGCAGCCCAGCGGAGATGACAACAAGTTTCTTCGGCTGCCATTGCACGGTGGCGAAACCGGCCCAGTCGTTGGTGCTTAAATGCCAATCGGTTGGGCCCATCATTTGCGAGTAATAGGAGTAACAAGGCAGATAGCCAAGCCCGTGCAGCGTGCCCGCCGGATCGTGCCACACCTTGCCCGTCTGATCGCAGTTGTGCTGGTTATAGGGGTTGAGCTGGCCAGCGATTCCAAAAGCGGCAAAGGCCAGCGCATCCGAGGCGAAGTTTTCGACGCTCGCATAAGAGTAAGTCCCGGTCTGGTTGCGCAGCAGACTCGTAGCGTCGGAGTTATGGCTTAAATCGAAGCCAGCCTTGGCCAAAAGGCTGCCTCTCGCCCACTCCACAGACTCCTGTGCCTGATAGAGCTTTTCGTCGGGATGACTTCCCTGGCCGAAGCGCGATGGATTGCCGATGGTGAAGCCGTAGCGTGAGTCAACCACCATTTGCGGCAATTGCCCCCAGATGCTAGGACCAAGAAACGGCTGCTCGAAGGCAGAAGGCGTCTCAGGGCGCGCGCTCAGGATGCTTCGTCCCAGGGAGCCCTGAGTCACGGCCAGCAGGTTGGAAGTCAGAAAGACTTCCCAGCGCCCAAGCAGTAGCTCCTGACTGGCTTTGCTGGATCCAAAGCTGTTGGCGCCGTAGGTCTCGGAAGCCCGGGTGAGGCCACCGCCGGGGGAACTCCAAAGAGCCCCGAGCCCTTCGAGCGTGAGGCGATGGCGCTCGGCCACCTGCCAGTCGATGCGGCTGAAACCGACCCACTGGACAGCCAGACGCGGAGAGGGCCCTAGTAGCCCGTCGAGCGTTTGCAGCATTGTGGAATAAGCCGCCAAGCCCTCGGCAACGGGATTGCTGCTGCCGAGGCCCAAACGCGCACTCAGCACCTGCATCTGGTCGTTGGTGGGCTGGGCAAAGAACTCTTCGGGATGCTTGACGGTGGCAAGGCCCGGATCGTTGCGCCTGTAACTGTCGAGTGCCGCAAACCAGAAGAGCTTGTCGCGGCGAATCTGGCGGCCCGCACCGATGCCCCAGGTCGTCTCGCTGTCTGGAGGCGTATAGGGCTCCGCTGTAAATGTGGGGGTGGTGGTCAGCGTGGCTGGCGTGGTTTCTTTTACCCATTGCGTGAACGGATTCTGCGCGCCCCAGACGCTCTGACGGTCGAAGAGAAAGCCCTGGCCGTGCAGGCCGTTGGCTCCGCGCTGGGTCTCGACGTTCATGCGGCCGCCGGCGGCGCGCGCTCCTGCAGCCTCCACGTTTCCGGCAGCGGTTTGCACCTCGCGGATGGCCGCCTGAGCCACGGCAACTCCATGTCCGCCGGCCCAGGCCTGCCCCATGCCGTTCTGTTCGGCGCCTTGCCCCGTAGCACCAAGCCCCGAGCCGCCAAGAGCGCCGAAGGCCAGCCGGGTACTCGCGCTATCCAGTGTGGTCTCAACAGGCGTCTGCCCAGCGCCACGCAGCGAAGTCTGCGCCGTGCCGCCCGCCGGGGCCGAGGCTGTGGGCGCATCCAGAACAAAATCCTGCCAGCGACGCCCGCTGAACGGCAGCGCCTGCAGCTGCGCCGCGGTCACCGTTGTGGTCACCGCAGGGATCACCGGATCAAGAGAATGAGCGGCCGCTATAGAGTCTCCAATCCTGAGTTGGACCTGGCCGATCTTCATGGCGGCTTGCGCCACGCTCACCGCTGCCTCGCCCAGGGTTGGCGTGACTGGGGGCGGATGCGCCGCCAAGGGCAGTGAGAGCAACGGCTCAGGGACAAGCATGGCTATCAATACCTGCACGGCGGGCGACGGGATTGGCGGGGACAGAGGCGGCAAGCGCTGCCCGGCCAAGGGAAGGTTCTGTATAGGCTGCGAAGGCACGGTCGCCTTGATCTCTGGGCTCAAGACTGCCGGCATCGCTCGCAACAGTCCTGCTGAAACAGGCAAATTAGCCGGAAGCTGGCGTTGGGGCTTGGCAGCGACTGACACTGGAGCCGCTGGAGCCACGGGCGGAAGCGGATGGGACGCGGTCAGGATCGGCTCGGCAGGCGGTAACTCAAACTGAATCGCCGTCTGCACGCGGGCTTCGTGGCCGGTGGACACAAAGATGCCCTCGACTTGCCCGTGGCCCAACTGCGGACTCTCAGCCTCCAGCGTGTACTCGCCGGAGGCAAGACCGATGAAGCGGTACGTCCCGTTTCGGGCGGTGGTTACGCGCGCCTCAGCGCCGGTGGCTTCATTGCGGACGACTACGGTAACGCCGTCCAGGGGCGCCGAATGCAGGTCGGTAAGCTTGCCTGCAAGCGATCCGCCCGGTTGGGCCAGAGCGGATGGGGATGAAGCGGCTTGCGCCACAGCAGCCCGCTCCATGCTCAAAAGCCCGCAGAGCACGGCCACCGCCAGCGGCCTGGTCCAACTCCGTTTTGCCCCTGCCATCGAGACACTCGCTCGCGGCAGACCGTGGGATAACGCTCTATACGCTCGCTGTGCGTCCCGCTCTACCGGCGGGTATGGGATAGGCACAGCTTCCGGGCGCAAACAAAAGACACATGCGGAGCTCTAATCCCCGAAGGAACCTTCGCTTGCAGCCGCCCAGAATTCCCTCATGTGAACTTGCCAACGATTTTAAGCCCTTGTCCGGTAAACTGAAAAGACGGCATCTTCAATTTGGGATCGATGGCGCGCTTTGGTCGCACTGATCACTGACAACTGACTCCTGACAACTGGTTCAAGCATGTTCATCGATGAAGCAAAAATTCGCGTAAAGGCCGGCGACGGCGGCAACGGCTGCATGGCCTTCCGGCGCGAGAAGTTTGTACCCCGCGGGGGCCCCTCAGGCGGCGATGGCGGACGTGGCGGCGATGTCGTTATGGTCTCTTCGCAGCGCCACAACACCCTCATCCATTTTCGCTACAACCCGGAGCACAAGGGGCAGCGCGGCCAGCACGGCATGGGCTCCAACTGCTCAGGCTCCGACGGCGACTCGGTCATTCTGCAAGTGCCTGTGGGCACTTCGCTTTACGATCAGGATACCGGTGAGTTGATTCACGACTTTCAGTCCCCCGACGAGGAGGTCGTGATCGCCAAAGGCGGGCGTGGAGGCCGCGGCAACCAGCACTTTGCCACCAGCACCCATCAGGCCCCGCGCGAGCACGAACTGGGCCGCGCCGGCGAGGAGCGGAATTACCGATTGGAGCTGAAGCTGCTGGCCGATGTTGGCCTGGTTGGCTACCCCAATGCCGGCAAGTCCACGCTGATCTCCCGCATCTCCGCCGCCAAGCCCAAGATCGCCGACTACCCGTTCACCACTCTCGAACCCAACCTGGGCGTGGTGACTGTGGGCGAGGAGCCGGACCAGGAGTCGTTCGTCGTAGCTGACATGCCGGGACTGATTGAGGGCGCGCATCTTGGCCAGGGCCTCGGCGTCCAGTTTTTGCGCCATATTGAGCGCACGAGGCTGCTGCTGCACTTAGTAGATGTGTCGGACTCCTCAGGCCGCCCCGACGCTGTCGAGGACTTCAAAGTGATTAACAAGGAACTGGCCAGCTTTACCAGCGGAATCATCAAAGAAGACTCTGACGGCTTTCCAATCGACGACGAAGAACCCGCCGTGCCCTACCACCCCCTGGCAAACAAGACCATGATCGTCTGCGCCACCAAGATCGACAGCGCCAATCCCGACAAGCTCAAGAAGCTGGCGGCTCATGTGAAGCGGAAGAAAATGGAGTTTCACGCCATTTCGGCCGTGACAGGAGAAGGGATCGACGAGCTGAAGTGGTCGCTGGCGCGGCATTTGCGGGCCTGAACACCAGAAGAGAAGCAGCGCAACGGACTGACACTTTTGCCGGCAACAGACCACATGCACAGCCAATCGGGCAGGTGTTCTTTTGCAACTCCGCCAGATTTTCTCATTCGTTTTGCCAAAACCAAAGCAAGTTGCCAGCGAACTGATAACGTGGATGAGGATTGTCAGGTCAGATAGATTGAAGTCTCGCTTTGGAAAGCTCTTCCTGGTAAGCACAACCTGCCCATGCGCAGCAGTTCTCCCTTCTAACCTAAAAGTGGTAGATGTCCCGAGAATGGGGCATCCAATCCAATCTGCATGATAGTAGGATTAGGGTGCATGGATTTCGGAGAGAAATTGGGTGTGTACGGATTGCCGGGTTATGATCCAGGGCGGATTGAATCACGGTTGCCCTCTGTCGATAAATCCAGCGCGAGGCCGAACGATGCGAAGGCGGTTCGGCAGGGGTTGGGCGATGAAACGGTCGATAGCTTCGGTCGCGATCTTTCTGGGATGGGCTATTGCTGCGTGGCCGGCGACGCCCGCCCCACTGACGACGCTCCGCGCCGTTCATGCCCTGACGAACGCCGAGGCTAGCCTCGGCCTGCCGGTCGCCTTTGAGGCCACGGTAACTTACTATCGCGGCTATGAACAGACTTTATTTGTACAAGACGGCGACGCAGCCATTTATATTGCCTATCCGACCGATCTCAAATTGGTTCCAGGCGACCGCGTACTCATCCGAGGAAAAACGCAGGACAGCTTCAATCCCATTGTGAATGCCGACAGCGTGACACTGTTGCGCCATGGCGCTTTACCGCAACCAGAGTCCGTCAGCTTCGATCAGATGATCCGCGCTGAGACCGATTGCAAGCTGGTAACCGTACGCGCGACGATCCGCGCCGTGGACCGAGCGTTAAGCCTGGTTGCCCCGGTGCATTACATGCGCCTGCAGTTGGTCATGGATGGCGGCTATGTTGACGCAACTGTCGAGAGCAGCGATGCCAGCGCATTCGAGGATCTGCTGGATGCGGAAGTGGAACTCACCGGAGTCGCATCGGAGCAATTCGACAGCAAGATACACGAGACCGGAATTTTGCTGCATGTTCAGTCGTTTTCCGATGTAAAGCTCATCCATCGCGCTGGCTCGGACCCGTGGTCCATCCCCGCCACTCCAATGGATCGGGTGATTACGGTCTTTCATATCAGCGATTCGACGCCGAGAATCCTGGTTCATGGAACCATCACTTATTACCTGCCCGGTTCAGCCGTTGTGTTGCAAGATGGCGCCAAGAGCATTTGGATCGCAACCCAGACCTACGAACCCTTGCGGATCGGCGACGCCGCGGATGCAATCGGCTTCCCGGATAACCATGACGGCTTTCTCACCCTGGAGCATGGCGAGGTTCGGGATACTCTGACGCCCGCGCCTATCACGCCGCTTGCCGCGACGTGGGAGACATTGACGCCCAAAGGCTTCGACACGCCCGGTCATCACGACGATCTTGTTTCGATCGAAGGCCAGATTGTAACCGAAGTGCGCGAGGCTTCACAGGACGAGCTGGTACTGTCAGCCGATGGCAAGCTGTTCTCCGCCATCTACCGCCATCCGAATGGTCCGGCTTCGGACTCCAGGGTGATTGCTCTGGGCTCCAGAATCCGTGTAACCGGCATCTGCGTCCTGGAGAACTCCAACCCATTCGTCGCCCAGGTACCCTTCAATATCCTGATGCGCAACTACGACGATATTGTTGTCATCGCACGGCCTTCGTTGCTCAACATTCGGAACCTGACGATCCTCGTCGGCTTGCTGCTTGCGGTTGTATTCGCCGTGAGCGCCAGGAGCTGGGCCATCGAACGCAGAGTGCGCAGGCAAACTGCCGTGCTGGCAAGCGTTGAGAAGAGGCGAAGCCGCATCCTCGAGGACATTAGCGGCACCCGTCCACTTTCAGAGATCATCGAGCAGATCGCAGAACTGGTTTCATTCAAGTTGCGCGGCGCGCCGTGCTGGTGCCAGATCGCCGACGGAGCGCAACTGGGCAACTGCCCTCCCAAGCTCACTGGCCTGCGTGTTGTCCACAACGAAATTCCGGCCCGCATCGGGCCAGCGCTTGGCACCGTCTTTGCCGCATTCGATCAACTGGTCGCACCCAGTGCCAGGGAGCAGGAAGCACTCTCGCTGGCAGTCGGGCTGATTGCTCTTGCCATCGAAACCAGGCGTCTTTACTCCGATCTGTTGCGACGCTCAGAGTTCGATCTGCTTACCGACATCCACAACCGCTTCTCCCTCGATAAGTATCTGGAGGAGCAAATTGCCAAGGCGCGCCAGAATGCGAGCATCTTTGGCCTGATCTACATCGACCTCGACAGGTTCAAGCAGGTGAACGACCGCTACGGCCATCAAATCGGCGACATGTATCTACAGGAGGTGGCGTCGCGCATGAAGCATCAGCTTCGCGGTGTGGATATGCTTGCTCGGCTCGGAGGCGACGAATTCGCCGCCCTGATCCCCATGGTTCGCAACCGGTCTAAAGTCGAGGAGATCGCTCACCGGCTGGAACGCAGCTTCGATGCCCCATTCACCCTTGGGGAACACACCCTGAAAGGTTCGGCAAGCATCGGCATTGCACTCTATCCAGAAGACGCAACCACCGCGGATAACCTCTTGAGCGCGGCAGACGCCGCTATGTACCTTGCAAAACACAGTAGACAAGATTTTGCGACTGAGTCAGGGAGACTCTGAACACCGGAAGAATCCAAATGCGCCATCAGCGGCCCCAGCTATGCTCGCGATTGCGCAGGCTTAGACGTCGTGACCCAAGCAGCAGCATAGCCCTCTTTCCGAGGACGGGGCCACGAAAGATGATTTACCCAATACAGCCGACGCCAACATGTACGAGACCAATCAACACAAAAAGCAAAATAGGCAGTTGCAATTCAAGCATCGGAATCCCTGACGCGCCATTCGGAAGAACCTATTAGAGCGAATCTCGATCCTGAGATGTACACCGCCGGCATCCAGGACTGGGTCAATAGACCTCAAAAGTATCAGCCTGAAGTGCTGCCATCGGCGAACGATACTGACGTATAGATTCGGGCTGTTTCTGCTCCCGCACAGTCTGCCGGCATCATTTCGATGCTGCAATGATGAATATGGCGAGTTCTGCCGATAGATGGTGATGGGGGGCCAGATAGTTAGGACATATTCGACTGGATAGCACCCTATGAAGAGATTGACGCCCCTATTCGCACTGGTTCTTGGATGTGCTGCGGCTGCGTGGGCTGCGCCGCCTGCCAGGCTCACCACGCTGCACGCAATTCACTCCCTAAGCCATGCCGAGGCAGCCAAGGGGCTGCCCGTCGCCTTTGAAGCGACAGTGACTTACAGGCGGGCGGGCGACACCACCTTGTTTGTCCAAGACGCCGACGAGGGAATCTATGTAGGTGCAAGAGGGGATATCATCCTGGCTTCCGGAGATAGGGTTCTGGTGCGGGGAAAGGCGTTGGACAGCTTCCGACCTATCGTTATCGCCGAAAGCGTTACGCTGCTCCATCACGGCGCACTGCCCTCGCCGGTTCCGGCCACCTTCGATGAATTGATCCACGCACAGCGCGATTGCATGCTCGTCACCGTCCACGCCAAGGTCCGAAGCGCCGACCTGGAACTAAACGCCTTTGGGAAAAATGACGTTCAGATGACGCTGATTTCCGACGGAAGCGCCATTGATACGTACGTGGACAGCGAAGATGCGAGCAGTCTCCATGGGCTGCTGGACGCCGAGGTCGAAGTTACCGGCGTCGCCTCAGCACGATTCGATGGCAAGATGCAACAAACCGGAGTCGGGCTCAACGTCCCTTCGCTTGCGGATGTCAAAATCGTCAAGCGTGCGGATGCAAGCCCCGAGTCTCTCCCGGTGACACAAATGGACGAGATCATCACCAGCTATCGCGTGAACAATCTCAGCCAGCGGGTCCACGTGCATGGAACCATCACCTATTATCAGCCTGGCTCGGCTCTCTTTCTACAGAACGGCACAAAAAGCATTTGGATCATGACCATCTTTCAGAAGCCGCTGCGGATCGGAGACGAAGCGGACGTAACGGGCTTCCCCGAAGTGCATGACGGTTTCCTGGCCCTTTCCGGCGGCGAAATCCAGGAAAGACCGGTTTACACGCCCATCGTTCCCAAGCCGGTGGCCGTGAGTGAACTGGCTGCGAGTAAGCACATCTTCGACCTGATCTCCATTGAAGGGCAGGTGGTGATGGAGGTTCGCGAGAACTCCCAGGATGAGTATGTGCTGATGGCCAATGGTCAGGTCTTCTCTGCCATATATCGCCATCCAAGTGTGCGTGGCCTGGAACTGCTGCCTATGAATCATGTGCGGCTGGGCTCGAGGGTCCGCGTCTCCGGCATCTGCATTCTCGAAAGCTCCAATTCGTACAATGGCGATGTTCCGTTCAATATCCTCTTGCGGACTCCTGACGATATTTCGGTTATTGCCCGGCCCACCTTATTGAACGTCCGCAACCTCATGATTCTCGTCGGACTGCTACTCGCGACCATGATTGCTTTGGGCCTCAGGGGCTGGGCTATTGAATACCGAGTGCGCAAGCAGACCACCACCCTGGCGCTCATCGAACATCGGCGCAGCCGCATCCTGGAAGACATCAACGGCGCCCGCCCGCTTGCCGAGATCGTCGAAGAAATCACGGAACTGGTCTCCTTCATGCTGCGCGGCGCTCCCTGCTGGTGCCAGATTGCCGATGGAGCGCGCCTGGGAAACTGTCCGCCGAAACTCACCGACCTGCGCGTCCTGGAAGCCAATATTCCAGCCCGTTCGGGACCCGCCCTGGGAACGCTCTTTACAGCGTTTGATCCGCACGCCAAACCCCGTGCCAAGGAGCCGGAGGCTCTCGCCATGGCAGTTGGGCTGACTGCGCTGGCTATTGAGACCCGGCACCTCTACACCGATCTGCTGCGGCGCTCGGAGTTTGACCTGCTGACTGATATCCACAATCGATTCTCGCTGGATAAGCGCTTGAATGAGCTGGTTGAAGAGGCTCGCCTAAAGGCCGGCATCTTCGGACTCATCTATGTTGATCTCGACAGATTCAAGCAGGTCAACGATGAGTATGGCCACCAGGCCGGAGATTTGTTCCTACAGGAGGTTGCGTTGCGGATGAAGCATCAGCTCCGCAGCGTGGATATGCTGGCTCGCCTCGGAGGCGACGAATTCGCGGTGCTTCTGCCTCAGGTGCGCAGCCGCGCCAAGGTTGAGGAAATCGCTCATCGCCTGGAACTCTGCTTCGACGATCCCTTTGCAGTTGGAGAGCACAGCCTGCAGGGATCGGCCAGCATCGGCATTGCCCTCTATCCAGAAGACGCAACCACCGCGGACAGCCTCTTGAGCGCGGCAGACGCTGCCATGTACATTTCAAAGCACAGCGGGAATGAAGTTGATACTGCTCGGGGGAGCATCCGCACCCTCTGAATACGCAAAGCATCCAGCAGCCTAGGGCGTGTTAACACTATCTGAGGGCTTCGACGATGAGGACGAAATTGATAAAGGCGAGGAAAATGATGTCGAGTTTCTCAAATCTGGAGAATATGCGACGGAAGCCTTTCAGTCTGC
>Ga0302320_10011773_pt1 | contig 18461 bp, 19 predicted proteins | sample Bog_T0_3_FD_202130 | JGI IMG/M metagenome (GOLD analysis project Ga0302320, IMG submission 202130) | Peat permafrost microbial communities from Stordalen Mire near Abisko, Sweden - Bog_T0_3 | ecosystem: Environmental > Terrestrial > Soil > Wetlands > Peat | place: Sweden: Abisko, Stordalen Mire...
CCGGCGCCAAGCCGCTCACGGTAAGGTTCGATGTCGTCAATTTGTTCGACAAAATCTACGAAATCAGGGACGGATCGGGTATCGGTGTGTTCGCGCCCCAATTCGGCCAGCGTCGTGGTTTCTACGTTGGCCTCTCGCAAAAGCTTTAACCGGTCAAAAAGCCTATCCTTGCCATCTATCCGCATCCGGGACTGAGTATGAACAAGCGATCTTCTCGAATAACCGCTGTGGCGATCCTTGCGCTGGCGATGCTGGCCCCGCCGTCGTCGGCGCAGCAGAAGATGGCTCCGGCTTCGCCGCAAGTCCCGGTGGTGTCTCAGGCCCCCGTTGTTGCCGCACCTGCCCCCATCGCACAGGCGCCGGTCGCAAGCCCGGCGCAACCTGCGATGCCATCGGCGGCGGCGCCGCCAGCGCCGCCGGCAACGGATGCGACCGCTGCCCCTGCGGACGGCGGCAACAAACCGCCGAAGTCGACTGTTACCGCGCTGCGCGAATTGTCGCCGTGGTCGATGTTCCTGTCGGCGGATATCCTGGTCAAGGCGGTGATGGTCGGACTTGCCTTCGCCTCGCTGGTGACCTGGACCATCTTCATCGCCAAGATGATCGAGCTGACGGTGATCCAGCGCAAGCTGCGCACCGCGCTCGGCAGGATCAGCGACGCCAGGTCGCTGGCCGAGGCTCAATTCGCGCTCGGCGCCAAGGACGGCGTGCTGACGTCGTTGCTGGCGGCCGCCATGCGCGAGGCGCGGCTGTCGGCGGGAATATCCAGCGACAGCGGCATCAAGGAACGCGCGGCTTCGAGCTTCGCCGAAATCGTGCGCGCCGAAGCGCGTCGAATCCGGCTCGGCATGGGACTGCTTGCGACCATCGGGGCGACGTCGCCGTTCGTGGGACTGTTCGGAACGGTGTGGGGCATCATGAACAGTTTTATCGGCATCTCGAAATCGCAGACCACGAACCTCGCCGTCGTCGCACCCGGCATCGCCGAAGCGCTGCTCGCCACCGCGTTCGGCCTTGCCGCCGCGATCCCGGCCGTCATCATCTACAATCATTTCTCGCGGGTGACGAAGGGCTACCTCGAACTGGTCGGCCGGTCGTCGGGCGCAGCCGGGCGATTATTGTCGCGCGATCTCGATCGCACCCATGTCAGTTCTCCCGGCACCACGCATTCGCGCGCGGCGGAGTAGGCCATGGGCGCCTCGCTGGCAGACACCGAACTCGACGACGACAGCGATTTCGCCGAAACGCATGAAATCAACGTCACGCCGTTCATCGACGTCATCCTGGTACTCCTGATCATCTTCATGGTTGCGGCGCCGCTGTCGACCGTCGATCTTCCGATCGATTTGCCGTCGTCGACCGCGACCCCGCAGAAGAAGCCGGACAAGCCGACCTATGTCAGCATCAAGCCCGATCTCGCCGTGGCGATCGGGGAAAACCAGGTCAAGCGCGTCGACCTCGTTCGCACCCTCGATGCGATGGCCGACAGCAGCAAGGATCGCTTTATTTTCCTGCGTGCCGACCGCGCGGTGCCCTATGGCGAACTGATGGACGTGCTGGAAATCCTGCGCGCCGGAGGTTATTCGAAGATCAAGCTGGTTGCGCTGGAAGGCGTTCCGGACAGCGCCTTGCCGCCGTCGTCCGCCGAAACCCCGAAACCCTGAGCGGCGGTCAACGCGTCATGTCCGAGCTCGATATCGAACGAAAACCCTCCTGGCGGCTGTGGATTCTCGCAGGTCTGGCCGCGCTCGCGCTTCACCTCGGCGGCGTGGCGCTGGCGGTCGCGCATCTGCGCACCGACGAGACCGACGATACCGCGGGAGCGGCGGCGATCGAGATCGGGCTGGAGATGACCTCGCCGCATCTGGAAGCCACCGATCTGCCGCCCGGTCCTGACACCGATGCTTCCGTCGCCTCGCCCGCGCTGGCCGAGCAGAAGGCCGAACTCAAGCCGACGGAGCTGCCGAAGGAGGTGCCGACCGAAACCGAGGATCCGGATCGGGTGGTGACCCCGAACGACACCAGCAAGCCCAAGGAAGAGGATACCAAGGTCGCGACGGTGCAGACCTCGGCCTCGATGGAATCGGTCGCCGCGGAGGCGACCGCGACCCCCAGCACCGAAGCCGTTCCGGAAGGGCCGCGTTCGGTCGCGCCCGCGCAGGGCACTGGCGCCAGCGCGCAGCGCATGCGCGCCACCTGGGTCAAGGAACTGGTTGCCCATCTCGACAAGCACAAGCGCTATCCGACGGAGCGCGCGCAGAAGAGCGCCGAGATCGAGCTCAGCCTCGCGCTGGACCGGACCGGGCACGTGCTCTCGGTCGGCATCATCAAGGGGTCGGGCGACGCGGCCTTCGACGAGGCGGCGCTGGCCATGGTGCGACGTTCCGATCCGGTGCCGCAGCCGCCGCCGCTGGTCGCCGACGAGGGATTGAACTTTACCTTGCCGGTGATCTTCCGGGTCAAGGGCAAGAGCTGACTTGCATCGCCCTTGCCCTCTCCTCACGACGAATGCGGCCAATCGCTCACGCGTGACTTCGGCTCCAATCCGCCCTACGGCGCTCTTCCGAGGGCAGCGAAGCGGCAATCAGTGGTTCAAAATCAGCTCTTCTTCACCATCGGGCAGACGCTCTTCTCGAGCGGGATGAAGGCTTCCTCCGCCGGGATGGTGGCAACCAGCTTGTAGTAGTCCCACGGATATTTCGACTCCGAGGGCTTCTTGACCTCGAACAGATAGGCCGGGTGAATCTTGCGGCCATCGGCGCGGATCGAGCCTTTTCCGAACAGCGGATCGTCGGTCGGTATGTCCTTCATCCTGGCGACCACCGCCCGGCCGTCATGCGGATTGCCGCCGAGCGCCTCCAGCGCCTTGAAATAATGGATCAGCGACGAATAGACGCCGGCCTGGACCATGGTCGGCGGGCTCTTCTTGAAGCGCTCGTTGAAGCGCTTGGTGAAGTCCGCGTCAGCGCCAATAATAGCGGATGCCGACATAGACGATGACAAGGCAGCAAAATATCAGGGCCACGGGAAGCCGGGGCTTCGTAGTCGAACCGCCAGCGGTCTTTGCCCGCTGGACCGGCGGGCGCTTGAAGGCGGTGACGTTATCGGTCACCGGATCGCGCGATGGCGCGATCACGTCCGGCGGCGCGCCGGCTCCGCCCATCTCGCCGTAATAGCTTCGGTAAATCAGGTTGATGGTGGCCTCGCTCGCCTTGGCCTCCGGCATCTGTTTGAGCAGCGTCTGGTAGTTGGTCAGGAAGTTCTGCGCCTCGGCGGGCAGCGAGGATGTGCCGTTCAGCTTGGCCATCATCTTCCAGGTCGCAAAATCGGCGCGGGCCCTGGTGTCGGCGCGTCGCGCGATCAGCATATCCGCAGCTTTGATCAAGATGGCCTCAGCCTTGTTTGGCGTTTCTTCCGGATAGACTACGCGTTGCCGGTTACCGTCAGAATCAGTCGGAGAACGAAGCCGGTCGATGTCCGCAGTATCGCCGAAATAACATCAAGATTTAGACCGAACTGCGAACCGGCCATCGGAAGCAGGATCAGGAAGCCGATCAGGATCAACATGCCGAACGGCTCCAGACGGGAAAGCGGGTAGGCCAGCACCCTCGGCAGCAATCCGACCGCGACCCGCCCGCCGTCGAGCGGCGGGATCGGGAGCATATTGAAGATCGCAAGCACGACATTGATGACGAGGGCGTTTTTGAGGTTGTCGGCCGACCATTGCGCTGCGCCAGCCGGCAGGAACTCGACGACATGAAACGCCGTTGCCGCGAGCAAAGCGAGCAAAATATTGGTGCCGGGTCCGGCCAGTGCCACCCAGACCATGTCGATCCGGGGATTGCGCAGCGCGCGGAAATTCACCGGCACCGGCTTGGCATAGCCGAACAGGAACGGCGAGTGCGACAACAGCAGGATGGCGGGCAATATCAGGGTGCCGAACGGGTCGATATGCCGGAGCGGATTGAAACTGACGCGGCCCAGTTCCCAGGCCGTGTTGTCGCCGAAATGGTGCGCGACAAAACCGTGGGCGGCCTCGTGAAACGTGATCGCGATGATCAGCGGTATCACCCAGACCGAAATGTCGTAGATGGTGGTGTTCACGGTTGTCCTGACCGGTTCGACGGATAGGCGCACCATCGTATGTATTCATGAACGGCGGGAACGAACAGGGCCCTCTGCTTCAGGTCGGAGGCTTTTCCGGATATTGCGGCAAGCCGTCCTCGAGCTTCAGCCATTCCATTTTTTCCGTGACCCAGATGTGCTCGGTCGGCGCAAAGACGTTGCGGTCGTCGAACAACGCCAGCGCGACGCCGGCAGCCGTCCCGTTCCTCCGCCAGGCGAACAGGCGCGTGCCGCATCGGATGCAAAAGACCCGGTCGAGCGTTTCCGACGAGGCATAGCGTGCGGTATCGCCCTCAACCGTTAGGGAGTTCTGGTCGAACAGCGCACGGGCAAAGAAGGGCGATCCCATCGCCTTCTGGCAGTTGCGGCAGTGGCAGATCCGGACATTGACCGGCTCGCCCTCGGCCTTGAACCGGACCGCGCCGCAGAGGCATCCGCCTTCCCTGATCGTCATGACACCCGGCTCCCAGCTAGTAAGTCGCCCGCCCGCCCGAGATATCGAACACCGCGCCGGTGGAGAACGCGCAATCCTCCGAGGCCAGCCACGCCACCATCGCCGCCAGTTCCTCGACCAGCACAAAACGTCCCTTCGGAATCTTCGACAGCATGAAGTCGATGTGCGCTTGCGTCATTTGATCGAAAATGGCGGTCCGGGCAGCGGCCGGGGTCACCGCGTTGACCGCGATTTCGTAACCGGCGAGTTCCTTGCCGAGCGATTTCGTCAGGGCGATCAGGCCGGCCTTCGACGCCGAGTAATGCGCCGCGTTGGCGTTGCCCTCCTTGCCGGCGATGGAAGCGATGTTGACGATGCGGCCGTAATTCTGTTTGACCATGTGAGGGACGATCGCCTTGCAGCAGATAAAAGGCCCGTCGAGATTGATGCGCAATACCTTGCGCCATTCGTCAAGGTCGGTTTCCCACACGGTATTGTTGACGCCGGCGATGCCGGCATTGTTGACGAGGATGTCGATCTTGCCGAGCGCGGCCAGCGTGGCATCCCTGGTTTTTTCGACCGCCGCGAGATCGGACACATCGACCTTGAAGGCGGTGACGCCGTCGCCAATCGCCGTTGCCGTTCGCTCGGCGAAGGGCTGGTCATGATCCCAGATCGCGACCTTGGCACCTGAGGCGATAAAACGCTCGGTGATGGCGCGACCGAAGCCCTGGGCGCCACCCGTGACCACGGCGCAGCGGCCGTTCAGATCGATCTTGTTCATGGGGAACCTTCGGTCACGTGAACGTCAGAGCATGTAGCCGCCATCGACGACGAGGTCGACACCGGTCGTGAAGGCGCTTTCGTCGCTGGCGAGATACAGCGCCATATCAGCGATTTCCTCCGCGGTGCCGAGCCGGCCCATTTTCTGACGGGCGACGAACTTTTCGCGCCCGTCGGGGCCTGCCGCCGCGGCGCGCTGCAACATCGAGGGCGTTTCCACCGTGCCCGGGCAGATGCTGTTGCAGCGGATGCCCTGGGTGATGAAATCGAGGGCGACGGCGCGCGTGAGCAGTGAGACCGCGGCCTTGGACGCGCTGTAGACATAGCGGTTGGACGGCGGCCGCAGCGCCGCGCATGACGAGATGTTGACGATGCTGCCACCGCCGCCCGCGATCATCGCCGGCAGAAAGGCCCTGATGGTCCGGTGCATCGACTTGACGTTGAGGTCGAACGAGAAGTCCCAGTCTTCCTCCGAGCAGTCCAGGATAGTCCCGTTATGCACGAAGCCTGCCGCGTTGAGCAGGATGTCGATTTTGCCGATGCGCTTGGCGAAGGCGTCGACGTCAGCCGTGCTGCGAACGTCAAGCCGCGCCGTTTCGGCGACGCCTTGCTGGGTCAGGGTGGCGATGCCCTTTTCATTGATATCGGTGGCGATCACCGTGGCGCCCTCGCGCGCGAATGCAACGGCGCAGGCGCGTCCGATGCCTGCGGCCGCTGCGGTGACAACGGCGCGCTTTCCCTTCAGGCGGTCTGACATTTTCGTTCTCCTAAGCGTTCAACATGAATTTCCGTTCGTCATTGCGAGGAGCGCAGCGACGAAGCAATCCATCTTTCCTGGGATATGATGGATTGCTTCGCGGAGTTTATCATCGGTCGCGCTTTGCGCGACCCGTTGGCTCGCAATGACGGCGGTTCTAATGATTATCCCGCGCCACGCCGACCGTGCCGGCGATGTCGTGATAGCGGGTCGCGAACTCCATGCAGGCGCCGGTGGCCTGCTGGCCGACGGTCGAACGGTACAGTTCCTGCCACGGTGTCTGGTTGGCCGGATATTTGAATCCGCCATCGGCCTTGAGCTTGGCCTGCCGCTTCTTGAGTTCGTCATCCGATATCAGGATGTTGGCGGTGCCCTTGTTGAGATCGACGCGAACCTTGTCGCCGGTCTTGAGGATGGCGAGCCCGCCATTGGCGGCGGCTTCCGGCGTTGCGTTCAGGATCGACGGCGAGCCCGAGGTGCCGGACTGCCGGCCGTCGCCGATACAGGGCAGGGACAGGATGCCGCGCTTGATCAGCGCCGCCGGCGGCTGCATGTTGACGACTTCGGCGCCGCCGGGATAGCCGATCGGGCCGGTGCCGCGCACGAACAGGATGCAGTGCTCGTCGATATCGAGCGAGGCATCGTCGATGCGGTGGTGATAGTCCTCCGGACCCTCGAACACGATGGCGCGGCCCTCGAAGGCGTTGGGGTCCTTGGGGTTGATCAGATAACGGTCGCGGAATTCCTTCGATATCACGCTGGTCTTCATGATCGCGGAATCGAACAGGTTGCCGCGCAGCACCAGGAAGCCGGCGTCCTTCACCAAAGGCTTGTCGTAACCCCAGATCACGTCGCCGTCGGGTTTTGGCGCGTTGCGGCAGTTATCGCCCATGGTGTGGCCGTTGACGGTCATGGCGTCTTCGTGGATGGCCTTGTGCGCCATCAGTTCGCGCATCACCGCCGGTACGCCGCCGGCGCGATGAAATTCCTCGCCGAGATAGAAACCGGCCGGCTGCATGTTCACCAACAACGGAATGGCGTGGCCGAATTTCTGCCAGTCGTCGATCGAGAGTTCGACGCCGATGTGGCGGGCCAGCGCGTTGATGTGGATGGGCGCATTGGTCGAGCCGCCGATCGCCGAATTGACGACGATGCAGTTTTCGAATGCCTTGCGCGTCAGGATGTCGGACGGCTTCAGATCCTCCCAGACCATCCCGACGATGCGGGTGCCGGTCTCGTAGGCGATCTGGCCGCGTTCGCGATAGGGGGCGGGGATCGCGGCGCATCCCGGCAGCGACATGCCGAGCGCCTCCGCCAGCGAATTCATGGTGGAAGCGGTACCCATGGTGTTGCAGTGGCCGACCGACGGCGCCGAGGAGGCGACGATATTCATGAACTCCTCGTAGTCGATGTCCCCCGCGGCAAGCTCCTCGCGGGCTTTCCAGACCACGGTGCCTGAACCGGTGCGCTGGCCCTTGTGCCAGCCGTTCAGCATCGGGCCGCCCGATAGCACGATCGCCGGCATATTCACCGTCGCCGCCGCCATCAGGCAGGCCGGCGTCGTCTTGTCGCAGCCGGTGGTCAGGACCACGCCGTCCAAGGGATAGCCGAACAGCAATTCGACCAGGCCGAGATAGGCGAGGTTCCGATCGAGCGCCGCGGTCGGCCGTTTGCCGGTCTCCTGGATCGGGTGCACCGGAAATTCCATCGCAATGCCGCCGGCGGCGCGGATGCCCTCGCGGACCCGATGCGCCAGTTCAATGTGATGGCGATTGCAGGGCGAAAGATCATTGCCGGTCTGCGCGATGCCGATGATCGGCTTGCCCGACTGCAGTTCGTGCCGGGTCAGGCCGTAATTGAGGTAGCGCTCGAGATAGAGCGCGGTCATGCCGGGGTTGTGGGGGTTGTTGAACCACTCGCTGGAACGGAGTTTGCGTCTGGTGATCCCGGTAAGCGGCTTGTTCATGTTCTCTCCCGCACCGCACACGCCTTATTTTTGTGCGTAATTTTCGTATGAGCGGCCGATGTTTGCATGTCAATGCGTGCTTCGCAATGTCGACGCGAACGGTAACCGCCTACGACTTTGATCCGACGACATTGCCGGAAAAGTCTGGTAAGACCCCCGGCTAATAAGAGCACGAGGGCGGGCTTACCGCCCGAAGATCACACGGGAATGGGAGGGTATGTATGTCGTCGGTGCAGATTCGCGACGTGCGGAAATCGTTTGGCGGCTTTGAGGTCTTGCACGGCGTGTCGATCCCGATCGAGGACGGCGCCTTCGTGGTTCTGGTCGGCCCTTCCGGTTGCGGCAAATCGACCTTGTTGCGGATGCTCGCCGGGCTCGAAAACATCACCTCCGGCACGATCTCGATCGGCGACCGTGTCGTCAACAATGTCCAGCCCAAAGAGCGCGACATCGCGATGGTGTTCCAGAACTATGCGCTCTATCCGCATATGACGGTCGCCGACAATATGGGATTTTCGCTGAAGCTGCGGGGCGCGAGCTCCGAGGAAATCAGCAAGGGCGTCAAGCGCGCGGCGGAAATCCTGGCCTTGACGCCGCTGCTCGACCGCTATCCCCGGCAATTGTCGGGCGGCCAGCGCCAGCGCGTCGCGATGGGACGCGCCATCGTCAGGGACCCCCAAGTGTTCCTGTTCGACGAGCCGTTGTCCAACCTCGATGCCAAGCTGCGGGTGGCGATGCGCACCGAGATCAAGGAGCTGCACCAGCGGCTGAAGACCACCACGGTCTATGTCACCCACGACCAGATCGAAGCCATGACCATGGCCGACAAGATCGTGGTGATGCATGACGGCATCGTGGAGCAGATCGGTACGCCCCTGGAGCTTTACGACCGGCCGGACAACCAGTTCGTCGCCGGCTTCATCGGCTCGCCGGCGATGAACTTCCTCAAAGGCAAGGTCAAGGTCAACGGCAGTGTCGGGTTCGAGGGGCCGAACGGCGTGCAACTGCCGCTGGCCTCGGCGCCCGCCAATTCGGACGGCAAGCCTGCGGTGTACGGCATCCGGCCCGAGCACTTCACCATCGCCGATGACGGCGCCGAGGCCGAGATCGTGGTGGTGGAACCGACCGGCTCGGAAACCCAGGTGTTTGCCAAGCTCGGTGGCGAGCAGGTCGTCGCGGTATTCCGCGAGCGTCATCAATTCAATCCGGGCGAAAAGATCCGGCTGAAGCCGGATCCCGCGCTGGTTCATCTGTTCGATGACGCCACCGGCAAGCGAATGAACGCATAAAAAAACAGCATCACATTCAAACGGAGGATCGACTATGCACGACTTTACTCGCCGCACGCTTCTGCAGGGCGCCACCGCGCTGACCGCGGCCGGCACGCTCACAGGGCCGGCGCTGTTCGAATTCGCCAAGGCCTGGGCGCAGACCGCGCCCTGGAAAGCGGAGAAGGGCGCGAAGCTGACCTTGATGCGCTGGAAGCGCTTCGTGCCGGCGGAAGACGATGCCTTCAACGTCATGGTCGAGGCGTTCAAGACCGCAACCGGCACCGAAATGAACGTGTTCAGCGAATCCTTTGACGACGTGCAGCCGAAAGCCTCGGTCGCCGCCAGCACCGGCTCGGGCCTCGACATGGCCTGGGGCCTGCATACGCTGCCGCAACTGTTCCCGACCAAAGTGTTGAAGATGAACGATGTCGCCGATTATCTCGGCAAGAAATACGGCGGGTGGACCGACGCCGCGGAAAAAACCGTCAAGCTCGGCAACGATTGGCTCGGCATTCCCGTCGCGACCAATGGCGGTTACATCAACTATCGCAAATCGGCCATCGAAAAGGCCGGCTTCAAGGAAGTCCCGGCCGACTTTCCCGGCTTCCTGGAACTGTGCAAGGCGCTCAAGAAGAACAACACCCCGGCTGGCTTTGCGCTCGGCCATGCCTCCGGTGATGCCAATGGCTGGCTGCACTGGGTTCTGTGGGGCCACGGCGCCTACACCGTCGACAAGGACGACAAAGTGATCATCAATTCACCGGAAACGGTGAAGGCGCTGGAATATTGCAAGGCGCTGTCCGACACCTTCATACCCGGCGTCGCTTCTTGGAACGATTCGTCCAACAACAAGGCCTATCTGTCGGGCGAACTTTACCTGACCGCCAACGGCATCTCGATCTATGTTGCCGCAAAGGACGATCCGACCAAAAAGGATCTGGCGGACGACACCTACCACGCTCTGTGGCCGGTCGGCCCGGTCGGCCATCCGACCGAACTGCAGCTTTGTTTCCCGATCCTGGCGTTCAACTTCACCAAATATCCGGATGCCGCCAAGGCCTTCATCGCCTTCATGATGGAGAAGGATCAATATGAGAAGTGGCTAACCGGCGCGAAGGGCTATCTCACCCAGACGCTGAACGCCTATGACTCGGCGCCGGTGTGGACGGCGGATCCGAAGAATGCGGTGTTTGCGCAGGCCAGCAAGCGTTCGCTGCCCGCTTCCGGCATCGGCACCCCCGGCGAAAAGGCCGCGACCGCGATCGCCGACTTCCTGGTGGTCGACATGTTCGCCAACTACTGCACCGGCCGCGAAGACGCCAAGGGCGCCATCGCGATTGCCGAACGCCAGTTGAAGCGCATCTATCGCTAACGATACCGGGCGGGCTGCATACAGGTGCAGCCCGCTTCATTTTATTGCTACCCCCAAAGGGATTTCGTTGATGGCTGACATCGCTGTGCAACCCCGGACGGCGAGGCCGCAGATTCGCGAGGCCACCGCCTGGGACCAGCTCAAGACCAACCGCAACTGGCTGGGCTTCTGGTTCATGCTGCCCGCGCTGGGGTTCCTGATATTCTTCCTGGCCTATCCGCTCGGCCTCGGCATCTGGATTTCGTTCACCGACGCGCGCATCGGGCGGGCGGGCGTGTTCATCGGAACCGAAAACTACGAATGGCTGTGGGGCGATTCGATTTTCTGGCTCTCGGTCGTCAATACGCTTGTATACACATTCGTTGCCAGCGCCATCAAATTCGCGGTCGGACTTTATCTGGCGCTGCTGCTCAACGAAAACATGCCGTTCAAGGCGATGCTGCGCGCGCTGGTGCTGATTCCCTTCATCGTGCCGACGGTGCTGTCGGCGCTGGCGTTCTGGTGGATCTTCGATTCGCAATTTTCGATCATCTCGTGGTCGCTCAAGCACCTCGGCCTGATCACGCAGAACATCAATTTCCTCGGCGACGTCACCTGGGCGCGCGCCTGCGTGATCTTCGTCAATATCTGGCGCGGCGTTCCGTTCGTGGCGATCACGCTGCTCGCCGGCCTGCAGACCGTGCAGCCCTCGCTCTATGAGGCCGCGACGCTGGACGGCGCCAGCAAGTGGGAGATGTTCCGCTACATCACCTATCCGCTGCTGACCCCGATCATCGCTGTGGTGATGACGTTCTCGGTGCTGTTCACCTTCACCGATTTCCAGCTGATCTGGGCGATGACGCGCGGCGGGCCGGTCAACGCCACCCATCTGATGGCGACATTGTCTTATCAGCGCGCCATCATCGCCGGGCAACTCGGCGAGGGCGCCGCGATCTCCAGCGCGATGATCCCGTTCCTGCTGGCCGCGATCATGGTGTCTTGGTTCGGGCTGCAGCGCCGCAAGTGGCAGCAGGGTGAATCCAATGACTGATCGTTTTGCTCTCCGTGTCGCGGGGGCTGCGCAGCACGCAGTGGTGTGCCGCAGAACCGGGATCCAACTGCCTTTCAAGATGGGTCCCGCATCTGCGGTGCACCGTTGTTACACGCTGCACGGCGTGCGGGACACGAGGCTTGCGCAATGACTGATCTGCCGACGTCTCCCGTCGACCTCAAGGCTGTGCTTTCCGGCCCGAAGCCGACCATCGCAAAAGACGATCACAGCGAGGGCATGAGCTATCTGGAGTCGCTGCCGCGCCGGCTTGTCACGCTCTATCTGCCGCTCGGAATCATCGTGTTCGTGCTGCTGTTCCCGTTCTACTGGATGGGTCTGACGGCGATCAAACCGGACAACCAGCTGCTCGATCTCGACAAGTTCAATCCGTTCTGGACCTGGAATCCGACGTTCCAGCATATCCACAAGCTGCTGTTCGAAAGCTATTATCCGCACTGGTTGTGGAACACGATGTATGTGGCGGTCTGCGCCACCTTCCTGTCGATCTTTGCCAGCGTACTGGCGGCCTACGCGATCGTTCGGCTGCGCTATCGCGGCGCGCAATGGGTCGGCGGCCTGATCTTCATGTCCTATCTGGTGCCGCCGTCGATCCTGTTCATTCCGCTGGCCACCGTGGTGTTCCAGTACGGCCTGTTCGACTCGCCGCTGGCGCTGATCCTGACCTATCCGACCATCCTGATCCCGTTCTCGACCTGGCTGCTGATGGGTTATTTCAAGACCATCCCGTTCGAGCTGGAGGAATGCGCGCTGATCGACGGCGCCAGCCGCTGGCAGATCCTGATCAAGATCGTGCTGCCGCTGGCGATCCCCGGGCTGATCTCCGCGTTCATCTTCTGCTTCACGCTGTGCTGGAACGAATTCATCTACGCGCTCACCTTCCTGCAATCGACCCAGAACAAGACCGTGCCGGTCGCGATCGTCAACGAGTTCGTCGACGGCGACATCTATCGCTGGGGATCGCTGATGGCCGGTGCACTGGCGGGCTCGCTGCCGCTGGTCATCCTTTACGCATTCTTCGTCGAGCATTATGTATCGGCGATGACGGGGGCCGTGAAGGAATAGGCGCAGGACCTGCGTCTGGCGAAGTAAGAACAAAAAGGAGTTGGGTCTTGCATATTCTGGTTCTCGGCGCGGCCGGCATGGTCGGCCGCAAATTGTGCGATCGGCTGCTGGCCGACGGGCGTCTCGGCAAAAACGACATCACCCGCATGACGCTGCAGGACGTGGTTGCGCCGGCAGAGCGCCCAAATCCGGGATTTCCCGTCGACACCGTGGCGGGCGATTTCGCCGTGGCCGGGTTTGCCGAAAAGCTGGTTGCCGACCGTCCCGACGTGATCTTCCATCTGGCGGCGATCGTCTCCGGCGAGGCCGAACTCGATTTCGACAAGGGCTATCGGATCAATCTCGACGGCACACGCATGCTGCTGGATGCGATCCGGCTCGCCGGCGGCGGCTACAAGCCGCGGCTGGTGTTTACCTCGTCGATCGCGGTGTTCGGCGCGCCGTTTCCGGACGCCATCGGCGACGAGTTCTTCCATACGCCGCTGTTGAGCTACGGCACCCAGAAGGCGATCGACGAACTGCTGCTGGCGGACTATTCGCGCCGGGGTTTCCTGGACGGGATCGGCATCCGGCTGCCGACCGTCTGCATCCGCCCCGGGTTGCCGAACAAGGCGGCGTCGGGCTTCTTCTCCAACATCCTGCGCGAACCGCTGGCTGGCAAGGAAGTGGTGCTGCCGGTGTCCGAGGACGTCATGCACTGGCACGCCACGCCGCGCTCGGCGGTCGGTTTCCTGCTGCATGCCGCGACCATCGACAGTACCGTCGTGGGTTCGCGCCGCAACCTCACCATGCCCGGCCTTGCCGCTACCGTTGGCGAGCAGATCGCAGCGCTCACGCGCGTGGCCGGCGACAAGGTGGCGGCGCGGATCAAGCGCGAGCCGGATCCCTTTATCATGGGCATCGTCGCCGGCTGGCCGCGGAATTTTGATCCGAAACGGGCGCTGGAGCTCGGCTTCACCACCGCCGAGAAGACCTTCGACGATATCATCCGGATTCACATCGAGGACGAATTGGGTGGCAAGTTCGTTGCGTGATGCAATTACGCGCAGCCTCACACTGATGCATTGATGGCAAGCGTAGCGAGCATCGGCGAATGCATGATCGAACTGAAACAGGCCGCCGGCGGCCTGTTTTCGCGGGGGTTCGGCGGCGACACCTTGAATACGGCCGTCTATCTCGCGCGACTGGGGAGCGACGTCGATTACATCACCGCGCTGGGCGATGATTCCCTGAGCGACGAAATGATCGCGGGCTGGCGGGCCGAGGGTGTCGGAACGCGCCGCGTGGCGCGGCTTTCGGGCAAATTGCCCGGCATCTATATGATCGAGACCGACGAGAAGGGCGAACGCCGCTTCTTTCATTGGCGGGAAAGCGCTGCCGCGCGCAGGTTGATGGATTTACCCGAGACCGACGACATCCTGAATTCGCTTGCGAGCTATGACGTCGTCTATCTCTCGGCCATCACGCTGTCGATCTACAATGCGCAGGGACGGGCGAAATTGATTGACGCGCTGCACCGTGCCAGAAAGCATGGCGCCCGGATTGCCTTCGACACCAATTTCCGCGCCCGCGGTTGGCCCGATCTCGAGGCTGCGCGCGCGGTCTTTGACAAGGCATTTGCGGCATCCGATATCGTGCTGGCCTCGACGGAGGATTTGCTGCCACTCTATCCCGGCGAAAGCGACGATGATCTGATAAAGCGCATTGGCTGCGGCGAGGCGGTATTGAAACGCCTCGAGCCCGCGAGCATCGTGCGGTTCGAAGGCGTTTCGCGCATGATCGAGGCCGAACCCGTGGCACAACCTGTCGTCGATACCACCGCGGCCGGCGATAGTTTTTCGGCGGCCTATATAGCCGCACGGCTTGCGGGCGCGGCGCCGGTCGACGCCGCCCGCGCCGGCCACCGTCTTGCCGGAGTCGTGGTCTGCCATCCCGGCGCGATCATCCCGCGCGCGGCGATGCCGGCGAATATCTTGCCCAGAGCGATGCCCTCTCATAAGGCCTCACCATGACGACGAAACACGAAAAACTGGCCGCGCTGTTCGAGCGGGCGACGATCATTCCGGTGCTCACCATCGATCGCGTGGAGGATGCCGTGCCACTGGCGCGCGCGCTGGTCGCGGGCGGTGTGCGTGTGCTGGAAGTGACGTTGCGCACGCCGGTGGCGATCGAAGCGGCAAAGGCGATTATTGCCGAGGTGCCCGATGCCTTTGTCGGAATCGGAACGATCCTGAACGCTGGCGACCTCGCGCGCGCGCAAGCGCTTCACGCGGTCTTCGGGATCAGTCCCGGCGCCACGCCCGAACTGTTGCAGGCGGCCGCCGCCAGCGGATTGCCATTCGCGCCGGGCATCGCGACGGCATCCGAATTGATGCAGGCGCGGGCGCACGGGTTCAATCTCGTCAAATTCTTTCCGGCCGAGCCGTCCGGCGGCATCAGGGCGCTTCGCGCGTTGGCCGGGCCTTTTCCGGATGCCCGGTTTTGCCCGACCGGCGGCATTGGCGATGCCAATGCGGCAGCCTGGCTTGCGGAACCAAACGTGGTGGCGGTGGGCGGATCCTGGATATGTCCTGCCGCCGATATCAGGTCGGGCAACTGGCCCGGCATAACCGCCATGTGCAATCGCGCCATGAAATCGCTAAAACCGGCGTGAACTATCGCGGCCAATCGGCTACAGACTGAGGCGATCAAGACAGGGAGAACGGCCATGACAGCCAGCATCGTCGGATGGGCGCACACCCCGTTCGGCAAGTTAGAGACCGAGACGGTCGAGAGCCTCGTGGTCAAGGTCGCCACCGACGCGCTGGCGGACGCCGGCATCTCCGCCGCCGACGTCGACGAGATCGTGCTCGGGCATTTCAATGCCGGTTTCTCGCCGCAGGATTTTACCGCTTCCCTGGTGCTGCAGGCCGATCCGCAATTGCGCTTCAAGCCGGCGACGAGAGTCGAGAATGCCTGCGCCACCGGTTCGGCGGCGGTGCATCAGGGCATCCGGGCGATTGCCGCCGGCGCGGCCAAGACCGTGCTGGTGGTCGGCGTCGAGCAAATGACGCGGACGCCCGCGGCCGAGATCGGCAAAAACCTGCTGAAGGCATCGTATTTGCCGGAGGACGGCGACACCCCCGGTGGCTTTGCCGGCGTGTTCGGCAAGATCGCGCAGTCCTATTTCCAGAAATACGGCGACCAGTCCGATGCGTTGGCGATGATCGCGGCCAAGAACCACAAGAACGGCGTGTCCAATCCCTATGCGCAGATGCGCAAGGATTTTGGTTTCGAGTTCTGCCGGGCCGAGAGCGAGAAGAACCCGTTCGTGGCAGGGCCCTTGAAGCGCACCGATTGCTCGCTGGTGTCGGACGGCGCCGCGGCGCTGGTGCTGATGGACTCGGAAACGGCGAAGTCGATGGGCAAGGCGGTCAACATCCGCGCGACCGCGCATGCCCAGGATTTTCTGCCGATGTCGAAGCGCGACATCCTGCTGTTCGAAGGCTGCACCGTGGCCTGGCAGCGCGCGCTGGCCTCGGCCGGCCTCCAGCTCTCGGATTTATCCTTTGTCGAGACCCACGATTGTTTCACCGTCGCCGAACTGATCGAATACGAGGCGATGGGCCTGACGCCGCGCGGGCAGGGCGCCCGCGCCATCAAGGAGGGCTGGACCCAGAAAGACGGCAAGCTGCCGGTCAATCCTTCGGGCGGGTTAAAGGCAAAAGGCCATCCGATCGGCGCCACCGGCGTTTCCATGCATGTGATGACGGCGATGCAACTGGTCGGACAGGCCCCCGAGGGCATGCAGATCAAGAATGCGAAACTTGCGGGCATCTTCAACATGGGCGGCGCCGCCGTCGCCAACTACGTCTCGGTGCTGGAGCCGGTGAAATAGCGTTATTTCGGGAGGGTAAGAGAACACTGCACCAACAATTGGCGCATCACCGGGAGCAGACCGATCCATGGGACCGCTGGAGGGCGTCAAGGTCATCGACATGACGACCGTGCTGATGGGGCCCTATGCTACCCAGATGCTGGGTGACTACGGCGCCGACATCATCAAGGTCGAGACGCCGGAGGGCGATGTCACACGGCTGATCGGCCCGACCCGGCATCCCGGCATGGGCCCGGTGTTCCTCAACACCAACCGCAGCAAGCGCAGTATCTCCCTCGACCTGAAGAAACCGGCCGGGCGCGACGCGGTGCTGCGGCTGATCGCCTCGGCCGACGTGCTGGTCTACAATGTGCGGCCGCAGGCGATGGCGCGGCTGCAGCTCGGCTACGACGTGGTCGCGAAGGTCAATCCGCGCCTGATCTATGCCGGCGTGTTCGGCTTCGGCCAGGACGGACCCTATGCCGCCAAACCCGCCTATGACGATTTGATCCAGGGCGCCACCGCGCTTCCCGCCTTGATGGCGCAGACCGGCGACGGCGTGCCGCGCTACGTGCCGAACGCGCTGGTCGATCGCATCGTCGGCACCCACGCGGTCGGCGCGATCTGCGCCAGTCTCGTGCATCGCGACCGCACCGGGCGCGGCCAGCGGCTGGACATTCCGATGTTCGAGACCATGGCGGGTTTTGTCATGGGCGATCACATGGGTGGGCTGACCTATGAGCCGCCGCTCGATAAAGGCGGCTATGCGCGGCATCTGTCGCGCGACCGGCGGCCGTATAAAACCTCGGACGGCTATATCTGCGTGATCATCTACAACGACAAGCAATGGGAGCGTTTTTTCGAAGCAACCGGCCGCGACGATCTGCGCCAAAATCCGGAATTCGCGACCTTCGCCGGGCGCGCCGTCAATATCGACAAGGTCTACGCCGAACTGGCCCGCATTTTCGAGACCCGCACCACCGCCGAATGGACGGAACTGCTCGACAAGGCCGACGTGCCCGTGATGCCGATGCATGATCTCGAAAGCATGTTACAGGACCCGCATCTGGTCGCCACCGATTTCTTTCCCGTGGTCGAGCATCCGAGCGAGGGAAAAATCCGCAACATGAAAGTGTCTGCCAGCTGGTCGGAGACGCCGGCGGAGCCGACACGGCTGGCGCCGCGTCTCAACCAGCACGGCGCCGAGATTTTGCGCGAGGCCGGGTTTTCCGCGGACGAAATCGCTATCATGGTGCGGGAAGGCGTCACTGGAACTGCCGCCGACGCCGTGCAGGATTGAACGGATGGATTTCGCGCTCACCGCCAACCAGGAAGCGATCCGCGACGCCGTGGCAAAAATCTGCGCGGGGTTCGATGACGCCTACTGGCTCAGGAAAGACAAGGAGGGCGGGTTTCCCGCCGACTTCCATAAGGCGCTGGCAGATGCCGGCTGGCTCGGCATCTGCATTCCCGAGGCCTATGGCGGATCGGGTCTCGGCATCACCGAGGCCGCGATCATGATGCGAACGATCGCGGAATCCGGCGCCGGCATGTCCGGCGCCTCCGCCGTGCATATGAACGTGTTCGGGCTCAATCCGGTGGTGGTGTTCGGCAACCAGGAACAGTGCAAGCGGATGCTGCCGCCGATCGTTTCCGGGGCGGAGAAGGCCTGTTTTGCCGTCACCGAACCCAATACCGGCCTCAACACCACGCAGTTGAAAACCCGAGCGGTAAGGTCAGGCGACAAATATATCGTCAATGGCCAGAAGGTCTGGATTTCCACTG
>Ga0302320_10011774_pt1 | contig 18461 bp, 17 predicted proteins | sample Bog_T0_3_FD_202130 | JGI IMG/M metagenome (GOLD analysis project Ga0302320, IMG submission 202130) | Peat permafrost microbial communities from Stordalen Mire near Abisko, Sweden - Bog_T0_3 | ecosystem: Environmental > Terrestrial > Soil > Wetlands > Peat | place: Sweden: Abisko, Stordalen Mire...
CGTGCCCGCTGAACCACAATTAAAATAACCCAGCCCTGCCAGCCCGAACGTGCATAAATCAAGCAGACCGTGTGAAAACGGCGGCGGATTAAGGGTCGTCAGTGGCAGGGTTGGCGTTCGGGCTGAGGTTCGCCATTTCCCGCCAAAATCAACTTCTGACCTCGCTGGGACTTCCGGGGGCGCCCGCAAGCAGCACTTACCCTTCGATTCTAAGCCATTTGAGGCCTTTCACATCGCCACGGCCGCCATCAGCTTTTTCATGCCGAGGATGTTGAGCGCCCGGCGAAGATTATAGACGAGGGCCGTCAGGCTGAATTCGGCGCGCACCTTTTGCAGGCCGCGCATGAGGAATGTCCCCTGGTTCATCCATTGCTTGATCGTGCCGAAGGGATGCTCGACGACCTCGCGCCGCCGGTCCAAAATCTCCGGCCTCGCCTTCAGTCGCTCCGCCATGCGGTCGAGCGCGTCCTCGTTTTCAAGGCGCGAAACAGCGCGAACATTGTTAGTGCAATTCGGACGCAGCGCGCAGGCGCGGCAGGCTTTTGCGTTGCCGTAATCAACCTTTTTCAATTCGCGCAATTTGCCTTGGCGGATCGGCGTCAGCGTCTGCCCCGCTGGACAAATATAGGCGTTCTGTTCGGCGTCGTAGCTGAATTCGTCCTTGCGGAAAAAGCCGTTCTTCACCGCCTCCCCGCGCTGCGGACGCGGCACATACGGCGTCAGGCCGGCTTCCTCGCAGGCCGCAATGTCCTCGGTCCTGAAATAACCCTTGTCGGCGACCACATCGATTTTTTCGACCTCAAGAATCTCTCGCGCCGGCTCCGCCGTGCATTGCAGCAGGCCCATGTCCAGAACATCGTTCGACACCGCCTGTTCAACGATCATCTTGTGCTTGGCGTCGACGGCGATCTGGATGTTGTAGCCGACGCCGACCTTCGTATACGCAGCCATGGCGCGGCTGTCGGGATCGGTGAGCGACACCTGGCTTTCGCCGCTCTTTTCCAGCGCGGAAAGATGCACCGCATATTCGTCGCGCTTTTTCGTTAGCGCCTCGATTTTTTCCGCCAGGTTCTTGACCCGCGAACCGCCGCCTGCGCGCTCCTCGGCGTCACCAGCGTCGAGCCGCTTCAGATAATCTTCCAGCTTCTTGTCGGCGGCCTCGATGAACTTTTTCAACGATCCCGTCGTAAAGTTCCGGTCTTTATTATTGACCGCCTTGATGCGCGTGCCATCCACCGCCAGCAACTCGCGCCCAAACAGATCGAGCCGCCGGCACAGGATCACGAACTCCCGGAAAACCTTTTTGAAAGCGGCGCGGTTGTCGCTCCTGAAATCGGCGATGGTCTTGAAGTCTGGCTTCAAGGTCCGCAACAGCCAGATGACCTCAATGTTGCGATGACATTCAGCCTCAAGACGGCGGCTCGACCGCACCCGGTTGAGATAGCCGTAAACATAAAGCTTCAAGAGATCGCCGGGAGCGTAACCGGGACGGCCCGTCGCCTTCGCCTCGACCCGCTCGAAACCAGCGGCCTTCAAATCAAGCCCATCGACAAAGGCGTCGATGAAGCGGACCGGGTTGTCGGCGCCGACATAATCATCGATCGCTTCCGGCAAAAGCAGGAGTTGCGAGCGTTCGGATCCAGAAATGTGAGTCATGGCCGATTCTATCGCCACGTCCGCGAAAACGGAATCCGCTCAGCCCGACTTTTCACACGGTCTGCAAGACTTATGCCCTGATAGATGCAGCAAGTCTGATCAGTGGTTTGGGCGGTCTAGAAATCTGTTCCAAATATTCCCCAACGTCTGCAATTTAGCGCAAGCCCGCGCTCGCCGCCAGCGTCCAACGGACTTTCGCTATCCGCGGTTTCCTGCCGTGGCCCGACGATGGCTCAGGAGATGGTCTGCTCAACCCGCTGGCCGGGTGATGCGCCGCATCAGGTCGTTGAGGCCGCTGCGGTTGCCCTTGTCGCAGAATTGCGCGTCGAGATCGGCCTGCACCGCCTCCGACAGCCACCAGCTCATCGACACCTTGGTCATGGCCAGCGTTTTGCCGGCCAGGGCCGCTTTCAGGGCGCCGCATTCCACGTCGAAGGAAGGATCGTCGCCGGCGACCGGCGCGATCTCCGGCTGCTCCCGCACGCCAATCGCGTAAAAACCCAGGCGGTCGTCGCCGTTGAGCCGGGCCAGCGTCTGGACCGCCAGATCGGCGGCTTCCGCGCCATGCCCGGCGCGCGTCGCGATCAGCGTGTCGACCGGAGAAGCCAGAATGCCAAGCACGGCGGTCGACGGGCTCTGGTCGAGCGGTCCAACCGAAGGCGTCGCCGCAGGGCGCGGCGGCGTTGTCGCGATCACATGGGCGCCGATGGGATCATTTTGCACCCAGAGGATCGCGGGCGTGACTTTCTCGCGTTTCAAAGCCTCGGCGAGATCGAGCGCCGTGGTCATGCCGGCGTTCTCAAAATAGCCGCCATCGACCACACGGTCGCCCATTTCCCCTTCTTTTCCTCGCAGAATACCCGCCGGCGAAATGATCGGGAAACGCGCGCTGAGCAGCGCGGCGGTGGACAGGCGCACGTCCGGCGCGTTCCGCGCCTCGGGGTCGTCGCCCGGAAACTGCGGCCCGTGCGGACAGGCCGCGCCGTTGATGGCGCAAGGCGTGGAAAGCATTTCAAAAAAATCGTAAGCCGCCGAATAGAGCGCGAGACGCGAGGGAACGTCGATCTGTCTGGCCGTCGAGACCAGATCGGTGGCGATGATCCGACGGCCGGTTTCGACCGAGGTGCCATTGAGCAGCAGCAGCGGCAGCCAATCGCCGGAGTTCTGGACATAGCCCAGGGGCCGGGTCAATCCTTTGGAGTCGGCGGCGCCGGTAACGCGGGCGAAATGCGACTCCCAGGATTGTTCGAGCAGGGCGGCGCGGTCGTCGAGCCAGGACGCGTCGCCGAAAAACCATTTGCGCGGCGAGAAAGTGTCGCGGAAGCCGAGGCCAATGAAACCGCTCGACAGATAATCGCCGGAAACCAGCGCTTGCAGGCAGGAGCGCCACGAGGTCCGCGGGCTGGGAATATCCGGCTTGCCGGCGCCGAACCAGGTGGCGGGAGCGAGACGGCAAGGCGGCGCGTGGTCGGATTCGGCGGCCTCGGTCAGCGCCGCCCGGACTACCGCAGCGCCATAGGCGCCGCCGGAAACCCCGGAAATGGCGAAAATCATGCGGCCCGGCGCCAAATCGGCCGCTTGCCCAGACCCTTGCCCCGCCGCGTGCGCCCGGTCCATGATTTCGCCCAGCAGGGTCGCCTCCATGAAGGCGGCGCGGCTGGCGCCGCCCTCGGCCGCGACAATCAGCGCAGCCGGGCAATCCGCGCCCGAGCAATGATTGGCCGCGCGCCAACGCCTGACCGCGTCGGCGACCTCGATTTGCCGCCGCGCAAGCTGGGTGGGCTCCGACGGCAGCAGGCGCAGATCGTTGAAATGGCTGTTGGACGCGGTGACAAGAGCGCAAAGAAGCAGGATGGGCGTCAGCACCGGAAAGCCGCAACGGTCGCCATACCGCGCCAGCAGGCTCAGCGAAAGCACCGGCGAGCCGAACAGAAATGGGATCAGCATGGCGCGCGGGATATGCGCCGACAGCCAATGCGGAAAGAAATAGGCGACGACGAAGACCAGCGCCGTCCCGGCGATCGACAGCCGGGCGAGAAAAACCAGATTTTTCTCCATGCGCCCCTGGCCCGGATGCAAGCCGCGCGGTCCGTCGGAACGGGCGATAGCTCTTGCGAGCATTGGCCTCCTCAAGATGACAAAGACGAAAAACAGCGCGCCTGTGATGACATTGGCGACGGAGAGCCAGATGATCTGCACATGCGCGCGCGCCGCGTCGGGCAGGACGCGGGCGCCGTCCATGGCGCGATCCGCGAACCACAGGCCGAGGCCGACCGCGAAGAAGAGCAACAGGCCGAGCAGGCGCGGCAACCACAGGATCACCCCGGCCAACTCCGCGCGCAAGCTCCCGAGCAGGCGCCGGCGTTCCTGTTGGGGCAGCGCGCGGCGCAGCCCCTTGTCGAGCATCCAGCCATTCTCGTCGAGAATTGTGCGCGCGCCGTAGTGAACCGGAAAAGCCCAGATGAAAAACAGCGCGACGAAGAACAGCGGCCAGTAAAGCCAGCTTTGGGAGAGATCTGCGAAAAGATTTTGCGCCTGCAGCACCAATCCCAGCAAGGCGAGGCCGCCTAATGCGCTTAGCAGGCTGACGCGGCAGGCAAAAAGCACCCGGCTGAACAGCGAGATAAAACGCCAGACGCGAGCAATCATGGATTTGCTCCAAAATAACCAAAATATTAACCCAGATATTATGCGCGTCCTGCGCGGGCCGGACAAGAAGCCGGCGCATCACTTAGATTTGCACGCCGCAGAACTTGCGCGCATTATCGGTCCAGGCGCCGAGGCCAGAGCGCACCATGTTGCCGATAACGGCGCAGACATATTTCTTCTGGGCGCGATCATTATCGGGACCGGCGTTGTAGCGCGCCACCGCCAGCGTCCAGCTCGGTTCGCGCGCCCGCAATTCCTTCAGGAAATGCGCCGCATAACCGACATTGCGCCGCGTGTCGAACATCGCCTCCAGAGAGGGAAAATGCGCGGCGTGCCAGCGATGGTTGATCTGCATGCAGCCAATGTCGATGAATTTCGCGCCCCTGGCCTGCGCGGCGCGGAACAGACGCAGGGCTTCGGGCAGATCGACCGCCACCCGCGCCGCGCCGTCGATGTTGAGCGCATAGGGTTGCAGATGGCCGCGCTGACCGGTCTCTGTCAGGCCAACCGAATAAAGCACGCTGAGCGGAATGTTTTCCATCTGCGCGGCGCGCGCCATCTCCCGCTCGCAGGCGCCGGCAAAGGCCGATTCAGCCGTCGATGCGACGCCGCTAGAGATAAAACCCACGCTCGCCACGAGGACGCGCATCGCCGGTCTGGTCATCGGTTTCATTTTCGCGGTCCTGCCTGTCGCGGCCTGAAGAGTTTTGACGCTGCGGCGCCGGGTGGGAGTCTGCGCTTGGCTTGCCGGCGGGCGGCGCGTCACCGCTCCCGCCCGGGTCCGACGCGGCGGAACTGATGTCTATGCCGCCGAGGCCTATTCCGGCGTCGTGCAACTGGCTCGTCAGCGCTGCGCTCTTGTCGGAAATCAGGCGCGCGGTTTCGCCGCGGTCGGCGACGAAGGCCAGTTCGAGACGGTCGCCAGCGCTTTTCATGCGCACCTCCAGGCCCCCCAACTCCTTGGGCGCCAAGGTGATTTCCAGATCTCTGCGCGGAGCCGCCATGAGGCTGCGCTGAGTGTCATCGGACGTGGATGCCGCCGCCGCCGCGGCGGCAGGCTTGGACAATTCGCCCCTGCCCGGCGCAAGGTTTGCGCCGCCGGACGACAGGACGCTGGCGAAAGGCGTTTGGGGCGTTTTTTCGGGCGCCGAAACGGGGGGCAGTTGCGAGTCCGTTTCGACGGCGGCGGCGTCCTTGCCGTCGGCGGAATCCGCAGTGTTGGCGCCATCGGACTCCTCCGTCTTGCCGCCAGCGGCTTGCGGCCTCTCCAGCACGGCGCGGTCCGCCGCCGCCTGCCGGCTCAGGCCGGGGCTGAAGACAGGGCTGACCGGCTGCAGCCAGGTCTGTTGCGCCACGACGTGAATGGCTGTCGCCGTCCCTTCCTGCGGCTCCCCCTCGCTATACCGGGCCTGTTTCAAACCCGGATCGCTCGCGGCCGGCTTTTGCGCGTCGCCGGGAAAGGCCAAAGCCGCCCCGATTCGCGCCACCGAATCCTGTTCGGCGGAAGGGCTGGCCAACGGGGAAGCGGCTTTTTGCGCGGGAGGCGGCGAAGCGGTCAAGGTGGCGAGACCGCAGGCGGATGGCGGACTTGAGGGACAAGGCGTCGGTGCCGCCGTCTCCGCCTTCGGCGTGGTTCGGTCGCTCGTCGAAGGCGCTTTCGCCGCCGTTTTGTCTGGCGCGCGCGAAAACCTCTCGGGCGCAAGGGAAGCCGATGGAAGAGATGAGGTCACGTTGGACGATGCGGCCCGCGACGGCCTCGCAAGCGCGGTGTCCGACGCTGTCGCGGGTGCAGGCCCAGCAACTGGTGTCACGTCGGGTTTGGGCGGAACGCGGGCGTCCTGCCCGCCTGCCCTCTCGGCAGGTTGCGCCTTTGACAATGACGCCGGCAACGCTGGCTTGGGATCTTCTGTTACCGCGCCCGGCAAATCGCCTCGCGCCTGCGCGGGCGGCGCGTTGCTTTCCACGGCTGCCTGCGGCGCCGTCGCCTCGTCCGAAAAGGCCGCAAGCCTCCGCCAGATTTCGTCACCGTTATTTGGGAGCGGCGCGCCGGCGGGCGTTGCCGGCGACAGGGATGTCGAGGCTGGCGCAGCGTCGGCGGTTTGCGTCAGCGCAGCGTTGAAATCGGCGTCGGGGTCATCGTCCTGCGCGCCGGAGGGCGCTTTTCGGGCGTTAAAGGCGGAAAGCCCGGCTGTGTCCTGCGGGATCAAGGCCACAGCGCTCATCGCGTTTTCCTCTCCATGCTTTTGGCGACGCTGTCCAGCGCGGCGTCGGCGTCCGTCACGCTGCGTTCCGCCCGCGAAAGAGCCAGATCGATCGCGTTGGCGGCGCCGGGCGGCGGGCTCGAAAAACGCGTCTCCGGCGCGCGAAAAATGCGCGCTGACACCAAAGCCGTCGCGTCGTAAAGCGGCTGATCGCCGGAGGGCAATCTGGCCCGATCCACCTCGCGCAACTGCGCCGGACCCGTTGCAAAATCAGCCGCGCCCACCCGGGCGGCGGCGCGAAAAAGCAGGGCGCGCTGGCGTTCGACCGAATTTTCGGGAGACAGGTCCAGCACCCGCCCCGCCGCCATGTCGCCCAGCGCGAAATTGCCGCCGACCGCCGCCGTCTGCGCCATGACCAGATAAAGCGCGCGACGCGTTTCGGGCTTGAGGCTGTTGATGAATTCGTCGAGTTGCGTCCATTCCGCCACCTGGATTCGCAAGCTGACGCGGGCCGCCGACAGCAGAAACTGGCTCAGGAAATTCGGGGCGTAGGGCGAGTTGCGAAACCGCTGCCAATATTGCCGCGCCAGTCCGGCGAATTTCTCGAATTCCGCCGTCTCGGCCAGCAAGCCGACTTCGCGGCGCAGGGCCGCCTCTTCGACCAGACCGCCCGGCGCCAGCAGACGCGCGATATCGAGTTTAGCCAAGGCTTTGGGACGGTCGAGGCCGGCCAGCAGGATCGACTGGACGAAGGCGACATGCGCTCCGAGGCTGACATCGAGGACCAGCGGATCGAGATTGAGCAAAGTGTCGCGATCGACGCCCTCGACGCCTTCGAGATAGGCGATCGCGCCCTTGGCCAAGGGCGTTTCGGTCGCGGCGAAGGTATGCGCATCGAGAATCTTGCGGCCGACCGGCGAGGCGCCGCCGGACAGGAGATAAAGGATCAGCGCCCGCGCATCCGGGCGTTTCGCCCAGATTTCCGCCGGCTGCGCTTCAAAGCGCTGCGCGATTAGATGCAGCAGTTGCGGCTGTTCCGCATAGGACGCGGCGTCGCCGGCCGCCACCCGCTCCTGGACGTCCTGCAAGCGGCGGATCAGGGTTTCCGGCTCGTCGAGCGGGTCGGGCGGCGGCAGCGGCGCTGTGGCGAGCCTGGTATCGTCGCCGGTTTTTTCGTGTTTTTCCCCTTCGCCCTTATCCGGCTTTGCTTCCTGTTCTTTTTGAATTTCAGGAGCCGGCGCCGGCTTTTCGTCCTTGCCGGGCGCTTGCGCCCTTTCGGGGGCCGCAAGGTTAGCTTCCTTCATGGCGCCGGCCGTTTCCGGCGCCGCAGTCGTAGGCCCCGTCAGCATTGGCCTGACGATGAACCAGGCCAGCCCGCCCGCGACGATCAAGGCCAACACGCTCGCCGCGATGACCAGCTTACGGCTTTTCAGCGCGGCTATTTTCGGCATGGCGAACTTCGGCCAGGAGAATTGGGGCATAGTGAATTTCGGTCTGGCGAATTTCGGCAAGCTGATTTTCGGCGCCGAAAATGTTCGGACGAATTTCATGATGCGTTTCATGGCGCAGCCTTGCGCAACAGAATTTCGATCCGGCGATTCTCCGCCGCTTCCGGCTTGTCGGCGATCTTGAGATGGTGGTCGGCATAGCCTTCGACGCGTTCGATCCGCGTTTCCGGCAAGCCGCCGCGCACCAGCATGTACAGCGCCATTTGCGCGCGCGACGCCGAGAGCCGCCAATTGTCCGACAATCCATTCCGATAGCGTCGTCCGTCGGTATGGCCGCGCAACACGATGGCGCCGGGCTGGTTTTTGAGGCTCTGCGCGATCCTGTCCATCAGCTGGACGAGTTTGGGATTGGGCGCCGACGAGCCGATTTCGAACATGCCGAAATTCTCGCTGTCGGTCAGGCTGATGAGCAAGCCCTCAGCCGTAGCCTGCACGTCGAGACGCGGCCCCGGGCTCCCGTCGCCTTTGCTTGCCTCCGGTTTCATCGCCGTGGCGATTTCCTTTTTCAGCTCATCCGCGCGGGCGCTTTCCCTTTCAACCGCCTCGGCCGCAGTCTTCGGCGGATCGGCTTTTTGAGCGGTCTCGACGCTTTTGGCCGGCGGCGACGTTGGCGCAGCCGTTTCCGGTCTGGCCAAATCGGAACCGGCCGCGATGTCATCCTCGTCGGGTCCGGCGCCAGACGTACGGAACGGATCGCGGTAGGCGTCGGTCTCTCCGCTCCGACCGCCCGCCGCGCCCTTGCCCTCCTTGGGCTTATCCTGGGGCTTATCCTGGTCGCGAAGCTTACCGGCGATCTGATCGAGCGCAGCGTAGGGATTTTGGAACAGGGTCTCTTCGTTCATCAGCGACTTGGCGTTGATGTCCTTGTTCGGCTCCTTGCCTTTTTCTTCGATCTTGCCCTGCTGCGGCCCCGCCGGGGGCGTCTTATCGATTTCGCCATCAGTGGTCCCGGGCTTTTCCTCCTTCTGCGATTCCCGGATGCCTTTCTTGTTCTTGGCGAAATCCTCCATTTTCACCGGGTTGAAATAGCGCGCGATGATGGTCTGGGAATCCTTGTTGGTGGAGTTGAGTATCCACAGCACGAGGAAGAAGGCCATCATGGCGGTGACGAAATCGGCATAGGCGATTTTCCAGGCGCCGCCGTGGTGCGCTTCTTCGCTTACCACCCGCCGGCGAACGATGATGATTTCCGGAGGCGCTTCGTCAGCCATCTTGCGACTCTCTGGCTTGCGCTCCTTGCGCCTCTTGCGGGAGCGCGCCGAGCGCCGTTATCCACGCCTCCAGTTGGGTTTCGATGATGGTGTCGTCGAGACGCACGCGGACTTCGATTGTCTCCTCGAGTTTGAAGGCGATCGCCGCGTCGCGGTCGGCGAATTTTTTCCGCAAGGCGTCGAGCAGATCCCCCGGTCCGGAAATCTCGAACAGCGCCCGCGTGCGCGACGCGAACAGCGTCTCGAGGTTTTCCACCAGCGCCCCGGTCACGCGGCCGATCGCCAGCGGGATCATGAAGGGCCGCAGAATATTGGCGACAGCCTGGGCGCAGCGCGTCTCGAAATCCTCGAAGGCGGCGCGATGCGCGGCCGCCAGCAGCCCGGCCTCCTCCTCGGCCCATTTTTTTCGCTCTTGCGCGACTTCGGCGGCCAGCGTGTCGCGCATCTTTTCGCGCTCGTCTTCAAGCTCCCTCCGCGCCGCCTGGCGTCCATCCTCGAAGGCCAGCAGCCGCCCCTGTTCGATGCGCTGCGAACTCGAAGGCCGGTCCGGCTTTTCCGCCTCGTCCTGCGGCAGCAAGGGCGAAACGCGCGGCCTCGCCGCCGCATCGGCTTTTCTCGGCTTTGGCGGCCAGCTCAAAGCCTCTTTTGGCGCGGCTTCGTGAGCGGGAGCTTGCTGCTCCCGTCGGGCCAAAAATTCGGCGAATGGCACCGGTTTCATACGCGCTCCCCGTGACGTATCCATTGTTTGAGGATGGCGGCGGCCTGCGCCTCATCGACCTCGACCAGATGTTCGAGCCGCTTTTGCGGCGCTCGGCTGCGTCGGAAATTCATGTCTTCGATCAGGGGCACGTCTTCCGGCGGTTCGGGCAGCAGCGGCTCGGCGCGGCCGTCGCGCCCCGCCCCCCCCGGCTGCGCCGTGCTGCCGCCCTCGGGGAAAGCGTCGCGCATGTCGATCAGGGCGCGCGTGGCGGGACGCAGGCCGGCCAACACCACCAGCGCGGTGACGCCGAGCATGGCCAGCGCGCTGACGATGGTCCCGAATTGCCGCATCAGGGCCTCGACAATGGAAACGGGCGGCAGCGGCTCCAACTCCTTGCCGCTGTCGACAAAATCCACCGCCGCGACTTTTATGACGTCGCCGCGATCCTTGCGCAGGCCGGCCGCCGAGGCGACCAGTTGCTCGATCTCGGCCACCTGTTTGTCGATCTGCTCCGGCGTCGCCTTGTCGCCCAGCGTCGCGGCCAGGCCGGCGCGATTGACCAAAACCGCCACGGACAGCTGGTCGATGACAAAACCGTTCGACACCGTCGAGGTGACCTTGGACGAGATCTCGTAATTGGTCAGCTCCTCCTTCTTCAGGCTGTCCTCGGCGGCCTGCTTGCCGTCGCCCTGCGTGGGATTGGGTTGCGGCACATTGCGCCCGACCGAGGTCGGCGACTGCGTCGTGCTGTTCTGCGAGGTCTGGGTCTCCTTGACCGTGCGCACCGAACGCTCCACCCGAGACTCCGGGTCGAAGGTGGTTTGGGTGGTTTCCTTCTTGTCGGTGTTGAGCCGCGCCGCGACGCTGATCTGGAAATTACGCAAGCTGAGGTAAGGCGCGAGCGTGCGGCGAAGATTGTTCTGGATGTCGTCGGTGACGCTTTTTTCGAGCGCCAGCATCTTGTTTGGCCCGGAATCGCCGCCATCCGCGCCGGAAGCGAGCAATTGCCCGTCGACATTGAGCACGGTGACCTGATCCACCGTCATCGAGGGCAGCGCCGCCGCGACCAGATGGCGCACCGCCTGCGCGATCAGGGCGTTGTCAGCCCCCTCTGTGCGCAACACCACCGAGGCGGAAGGCGGCTGTTTGGCGCGGCGAAACGAGCCTTCGTCCGGCATCACCAGATGGACGCGCGCCGCCTTCACGCCGCGCATGGTCTGGATGGTGCGCGCCAACTCGCCCTCCAGCGCGCGGACCCGGGTGATTTCCTGCATGAAGGAGGTGAGGCCGAGCGAGCCGAGCTTGTCGAAGAGTTCATAGCCGGTGCCGCCGGAACGCGGCAAGCCCTGTTCGGCCAGCAACATGCGCGCATGCGCCGTATCGCCGTAAGCGACATAGACCGTCGCGCCGTCGGCGGAAACATCGAAGCTCAGCCCTGCGTCTTTCAGCGCCGCGCCGATGCGCGAGACATCCTGTTTGTCGAGGCCGGAATAGAGCAGCTCATTGGCGGGGCGGCTCAGATAATAACCCGACGCGCCGACCAGCGCGAACACGGCGAGGCCGATCCCGGCCAGCAAGACCAGCCGGCGCGGCCCGAGCGCGAGCAAATTTGAAAACAGGCGTTCGATGTGTTCGCGGGCGTTCATTCAATATCCGGCGCTGATTTGCCAACCTGACTGGCATCTTCAGCCGGCAAACTTGCGCGGGGGTTTTGGCGCCTCTCAAACGCGAAAAGGCCGCGCTTTTTCGAGCGCGGCCCCGTCATGGCTCCAGTGGGGGGTTACTGGAACAATTTGAGGATCATTTGGCTCGACTGGTTGGCGATCGACAGCGACTGCACACCAAGCTGCTGCTGGGTCTGCAAGGCCTGCAGGCGGGTCGAAACCTGATTCATGTCGGCGTCGACGAGCGAGGCGACGCCATTGGTCAGGTTGGTCTGCATCGAGGACAGGAAGGTCTGCTGGGTGGAGATTTCGTTGGTCGCGGCGCCGAGCGTCGTGGCGGCGGTATTCATCTTGGTCAGGGCGTTATCGACATCCGTCAGCATGGCCCCCAGATCGGCCGCCGAAGTGCTGGAACTGATCGACATGGTCAGGACCGAAGCCTGGGTGGACGACGTGCCTGCCGTCGTCAGGATGCCCGCGTTGGCGTAACCGGTCACGCCGGTGTCTATGAGAGTCGTATTCGCGGTGTTGAGCGAAACCGAGTTGACGCCGGCGGCCGCCGTATAACCGGAAATAATGCTTTGCGAACCGAGGCTGGAGAGCGACCCCGCGCCATCGGTGCCGGGCGCCGTCGTCGTAATGGCCGCTGCGGCGGTCGCCGCTGCGGCACCGGCCGCGTTCTTGGCGACATCCGCCATTGCCTCGGCGGCATACTGGGCCACGGTGGCGCCGCCGGCGGCCTGCACGGCGGAGGCGGCGTCGTTCAAGGTGCTCCAGGCAGTTGCAATGGCGCTGGCGGAGGGGCTGGCGGCCTCCATGGCGGTGGTAAGTGCGCTCTCGGCGGTGCTGGCGGTGCTGGCAAGGGAAGTTACGGCGGCGCCGGCGGTGGTGTTGGCGTCGGTAACGGCATTCTGCGCGGTGGTGTCGGCGGCGGTCAGTGCCGCGCTGTTGGCGGCGGCGGCGGCATTTGCCGCATAAGTGCCCGCGTCGCCTTGCAGCAGATTCTGGCCGTTGGTGTCGTTGGCGGAGACGATGGTCTTCAGGGTCGCCTGATAGCCGGCGATGGTTGATCCGATCGTCGCGAGAGGCGCGCCGGAAGCCTGTGCGGCGACAAGTTCGGTCTTGATGTTGTTGACCACCGAAATCGCCGCCGTAAGCGCTGTGGTGTTGGTCGAGACCAGCGAGCCGTTGACGGCCAGCGACGAATTGACTGCGCCGAGCGCGCCATTGGCCGATGACATGGTCTGGGCGATCGACCAGTAGGACTCGTTATCCGAGGCGTTGGCGACACTGAGGCCGGTGGAAAGCTGCGACTGCGTCGTATTCAGCGCATTCTGCGTGTTGGTCAAATTCTGCAGGGCGGTCAGGGCGGAGGCGTTGGTCAGAAGATAAGACATGATGACAGTTCCTGAGGGATGCGGGGTAATTCGGAACATCCCGGGCTTGCCGGAACGACGGGAGCGGCCTCATGCCTTCGAGCTTTTTTCAGCTCAACCCGCGGTGCTTGAACCACAACCTATGCGGGAAATATTGCTGAAGCGTTAATGCCCGGAAAAATCAATTCACCGAGCGCACGAGGCTGCCGATCAGCATGTTCCAGCCGTCGATCAGCACGAAAAACAGCAATTTCATCGGCAGCGAAATCAGCGACGGCGGCAGCATCATCATGCCCATCGACATGGTGAGCGTCGCCACGATCATGTCGATGATCAGAAAGGGCAGCGCGATCAGAAAGCCCATTTCAAATCCGCGCCGCAATTCGGAAATCATGAAGGCTGGAACCAGCACGCGCAGATCGACCGAGGCGCGGTCCTTGATGTCGAAGGCGCCATGCGAAAGATCTTCGAAGAGTTTGATGTCCTTTTCGCGCGTCTGCGCCAGCATGAAAACACGGAACGGCTCGACGATTTTCGGAAAGGCCTGTTCCTCCGCGAGCTGGTTTTCGATGAGCGGCTTGATTCCATCCTTCCAGGATTTGTCGAAAGTCGGCGCCATGACGAAAAACGTCATGAACAGTGCAAGGCTGATCATCACCAGATTGGCGGGCGTGCTCTGCAAACCCAATCCCGATCGCAGGAAGGACAAGGCGATAACGAAGCGCGTAAAACTCGTGACCATCATCAACAGGCCCGGCGCCAGCGACAGCACGGTCAGCAGCGCGATAAGCTGCACGATGCGGCCGCTGGCCGCGCCGCCCACGGCGTTGAACGCCTGCGCAATTTCGCTGGTTTCGGCCCGCGCGCCGCTCGCGGCCAACAAGCCGGCAAGAACAGTCAGAGCCGCCAGAGCCAGGGGCGCCGCCTTCATTGCACCACCAGCGTTCTGATGATGAACTCGCGCACCTGCCCTTGCGAGCGTGTTGCAACGCGCTCGTTGAGATCCTGCCGCAAGTGCAGGAGTCCGGCGACGCCCTGTATTTGCGCGAGCGTTTGGGTGCGTAAAAAGGCGAGGATATCGCCGGCGATCTGGCCGGCGAGCGCCTCGCCATGCGGCAGGGTCTTGCCCTCAAAGACGAGCGACCCCTCGACGCGCACCCACACATCGGACGGCGCGGCGAGATTGGTGACCACGGGCGCCAGATCCAGCGTTCCCATTTCGACTAAGGCTGCGAATTTCCTGTCATCACTCGGACCGCCCGGCGGGTTCGTCGCGACGGGGGCGTCTGACGGCCGGATCAGGACGCCGTGCAGGGCGCCGGCGCCGCCCGCCATCAGAGTGGCGAGGGCGAAGGCGAGGACGTTTTGGGCGAGACTCATCTCACGTTTCGCGCTCTCGCCAGTTTCGATCTGCGGCTGTTTTCCGGCCATCAGAAGGGTTTCACGGTGTCGAGAATCTGCTGTCCCCAGGCGGGCTGCTGCACTTCGCTGATGCGGCCCTGGCCGCCATAGGAAATGCGGGCTTCGGCGATCTTGTCATAGCCGATGGTGTTTTCCTTGCTGATGTCGCGCGGACGCACGATGCCGGCGATCTGCAATTGCCGCATTTCGAAATTGACCCGCACTTCCTGCGAGCCGCTGATGATGAGATTGCCATTGGGCAACACGCGCGTGACCACGGCGGCCACCGCCAGTTGAATCTTTTCCGAACGGTCGATGCTGCCCTGGCCGTTGGACGAACTGGAGGAGTTGAGATCGGCCGCGCCATTGACCTTGTTGGTGGTGTTGTTGAGCCCAAAAGTCCAGTCGAAGCCTGCCGTCTCCTGCGCGGTGCGCGAACGGCCGCTGGTGTTGCCGAAGGTGGCCTTGTCGTTGATCATGATGGTGACGGTGATGACGTCCCCAACCTTTGCCGCACGCGGGTCGGTGAAGAGGTTGGGAGTCCCGTCCTCGAAGATCGAACCGCCAACCGGGCGACGCGGCATCCGCATCTGGCCCATCGCCGGATCGGTCACTGAGACGAAGCCGCTGCCAACCGGCGACATGGACGGTTCGACGAAAAGTTCGGGCGGTTTTGCGCAGCCGCCCAACACATAAGCCAGGCCGAGGAGCGCCACGCGGCGGAAGCGAAAACAGCTCACGATTTATTCTCTTGCGGTTGCGGCGCGGGCGGCCGAGGTTCTGGCGATTTGGGCGCGGCGCCGGTCAGAAGCTCAGTCAGCCGCGCCGCGCGCGAAAACTCCATTTCGCTCATGACGGCGCTGGCGACGGCGGGTTTGAGTTTCAACAGCAACGCGGCGGCGGTGTCGTCGTCCATCGCCTGCACTTGCGCCGAAGCCGCTTCCGGCTTCATCTTGGTGTAGATTGCGATCAGGCTTTCGCTGGCCATGTCGAGCAATTGCTCACGCTTGGCGACCCAGTCGCGAACCTCCGCCGCCTTGGCGTCGAGTTCAACAATTTTTGTGATCAGGTCGGCCTGCAAAGCTTTTACGCGCGCCTCCTGCCAGGCGAGACGCGTGCTGGCGGCGGAGGCGGCGACAGCGGCGCAGAAATTTTCAGCGCCCTTGGCGCCTTCCACCGCGAGAGGTTTTGGCGCGGCGACGATTTTCCTGACCGGCGTTTTGGCCAGACCGGACGCGTCCGGCGCAGGCTGGGCAGGCGCGGCGCCAGACGCGCAGAGCAGAAAGAGCAGGATTGGCGGCAAGCGGCGATTCATGGGGACAAGTCCTTTGCAGGCAATCTGGCCCGGCAAGCTTGCTCGACGCTGACCGGTTACTGGATCACAATATCCGCCTGCAACGCGCCGGCCGCCTTGATCGCCTGGAGAATGGCGATGATGCCCGGCGGCTTGAGGCCGATGCGGTTGAGGCCGGCGACGAGTTGCCTGAGGCTGCGGCCCTTGAGCATGCGCATTTGGCCGCCGCTTTCCTCGGCGTCGATCTCGGTCTGCGGCGTCACCACTGTGCGGCCCCGGTTCGAGAAGGGCGCGGGCTGCGAAACCTGCGGCGTTTCGTTCACGCGTACGGTGAGCGAGCCCTGCGTGACCGCGACCGGCGAAATCTGCACGTCCTGGCCAATCACCACCGTGCCGGTGCGCGCGTCCACCACCACTCGCGCGGGCGTGTCGGGCTCGACCAGCAATTCGCCGATCTCGGCGACGAAATGGGTCGCGCCGACGCCCGGCGGCTTGCACAGCATGACAGCGTTGGGGCTTTCCTCATGCGCGGCGCCACGGCGGCGGTAACGCATCCAGGTATAGCCGTTGATCGCATCGGCGATCCGCACCGCCGTCGCGAAATCGGGATTGCGCAACTGCAGAGACAAAGCGCCGTCTTCCGGCATGCGAGTGGATATTTCGCGTTCGACGGTGGCGCCATTGGGCACCCGTCCGGCCGTCGGAACGCCTTGGGTCAGCGTCTCCCCCTGCCCCTGCGCGGCAAAGCCGGTGACCGCCACCGCGCCCTGCGAAATGGCGTAAATCTGCCCATCCACGCCGCTCAGCGAGGTCAACAGCAAAGTTCCGCCCATCAGCGAAGAGGCGTCGCCGAGCGAAGACACCGTCACGTCCATGCGCGAGCCGCGCGCGGCGAAAGGCGCAAGGTCGGCTGTGACGATCACCGCCGCCACGTTGCGGGTGCGCAAATTGGCCTGACGCACATTGACGCCCATGCGGTCCATCATCGATTGCAGCGACTGGCCAGTAAAAGGCGCGTTTTGCAAAGTATCGCCGGTGCCCTGCAAGCCGACCACCAGTCCATAACCGACGAGCTGGTTTTCGCGCACGCCCTTGATCGAGGCCACGTCTTTTATGCGCACGGCGCCGCTGGCCGCCGCCATCCAGAGGGCAAGAAAAACCGCCGTGAAAAAAAACCGCATGTCAGCCGCCGCTCACGCGCACGGCGCCGTCTGGCTGGACCACGCCGGAGACCACCAGTCCGCTGTCGAGATTGCGGACCTGCACCACCTGTCCGACATAGCCATTCTGCAAAGCCTGCGCCGTTGTGACGATGATCAGGCCATCCTGCTGGAAGACGAGTTGAACCTGCCCGCCGGTCGAGACGGCGCGCGGCTCCTCGACCGCGATCGAGGGAATGGGTCGGTTCGGCAACAGCGTGCGCCGCGCCACCTTGCCGACCAGATCGGCGCGGTCCCATATCGCGCCGGGCATCGGGTTTTGCTGCTGGTCCTGCGACTCGACCAGCATGGAATCGGTGATCCTGTCGCCGGGATAAATGACCTGCGCAGGGACTGGCAGGCCCCGCGGCGCGGCGCAGGCCGGCCATGCGCAGACCGTCGCCGCGAAAGCGAAAATCAGCCGGCGGAGGGTCATGACACCCTCAGGTTGGAAATGGTGCTGGCCATGGCGTTGGCCGCTTCGACCACTTTCGAATTCATTTCATAGGCGCGCTGCGCCGCGATCATGTTGGTGATTTCCGAGACCGGATCGACATTGGAGGCCTCCAGATAGCCCTGGTTGATCTGGCCGAAGCCCGGATCGCCGGGCACGCCGGTCACAGCCGGACCGGAGGCGGCCGTGGGCTGGAACAGGTTGCCGCCGAGCGCCATCAGCCCCGCGTCATTGACGAAATTGGCGATGGTGAGCTGGCCGATCTGCTGCGGATTGGTCTGCCCGCTGATCGTCGCCGACACCACGCCGCTCTGGCTGACGGTGATCGCCGTGGTGTTGGCCGGCACGACGATCGACGGCAGGATCTGATAGCCGTCGCTGGTGACGATCTGCGCATTGGCGTTGGTGCTGAACGAACCGGCTCGCGCATAAAGCGTCTCGCCGCTCGAGGACGTGACCTGAAACCAGCCGCGGCCGTTGATCGCCAGATCGAGCTGGTTGCCGGTATTGGTCATCGAGCCCTGGATGTTGAGCGGCCTGATCGCCGCCGTGCGCACGCCGAGACCGATTTGCGCGCCCTCCGGCACCACCGAATTCTGGCCGCGATTGGACACGCCCTGAATGCGTTCGGCCTGATAGATCAGATCGGTGAATTCGGCGCGCGACCGCTTGAACGCCGTCGTGTTGATATTGGCGATATTATTTGCGATGACTTCGATGTTCTGCGTCTGGGCGTTCATGCCCGTGGCGGCGATGGCGAGCGCTCTCATCTACAACCCTTCCGATTTCAAATTGCCGTCTGGCTGATCTGCTGCCAGGCGGCGACCGCCTTGTCACGGATCGCCAGCGTGGTTTGCAGCGTGCGCTCCGCCGACATGACGTTTTCCACCACCTGCTGCACATTGGCGTTGCCTTCGAGGCCGGTCATCGAACTCGCCTCGGCGGTCTTGAGCGTCTTCAGCGCATCGCCCGAGGCTTGCGCCATGATGTCGCTGAAGCTGGCGCCGGAAGCAGTCGTTGCGGGCGCCGCGGGCGAAGTCGTCAGCGTCTGGACCGCGCTCGCCGCGAGGGGAAGAAGGGCTCCGATCATGGTCATGTCCTCAGAAGGTCAATGGTTTGGGAAATCATCTCGCGCGATTGCTTCACGA
>Ga0302320_10011775_pt1 | contig 18460 bp, 15 predicted proteins | sample Bog_T0_3_FD_202130 | JGI IMG/M metagenome (GOLD analysis project Ga0302320, IMG submission 202130) | Peat permafrost microbial communities from Stordalen Mire near Abisko, Sweden - Bog_T0_3 | ecosystem: Environmental > Terrestrial > Soil > Wetlands > Peat | place: Sweden: Abisko, Stordalen Mire...
TAACCAGTGACCACTATATCATTGAGTGTGGTGTTACTCACAACGAGCGAAACGGTGCTTAGATCTGAAGCTCCTTTTACTGGGAGCCTTAGCGTCTCAAAACCTATTGCGCTGATAATTAAAGTGGTAATAGCCTTGTTGGAGGTGACGACAAAGGTCCCGTCCGGTTTTGTCTGTGTCGCGCTATTGACACCTTCTACTTTAACTGTAGCACCAATAATAGGTTGATTATCACCTTTGCTGATAATTTTCCCTGTAACTGTTTGTTGTGCTGATAAGTTTAGACTGAGCAGAAGAGCTAAGAGCAAAGTACCTGTGCTTACTAAAGCATACTTTTTTAATGGCATAAGCAATGTTAGTTAAATAGGTTAAAAAAATGCTAATAAAGAATAAATTTAGAGACTTTAAAAATGCTGTAGTAATACTTTTTTAACATTTAATTGCTTTTTTTTAGTAATTGTTAATAGCAGTCCGCAAAACACAAAAAAAAAGCAACAGCGTAACATAATGATCAGAAAGATGAATCACCTAATTATCAGCGCCAAATCGGATCCTCATTATGATTGTTTTCACAATTTAGCCTGAGTAATACTTTTTTGCCGGGTGTTCTGAAAAACGCTTCCCGCAAGCGTTTGCGCTACAATCACTAATTAAATACTCAACTTTTGAGTTATCTCTTGCTGCTATTATCCCTTAATTGACTTCTATTTCATTCTAGAAAAAAACAGGGATTAAGATGGACTTACAAATAACATAGTGAGTTACCGGTGAATTTATTTTTTTGCTTTGATTCATAGATATTCAATACATTCAGCAGTAAAATTAAATTCATGCGAAAAAAGTGGTTGTGGTCAATACCAATTGTTCTCATCATCATCTACCTGGCAGGCCCTGCTCCAGGAACGCCTCAATATAAAACCGAAATGCCGGTCGTTCCCGCTGGCGCTACACAGTTAGAATCATTTGTGAAAAATAATGAAGCTCAACACAAACTTAAACCGGACAATGAAGCAAGGATTGTCTGGGCCAATGATTCGTCGAAACAAAAAACAGATTATGCAATTGTCTATCTGCATGGCTTTTCCGCATCGCAGGCGGAAGGCGACCCGATACATAAAAATATAGCAAAAGAGTTTGGATGTAATTTGTATCTGTCAAGATTGGCTGAGCACGGCATTGACACTGTTGATGCAATGATCAACCTTTCTGCTGATGAATATTGGGAATCAGCAAAGCTTGCACTGGCAATTGGAAAGCAATTAGGCAAGAAAGTGATATTGATGAGCACTTCAACAGGGGGCACCAATGCGTTACAGCTTGCAGCAACTTATCCTAATGATGATATTGCTGCATTGATATTGCTATCCCCGAATATTGCAATCAACGACCCCAATGCCTGGCTTGCAAATAATCATTGGGGCGTTCAAATAGCTCATGCAGTGCTTGGCTCAAGCTATATTGACTCAAAGGATATGAGGCCGATCAACAAACAATATTGGTACACGCATTATCGCGCTGAAGCGGTTGCTGCCCTTGAAGAAATGCTGGAAACAACCATGAACAAGGAGACATTTGAAAAAGTGACTCAGCCAGTGCAGCTTTTATATTTTTATAAAGATGAAAAGCATCAGGACAGCACCGTAAAAGTTTCTGCCATGCTCAAAATGTATGATGAGCTTGGAACACCGGACAGTTTAAAAAGAAAACAAGCCATGCCTAATGCAGGCACTCATGTTATCGGTTCCTACATAAAGTCTCACGATGTAGAAGGTGTTCAAAAAGAAATTGAAAAATTCATGACAGATGTGCTTCATTTGAAAGCAGTCAGGAGTTGAAAGCCAGAAGTTTGAAAGAATTAGCATTTTGACAATTCACCACTGGCCGTTCAACCCTTCCATTCTTTCTTTTCGTAAATTGCCCGTTAACTCTAAAAGCATGCTGTATGATGCGTTCTAAAATTGCTGGCATTGGATTGTATGTTCCCAAAAATGTTATTGGCAACGAAGACCTTAGGAAATACATGGACACCAGCGACGCGTGGATTCAGGAAAGAACGGGCATCAAACAACGGCACTTTGCAGACAGGAAAGGTGAAACCACGGCGACAATGGGGATCGAAGCTATAAAGATTGCTATTGAACGGGCAGGCACCACCGCGCAGGATATTGACTTTATCGTTTTTGCTACATTAAGCCCGGATTATTATTTTCCCGGTTGTGGGGTCCTGGTGCAAAGGGCATTGAAGATGAAAGAAATCGGAGCACTGGATGTGCGCAACCAATGCAGTGGCTTTATTTATGCGCTGAGCGTAGCAGATCAATTCATTAAAACCGGGATGTACAAAAATATTTTAGTAATAGGGAGCGAAAAACATTCGTTTGGTTTGGATATGAGCACAAGAGGCAGGAATGTCTCCGTGATTTTTGGTGATGGTGCAGGCGCAGTTGTTTTACAGCCAACAGGAAAAGAAAATCAGGGGATTTTGAGCACGCACCTGCATAGTGATGGAAGCAATGCAGAAATTTTAGCAATGTACAATCCCGGTACTCATGCAAATCACTGGTCGGAAAAAAAATTAGCCGATTTTAATGAAGCGGAGATTGCTGATATGTTCATGAGCAAAGCAATGGTTGAAAAAGAACAGAACTTTCCCTATATGGACGGCCCTGCAGTTTTTAAAACAGCAGCAATCAAATTCCCTGAAGTAGTGCAGGAAGCACTTCATCAAAATTGCTTGAAAACTTCAGATATTGATTTGTTGGTCCCGCATCAGGCCAATCTGCGCATCTCACAGTTTGTGCAACAGCAATTGGGGCTGCCCGAAGAAAAGATATTCAACAACATCCAGAAGTATGGCAACACAACAGCAGCTTCTATCCCCATTGCTTTATGCGAAGCATGGCAAGAACGGAAAATAAAAGAAGGCGACTTAATCTGTCTCGCTGCATTTGGAAGTGGCTTCACATGGGCGAGCGCATTGTTACGCTGGTAGTTTAAAGCAGAAAAGCAGGATTAAAATACAGGAATCAGAAATTAAATGCCAAGAAAAATAATTTATCTAGTCAATCCCATTTCTGGCACTAAGGGAAAATCTTCTTTGCTGGAATTGATCGAACGAAAGACAAAAGCACGCGGAATTGACTTTGAAATCATTCATACAAGTGCGACAGGTGATTATGAATTCCTGAAACATAAAATAAAAAAAGAGCGCATAACCGACATCGCTATTTGTGGCGGTGATGGCACCGTTAGCTCCGTTGCTGCTGCATTGATTGGTATGCCTGTTAATATTGGCATCATCCCGATGGGCTCCGGAAATGGCCTGGCCCTCGCAGCAAAAATTCCAACCAAATCTTCCAAAGCACTTGATATTATTTTCGAAGGTAGTGCAGGATTCATTGATGGATTTTATATCAACAGGGAATTTTCCTGCATGCTTTGCGGCATCGGCTTTGATGCTCAGGTTGCCCATGAATTTGCAAAGCAAAAAAAACGCGGACTGCAGACTTATATAAAAGTGGCCGCTATCAATTTTTTTAAAACAAATCCCTACTCGTTCCAAATCGATTTAAAGAACAAATCCCTTGCAGTGGATGCCTTTTTTATCTGTATCGCCAATGGCAATCAGTTTGGCAACAATTTCACTATCGCGCCGAAAGCCAGCCTTCTCGACGGCTTGCTTGATATCGTGATAGTAAAAAAGATGAGCAAATTCCTGCTGCCATTCTCCATCCTGAACCAGGTCACCGGCATCAATAGTATGCAAAACATTAATGACTATGCGGAAAAAAAGCACATCACTTATTTTCAAACTGCTTGCCTGACCATTCATAATATTGATAATGCACCGATACATATTGATGGAGATCCTAAAAAAACATCCGCAAAGTTTGAGATTAAAATTGTTCCGAAAGCATTAAAACTGATACAGCCCTAATTTTCAGGAAGCCCTTTCTCAACGAAGTTTTTAATAACCTTGAAGTATTGCTGGTTTTCCCGGCTGAACAATGCATTAGCGATATCAGTTTTTTCCTGTTTTGTTAAATGAAAATTGAGTGTCGCAGCTTCTAACTCGTTTTTAGGCACGTACTGAAAAATTAATTTGTAAAAAGGCAGCCTGAAATCATTTTGAGAAAGGCTCAGCAAATCGTCCTGATTGTACTCCTGCATTTTGTACCAATTGTATTGCAACAATAGTAATGGCTTTGTTACTATTTCAGTGATATCGGTGGATTCATAGGGGTTTTGCCAGCCGCCGGTTTTTCTGTCACGAATCTGAATAAAAACTACCCCACTCGTATTCTCGCGAAGCCATTCTTTAAAGACGTTAATAAAACGTATTGCAGTCTGCTCTCCAAAATTATCTCTGAAGCCTGCATCCATCACATCTATTACCGGGTCTGTAGGCAGCCACACGTTCGGTAAAACGTAAGGGAATGTTGCATTCATGCGCAATGCAGTCAGCAAACGAAGGTTCATCGGGTTTTGCTTATGAAAAAAAGCCGCAAAATCAATCGCATCGGGCGATATTGGCGGGATGCGCATGCTGTCATACACAGGTCTCATCAAAAAGCTGACCGGCTGCGTGCTGATGATCATGGAGCGGCTGTCACGCGTTACAACTGAATTGAAAAGCATCAATGGGATATCTGCATTTTTTTCATCTTCATACAAATCTTTCATTTGCCTGTCAAGAATACCGCCGGTATTCTCGGCAAGCTTTTGCTCGAAAGCGTATCCCCTGTCTTTAATATATTCATAGTTGCCCACTGTAAATTTTTGGGCAGGCGAAGCCAGATCACGCGCCACAAAAGAAGAGAATAAAGGGTTTAGCAGGTCACGCGAAATCGCATCCACGTACTTCGGGTCATAAAGATTGAGAGTGGTATCAACCTTCGCTCTCAATCGCGCCAGTTCCCTGAAATAAGCAGCACCAAACATGCCTCCGGATGCTCCGGTTATCAAAAATGTTTTGTTAATCAACTTGCCTCCGCTCAAACTATCCAAACGCTGTAGCACATTCATCGTAAATGTTGCGCTCCTGTTCCCGCCCCCGCTGGTATTTATTATATAAAAAACGGGCTTAGCCTCTTTTTGCTTTTTCTTCCAGTTATCCAATATCCGGATCATATTTTGTTTATCTCTGGCCACTTTTTCGGCTGTGCATAATCGTAATAGCCCGTCTTCGCTATAGGATGGCCGGTCGTCGCGGTTGATGTAATTCAATCCATAAGCTTTATTGCTAGGGTCAATCACATCATATTTATATAAAAGGTTCAATACAAAAAAAAGAACAACCAGAAATGGAATGCTCCAGTGCTGCAGGAAATAAGAAAATGCGCCGGATAATGAAATTAAAATTGCAAAAAAAATAAGCGTGCTTGAAGCAGCCGGAATTTGGAAAAAAGGGCTGTCCATAAAAAAGCCCACAATGATCAAAAAAATAAAGGCAATAAAAACAGAAAGGATAGCTGAAAAATGGTGCCTGCTGAAAATGCTCTCTACAAACTCGCGGCTGTAATGAGAAACATCGCGTACTTTTTTTACCGAGAACGGCGAGTTCAGATACCATTGCACTTTGATGATCCTGCTTTCGCTCAGCTTTACTTCATTTCGGCGGAATTGGGATCTGAATAATTTAGGATCACCGATAACGGGTGCCATTTGCCTGATAATCGTTTTATCTGCGCCAAAAAAGTAAAGCAATGAAACCACGATAATCAAAATCAGCCCAATCAAAAAACCGCAGATAAGAAAAAAGATTTCTGTACCGCCCAATAACTCTTTTGTGATATCAAACCGCACTGCTTTTATAAAATAAAATACCAGAAAGAAAACAGGGATAATAAAATTGTTGATGCAATATTTCAAAAAAGGTTTAGTAGCAGTAGCTAAAAATCTAAAATGCCTGCTGAACAATATAAATGTAGTGATGTTCCAACTCATGATGAACACGCCAGTTGCAACACCCACTATGCCTGAGCTGACCGCGTTAACATTGCCAAGGTACTCCGGGGAAAAAAATAAAGCATTTGCGCCAAATGATTGCATAAAGCCTCCATTGAGCGTGCTAAATAAAATAAACCAGAATATAAGGAGTACCTGAAATTTCTTGAAATGCAACATAACCAGTTGCACAGGAAAAGAGTAGTAGACAGATCGTATATATTTCATCATGTGGTTACCGAATACTATACGAATGTAATTTAAAATTTTACTGATAGATAACGTATAGTAATTGGGGTTAGTGTATCATTATAAGCCCTGAGCTTCGGGCTGAGAGCCTTGAGCAGGTTTTCATTCTTGCGCCTTTGCTTCCCGGTGCTGCCGGAGTCCGGTTTGCATGAAATACGCTTATGATAATAAGCTCCTGATTTTTTTAACTGGCCTTATTACATACAACATATATACCATGCACAACAAAAAGAGCATCCCCGTGATCTGATGCAATTGTGCAATCCACTCAAAAATCCCCCAATGATTAGCGACAATTTTCGTACTGCTCAGCACAGCTAAAATACCAAGCAATACCTGAGTGAATATGATAAACAAAGGCAACCATCTGCATTTTCGGACATAATTAGTTAAGGAATGGATGCTGTACGCCAGCAATGACCAGATAAGTGTGAATATAACAAGAAGATACGCAAGCCCCCGGTGCACAAAATGAATGGTGACTTTATTATCTATGAAATTAAACATCAGAGGCTTTTGCCTGAATAAAGAATCAGGTATCCAATCTCCATTGATAGTTGGCCATGTGGGTGCAACACCCGCGGCTTTGTGACCTGCCATTAATGCCCCGAACAGTAGTTGAAAAAATAAGACAGCAATGATTGCGCAACTCCATTTTCGCAGATTATTATTGCACACCACTTCTTTTTGCGGCACTAATAACTGCAGCGAAAACCAGAATGCATAACATATCAAGCCAAGCGCAAGCACAAAGTGCACTGCAAGCTTTGTTGGCGCCACATAAATGGCATCTCCCTCTAAACCGCTCGCCACCATAATCCATCCAACGGCGCCCTGTAGTGCCCCAAGCAAAAACAATATCAGCAACGGCTTTATCATTTCCTGCTTCATCTGTCTTTTCCATACCAGATACACAAAGCCTGCAATGAACACAACCCCTACCATCCTTGCCCAAAAGCGATGAAACCATTCCCAGAAAAAAATAAACTTAAAATTGTGCAAAGTAAAATCCGAATGAAGCAACCGGAATTGCGGAGTCCGCTTATATTTATCAAATTCGGATACCCATTGCTGTGAGCTCATCGGCGGCATTATCCCGGTCGCAACATTCCATTCCGTGATGGATAACCCTGAACCTGTCAGACGCGTAATGCCACCCAATGTAACCTGTATCACTAACATAATCACGCCAATCAATACCCAATTAGCAACTGCACGCGACGAATTTTGCAGATATATTTTTTGCATAACGCCTCAAAGGTAGCGCAGGATGATACATATGAAATGAGAAATAAAGAATAAGTAAGTCAGGAAGATTTTTTCTTTACAGAATTTTCTTTTGCTTTTTGAATCCCTGCAAAAGGGCCATACTTATGCTGCGATTCGGAAAATCCGTCTGCGTATGGAGCAAATGGATGGTCAAAAGGTTTTAATGAAATATCAGGCCAGTCCCGGCTCAGATCTTTTTGGGGTCTTGGCTGTGAGTTAATGAATGCTGCAACATCCCATGCCTCTTCATCTGTGAGTTGTGCAGTAGCGTTAGTCACCCCAAAAGGCATATTGTCTTTCACATATCCGGCAAAACGTGATAGCCTGTAAAGGCCTGCTCCGATATTATAGCCATGCTCTCCCCAGAGAGGGGGGTATATATAACCGATGCTATCAGCAGTCATTTTCCCCTGGCCATCTGCAGCATGGCAGGTCACACATTTTTTTTCAAAAACCGATTTTCCTTTTGCCGGGTCTGCTGCTCTTTCCATAAATGCCAGTTGCCGGATGTTCACACCCCTTGGCTTTTCGCCTTTCTGCACTTCTTTGCCAAGCCATTTCATGTAAGCGAGCATAGCCTGCATCTCATGGCTGTTGCTATCGAGCGCACGACCATTAAGGCTTCGTTCCAGGCAATCGTTTATTCTCTGAAAAATATTTTCAACAGCACCGCGGCGCTCGCGGAATCTTGGATATGTTGAGAAAACAGCTCCATAGTTATTTCCCCATGGTTTGGTGCCCGCATTCAAATGACAATTCTGGCAATTCATCCCATTAGTTGTTTGAGAAACAATTCCTTTCGGGCCAAGATAAAAAGCAGTGTTCGCAATCAATGATCTTCCGTAGCGGATCAACCAACCTTCTCTATTATCTGGAATTGAGCTCGTGTCAGGAGCTATCCAAACATTTTCTGCCGATGGTAAGTAGGATTTTTTTCTGCGGGAATGATTTGTGAAAACCCTGTCGGCAATAACAACAACCGCAATTGTGGTTAACAAAATAATGGTTTTCGAAAAAAGCAGGCTTCTCATAAAAAAATATACGCTTTATCAAAAGATAAAAATCAATGCCGGCATTATCTGAACTGTGGCTGCATTGATTTTTGTTTGTGTTATGAATGATGACGATATCTCAATAGCAGCCTTACATATGCAAGCATCCTGCCCCGAGGGAACGATGAAATTATGAAAACTGAGTTAGTATCAATAAAAATAAATTCACCATTTATTATCCCACAAAGCAATAAGCGCAACCATGTTCCTGTGCACGGCCCACTGCCCAGACGCCAGAAGGCACAACCTGAACACCAGGTATTAAACCAGCTATCCATTCCTTTTTTATATCAGTTGCATTGCTATTTGTTTCCATGGCAATGACTCCAGTAAAAACAGTTAATGCTGCATCGCAAACGCAAAACATCACGCCATCTGCCTGAAGGTCTTTAATACCAATAGGGATAGCGCCCATTACCGGCATTATAAAATCGTTCGGGCTTGTGTTCCAAAAAGGGTTGCGCGTTGTCAAAGCCGTTACAGCGTCTGCAGCCCTGAATCCCGGACCGAGGTCTCCGACTTTAAACATTTCTTTGAATTTGTATTTCGCCCATAGACTGTCTTGCATTGCAAAACAAATTGCACTATGCCGCAAGATGACGACAGCAGTGCAATCTTTTTCTGAGGAACCTGTTGCTGAGTTTGTCATTAAAAAAACTTTCGGCCATGCAAAAGGAAATATTCCGTGCGGTTCTGTTGTGTCAAACACAATGCGGTGCTTGCCTTTTACTTTGGCAAACCAGGCATCTGCATCATCCGCCTGCTGTTCGAAATTTTTCCCGCCCTTTGCTGCAAAAGGGGCGAACATGGTTGCGAGGCTAAGCGCCGCTGCGCTGCCTGCAACTGTTCCAAGGAACTCTCTGCGATCGGTTGTCTGGAAGGAATCGTTAGTTTGCATACATAGGTTTTTTAGTTATGAAAAAATACTGGTTGCTGCAAAACTTGATAGGTAAATGGCCAAGACATAAGCCTTTACCAGAGTAACATTTCCCGGCTTTTGTCTTAAACCACACAATGGTGTTCACAGTGTGCGGCAAGTTTGTAGTGGCAACACTATCTTGAGAAAGGAGTATGATTGACGCAAATCCGATTAGTTAGCATATAATCCGCAGGAAAAGTTAAGAAGAAAATTTGAAATTCCAATTCGCTTTTAATGAGGTAATTTCTCTCTGAGGAGGCCATAAAACCATGTTCCGGCAATGGCGCTTAATAAAGTCACGGCTACAACAGTGAATCCCGCGCCGATTTGTGCAAATAAAGGACCGGGGCATGCGCCGGTTATTGCCCACCCAAAACCAAACAATAAGCCTCCGTAAATCTGACCTTTATTAAATTTTTTAGGATGAAATAAAATTGGCTCCCCATAAATGGTTTTTATTTTGAATTTTTTAATGAACCAAACAGAAATGATACCAACGACAACCGCAGAGCCAATCACACCATACATATGAAAGCTTTGGAGCCGGAACATTTCCTGGATTCGAAACCATGAAATGATTTCAGCTTTTACCAAAATAATCCCGAATAATGCACCAGCAAAAAGATATTTGATATTGTGATACCAAGGATGCTGCAATTCTGATTCGTTAATGCACAATGCATCCAACGAACGCACCTCAAAATCGCTATTGGTTTCTACGATCGCTGTTTCCATAATCAAAGCTTTAAAATGAATGGAAGAAAAATATTAGCCATTACAAAACCGCCTGCCATAAAACTAATAGTGGCAACAAGCGAAGGCCACTGCAAAGTTGATAAGCCCATGATTGCATGCCCCGATGTGCATCCGCCCCCATAACGAGTGCCGAAGCCAATTAAAAATCCGCCAAATACGGTAAAAAACAACCCTTTTGCAGTGAGCAATGCATGCCAGTTGAAAATATCGCTTGGCATCAGTGAATTATAATCATGAATACCATACTGCTGCAAAACGCTCAGCAGTGTCGGGCTTATCTTTATCGGTGAGGGATTTTTAAACACCGTTGAAGCAATAAACCCACCCACAAAAATCCCCACTACAAAAAAGAGATTCCATGCTTCCTTTTTCCAATCATACTTAAAAAAAGGGATATTGGCCGGGATGCATGCTGCACAGATATGGCGCAATGACGAAGAAACACCTAAACGCTTGTTTCCAATTATGAGCAACAACGGGACAGTCAATCCAATCAGCGGGCCTGATATATACCATGGCCATGGTTGCTTAATATATTCTACTAAATTCATAGACTATTATTTTCAAGGCGAAACTACATTAAATATTATCAGAGAACACATTGATTCCAAATAAATATATACGTAGCAAACATTTCTTCCCATTCAAAGTGAACCATACCGTATTTTTGACGAAAATATCTTTTCATTGTTGAAAATAATGCATCAACCAATACTGATTGAAGCGGGCTGCGATGAGGCAGGTCGCGGATGTTATGCCGGCCCCGTGTTTGCAGCCGCAGTGATATTACCCACCGATTTTTTTCACCCATTACTGAATGATTCCAAACAGGTAAATGAAAAAAACAGAAATCTATTGCGAAACTTTATTGAAGAAACTGCTTTGGATTATAGCGTCGCTTTTGTAGATCATGAAGAAATAGACCGCATTAATATCCTCAATGCATCCTTCAAAGCGATGCATCTGGCAATTGATAAATTAAAAACGATGCCGGAGTTTTTATTGATTGACGGAAATCGTTTTTTAAAATATAAACAGACGCCACACCAATGCATTGTGGAAGGAGACGGGATTTATGCTTCCATTGCTGCAGCAAGTATTCTTGCAAAAACCTATCGTGATGATTATATGAAACGCGTGCATGAAGAATTCCCTTATTACAAATGGAACGCAAATAAAGGCTACGGCACAGCAGAGCACCGTAATGCGATTGAAGAATTTGGCTTATGCAAATACCATCGCAAAAGCTTCAATATACTCCCCGCACAGTTAAAAATTTTTGAACGATTTCCGTGATTACATTTCCTCAAAATATTGTTTTAGAAAATGAACGCGCAGTGCTTCGCCCGTTACAAAAAGGCGACATTGAATTTCTTCTTCCTTATGCGATTAACGAACCTGATACCTGGAAGTATTCTTTGACTAGCCCCGCAGGCGAAACAGGAATGAAAGAGTACATCCGCAAAGCGATTGAGCAACGGGAACAAAAAAAAGAGTACGCCTTCATTGTGTTCGACAAATCAATAAATGCTTACGCAGGGAGCACGCGGTTTTACGATATACAATTAAATAATCTTACCACACAGCTTGGATACACATGGTATGGAAAAAAATTCCGCCGCAGCGGGCTAAACAGGCATTGCAAACTATTAATGCTTACTTATGCATTTGAAATCTGGGGCATAGAGAGAGTGGAATTCAGGGCTGATGCAAGAAATGAAGAATCTATTAAAGCGATGAAAAGCATCGGCTGCACTGTCGAAGGAATTTTGCGCAGTAATACGGTGATTGATTCCGGTGGCAGAAGAAGCTCCATCGTTCTTTCCATTTTGAAAGATGAATGGTTTGACCATGTAAAAGAAAATCTTATTAAAAAAACAGATTCGATATGATTACAGAAATAAAAAAGCAAGTTGGCTATAGTCCTTCATGTTAATTTCTGAGATCTAATTTTCAATCCACTCGCCCAATCCTTTTCTAGTTATCACCGGTTCATCACCTGTGCAATCGATAATTGTAGATGGTATCATGCCCCCGGAGCCTCCATCCACAATGATATCAACCAGGTTTTTAAAATTTTCATTTATCAATTCCGGATCAGTATACTCTTCCACCATTTCGCCGGGCAGTGATGCGCTTAATATCGGACTGCCAGCTTCTTTCACAATCGTGCGGGCAATATTATTATCAGGGACTCTTAGCCCTACTGTGTTTTTTTTGCTTTTCAAAATTTTAGGCACTTCTTTGCCCGCGGGCAAAATAAAAGTGTATGGCCCCGGCAAACAGCTTTTCAACAGGCGGTACAATGGAGTGGAAATACTTTTTGTAAAGCTGCTCATATCGCTGAGGTCATAACAAACAAATGATAGCTGTGCTTTTAAAGGTTCAACATTTTTTATCCTGCAAATACGCTCAATTGCTTTATGCTTAAAAATATTGCAGCCCAGACCATAAATAGTATCGGTAGGATAAATAATAACACCTCCGTCCATAAGGCATTCTACAATGGTCCTGATATTCCTGGGCTGAGGGTTATCGGGATGAAGGTGCAATAGCATGTTAGCAATGTAAGCAAAAAACACGGGAGCATTTAGTTCTTGGAAAAGAGGCTTGATCAAAGTTTTTAGCCAAACGTCTTAAACAACTGTCGCCTTAACAACATTTCATTAACTCTTATAATACTATTTTCGCTAAAAAACTAATATGCAACTTCAGGCAATTGATAAAGTGGAAAGCATCAGTGCTGAAGATTTTAAGAAAAATTACTATGCTCCAATGAGGCCATTGGTAATAACCGGGCTTGCAAGACAATGGCCGGCATTCACAAAATGGGACTGGGGCTATTTTAAGGAGATAGTGGGCAATGTGAATGTGGGGATTTACAATAACATAAAAAGTGATGCCTATACCCCAATAAATACTGCTGACGACTACATGAAATTTGGGGATTATATCGATATGGTCAGTAATGGGCCGGCTGAATGGCGGGTTTTTTTGTTCAATATTTTTGAGCATGCGCCGCAAATAACGAAAGACTTTATCTGGCCGGATAACTTGATGAAAGGTTTTGTAAAACGTTACCCCATGCTATTCGTTGGCGGACAGGGATCTGTGACGCACATGCATTTTGATATTGACCTGTCTCATATACTTCACACGCAATTTGCGGGTCGAAAAAGAGTGCTGTTATTTCCCTTTGAAGAACAGCATAAGCTTTACCGAAAACCCTGGGAAGTGCTTAGCCTTATAAATTTTGAAAATTATTTTGACGAAAAAAATAATAAACTCGACCTGAAGAAATTCCCTGCCCTTACACTTGCAAAAGGTTATGAAGTGATTCTTGAACATGGAGATACTTTATTCATGCCGGCCGGATATTGGCACCACATGGAATATCTCGACAGTGGCTTTGCCATGAGCCTGCGTGCCATGCAATCATCTTTCAATGGGAAATTGAAAGGGGCATGGTATTTATTCGGGATGCGGGGAATCGATACCCTAATGAAAAAGACAACCCCTGAATGGTGGTATAATATCAAAAAAGAAAAAACATTCAGAGCCGCTTCCAGAGAGCTTGAAAAGCATAGCCAGTAGGCGTTTCGAAGAATAATTATTTTTTCAAAGCTAACACGGGTAGTTCCCGCAATAAAAAATTTTCAAAAAATATTGCTTTTTAAGAAAACAACCTTTACTTTTACGCAGCTTATGAATGTAACAATCAGTTAATGTATAAGCGACTATTTAAAACCCTAGTCCATCCAATTTCCAGCATTATTTCCAATTCCTCGAAAATTTATTTATTCTAATTATTATTAGTTGATTCTTTTTCAATAGTAATGTTCTTTTTATCCGTTCTGCCCTTTTAAAATTACTTCCGTACATGTAATTTGCATGTAGATGTTGTTGTGAGCCCCTGAAAGTTTTTTGAAGCAATCAGATTTGCACTAATTATTTTATTATGCAGTTGCATAAAGTAAGGGCGTGGCCTTCAAACCAAAAAAATTAGTTTAGTGAGATTTTTACCCTAAGCCATTTCCCAATCATTGCACTGCGTATATTTTTGAATTATTTGCATTATTCGGTTCGCTTTTTTGATTTTACATAGAATTGTCAAGAAAAATAATCAGAGCCGATTTGTTGGACCAAGACTTTATGATAGGCTTTTGATGTCATAAAGACATTGGGCAATAGGTTGTAAAATAATTTTTAGAAGAATAAACATGCAATTTTCAAACTTTTTCTTTTTGTGGTTTCAGAGGTAAGCACAGGCCGGCGATGTCCATCGCTGGCTCTTTTTTATCTGCCCGGACAAAAGATTTCGCTGTGAATAAACCAATAAAAAAAGCCCCCGTTTCGGCGGGGGCTTTCCTTTTGTAAAAATATCAGATCAGAGAATTGTCCAGGTTTCATTACCCCTCAGCAATTTATCCAAATTACCCTTGCCCTTGCTCGCAATCACATCGGCAATCTGAAGGCCCATCATTTCTTCATAGCAAGGCCGGTCTGTTTCGTAAAAAATACCAAACGGTCTTGGCAGATGCCCTTCAATTGTGGGGGCATCAAACATGCGCACCAGAATCTGCGCTTTATAAAAATCTTTTTCGTCATGTATCCATAAGTCGTCAACGCTTATGCCATTGCCTATTTCGACAATCACCGGCTTGAAGCCATCGAGCCTGATGCCTTTATCCTGTTTGGCTCCAAAAACCAATGGCTTACCATGTTCTAAAAATAAAGTCTCAACTGGCTTGGATGCTTTCTCGGTAAAAATCTCAAAAGCTCCATCATTAAAAATATTGCAATTCTGGTATATTTCTAAGAAAGAGGCTCCTTTATGCTGATGCGATCGGATAAGCAATTGCTGCAGATGTTTCGGATCCCGATCCATGCTTCTTGCGATAAATGTGGCATCTGCGCCCATTGCCAATGCAAGCGGGTTGAAGGGATGGTCAATACTTCCAAACGGTGTTGACTTGGTTATTTTGTGTTCTTCAGATGTAGGAGAATACTGTCCCTTAGTAAGCCCATAAATCTGATTGTTGAACAACATGATGTTTACATCAAAATTTCTTCTCAGCAAGTGAATGGTATGATTGCCTCCAATACTCAGGCTATCGCCATCTCCGGTGACAATCCATACACTCAGGTCTGGCCTTGCTGCTTTGAGGCCTGATGCGATTGCGGTCGCCCGTCCATGGATGGAATGCATCCCATACGTATCCATATAGTAAGGAAACCTGCTGCTGCAGCCGATTCCGGAAACTATAACTATGTTTTCTTTGGGAATGCCCAATGTGGGCATTATTTTTTGAACCTGCGCTAAAATCGAGTAGTCGCCACAGCCGGGGCACCAACGCACTTCCTGATCTGTAGCAAAATCCTTTGCAGTTAAAGGAACCTGGGGAATAGTTGCTGTTTCGCTCATGATAATTAATTACTGCAAATTTACTCATTTGCTTTTAATAAATCTTCAATGGTTCAACGATGAACAGAAGAATATAATTGTTTTATCACAGAAAAAATTTTACAGGCTTTGACGAGACCTGTTTTTCATTTAGTAATAATCATTAACTACGATTTCGTACATTCAGTAATAAAAAACTTCATGATGGGAAAATCTACTGCTTGTATTGCCTTAGCGCTGCTTATCAACATTGTTGCCTTAGCACAAACGCCAAAAGAGCTGATTAAGGTAACAGATATGCTGAAAATAAAGTCTATCAGTGGCGTAACAATCAGTAATGATGGCAGCAAAGCAGCGTTCACTGTAAATAAGATTGAGCCCGACGGCGACACCAAATGGGATTATAAATACGTGAACCATATTTACGTTATTCCTGCCGACGGCTCTTCTTTACCAAAAGAGATCACGGTAAAGGAAAGTTCGTCACAACCAGCATGGAGTCCGGACGGCAGACAGCTTGCATTCGTTCGCTTAGCAGACGGCAAACCGCAAATATTTATTATCTCGTTGGAGGGTGGAGAGCCAGTTCAGTTCACCCACTTCAAATATGGAGCCGGAACACCCAAATGGTCACCCAATGGAAAGCAAATTCTTTTCTCAGCGAATATCGGTTTGAAAGAATTGCTCAAAGATTCTACGCTGAATCCTGAGCATTCTTATCCTAAATGGCCTTTTGAAAAACCAGGGCTTGATAATAAAACATCTTTGCAGCAAATCACAGCAAAGCCAAATCCTGATGGGAATATAGAAGAGATTAGAGCTTATCTTGATAACGATGTTTCAGATAAAAAAGCCAAAGTGGTTGATAAACTTAGCTTTCAGGACGAATTATTGGTGAACGCAGATCTGAGTTTCAATCATTTTTTTGTGCAGGATATTAAGCCCGGCTCTGAAGCAACTGAAGTAACCCATGGCTTTTATAATTTTTCAAATGCAGCCTTCACCCCTGACGGAAACCAACTGATCATCACTGCAAGCATCGACTCTGCACAGCATCCGGACAGGGTTTTAGAAACTGCTATTTACATTGCAGATGCAAGTGGTAAAAATCTAAAATTATTGTTGGGCGAAAAAGGAAAAGTTTATAATAACCCGTCTGTTTCTCCATCAGGCAAATGGCTTGCATTCCAATATGGGCCTGCTTCCTTTATATCTATTCCTGAACTTGCCATTATTCCTTTAAAAGGAAAAACTCATGATATAAACGTCATCCCCTTCGACCGTAATAAAAATAATTTTATCTGGAGCTCAGATGAAAAATATTTGTATTTTGGAGCTCAGTCAAATGGCGGCCTTCCATTATTCAGGACAGAGATCCAGTCAAAAAAAATTGAACAACTTTCGGATTATAACGGTGGCATCGGCAATTTTGATTTAAAAGCTAATCACCTCCTATATACGAAAACAGAAGTGGCTGACCCTTTTGAATTATACAGTGCTGATGCAACTTTGAAAAATACAAAGCGCATTAGTTCATTCAACTATGATTGGGTCAGGGATAAGCAATTGAGTTTTCCTGAAAAGAATGAATTTAAAAATGACAAAGGGGAGACCATTGAATATTGGGTAATGAAGCCTGCCAATTTTGAAGCCGGAAAAAAATATCCCTTACTGTTGGATATTCACGGTGGCCCATCGGCCATGTGGGGGCCGGGCGAAAGCAGTATGTGGCATGAATTTCAGTTCTTCTGCAGCAAAGGCTATGCAGTGGTGTATTGCAATCCACGCGGATCCGGAGGTTACGGGCTTGAATTTTTGCGTGCGAATATAAACGATTGGGGCAAAGGCCCTACAAGCGATGTGTTAACCGCTTTGGATAAAACAGTTGCGCAAGGATGGGCAGATACCTCAAAGCTTGTTGTCAGCGGAGGATCTTATGCCGGCTATCTTGTAGCATGGATCATCGCACATGATCATCGCTTTAAAGCTGCATGCTCTCAGCGTGGAGTGTATGACCTTTCTACATTTTTCGGAGAAGGCAATGCATGGCGGCTGGTGCCAAATTATTTTGGTGGCTACCCATGGGAACCGACAGCAAAAGCAAATCTGGAAAGAGAATCTCCTATCACGTATGTTGAGAATATTACAACACCATATATTATTTTTCATGGAGAGAATGACCGGCGCACCGGTTTTGTTCAAAGCGAAATGCTTTACCGAAGCCTTAAAGTCTTAGATCGCCCGGTTGAATATGTGCGGCATCCGAATGCAACACATGAAATAACGCGCAGCGGCGATAACCGCCAGCGCATTGACCAGATGCTTCGTACCTATGAATTCTTTGAAAGATGGCTAAATAAATAATCATGAGGATAAGGCCAAATAGGAAAATTTCCCGGCATATATTTTAAAGTCAGCCATATTGCACAGTAGTTATTCTTCTACCAGTCAATAAACGATTGCAACAAGCCTTGTGACGTCATGAACAATATTCTCAATAGACATAACACAATTGCACTATCAGCCATATATTCAGACAGCGTTAAGCTGGAATCGTTCTAATTGGGAAGAGATCAGAACAGGGCGTACAATTATTAAGAGACGCATAATCGCTATTTCGCTTCCACTCCTGACATGCATCGGGAGAGTATAGCCATATTGCAACAGTCAGCACTGTTTTTTATTGAGTACATTTTTCAGGGCGCCTTGCTCAATCCTGAGAAAACTACGCCAGAGTATATGAGCGGGAAAAATATGAACTCTCGCTTGTACGGTCATGACCATAAGTACAGGAGGAAACAACCAAGCCGCTAGCCGATTTTGACCAGGTTTCTTTCTTGAGGCAAGGCGGCTTTTTTGACAGAG
>Ga0302320_10011776_pt1 | contig 18459 bp, 13 predicted proteins | sample Bog_T0_3_FD_202130 | JGI IMG/M metagenome (GOLD analysis project Ga0302320, IMG submission 202130) | Peat permafrost microbial communities from Stordalen Mire near Abisko, Sweden - Bog_T0_3 | ecosystem: Environmental > Terrestrial > Soil > Wetlands > Peat | place: Sweden: Abisko, Stordalen Mire...
TTTGAGCCTCAACCTCTTCGAGAAAACCCCGTTGGAAATAGCGCTTTCGCGTATTCCGGCGGGCCCGGAATCACCTCAAGAAGGCAACCAGCTGATTCTGCTATGAAAACGTTGGGACAGGCCTGATCCTGTTTATACGATTCATCGCGCCGATCCCGCCAACATCGTTCAACCTTGGCGGATCTCCGCGACTGGTGCGTATTCATCCAGCATACACGCCCAGCGCCCTTGTCCCCGGGAATTGAAGGATCCAAGCTCCATGAGTCATCGCCTTGTCGCATCCGTCCTCGTCACGATTCTGGGAGCCGTCGGTAGCGCATATGCGCAAGCCGGACCGGTGGACTCGCCGGTTGCCATCTCAATTCCAGCGTCCTCACTGGGAGATGGGCTCCGCGCGCTAGCCCGGCAATCGGGCTTGCAGATCCTGTTCGACCCCGGTCTCGTGGTCGGCCATACCATCCAGGCGATCAATGCATCTATATCCCCCCGCACCACCATCGACGCTTGGTTGAAGGGGACGGGACTGGAGGCATTCGAACAAGGACCCGGAATCATCATCATTCGCGTACGCCATGAAAACCCAACAGCTGCGCCGGAGCCACCGCGGGCGGCGCGGCCGACGGATACCGCGGTCACACCGGCCGCCGATAACGGTGGCCTGGAGATTCAGGAGATCACCGTCACGGCCCGCAAGAAGGATGAGAAGGCGCTCGATGTCCCGGTGAGCATCACCGCGTTTTCGCAGGCCGATTTGCAGCGACTCAACATCAATTCGTTCACGGACTACGCCACCAAGACGCCGAACCTGACCTTCTCCTACGGAACGGCGAACTACGGATACGTCGACTCCCACACGATCGCCATCCGCGGCATCTCGGGGGCCGGCACCACGGGATTTTACATTGACGACACGCCGATCCCGGACAGTCTGGACCCGCGGGTGGTCGACATCGCGCGGATAGAGATCTTGAAAGGGCCGCAGGGAACGCTATTCGGCCAAAGCTCGTTGGGCGGAAATCTGCGGCTAATCACGGTGATGCCGACGCCGGGGGTCGACGATGCGCACTACGGTGCAAAACTGGGCGGCACGTCCGGCGCCGGATCCCCGGACTACGGAGTCGACTTTGCTGGGTCGCACACCTTGATCGATGACACGCTGGTCGCGCGCATAGTCGGGTTTTATGACCACGAGGGTGGCTATATGCATCGTGATGCCGTCGACCCCAACACCGGCGCGACGCTCGCCAATGTGGGCAACTATGGCGCCGTGGAGTCCTACGGCGGCTCGTTCGCACTGCGCTGGTTGGTGAACGATCACTTCGACGCCTTATTCCGGGTCATGACGCAACAATCGAACTCCGACGGCTGGCTCGCTCCCTACGCGCCGCTGCCGGGATTTTCGATCCAAACGCTGACGATGAATCGCACAAATAATATTCAGGAACAGGCTCACGACGAGTTTTACCTGCCGTCGCTGCTCCTGAAATTCAAGGGGTCCGGCTACAGTGTCACCGAATCTTTGAGCTACTTTGATCGCAGCGCCTCGCAGCTCGAAGATGGCAGCGAGGGATCGCGGGATGCGCTGGTCGCCGATTGGGCCGGCGCAGCTTCGGTGTCGGATCCCACGGTGTTCCCGTACGCCGGCATCACCGGTATGTACGCGCAAAACACCGCGTGGCCATGGACGGAGTTGGTCAGTTACCGACGCACAACGAGCGAGACCCGATTAAGTTTCGACAAGACATCTTTCGGGCTCTCCGGTGTGACCGGCGTTTATCTATCGAAGTCGTATTCGAACACCTATATCAATTCCGGCAGCTCGCCGCTCATTCAGCAGCTCGGGCTCAACACCGATCAGGCGTCGACCAACGTCAATAACTATTTCTATGGCAACACCACGCCGCAGTCCTATTGCCGCACGTTTGTCGGCGACACAAGCTGTTCGACCTACGGCAGCGGTTTGGGCTGGGAGTCCTCTGCACCGAGTTACCACAAGGACGCGGCGCTGTTCGGCGAACTGTATTACGAGTTTGCGAATTTCGAGCTCACGGCTGGCGGCCGGTACTACCACCAAACCCAAACCGGCAACGAGTTCGAGGCCGGCGCGTTCAATTTCTCGGAACTCAACATCGTTCTACCCAAGACCAAACAGCAGGGTTTCGATCCCAAGCTGGCCCTGAAGTACAACTTCACCCCCGAAGCGATGGTCTATGCCTCATTTTCCAAGGGATTTCGCGCCGGCGGCGCGGGGACGCCGCTGCCGACCGGCCCGGCGTCGTTTTTTGCAGCCATCGGCCAGCAACCCAACACGGCCACCACCTATACGTCGGATTTCGTCAAGAATTACGAGATCGGCGGCAAAATTGCATTCGATGAGGGGCGAATAGAAATCACGGGTGCGCTGTTTCAGATGGACTGGTCGAACATCCAGCAGTCGATTATCGCACCGGTAACGGCGATCGCACTCATCGTCAACGCCGGCGACGCGCGCGTGCGCGGCGGCGAATTCGAATTCGACGCAAGGCCGGTTCGCTGGGCCGATTTGCATGTGGGTGCGGGTTACGAGCAGTCCATCATCACCCGGGGAGCGCTCTACTGGCAGCCCACGGGGTCCGCCGTTTACAACACGCCGGAACTCACCTTGGACGCGAGCGTAACCTTCACAGTGCCGTTTTCCGACAGCATTTCGAGCTTCTACACGGTCGACGGCGGCTATATCGGCTCCAGCTATTCGGGCACCGCCGGCTGCCAGTTGAATGTGGGGCCCAATGGACTACCGGCCGACTATCCGGCATCAAGTTATCCGAGTGGTTACCAGTTCTTCCCCTGTCCCACGGCCGGTCCCAACAATGATCAGGGATCTGCTCCCAAGCGGGCGGGTTATGTATCGCTCAATGCGCGCACCGGCCTCACGTGGGGCAAATCGGAGCTGGCGTTGTATGCGAACAATCTATCCAATGCACATCCCAATTTGGGTGACTTTAGCCCTAGCTCTTATCCTGCGCATGATCCCACCACGGGTTATCTGATGCCGCGCGTCGCTACGCTGCAACCTTTTAATCTGGGACTGCAATTCCGGCAGCGATTCTAGATTCCGTGACCCCGTTGTCGGTCAAACGGCTATCCGTGATAAAGCCGAGCAGAGTGCTCGCGACGGCGGCGCTCTGCGTCATCGTCTCGATGCTTCATGGGTGCGGTGGGGGAGCCACGGACACGCACAACGCGTCGAGCGGGGACAAATCCGGCGCTAAGCAAGTCGTCAACCTCTACATTTGGGCCGACTTCTTGGGTCCCGACACTTTGACGGCGTTCGAACAGCAGACCGGCATCAAGGTACGCGTTTCCTATTTCGAGACAGACGAGACCTTGGAATCGCGCCTGTTGACCGGAAACAGCGGTTTCGACGTGGTCGATCCGACAGCACCTTTCTTCCAGCGCCAAATCCGCAGCGGCGCCTATCTGCCGTTAGACAAGGGCAAGATACCTAATCTCGTGAATCTCGATCCAGCCATCATGTCACGTGTTGCGGAGAACGATCCGGGTAACAAATACGGTGTCGTTTATATGTGGGGCACGGACGGAATTGGCTATAACGAGGCATTGCTCGCCCGGGCGCTGCATAACGTGCCCGTCAACAGCTGGAGACTCATATTGGATCCAACCTATGCTGCGCGGCTGGCCGGCTGTGGTATTAATATTTTTGATTCGCCGACCGAGATGGTGCGCCTGGTGCTTCGATATTTGGGTAAAGATCCGAACGCCCCTAGCCCCAACGATCTGGCCGAAGTCGAGCGCGATCTGATGCGGATTCGACCTTTCGTGAGAAACATCGACTCAACGGGATACATTCAAGCCATGGCCAACGGCGATCTATGCATCGCTGTAGGGTACAACGGGGACTTCATTCAAGCGCGCAAGCGTGCGCTCGAGGCGGCCAATGGTAATCGGATTGCCTATGTGATTCCCAACGAGGGCTCATTGATTTACTTCAACATGCTCGCGATTCCGAAGGATGCACCGAACGCCGCCAACGCGCACGCGTTCATAAATTACCTCCTCTCGCCCCCGGTCATTGCGAAGATCAGCAATGCCATCGGGTATGCGAACGCGAATGCCGCATCAACGCCTCTGGTTGATGCATCGATTGTCACGGATACGTCGGTATATCCGACAGCGGAGGAGCGGCAGCGGCTGTTCGTGCAGAGGGATGCGTCGCCGGAGTTGTCGCGCGAAATCACACGAATTTGGCAGCGGTTCAAGACGGGACAGTAGTCGACAACGGATTCTATTTGGCATGATGCGAAGTTGCCATTGCGGCGTAGATGCCGAGGCCTAAGAGGGTCATCGCGGTGATATTGCGGCCGTATCGGCGCAAGGGCGATCGCTCTAGAATTGCTGGGGAAAGAGCGGCGGCTGTGAAGACGTAAAGAGAGTCTGTGCAAAGAGCGACAAGCACGAAGGTGCAACTCAAAAGAAGGCCTTGGCCGAGCGCGGATACGCCGGATTTCATGAATTGCGGCAATAATGCAGCGAAGAATAGGGTTGTCTTGGGATTGAGCAATGCAATCAAGAAGCCGTCACGGAAAGCATGCCGCCTCGGCGCGGTTCGGAGTGCCGCTGCCGAAGCGGACGGTTTATTGCGCAGCATGGTGAACCCTAACCACAGAAAATAGGCCGCCCCGCAAAGCTTTACTATGGTAAACGCGATATCGGAGGCGGAGAGCAGGGTGGCGAGCCCGGCTGATGCGGCTACGGCGTTACACATGCCACCTAGGGCAATTCCGCCCACGGAGGCGAGCCCGGAACCGCGGCCCTGACTGAGAGTACGAGCGACGATGTAGAGCACGCCCGGACCCGGCGTAGCCGCCAGGAGTAAGCTGGCAAACAAAAAAGCGATAAACATCGGGGATGTGATCAGGGTGTCCATCACGTCAATCAATATTTGCCGCGCTTGCTCTTGCCAATTGAGGGTGATTGAATGCGTTGAATTCAGCATAGCGATCAGTGGCCTCGATCAGCTCGTGCACGGTGCCTGGCTCGAAAGCCGCGTGCCCCGCGTCCGAGACAATGCGCAGCACCGATCCGGGCCACGCGGTATGTAACTCGAGCGCGGATCGTACCGGGCACACCATGTCGTAGCGGCCATGAACGATGATTCCGGGGACGTTGGAAATGCGCGGCATATCGTCCAAGAGCTGAGAATCGCAGCGAAGAAAAGCACGGTGATGGACGTAGTGGCACTCAATGCGCGCAACCGCAAGAGCCAGGCGATCCTCGCTCCAGCGAGCCAGGTGTGCGGAGTTGGTTTCGAGGAAGCTAGTGGCGGCTTCCCAGTAAGCCCAGGCGCGAGCCGCCGCGTTCACCACGTCGGGATCGAGACTCGTCAGCCGGCGGTAATATGCAGCAACGAGATCGTCGCGCTCCGCTGCGGGAATCGCCTTAAGGTATACGGCCCACGGTTCTGGAAATACCTCTGAGGCGCCCCATTGGTTAAACCACCGAATTTCATGCTCGCGCCCGAGAAATATGCCCCGAAGAACAATTGCGCGCACGCGCAGCGGATGCGACTGCGCGTACGCGATTGCAAGCAGGCTCCCCCACGAGCCGCCGAACAGCAACCACTGATCAATTTTAAGGTGCTGGCGTAGCGTTTCCAGATCTGCGATCAGCGCCGAGGTCGTATTATCTTCGAGGCTCGCATGGGGACGGCTGCGCCCCGCGCCGCGCTGATCAAATACGACGATTCGATAGAGTTTGGGGTCGAAAAACTGCCGCGCGCGCGCGTCGGCACCCGTCCCTGGTCCGCCATGAACAAACACCGCGGGGATGCCGTCCGGGTGTCCGGCTTCTTCGTAATAAATTTCATGCAAGTCCGAGACACGTAGCCATCCGCTTCGATAGGGTTCAATAGGCGGGTAGAGCGTACGCCGGCCGGTCGGAACGGGGCTGTCAGGACTCATGGTTCGCGCAAGCGCGCAGCTTCGCGAAGAATCGCACGGACGTGATCGATTGGTAGGCCGTCGACGACGTGCCCGTTGATGCCTTTCATGGTACGGCCCGCGAAAAGCGAGTTCACGATGGCCTCCTCGGTGGCGAGTACGGTCGCGGCGAGAATGGGATTAAGCGCCAAACTGTCGATGTAGCGAGTGTTTAGCTCGGCGCCTTCAGCCATTCCCGGCCCCGCGGTGCTGAATGCGAGGAAAATATCGCCCGAAGTGGTGCCGGACATACCGCCGACTCGCGCCATACCGTGCGTGGCGCGCAGCGCCACCCGCCTTAACTGATTGGGCAGGAGCGGTGCGTCGGTTGCTACCACGATGACGATTGATCCCTCTTTTTTGGGCGCTGCCGCAACGGGAGTTATGGCGAGTCGTCGTCCGACGGGTACGCCAGCGATCGTCAGTTGATCGCGACCGCCAAAATTCGCCTGCACGAGAACACCAACCGTATAAGTTTTGCCGGCGAGGCTCACCAGTCGCGACGCGGTGCCGATGCCTGCCTTGAATCCGAATGCCACCATGCCAGTGCCGCCGCCGACGCTGCCCTCTTCGACGGGTCCGCCACGTGCACTATCGAGCGCCTGAATGACATGTTCGGGCTTCACATGCTGGCCGAAGGTATCATTTAGCTGACCGTCGAAGGTTTCGGCAACGACCGGCAAAGTATAGGCAAACGTGTCTTCCGGGTTACCGCCCGTGAGGTGGGCATACCAACTTTGCACGGTATCGTGTGCTACACCGACACTCCCGGACCCGGTCAGGACGATCGGGCCCGTGAACTCGCCGAGTTCATCAATGAGCGCGCGGCCGGTCATTTCCCCCGTGCCGTTGGCCACAAATGTTCCCCCGTACACGAATCCGGGGTAGGCCTTGCCCTTCGGGAAGATGACCGTAACACCGGTACGGACAGGCCCTTTGCCGAGAAGGAGAGCTCCGTCGCCACTGATGAGAGTCACCTGACCGATTTCGACTCCGGCAACGTCCGTAATCGCATCAAGCGGCCCGGTGTCTCCTTCGAAGGGGACGCCAGCTTCCCGGGCCCGCGGGCCTCCTTGGGCGGTCGCAATACACGCTAGCGACAGAAAAAGCGCGAGCGCCATCGAAAGATTTAATCGATCCATAACCGCCTTCTGATTTGACCAACGGATAGTATTTTGACCACAGTAATATTCGCAGTCTACACTGCGCACCCGGAGGAGGTGAATATGCTGCTGAAAATCCGATGCGTAATGGTGCTGCTCGTTGTCTTTGCAATCCAGGCCCAAGCGGCGGCCCCACCGTTTGATATCGTGCTGCGGGGTGGAATGCTCGTCGATGGCTCGGGAGCGCCCGCGAAAGTAGCCGACCTCGGTATCACGGCAGGGCGAATCGTCGCCATTGGCGATCTTGGTCGCGCCCCAACGCGTCGTCGGATCGAGGCGACGGGCCTCGTTGTTGCTCCCGGTTTCATCGATGTCCACAACCATTCGGACGAGGATGTTGTTTACCCCGCCTATCGGGCGGCTCCCGGAATGATTCGCCAAGGTGTGACCACGGCCGTTTTTGGTGTCGATGGCAGCCTGGATTTGGAGATGTTCCGGACTTTGAAGGCGCGGTTAGCGGCATCCGGCGTCGGCGTCAATTTCGCCGCCTATATCGGTCACAACGGTTTGCGTGAAAAGGAACTCGGGATGGCGAATCGCGTTCCGACAGGCGTTGAACTAGCACGGATGAAGGGCGCCGTTCGCGCCGCGATGAATGAGGGTGCCCTGGGTCTTTCCACGGGCCTTATGTATCTGCCGGGCCTATATGCGACCACGGACGAAGTGGTGGAATTGGCAAAGGAGACCGCCCCTTACGGTGGTCTCTACGACTCGCATGACCGCGATCCGGCCTTTCACTTGCTTGATTCGGTCGCCGAATGCCTGACCGTTGCCCGACGAGCGGGCATCGAGGCGCATATCGCCCATATCAAGGCGGTAGGCCTGCATAACGCAGGCCGAAGCGAGGACCTGATCCGGATGATTGATGCGGCACGGGCCCGGGGCGAGCGGGTCACGGCGGACGCGTATCCCTACGATGGCGCGACTACCCGGCTGGTCGCCGAAATTCTCATCCCGCCGGCGCAATCCGAGATGGCCAGCGATCTGCATGCGCTCGAGGATCCTGAACTCGGGGAAGCGAGCCATTCCAACACCGTGCTTGCCCTTGCAGCAGCTTGGCGCAAGGCACTGGCAAATCCCGACACCCGCAATGAAGTCAAAGCGCTGACCGAGCAACCGCACGAGGGTGTTTTCAGTTGGGTCATGGCCGTCGGTTATGACTCATTTCGCATCACCCGCAGTGCTGACCCAGCGCTCAATGGTCGGATGATTGTGGATATCGCCACGGAGCGGGGCCAATCCCCTTTTAGCGTACTTGTCGATCTTTTGATCGAGCAGGGTGCCTTCATCAAGCTCACCGTCGGATCGATGCGCGAGGACGAGGTACGGACATTTTTGCGTACGCCATGGACGATGATCTCGAGCGACGGGCGCGAAGGCGGGCTCGCGGGCGGCCAGGGGCATCCGCGCTACCGCGGCAGCTTTGCGCGCGTGCTCGCCTACTATGTGCGAGATCGACAGGTCCTCTCGCTCGAGGAGGCGGTTCACAAAATGAGCGGACTGACGGCCGCGTACCTTAAGCTGTCGGATCGCGGTGTATTGCGGGTGGGCGCAGCGGCCGATATCGCTGTATTCGATCCGAAAGCCGTCCAAGATCGCTCAACCTGGGAAAACCCGGCGCCGTATGCGGACGGCATGCGATACGTGTTTGTCAACGGTGTGCTCGCGCTCGATTCGGGTGAAGCGACCGGGGCATTGGCAGGCCGCTTCCTGCCTTTCAGAAATAGGGGAGCCGGGACTACCCCTAAGCCGACCCCATAGCGCGATTCGGCGGTTGGCGCTGTTTGACGGTTTGGCGACCGTAGCAACGCCTGACCAGTGGCTGAATTGCTGATCGAGGGTTAAGATAAGCAGTGGCGTTGGCACCCAAAAAAAATCGAGTATCGCGGACACAGATCCCTTCCCGCACGCCTGCGGCCGCCGGAGCGGCCGACAAGCGTACATTTATCGAGGAGGCGCGACGCCGGCAGATTCTCGATGCGGCACTGCAATTGTTCGCACAGCGCGGCTATAACGAGACTTCCTTGTCGGACATCGCAGCTGCGGTGGAAGTGAGCAAGGGTGTCATCTCGTATCATTTCCAAGGTAAAGGCGATCTTGGCGCAGAGGCGCTGCGCCATATGCTGCGCCGCTACGGCGATTTCGTTCGTGTGCGCCTCGAATCGAAAGGTTCCGCGCGCGAGAAATTGCTCGAGCTGCCGGCTGCCTGCATCGATTTCGTGCAAAAGCACCCATCGGACTACCTGGTTTACTTGGATACTCTCGGCAGCTTCGGCAAGCCGCTCGATCGGCAGCGCTTCATGGCCTGGGCCGATGCGGGCATGCGCAAGCTTATTTGCGATTTGCTAAGCCAGGCGCAGCAGAGCAAGGAAATCCCTAAATTCCCTGTCGAGCCGTTGGCTGACCTGCTGCAGGCCGCAGTCGATGGATTGACCGAGCAGGCTTCGGTCGCGCCCAATGAGGTTGACTTGGTGGTCAGCGGACGGATGCTCCAACAGATGCTCGCAGCCGTCCTCGATGGGCGTGTCGAATTAACCCGCCGCTAGGCCTTCCTTCGAGCGTACGACCAACGCGCGCTTGTCGATTTTGCCAATGGGGAGCATCGGTAAGTCCGAGGTCACCGTGAACGCCTTCGGCACTTTGTAATTTGCAAGGTGCTGACGGCAGTGACACGCCAGGTCCTCTATGGTGATCGTTGCGTGGCGCTCTGGGACTACGAATGCGTGTCCCACCATGCCATACAGCGGATCGGCAACCCCGATGAGCGCTGCGAGTCGTACGCCTGAAAAACGCTCCAAGACCTGCTCGATCTCGCGCGGAAAGACGTTGTATCCTCCGGATTTGAAGACGTCCTGACGGCGTCCGAGGAGTACCACGTTCCCATCGGGGCGCATTTCTGCGAGATCGCCGGTTTTTAGCCACCCGTCAGTATCGAAGGCCTCCGCGGTGGCTTCCGGCCGTTGCCAGTAGCCGATCATCCGGCACTCGCCGTGCACTTGAATTTCGCCAGCCATGCCGGCCGGTACCGGCCGACCTTCCTCATCGACGATCCGCAACCCATATTCTGGTGGCGGGCGCCCAACGGTGTCGATCAGCGTGGCAATTGTGGCGTTGGGTGCGGTAAAGGTGACGGAGCCCACAGTCTCGGTCAGGCCGTACGAGGTACCGATCCACTTGCCGAGTGCGGCGAGCGCATGGATCAATTCCGCGGATCCTGCCGCGCCGCTCCAGACGATCCTCTGCACCGTGGCGAGGTCAGCGCCCTCAAAGGCTGCCGCTTGCAGCGTCAATAGAAACGTCGTGGGGACACCGCCCCAAAAGCTGATCCGTTCCGCGGCAATCAGCGCGAGGCACGCGGTCGGATCAAATTGTTCGAGGAACACAATGCATCCGCCACCGAGCAAGGTGAAGCAGGAAATGTCACCGACGCAGCCAATATGGTTGATCGGAAAGAAATTGAGCGTACGTAGCGGGTGCGTTGCCCAATGTCGGTGTTGTGTGCGGCAGCACACGACGAGCGCATGGTGCCCGATGACGGCGCCTTTGGGATATCCCGTGCTGCCGGAGGTATAGATGATCAGCGCCGGATCGGTGGCGCGGACACCGTCGCGGCGCGCGACTAGCGTGGCAGTCTTCGTATTCGAGTGAGCTGCGACGAACGCGGAGAGCGAAGCGGAAGCCCCTGGTACGGGATCGTCGCCGAGCACGATCCATCGCAGGGTTGGTAGCACCGCCTGAATGGACGCAATGTCCGCGTCGTAGTCCCGGGCGCCAATGCGTGTTCTAGTAAATATCAACGTCGGACGGCTGTCGCTCAATACGTAGGTGAGTTCCTCCAGTCTATAGCGGGGGTTAAGCCCTACCCAAATTGCTCCGATCGAGCTGGCGGCGAGCAATACGATGAAAAAATCCGGATGCGGCGTTGCAAGCGTTGCGATTCGATCACCGCTCCGAACGCCTGCCGCGATCAGTGCGCAGCTGAGCGAATCGACTTCGAATGCGAGCTGTTGGTAGGTTATGCGCTGGGTCCCAAGGACCAGCGCTTCGGCTCGAGGGGTCCTCTGCGCGTACCAGGTAAGGTAGTCGCTGATTCGCTCGAGGAGTGGTGGCGTCGCGGTCTCCTCCGTCACATTCCAGCCTGCTTCCTGGCCACTGGCGGCGCGGGTTGTGGGTTGCGACAGCGGGTAAGTAAGAGCGCGCTCGTCATGAGCAGCAGCGCTGGTATGAGCGAGAAGGCAACGCGAATCCCGAAAATGGCGTTTGCTGGCTGCAAGATTGTGCTCGAGGGTCGCTCCCGGAAGCCACAGAGTTGTAAAATGAGTCCGGCCACCAGCGGTCCAAGCGCAAGTCCCAACTTCTCATTGGCCACCCAAAAACCGGTGGTGACGCCTTCGCGGCCAGCCACGTCGTGATGAATGATGTCGGTCAGCATCGCGAAAGGCAGCACCTGCTGGGCGCCAAAACCCAAACCCGTGATGCCCAGGAGCACGTAAAGGGCTAGATGCGAAGTCGCGGGTCCCAGCCACGCAAGACCGATCATGGACGAGGCGAGCAACATAATTGCGAGATAATAGCTGGGTTTCTTCCCCCATCGCACAGCCAGGGTGTTCCATAGAGGAATACTCAGCGTCGCGGTCCCCATCATGACAAGCAGCATGGCGCCGACCAGGGCCTCACCGGCACCCAGCACGTGGGCCGCAAAATACGGTGCCGCGGCCACCAGCGTGCCGATGCCGAGGATTTGAACCAAATAGACCAGGGCAAGCGCACGGAAATGAGAGTTGCGAAGGGTGTCGAGCAGTTGCTGCACAAGGCCGCCCGGTGCCGACGGGCTCTCGTTTAATTGAACGCCGCGGGTGGCAAAAAAAGCTGCCAGCATCGCCGCTGCGCAAACCGCGCCCACGATGAGGGACATGCACGCATATCCGTGCCGACCGCCGCCGAATGCAAACACCAACCAGGGAGCAAAGGCAGATCCGACGATCGCGCCGGCCATTGCAAAAGTCATCCGATATGACACGATCCTCACACGCTCGTTACTGTCCTCGCTCATCTCTGCCGGCATGGCAACATAAGGGATTGCGAACACCGTATAGGCGGTTGCGCTCAAAGTGAACAGGATCATCACGTACCAGAAACTCTCGAGCGGCGATTCGAATGCCGGCACGGTGAAAAGGAACACATAAGTGACCGACATGGCGAGGGCGCCGATGAGCAGGTAAGGACGGCGTCTGCCGAAGCGGCTTCGCGTCCGATCGGAGAAGTACCCCATGAGAGGATCTGCGATGACGTCCCAGGCCTTGGGCAAAAATACAGCCAAACCCGCGAGGGCCGCGGGTACGGCCAGGGTGTCGGTGAGAAAATAGAGTAACAACACCCCAGGGGTTGTCGAGAATATCCCTGTGGCGAGCGAACCGAATCCGAATCCCAACAGGGTCGGGCGCGATAGGCGCGGCGAGGAGGGCGCCCGCGGGGATACGGTCATAGCAAAGAGTCGACCATCAGCCCTCAACGAACCGCGAGGTGCAAGTCGACGCCGTACATCCGCGGCAGTCCCAGGCTCTCGATGACCTGCCCAGGCACAATCGGGCCGTCGGTTCGCGATAGCGCGTAGGTGCGATTGCTTAGATTGCGCACCCAGGCTGTGACTCCCCATCGATGATCGCGACCGCCCACACCGAGGCGAGCGCCGGCTACACCATAGCCGCCCTGATACAAGTCCGGAGTGTTATCGGGTTGAAAATAGGCACCGCTACGGTAGGTAAAATCGGTACGCGCCATGAACTCGAGTGCAGCGCTTACAGGGTGCGTGTAATCGAGAGCAATCGACACCGTGTTCTTCGCTGCATCCGGGAGTTGGTAACCGGAGTAATTGGCACCCTGCGCCGTCGCATTCGGAAAAGACTTGAACACGGCATCGCAATAGCCGTACGACATGTTCAGGCCTAACTCGGCTGTCAATCGCGCGCCAAGCTCGATCTCGGCTCCCTTGCTTGTTGCGGTCGCCGCATTTGAGGTTGTAAATTGAGGCGTCCCGTTGACGAGGACCAATTGATTGACCTGCAAGTTCTTGTAGTCCAGATAATAAATGGCTGAATTGAGGCGAATCCGGTCATCCGCCAGGAGGCTTTTGAGCCCCAGTTCGTAGCTGGTCACCGTCTCGGGCGCATAGCGGGCTTGATCGGTCAGTGAGATGGAAAACACATTAAAGCCGCCGGCCTTGAATCCGTTACTTACCGAGGCATAGCCGTTGACGTTCTTGTCAAATTTATACGTGATGCTTCCCGCAGGCGTGAACTTATCGTCATTTCGGGAGAGGAGCTGCGGTGGCTGCGTCGCGAGTAAAACCTGGTAGGGGTCGCCGATCTGGCTCTGCAAGACCTCCTTGTGCTCATCCGAATACCGCGCACTGAAAGTCGCGTTCCACTGGCTGGTCAAGTCATAGCTCAGTTGCCCATAACCCGCGGTACTCTGGGTCGTCACATCGGCATTGATGTACCCAAAAACGTCAGTCGGATAGATGCCAAGTGCGGGTCCTACTATGGCGGTTGATACGGTGCTGAGTGTCTGGTGCGAAAAGTAAACGCCTGCGAGGTAATTGAATGAGCCGGTGGCCCTGGAGACGAAGCGCACATCCTCGGCCCACTCAGTCTGATTTTCCTGGATTCCCGTGCTCAACATGTCGAGCGCGGTGCTATCGTCATCTTCTAGGTTATACCAGGTGTAATGCTGGTAGGACGTCAGCGAAGTCAAGGTTCCCGCGGCGAAACGCGCATCAACCTCGATCGATGCCCCATCGATGTTGCGATTCTGGATCGTATCTTGGTTATTCGTGACGTTGCGAGTCGAGGGGTCTGGACCGGCAAAGGGTGTGCCCGCAAACTGTCCGTTGAGAAACACTTCGGCGGCACCGTCATTCGTCCGATCCCGGCTCTTGTCGGCGCGCAGAATTACATCGAGGAAATCCGCGGCCTTCCACAAAAGTGCCAATCGACCGGATTGCTCATTCACATTATCGAGTTTCGTGCCGGTGGTGAGGTTGTCGATATCGCCATCACGCTTCTGGTAAGAGACGGAGATGCGCCCGAGGAGGGTCGGGCTGCCGAGTGCACCGCTCGCGCTCGCATACGCGTTAATCGCATCATAATTGCCGTAGCCCACATCCATATCGCTCTCGAAGCTCTCGGTGGGAAGGCGCGTTATGAAATTCATTGCACCCGCGATGGTGTTTTTTCCATAAAGAGCGCCCTGGGGTCCGCGCACCACCTCGATGCGCTCCAAATCATACAGGTTGGTATTGAGCGTCGTTGGCCGGGACTGATAGACCCCATCGACGAATACACCCACAGCTGGATCTACGCCGGGATTATTCGGATTCGAGGAGATGCCGCGGACCGTGACATCGGTCGCGCGCAGACCGCTGCTTGTGTCAATGAAGGTATTCGGAATCTGTGTTGCCAGATCCTCGAGTCGTGCGACGCCTGCATTGGCGAGTGCTTCACCTGTAATTGCGGTAATAGCAATCGGCACGTTTTGCAATGACTCGGTACGCCGCGTTGCCGTGACGACGATTTCCTCAAGACGTGTCGAATCCAATATCTGCCCAAGGCCGGGCGCGGCGAACACCACGCCGGCGGCCCCCCCGACTAGGCAGCGAATCGTCCAGGAACGAGCAAGCGAGCACATACGACTTCCCTTTTTTTGATGTGGTGACGTGAGGCCTACCGCCTAATCTGACCACTAACTATAGAAATTGTCCACAAGTTCGAAAACTGGCCCAGGGTCAATTATGCGTATCCATGGACCGTGCCGGCGAGAAATCACTGGCGCAAGTGTCGTTGACCTGCAGGTCAGCCGGGAGCGGCGCCAAGCGCATCAGTGCCGCCAAACAGGCGGCAGCACCCAAAGAGGCCTGGATTCCGTAGCCGCCGAGGCCGGCACACCACCAGAAATCGGGCAACGCGGGATCAATTCCAATGGCTGGCGTTCGGTCAGGGTAAAACGAGCGTAAGCCCGCCCAACTACGGCCGACGCGCGTCACGGAGAGGTCGCAGGCCGCCTCGAGTCTCTCGACAGCAAGGGCGACGTCGGCATCATCGGGCCACGCATCACACGGGGTCAGTGGTGTCTCATCCGCCGGGGAGACGAGTAAACGACAGCTTTCCTGTTTGAAGTAAAATCGCTCATCCATATCGACCACAAAGGGCCATTCGGCGCTTAGGGGAACCTGCGAACTGGGGATCGTACAAACTGTACGGCGCATGGGGACGAGCCCCAAAGCGCGGCCACCGGCGCGGATCGCAAGTTCGTCGGCCCACGCCCCTGCAGCGTTGATGATCGACCGCGCTTCGAGGTTGCCACCGGGAATTGCCAGTTGCCAGCCGTTCATCGAGTGACGCAATGACTCTATTGGCGCTTGCAGGCGCAGTGTGGCCCCGCGGCTGCGCGCCTGCCGCAGTAGCGCCGCGAGAAGTGCCGCGACATCGATTTCCTGTGCATCCGGTTCGCACGCACAACCGACTACATACCCGTCGCGCAGCAGAGGCACTTTTGCGCGGGCAAAGTGACCGTCGTGGTATTCGACCCGATGACCGGGTGTGCTGATGCGTTCGCCGAAGCGGTCCAACGCGGCGCGTTGATCTTCGCGTGCAACGTGCAGGACGCCGCGCGGCAGAAGGAAAGGTGCGCCTCCTGAGGAGGACTGCAGCCGCCGTAGGGGCTCGAGGCTGGCCGTCGTAAGAGCCTGCACGACGGGGTTGCCATAGCCTCGATCGAGAATGGCGACCGAGCGGCCGGTCGCGTGATAGCCCGGCTGCATTTCGGCTTCGAGTAATACGATGGAGCGATCGGAACTGAGTTCCGCCGCGACTGCCGCGCCCACGATGCCGCAGCCGATGATGGCTACGTCAAAATTCACCGGTACGCCCGTCTGGATGCGCGGGAGGAGTGGCGGCCCGATCGACCGAAAACATTAAGGTGTCCTTAGCGCCGGGATATTCCCGTTGAGAGCGTCCATCACAACCCGCTTTGCGGGTCCCTGCGAGTCAATGCCACTAAAATTGAACGCCGTTTCCGGGTCGTCTGCGAGCACGAACCGGTCACGGCCGGCCGGTAGCAGCGCCAGCATCTGCTTCGGATCCGAAACCGCACCGAACCCAAAATAAAGCTGCCCGTCACTCGCGACGAACGATAGGGTGGGAGGACCGATACGCATGGGACCTAAGGCATATTCTCCGCTGTAGCGGCGCAAGGTGCCCGCGGACAGCGGGCCGGCTGCGATGGACGGTGCGGGCAGCCCGAGCACGATGCGGGCGATTTCGCGCTCAAGGGAAACAGGCGTCAGCAGCGGGCCCTTTCGATTGGTCAGCACGACAATGGTCGTGTCGCGCTCTGGATAGTAGGCGTTGGAGGATGAGAACCCCCAGATTTCTCCTGAATGTGCATATTTAGTGAGCCCTACAAAATTTGTGCGCACCAGAGCTCCCAAGAGATATCCCGTGTGCTCGCCGCTCGGCAGGGGTACTTCGGTGGTGATGAGTTTCCGGACACTCGGCGGCATTGCCGGTGAGGTGAACACGGCGCGTCGGTAGTGAGCGAGTTCCTCTGCGGTCGACAGGAGCGACCCGGCTGAATACGGCACCAAATAGTACCAAGGGGTGGCGTGTTCGACACCGTGCGCGCCCACATCATATCCCCGCACCCGGTTCGGCAATATCTCCCGGTCGTCTCCCGACCAGACCTGCGTGATTCCGAGCGGCTTCAGCACCTCGTCGCGCAGATAATCGTAGTAGCTTTTGCCGCTGACACGCTCAATGATGAGTCCCAGCAGATAGTACCCGGAGTTGGTATAGCTCCAGCGGCTGCCCGGTGTGAATGACAAAGGCAGGGAAGAGAAGCTCGCGACCATCTCAGCGCGCTGCAATTCCCCCCGGCGTAGGCGTGGCTGCAGCCCCGGGATTTCATTGACATAGTTGGGAATGCCGCTTGTATGGTTAAGGAGCTCTCTTACGGTCACCTCCCGTGCAGGCCCTTTGTAGTCCGTCAATACACTTCCGATCGTATCGTCGAGTCGCAGCCGCCCGGCGCCGATAAGATTCAACACCGCATGGGCGGTGAAGGATTTGGTTATCGAGCCGATCGCATAGATCGATTCGGGGCCTACAGCGAGCCGATCATCGACATCGCCCATGCCCACGTCAGCCCGATAGAGTTCTTTGCCACCTTGATCGACGTAGACACTGATGGCGGGAGGTTCTGCGCGCTCCTGATAGACGGCAATAACCGCCGCGAGTCGTTCGCGTTGGTCGGCCGTCAACGGAGAGGAAAAGGCGGGTAGTGATAACAACGTGATGCACAGAGCAAACGTTGCTGTGAGAGCGGTCGGCTGTTGCATTCGAGATTTCATGATTTTGCTCGTTGTGATGTGTTTGCGCCGGCTGGAGCGGCAGCGCTAAGGGTGAGTAATGTCTCCACTTCATGCGCCAATGCCGCATCGACCGAGGCGCTGTGCCGTGAGCGAATGAAGTTCAAAGTGGAGGCGATCGCCTCGGTGGGGGATGATGCGACTTGCGTCGCGAACCGCTTCGCCTCCGGTAACAGATCAGCGCTCGGCAACATCCGACTTACGAATCCGGCCGCCAAGGCCTCCGCGGCAGACCAGCGTCGGCCGCTCAGTAAAAGATCAAACGCCGGGGCGCTACCGGCGAACGCGGGCAGCAGTTCAAGGGTCGCATTGGTAAAATAAAGCCCGCGCGAGAGCTCCGGAAACATAAAGTAGGCGTCGGTGCTGGCAAATCGGACATCGCATGCCAGAGTCAATTCCGCTCCAAAACCGACCGCGGGCCCGTTGATTGCCGCGATGAGCACCTTGGGCAGCGCACGCATCCGGCGCGTCAGTCCCTGCAGCAGCTCCAGGCGACCGCGCAGGGCCGGGCGCGAGAGGGCGCCGGCATCGTGCTCCTCCTTGAGGTTCTGGCCTGAGCAAAACGCGCGACCGGCGCCGGTGATTATCAAGGCCTTCCACCGATCTTCGCGGGCAAAGGTGTCGAGTTCCCGGTCAAGGGATACGTACGTGTCCGAGGAAAATGCGTTCAGTTGCTCGGTACCTTCAAAGCGTATCAGCGCGAAGGCGCCGTGATCTTCCTTAACAAGCTCTGTCATTGATCGCTACCCGTTAAAAAGTTTAATTTGACGTAACTACTCACCCGGTTTGTCCCGAGTTCACAGGAATTTCTGCTTGACAACGTAGCGGCCTGCTTCTACGCTGCTGATCCATCGTGGTGATGATGGGGTTCGGCGGCGATGGGAGCGTATTTCGG
>Ga0302320_10011777_pt1 | contig 18458 bp, 14 predicted proteins | sample Bog_T0_3_FD_202130 | JGI IMG/M metagenome (GOLD analysis project Ga0302320, IMG submission 202130) | Peat permafrost microbial communities from Stordalen Mire near Abisko, Sweden - Bog_T0_3 | ecosystem: Environmental > Terrestrial > Soil > Wetlands > Peat | place: Sweden: Abisko, Stordalen Mire...
CGGCCTCGAAGCGCTGGACTTCCCCGGTCGCCTGATCGAGTCGGGCGCGGGTGCTGAAAGTATAGGTTCGGTTCGGCGAATAGCTGAGGCTGGCGACGTAATCGGATTTCGGGGTCGCCAGACCGGAGTCCACCGCGGTATTGGTCACGTCGGCGACCGCGAAGGAATTCATGCCGAACAGTTGATAGGACTGTCCGAACATCGCGGTGACGGCGCCGCCGCGATCGAACTGGGTGGTGGCCTGCACGCCGACATTGGCGCGGCCACCGCCCTCGACGCGGTCATAGCCGGAGAACTTGTCGACACTGAACAGATTGCTGGTGTCGAACGTCATGCTCTGCGCGTCTTCGTTGGGAAGCTTGCCGGCATAGGGTTCATTGGGACGAATGATGACCTGCGCGATCGGTTCGATCGTGGTGCTGCCCCAGGGCTGAACGTTGATGAAGGGATAGCGATATTCAAGGCCGACCGTGGGCATCACGCGCAGGGCTTGCGTGTCGCCTACCGGCAGGAAGTTCGCAACGCCCGGCTGGTTCGAGATGTCGGCATTGACCGCATCCGCGCGAATGCTCGCAAACGGCGTCCAGATCTCGCCCGCGGAATCGGTGTACGAGCGCCGCCAATTCGCTTCGGCCGTCAATCGCGTATAGGTCCCAGGCATGCCCCGGAGCAGGCAGTTCGCGGGCACGATGCTCTTGGCCGGATCGGCCGAGACTGCCGCCAGGCACAGGCTGTTGGCGCTGGCCGTCGAGTTGATCGGATCGAATACCGCGGTCTCGCGGGTGAGGTTGGTGAAGTTGGTCTTGTAGCTGAACTCTCCACCCAGGATCGAGTGGTTGATCACGTTCGAGTAGTCGATGACCGGCGCGACGACGGGCACCTGGGACTGACTGCCGGAAAGGCTGAGATAGTAGATCGCGCGCGCGTCGAAGTAGCTGCGATTGCCGACCCCGGTCAGGTAAAGCTGGGAAACGGCTTCCGTCGGCAAAGTCAGGAACGATTGCAGGGGATCCTTGTACTGGGCCAGCCTGTAGTCGGACAAGAACATGTAGTCGGTGAGCGCGACGCCTTCCCAGCCCCACACCCATTTGTCGTTCAGCGCGAACTCGCCCTTGGTCTCGACGCCGCCGCGGAACTGACGGTCTCCGGACTGGCCGGCGAAGGCTGCGGTATCCAGCTGGTCGATGCCATAGGCGCGGATCTGATACGATCCGTTCAGGAGGCGCTGGCGGAATTCAGCCTGCATCAGCACGCCCTGCTTGCTCGTGAAGCGCGGCGTGAAGGTTGCGTCGTAGTCGGGAGCGATCGCCCAGTAGAACGGGGTTTCGACGCCGTATCCGTAGGTCGAAACCGATGAGAAGCCCGGCATCAGGAACCCGGTCTTGCGCTTGACGGTCGGATCGGGCGTCGAGAAATACGGCAGGTACGCCATCGGCACGCCGAAGAACTCGAGCTGCGCGTTCTCGAAGTACAGCATCTTGTCGGTCTGGTCGTGAATGATGCGCGCGCCCTTGACCTGCCACAGAGGCGGCTTCTTCGGATCGTCCCGGCAGGGCGCGCAGGCGGTATAAACGCCGTTTTCGAACACGGTGTAGTTGCCGCTCGACCGGTCGGCGCGTGTCGCCGCCATCCGCGTCGAATCGGCGGTGTCGACCCGCAGCGAATCGACGAAACCGTCGCGGTAATCGTCGCTCAGATCCATGATGTTGGCGTAGGTGATCTTGCCGTCCGCATCGGTCATGCGGATGTTGCCTTCGGCATGCAGCCGCTTGGTCTTCTGGTCGTAGATGACCTTGTCGGCCTCGACGCTGGTGCCGTTATAGAACATCTGCACGTTGCCGACCGCCGACACCCGCGAATTGTTGTAGTCGTAGTCGACCTCGACCGCCTGGACCAGCATCTGCCCGTCATTGGGGGGGCGTGGCGCCGGCGGCCGCTGGGGCCTCGTATTGTAGGTAAAGCCCTGCGCCGAGGCCGCGGTGGTCGCAGCGATATCGAGCGCGCCGGCAACGACGAACCCGAACATCAGGGCGAGAACGGCCCGGCCGGCCACAGCCAAGCCGCCCCGATAACGGCGCACAGCGGTGCGACGCCGGAACGCAGGCAACATTCTCTGGCGGGCGGCGACAGCAGCCACTACCCGTCCTCCTGGTACAACAAGGCCAAAAAGCCGGTGAGGCCGCCCACGAACACGGGCAACCACGCCGCAGCGATCGGATGCATCAACTCAGCCTTGCTCAAATCCTCAGTTACTTTCGACAGAACGTAGAGCAGAAAGCCTGCACCCACGCCACTCAAAACCATCTTTTGTACGCCGCCGAAACGGAAGAAACGGAGGCTGACGGACGCCGCCAGCATGACCATCGCAGCCAGCAAAAATGGCTGTGCGATCAGCTTGTGATACTGCAGCCGATACCCGGCCGTCGCAAAACCCGAGCTCTCCGAGGAGCGGATATAGCCCGGTAGTTGCCAAAAAGACACAGTCTCGGGCGTGGAGAAACTGTTGCGCACCTGGGCCGGCGTCAGGCTGGTCGCAATCGTGAGGCTGTCCTGGTCGATGGGAGGTCCGTCGAGAGAGAATCGGCGGATCGATTTGAACAGCCAGTGGCCTTCCTCGAGCGCCGCCTCGCGGGCCTCAATTCGCTCCTTGAACTGGTTGTCATTATCGAACCTGAACAGGGTCAGTCCGGTCAGCCGCACGCCCTGCTGCTCGCTGCGCGCCGCGTTGATGATGACCTGGCCGTCGCTATTGACCTGGTTGATCCAGAAGCCGGAGGCATCCTGGATGCCGCCGCCGGGCGCGGAGCCGAACAGTTCCGCCTCCATCCGTTTGGAGGTTTCGCGCAAATTGGCGGACATCGGATTGTAGGCGACGGTGGCCATGACGCCGAGCACGATCGCGCTGCCCAGCGCCGGCGCGATGAACTGCCACGCCGAAACACCGGCGGCGCGCGCGACCACCAGTTCGAGCCGCCGCGAAAGCGCGAGATAGCAGGTCATCGCCCCGATCAGGATGCAGAACGGCATCATCTTTTCGAGCAGTTGCGGCACGCGGAACAGCGAAGTCTCCGCGACCGTGATGGCGGAGGCCGAGACCAGTCCCGACGTCTTCCTGACCATCTCGATGTAGTCGACCAGCACCAGCAGCACGAAAATGCTGAGGAAGACGCCGATCGCCGAGACCACGAATCGGCCGGCGAAATATCGCCCGAGTGTGTTGGTCATCATGCTCATGCCGGGACAGGCCGCCGCCCGAACAGCCGCAGGATGCGCGCATTCGATCGATTGATCGCCTCGATCAGCGCGGCCGGCGGTTCCACCACGACGCTGCCGATGATGATCCAGGTGCCGGCGCCGATCGCCACCGCCAGCATCAGGTACTGGATGACCGCGGCGAGCGGCGATTTGACCGTCATCACGGAGCAGGCGAATCCCGCCATGCGCAACCCGAACACGGCGAGAATCGAACCGCCGATCGAAAAGTTGCGGCTCTGCCGCGTGGTGCGCGGCGCGCCGAGAAAGGCAAAGGTGAGGGCTGCAAAGGCGAACGGATAGATCGGCGACATGAAGCGGTCATGCAGCTCGGCGCGGAACTGGCCGGGCAATTGCTGGTAGACCGGATCGTCCGGGGCCGGCGACAGCAATTCCCAGAGGTAGCGTTCGCGGATGCCCAGCGTGACGTCGTGACCCTGATTCGAGAATTTCGACATGTCGAAGGCGTAGCGGCCGAACGCCACCAGCGCGGGGTCGCGCTTGCCGACCTCGAATCGTTCGAGGTTTCCGTCCTCCAGGACCAGAAACGATCCGCTGCTGTTTTTCAGCACGGTTCCATGGTCGGCGATGATGGTGACGCGTTCGTTGGGATCGCGGCGGTCGTCGACGAATATCCCCACCAAGAGGCCGCCGGGCTGCCGTTCGCGAATGCGGATGGTCAGGTCCTTGTCAAGCTGGGCGAAGCGGCCGGGCTGCAGGATGTTGGCCAGCACGTCCGCGGTGATTTCGGCGTCCCACTGCTTCAGGCGGCGCATGCCGTCGGGGGCGAGATAGGCGGCGATGAAGGCAACCATGATCGCCACCACGACGGTGGCGTAGAGGAAGGGGCGGAACAGCCGGAACGGCGAAAACCCGGCCGCATTCATCACGATGATTTCGGAGTCGGTCGCCAGCTTGTTGAGGGTGTGCGAGATCGCGATCATCAGGGCGATGGGCGAGATGATCAGCACCAGCGCCGGAATCACCAGGCTGGTGACGCCGAGAAAGGTGAGGATGGTCTGGCCCTGGCTGGTCATCAGGTCAATGCCGCGCAACGCCTGCGTAATCCAGATCACTCCGGTCAGGCTCACCAGCACCAGCGCAAACGACGCCAGGGTCGTGCGAAAGATATATTTGTCGATCGACCCCATCGCCACCGTACGATCCCGCCCTCACGAACTGGAACCGCGGCTCGCGACCAATCCCGAAACTGGGATCCCCTTTGGTCGTTCCGCACCTGCTCCGGCCAGCTCAACTCTCTCATTACCATCCCTTTGATCCGTCAACAAAATGGCTGCGCCATGGCACCTTCCGGATATGGTTAATTATTCGTGTTATGTGGCCTTCGGGCCACTGCGGCGCTTGGCAGCACGGCCGCTGGCAGGCCATAGTGCGCGCGACCACTCTTGACGGACGCAAATCGCGGCCGAAAAGAGCATTCCGAACACCGTCCAGCGGTGTTCCGACCAGCGACAGCCCCGATTTTGGAGGACTTGCCCATGCCCGACGCCGTCAAGGTCGGCTTCGTTCCGTTTACTACCGCCCCGCGCGCCATTCTGGTGGTGTTTTGCGACGATACGTTGAAGTTCGGCACAGCGACCCTCAAGGCGCTGGGGCCGGCGGCCAATCTGGTCACCCGGGCCGCTGCGACCAACCAGTTCAAGGGCAAGAGCGGGTCCACGCTCGATATTCTGGCACCCGAAGGGCTCAAGGCCGCGCGCCTGATCGTGGTCGGTGCCGGCAAGCTGTCAGGGCTCAAGGACAACGATTTTCTCAAGCTCGGGGGTGCAGCCGCCGGCAAACTGCGTGCCGGCAACGACGCCGTGACGATCATGGCGGAACTGGCGGACGGACCGATGAAACCGGAGCAGGCCGCCGCGGTCGCCTCCGGCGTGCGACTGCGCGCCTACAAGTTCGACCGCTACAAGACCAAGAAGAAGGACGGCGAGGACGCCGCCTTGCGCGCCGATGTCGTACTCGCTGTCGCTGACGTGCCCGCCGCGCGAAAGGCGTTCGTCCCCGATGCCCACATCGTCGATGGCGTCGTCATGGCCCGTGAACTGGTGAACGAGCCGCCCAATATCCTCTACCCCGAGGAATTCGCGCGCCGCGCAAGCCAGCTGCGCAAGCTCGGCGTCGTCGTCGAGATTCTCGACGTCAAGGCGATGACCAAACTCGGGATGGGCGCGCTGCTCGGCGTCGCCCAGGGCTCGACGCGGCCCGGCCGCACCGTGATCATGCGCTGGAACGGCGGCAAGCGCGGCGAGCAGCCGGTCGCTTTCGTCGGCAAGGGCGTCTGTTTCGATACCGGCGGCATTTCGATCAAGGGCGCCGCCAGCATGGAGGACATGAAGGGCGACATGGGCGGTGCTGCGTGCGTGGTCGGATTGATGCATACGCTGGCGGCGCGCAAGGCGAAGGTCAATGCCGTCGGCGCCATCGGCCTGGTCGAGAACATGCCCGACGGCAACGCGCAGCGCCCCGGCGATATCGTCACCTCGATGTCCGGGCAGACCATCGAGATCATCAATACCGACGCCGAAGGCCGGCTGGTGCTGGCCGACGTGCTCTGGTACGTAGCGAAGAAATTCAAGCCGAAATTCATGGTCGATCTCGCCACTTTGACCGGCGCGATCATGGTGGCGCTGGGCACCGAATATGCCGGGTTGTTCTCCAACAACGACGAACTGGCCGGGCGGCTGACCGAGGCGGGACTGGCGACGGGGGAAAGGGTCTGGCGCATGCCGCTCGGTCCTGAATACGACAAGCAGATCGACTCGCAATTTGCCGACATGAAGAATACCGGCGGCCGCAACGGCGGATCGATCACCGCCGCGCAGTTCATTCAGCGCTTCGTCGACGACACGCCATGGGCCCATCTGGATATCGCGGGAACGGCGATGGGCGCGCCGAAATCCGAGATCAACCAGAGCTGGGGTTCGGGCTACGGCGTTCGCCTGCTCGATCGGCTGGTGGCGGAGCATTACGAAACCAGGAAGTAGCGGAAATCCGATGACGGAAGTTCTGTTTTACCATCTGCAGAACATGTCACTCGAAAGCGTGCTGCCGCCCTTGCTGGAAAAATCGCTGGAGCGCGGCTGGCGGGTGGTGGTGCAGTCGACGTCGGAGGAGCGCGCCGATGCCCTCGACGCGCATCTGTGGACCTACCGCGATGATTCCTTCCTGCCGCACGCCACCTGGCGTGCGGGCGACGCGCCGGACCAGCCCATCATCCTGGCGGTGGAGGAGGGCAATCCGAACGGGGCCAATGTGAGGTTTCTGGTCGACAATGCCGCTTTGCCCGCGGACGCCCATGGCTACGAGCGCCTGGTTCTGGTCTTCAACGGCGAGGATGGCGACGCGCTCGCCGCCGCGCGGGGCGCCTGGACCGATTGCAAGGCGCGCGGGTTCGAGGTGACCTACTGGCAGACCGACGAGCGGGGCCGGTGGCAGCGGCGGGATTAGCGATTTCAGGCAATTAATGATAATTCTCGGTTTTGGCGCGCGCCCTTGCGCATAGCCACGGTCGTGCCGCAAAGTGATGGTGGGACAAGCGCTTATTGGGCCGGGATGGGAAATTAGTTCATCGTGCGAGACAACAAGGCTGCTCGAAACCGACTGCTGCCGCTGCTTCTGCTTGCGCCCGTCATCGCGGGCTGCTCGGGGGCGTCCGAATTGAAAGACGCGGACTGGTTCTCGCGCCCCGGCAGGCTGTTCATCCGGAACATCTCGATCGACGCGCCGCCGCTGACACCCGACAAGCCCGTCACTTCAGAGGATCTGGTCAGCGCTGACGGATTCTGCCCGGGAATGGCGCCGCCCGGCGGCAGCCCCGTGGACGCCAACGCGGCGGCCGGTGCTGCCGCGCCTGTCCCCTCGACCTCGGGAACGGTGGCGCTTGGTCACACCGAATGCGACGTCGTGCGCGGCATCGGCGCGCCGGGCAGCGTCAATCTCTCCAATAATCCGCGCGGCGATCGCGTGGCGGTCATCAACTATACGCAAGGCCAGCGCGCCGGAATCTACACCTTCACCGCAGGGCGCCTGACCTCGATCGAGCGCGGGCCGGAGCAGGCGCCGCAGCCCAAGCCGGCAAAATCCAAACCGAAGAAGAAACCGGCGGCGACCTGATCGTCCGCGCGGGCGCCAGAGGCCCGGCGCCGGTACTGACGATCCAAGATAGTTGCCGCCCGTGCTTCGAGACGCATCGCTTGCGCGATGCGCCCCCGAGTCTGACTGAAAATGCAGGCAATGGAATGCGGCATTTCGGCAGAGCTCGTCATGCCGGCCTTGTGCCGGGCATCCACGTCTTGAGGGTGTGGCAAAGACGTGGATGGCCGGGTCAGGCCCGGCCATGACGAAAAACGAGGTCGTATTCAAGTGGTTCGAGGAAGCCCGAAAGGGAACTGCGTCGCATGAAAATGCACCGTCCGTGAACCGGCTCAGCCGGCGGCTTCGTCGAATTGCGAACTTGCCGCCAGCCATTGTTCCTCGGCCCGCTGCAACGCGCTTTCGGCGCCGGCCCGCGCCTTGCTCAACTGGGCGGCCTGCTTGGGGTCGCGCTTGAACAGATCCGGCAACGCCAGCGCGGTATCGATCTTGGCGATGATGCCGGTGATGCGCGCGATCTCGGCTTCCGCGTCCGAAATCTTCTGCTTCAGCGGCACGCGCTTTTCGCTCTTTCCGCGCGCCGGCTTTTCGCGCGCATTGTCGCGCTCGTTGCCGCCGCGGTCGCGCGGGTTCGCGCGCATGCCGCGCGACGACAGCACCATGCGCCGGTATTCGTCGAGATCGCCGTCGAAATTGGTGACGGCATGGTCGGCCACCACCCACAATTGATCGGCGCAGGCCTCGATCAGATAGCGGTCATGCGAGACCATGATGATCACGCCGGGAAACTCGTTGATCGCCTCGGCGAGCGCGGCGCGGCTGTCGATGTCCAGATGGTTGGTCGGCTCGTCGAGGATGATCATGTTGGGCGCGGCGAAGGTCGCAAGGCCAAGCAGCAGGCGGGCTTTTTCGCCGCCCGACAGGCTCTTGACCAGGGTGTCGCCGGCCTTGCCCGAGAAGCCGATCGCGCCGGTGCGGCCGCGCACCTTGGTTTCCGGCGCCTCCGGCATCAGCTTGCGGACGTGATCGTAGGGCGAGGCGTCGAGGTTGAGTTCGTCGACCTGGTGCTGCGCGAAATATCCGACCGAGAGTTTTTCCGCCCGGGTGACGTGGCCGGAGAACGGCGCCAGCTTGCCCGCGAGCAGCTTGACCAGCGTCGACTTGCCGTTGCCGTTGGAGCCGAGCAGGGCGATGCGGTCCTCGGTATCGATCCGCAGGGTGACGCGGTTCAGCACCGGCTTTTTCGGATCATAGCCGACCGAGACGTCGTCGACCGCGATGATCGGCGGCGACAGCATCCTCTCGGGGGTGGGAAACGTGATCTCGCGCACGTCCTGCGTCACCAGCGCGGTGACGGGCTTCATCCGCTCCAGCATCTTGACGCGAGACTGGGCCTGACGGGCTTTCGAGGCCTTGGCCTTGAAACGGTCGACGAAGGCCTGCAGGCGCTTGCGCTCGTCGGCCTGGCGGCGGGCGTGCTTGGCGTCCAGCATTTCGCGCATCGCGCGCTGCTCTTCGAACGAGGAGTAGGTTCCCTTGTAGAGCGTCAGCTTGCCGCGATCGAGGTGCAGGATCTGGTCGACCGAGGTATCGAGCAGGTCGCGGTCGTGGCTGATGACGATCACGGTGCGCGGATAGTTCGCCAGATGGTCCTCGAGCCACAGCGTGCCCTCGAGATCGAGATAGTTGGTCGGCTCGTCCAGCAGCAAGAGATCGGGGGCTGCGAACAAGGTTGCGGCGAGGGCCACCCGCATGCGCCAGCCGCCGGAAAATTCCTGGCACGACCGCGCCTGGTCGGCGGTCGAAAATCCCAACCCGCTGAGGATCGCGGCCGCCCGGGCCGGCGCCGAATGGGCGTCGATGTCGACGAGCCGGGTCTGGATTTCGGCGATCCGGTGCGGATCGTGGGCGGTATCGGCTTCTCGCAGCAGCGCATCGCGCTCGAGATCGGCCTTCAGCACCACCTCGATCAGGCTTTCCGGCCCGTTCGGGGCTTCCTGGGCAAGGCTGCCGACGCGCCAGCGCGGCGGAATGCTGATACTGCCGGTTTCGGTCGGCAATTCGCCGCGGATCGCGGCAAACAGCGTCGATTTGCCGACGCCGTTGCGGCCGACGAAGCCGACGCGCGCGCCCGGCACGATCTGGGCCGTGCCCTGATCGATCAGAAGCCGTCCGGCGATCCGGATCGAGATGTCGCTGATTGAAAGCATGCGGCGTTGTCACCGCTGCGGCTGCCAAACGCAACCCTGTTCTTGAGCGAAATGACGCACATTTGCGCGTCTTGGAGCGGATATTTTCGACAACCCGGGCGCCATCCACGCTGCGGGAACGACACGCAGGTGCTGAAACCGTCATTGCGAGCCAACGGGTCGCGCGAACGCGCGCCCGATGACGGGCTCAGTGAAGCGATCCATTGAGCAACAGGAATGAATGCAGGAATGAATGAAAGAGTGGATTGCTCCGCTTCGCCCGCAATGACGACCTGAACGACTTTGCTTCGCTTTTTGACAATCGAATCTGTGCCATCACCGTAATTCACCTCGTATCAGGCTTGCGCGCAAAATCTAATTTCCTGAACCCGATCAACGTGATTTGGGCTGTCCAGTCCCATCAGAAAAAATATTCTGGTTTTCCGAAACCCCAAATCACCTGTATATCCGCCGCCGTCCACCCCACTCGAGGGGCGTATCGCGATCGTCACGGACGCGGGGTTGGATGCGGTGGACGCGAGCGGCGCGACTGATGAACGCGCTGGCTTGCGGACGGCAAAACCGTGTGGTCCCGACGCCTCGGTGCTGGCGTCAAGTCGGCGGAGTTTTCCGCCGGCGACGGTGGCAAGAAAGCCGATCACCGGGGAGAGCGCGCTATAAGCCGTAAACCATTGCGTGGGGATGCCGGGCGTTTTCCGGTGAACTCGCTGTGAATACTCGTGTGCATTCCAACCACTACTTTCGCACACGAGGCTGCGGGTGCACTGGGCACCCGGCATTCCCCACGCCCTCTCGGGGGCGGAGATTGCTTGCACAACCCGGGCGCAACGCGCCGCGGGATCGCGGAATTGAATCTGGGAGCATCGATTCCATGAACAGTCGCTTGCTGATCATGCGCTCGAAGCGCGCCTGGCGCTGCCAGCGCCTGCTTTTCCGACGATTGCCGTTTTCGATATCCAGAGTTGAGCTGACGTCCAGCGGCTGGACCCGCTCTCGATCCCGTTCGCTAGTTCGGCCCGCTGCGGCGGTCGTCGCTGTCGCGCTGGCGCAATTCGTCCATCAGGTGCTGGAGACGGGGCGAAAGCCGCGACGTTTCCGGGCGCAAGTCCCTTTGCAGCCGTTCACCCACGGCCTCGATGATCGACCGGGTGGTCTTGCGATCGATCGTTTCGCTGTCGGTGCTGTGGCCGTTCATGGCGGTTCCGCCTGTTTCCATCTCGTCGAAGTGATGCCGGACCAAGTCGGGAGAGCGACAATTGTTTCAACTTGGAATTGGTTTGCATGGCTTTTAGGTAAAAATTGCATGAACGGCGCTGACGGCTGCGCCGCGCCCACAGCGAAGAGCCCCGGCGGCAGGGCGCCGGGGCTCTCGAGATCTCGGGGGCGGGGAGGATGGAGTTCAATAGCAGCGGTTGACCAGGCGCCAGCGGGGTCCCCACGGTGTCGGAACCAGCTGCCGCACGTAGCAGCCGCCATAGCCATAGGCCGGGCCGCCGACGAAGAAGCGGGGACCGCCCCAGCCGTGGTGCCAGCCGCCGCCGTGCCACCCCCCGTGCCAGCCCCAGGCGGAGGCGGAGGTGGGCGCCAGCAGCGCGGCCGCGGCGAGCGAGGCTGCTGCAATGGCAACAAGCGAGAATTTGCGAAGCATGGTCGTCTCCTCATGGTTTGGCGCCCACAGGCGCCGTCGGTGAAGCTGCCGCCGGTGACGCCCCTGAGCGGGCGAGGCGTTCGGTCGATCGCAGCCTGCGCCGGTGAAGTTGAACGAAACCGGCACGCGCGCTTCAGAGAGGGTTCACCTTCGTGAAATTGTCGTAATGTCCTCAACCAAGCGGTGGCCGCGGCGGGCATCGCGCCTGATCGCTTGCCGTTCGCTGAAGGCGCCGATATAAGCCCCGCAACTCCCCTCAGCTCTGCAAGGACGATATCATGGCGATTGAACGCACCTTTTCGATTATCAAGCCCGACGCGACCGCGCGCAATCTGACCGGCGCGATCAACGCGCTGATCGAGAAGGCGGGGCTGCGCATCGTCGCCCAGAAGCGGATTCGCATGACGCGGGAGCAGGCTGAAGCCTTCTACGCCGTCCACAAGGCGCGTCCGTTCTTCGGCGAACTGGTGGATTTCATGATTTCCGGCCCGGTGGTGGTGCAGGTTCTCGAGGGCGAAAACGCCGTTCTCAAGCACCGCGACGTGATGGGCGCGACCGATCCGTCCAAGGCGGCGGAAGGCACCATCCGCAAGCTGCACGCCAACTCGATCGGCGAAAATTCGGTGCATGGTTCCGATGCCGCCGAGACAGCGGCCATCGAGATCGCCCAGTTCTTCTCCGGCAACGAGATCGTCGGTTGATCCACGCCGGCGGTTCGCGTCAAGAAAACGCGTCAAGAATCCAGAGCCCCGCTTCGATTCCATCGAAGCGGAAACGGCTCTAGCCGCGGGCAAAGCGGTCGCTGGCGCCAAGGGGGCAGGTTGTGAACTGGCTGTTGCAGGTCGTCGATCCCGCGAACCTGGGTGCGTTTTTCGCCCAGGTTCGAGTCGACATGCAGACGCCGGCGTTCTGGCTGGCGGTCGGCAAGATCATCTGGATCAACGTGCTGTTGTCCGGCGACAACGCGCTGGTGATCGCGATGGCCTGCCGCGGTCTTGCGCCGCGGCTGCGGCTGTGGGGCATGGTGATCGGCGCCGGCATTGCGGTGGTGCTGCTGATCGCCTTCACCGGCATCGTCGCCAGGCTGATGGTGCTGCCTTACCTGAAGCTGGTCGGCGGACTGGCGCTGCTGGTGATCGCGGCCAAGCTTCTGGTCCCCGAAGACGAGGGCGACGACGTTACCGCCGGCACCAGCCTGTGGCATGCGATCCGGATCGTCGTGATCGCCGACATCGTCATGAGCCTGGACAACGTCATCGCGGTCGCCGCCGCCGCGAACGGCCAACTGCCGCTATTGATCCTCGGCCTCGCCATCAGCATTCCCATGATCATCGCCGGTGCTGCGCTGATCATGCTGGTGCTCGACCGTTTTCCGATTCTGGTCTGGCTGGGCGCGACGCTGCTGGGATGGATCGCCGGTGACGTGATCGCGACCGATCCGGCGGTGCAGCCGTTGCTGATGCGGCTGCTCGACGGCCAGATATCGCTCAATCTCGACGCCACTTCGGCGATTTTCGGCGTCGCGCCGCACTTCAGCCTGGACGGAGATCTGGCAGAATATGTCTGCTCGATCCTGGGTGCGATCACGGTGCTGACCGCGGGATCGATCTGGCGGAAACGCAAGCTGCGTGAACTCGAACACCTGGCGCTGCCCGACGCTGTTGAAGTGGTTCAGCCGGTCGATCGGCCCTGATCGCTACCTGCGAATTGCTGTCAGTTTCCGTATAAATACGGGATGGAAATGTCAGAGCCCATTAACGCAGTCACAGGCTTTCCCGCGCAATTGTCGAATGTCTGATTCTGGACCTGCCGACATTCAGGAAATCGCCGTGGCCAATGGTTTTCGCTTCTCGATCAAACTTCGCATCTACAGCATCATCGGCCTGAGCTTTTGCGGCTTGGTGGGTCTGGCGGCGATGCAGACCAGCAACCTTGCGGATTCGCTGAAACAGCAACGCGAAAATGAGCTGAGCCATCTGACGCAGCTGGCGTTGAGCATCGCTCGCGAGGAGCACGACGCCGCGGTACGCGACCATAGCTCCGACGATCTGGCGCGCAAGGCGGCTGCCGCCCGCATCTCGAAACTGCGCTATGGCAATGACGACTATTTCTGGATCAACGATCTCGGCCCGCGAATGATCATGCATCCGCTGAAGCCGGAGCTGAACGGCCAGGATCTCACCGACAACAAGGATCCCCAACGGCAAGCGGCTGTTCGTCGAATTCGCCGATACCGTGAAGAAGCATGGGTCCGGCTTCGTCGATTATCAATGGCCGAAACCCGGCAAGGACACGCCGCAGCCGAAGCTGTCTTTCGTCACGGGGTTTGAGCCCTGGGGCTGGGTCATCGGCACCGGCGTCTATGTCGACGATCTGCAGGCTCAGCTCTGGGAAAGCGCGCGGAACGTCATGATTGCCGCGCTGGTCGTCATCGGCTTGCTGGGTGCGGTCACCCTGATTATTGCACGCAAGATGTCCTCGGCGCTGGTCGCGATGACGTCGGCCGTCACCAGGCTCGGGGAAGGCGATTTCGGCATCGAGCTGCCGGGGCTTGATCGCGGCGACGAACTCGGCGACATGGCCCGCTCGATCGAACAGTTCAAGCTCAAGGCCGCCGAAAAGGCGCGCAACGAGGCCGTGCAGGAAGAGGAACGGCGGCAGGTCGCCGAACGGAACAAGGGCAAGGCCCTGCAGGAGATGGCGGAGACCGTCGAACGCGAGACCAATACCGCGGTCGGCGAAGTCGCGACGGGGACCGATCGCATGGCAAGGAATGCGATCCTGATGACCGATAGCGCCTTGCTGCTCGGAAAGAACAGCAGCAGTGTCGCGGCGGCGGCGGAGGAAGCGCTGGCCAATGCGCAGACTGTCGCGAAGGCTTCATCGCAGCTGAGCGCCTCGATCGCCGATATTGCCTCGCAGGTGAATTCATCGAGGGCACTCACCCTGGAGGCCGTGACGGCTTCGACGGCGGCGCAGGCCACCATCGCCAAGCTTTCCGAAGCCGCGGGGAAAGTCGGCGCAGTGACGAATCTCATCAGCGAGATCGCGGGGCAGACCAATCTGCTTGCCCTCAACGCGACCATCGAAGCCGCGCGGGCCGGCGAGGCCGGGCGCGGATTTGCCGTGGTTGCCGCCGAGGTCAAATCGCTGGCGGAGCAGACCGCGAAAGCCACCAGCGAAATAGCCCAGCAGATCACCGAAATACAGGACGCAACCCAGGCTTCCGTTGCTTCGATCTCCGGCATTGGCGAGGTCATTCGCAACGTCGAGGCGGTCTCTTCGACCATCGCCAGGGCAATCGAAGAGCAGAACATTGTCACGGTCGAGATCTCCCGCACCGTTGAGGAAACCTCGCTGGCGGCTCGCGAGGTCGCGTCGCAAATCATCTCGGTATCCAATGAGGCTACCGAGACCGGCCGGCGAGCCACGGAGATCCGGGATGGCTCGGCCGAAATCGCCAGCAAGGTCGACGCACTGCGCGCCACACTGGTCCGGGTGATCCGCACCTCGACGTCCGACGTCGACCGCCGGAATTCTTCCCGGGTCGACATCCGGCGTCCGGCCACGCTCAGGATGCACGGCAAGTCGGGCAGGGTAACCGTTCGAGACCTCTCTTTGGGCGGTGCGATGATCGACGAGGCCCTTTCCAATGCGCCTGCCGGCACGCCGATGACACTGGCGATCGACGGCGTCGCGGCGGAGTTGAGCGGCGTTGTCGCCCGGATCGAGGAGGACACCACGTTGGTCACATTCGAGCTATCGGAGGACGCCAAGACAACCGTCGGCGCGTTGATCGCGACCCGCCTGGCGGCCTAGACCCGCGACATGTCGGCTTTCGGTCAGCAAGCGAGGAGATTGTACCGTCGGCTTAGCGCCGGGCTGGATCTATTGGCGCGTCCGATCGGGCGGCATGGCAGCGCGCTGATCGGCATTTCCGCCATCGCATTGGTCTGGTCCGGAACCCTTTACAGCATGTCCGAGGAGCGGACGCGGACCGAACAGGCCGCGCTGCAGAACAACGCCAATCTGACCCGCGCGTTCGAAGAGCAGATCATCCGGTCCATCAAGGCCGCGGATCAGACCCTGCTCTACGTCCGCGACTCCTACGCCAGGACCCCGCCAATTTCGACATGTCGCTGTGGTCGAAGAACAGCCAGTTTCTGACCGATTTTTCGTTTCAGGTGGTGGTGATCGACAAGAACGGCATCATGCTGACCAGCAATCTCGACCAGAACGTGAAAGGGCTGGATCTTCACGACCGGGAGCATTTCAAGATCCACGCCGAGGGCAGCAGGGACTTTCTCTTCATCAGCAAACCGATCTTCGGACGCGTCTCGAACAAGTGGTCGATTCAACTGACGCGCCGCGTCATCGCGCAGGACGGCTCGTTCGGCGGGGTCGTCGTCGTCTCGCTCGATCCCGACTATCTTTCGCGATTTTATGATTCCGTCGACATCGGCAAGAAAGGCTCCATTACCCTGATCGGCCTCGACGGCATCATTCGTGCCCGCGGCGCGGTCGGCCCGGTCGGCATCGGAACGTCGGTCGCGGGCAGTCCGGTGATGCTCGGGCTTGCACAGAAAACCAGTGGTTCCTATTCCGGCCGAAGCCAGATCGACAGCATCGATCGGATTTTTTCGTTTCGAAAGGTGAGGGACTATCCGCTCGCCGTGGTGGTCGGTCAGGCCTCCGAGGAGATTTTTGCCGGTTACCGCCACGACCGCAACCGCGATCTGATCGCCGCGGTGCTGCTGAGCCTCGTCATCGGGATCGTGTCCGCCCTGATCATCCGCTATCAGGCCGGACTGGCGAAATCGCGCGATGCGGCCGAAGCCGGCACGCGCGCCCGTTCGGAATTCCTGGCGATGATGAGCCACGAGATTCGAACGCCGATGAACGGGGTGATCGGGATGGCCGATCTGCTCGCCGCCGGGGATCTTCTGCCCGAGCAGAAAAAGATCGCCACGACACTGAGAGAATCGGCCGACTATCTGCTGCAGATATTGAACGACGTTCTCGATTTCTCGAAGCTCGACGCCGACAGGATGGAGATCGAGCATGTCGAATTCGGGCTTCACCGCGCGGTTTCGGCCACCATCGATCTCTTGATGCCGCGCGCGAAAGAGAAGGGCCTGCTGCTCACCGCGAAGATAGGGCCCGATGTCCCCGAATTCGTCGTCGGCGATCCGGCGCGGCTCCGTCAGGTGCTGTTCAATCTGGTCGGCAATGCTCTCAAGTTCACGCCGTCGGGTTCGGTCGGGGTCGTCGTCGAGGTCGAAGCGGCGGACGACGCCCAGATCCGGCTGGACTTCAAGGTGGTCGACACCGGCGTCGGAATTCCCGGTGAGGCGATTGGCCTTCTGTTCCGCGAATTCTCGCAAGTCGACAGCTCGATCTCCCGGCGGTTCGGCGGAACCGGGCTCGGGCTGGCGATTTGCAAGCGCCTGGTCGCGGGCATGGGGGGCGATATCTCCGTTCAGAGTGTCATCGGCAAGGGCAGCCAGTTCAACTTCTCCGTGCTGGTCAGGCCACGCGTTGCAGCGGAGCCGGAGCCCCAGCAGGTATCGCAAGCGCCGAGCATCGCGCCCGGACCTGCGCCGCAGGCGGCCGCCGCGGAGGAAATCGGCGCGCTGCGGATATTGCTGGCGGAGGACAACTTGACCAACCAGTTCGTGATCCGGAAGCTGCTCGAGAAGCTCGGTTGCAAGCCGGACGTGGTCGAGAACGGGGTGCAGGCGGTGGCGGCGGTCCAGAGCGCGCCGTACGACCTGATCCTGATGGATATGATGATGCCCGAGATGGACGGCCTGGCGGCCACGCGCACGATCCGGCAGCTGCCGTCCGCCGCGCACGACATCTACATTATTGCGCTGACGGCGAATGCGGCCAATGAGGATCAGTTGGCCTGTCTTGCCGCCGGCATGAACGATTTTGTCACCAAGCCCGTGAACGGCGCCCGGCTGAGCGCAGCGCTGCTTCGCGCCAAGTCCGTGGCCCAGCAGGAAAGAGCGATCGCATGAGCGCGCCATTTTCGTTCGATGAGGCGGTCTTCAAATTGCTCGGCGACGAGTTCGGAGTCGACTACGCCATCGAAGTGCTGCAGGCATTCCTGGCGGACACGGCCGACAAGATGGCGAAGCTGGCCATCAACGGCCACGATCGCGAGCTGGTGAAGCGGGAAGCGCATTCGGTCAAGGGCTCCGCGGCGACCTTCGGCTTCAACGATCTGGCGCGGCTGGCCAGGGAACTGGAACGTGGCGCCCAGACCATCCCGGTTGAGCAATTGGAAACCTCGGTCCGCGAGTTGCGACAAGTGTTTGAGGCGACGGAGCAGTTCGCCAAGACCAATCTGCTGTTGCAGGCTGGTCCGGGAGCGGCAGCGTGACGGCCTTCGGGAGGCACGTGGATCGTCGGTAAGCCGCCGCGGGCGGCAGGCGGCTACCGTCTGACGATCGATCCGGTGCGGCCCACCAGCCGCGCCAGCTGCTTGAAGCGACTGCCAACGCGATCGGCGACCAGATCGACCAGCCTGTGTTCGAATACCAGCATCAGCTTGCGCTCCCGGCTTCGAAAATGCGTCGCCGGCAACACGCCCGGCCGCGCCGCCGATATCAGATGGGCGACGCGGAAGGCGGCGCCGAGCAGGCGGGCCCGCTCGACCATCGCCGGCGGCACCAGCGCCCTGATCAGCGCCGGGGGCTCATTCTGCTCGCTCAGGCCGGCATAGCGGTAGAAAACCGACAGCGCGACGAACGCGCGGCCGTGATGGCTGATCGAGCCGAAATTGCCGTTGGTGATGAGATTGAGTGTTTCCTCGCCGCGATGGTCGGGATGCACCCGCCAACCGATGTCCGACAACAGGCAGGCGGCGTGGCGCAGCCGGCGGTCTTCGTCGGTCTCGCGCAACTTGACCACCCGCACCAGGCGATCGGTCCATTCGATCAGTTCCTTGGCGTGGCGCGCGGATCGCGACAACAGCTCGTTCAGCGTCTGCGCGGCGCAGATCAATCCATCTTTGGACCGCTCGGTCTCCGGCAGCTTTTCGTACAGCAGGCCCTCGCGCACGCCGAACGTCGAAAACACGATGGTTTTGGGCTGGGCGACGCGGATGATGTGTTCGAGTACCAGGGCCGCATAGGCCAACAGCGGCCGCCGCGCATCGGCGACGGCTTCGATGTTGACCAGCATGTCCGCCGCGGCGAGCCGGCGCAGGCGCTGGGCGAAATCGAGCGCTT
>Ga0302320_10011778_pt1 | contig 18457 bp, 14 predicted proteins | sample Bog_T0_3_FD_202130 | JGI IMG/M metagenome (GOLD analysis project Ga0302320, IMG submission 202130) | Peat permafrost microbial communities from Stordalen Mire near Abisko, Sweden - Bog_T0_3 | ecosystem: Environmental > Terrestrial > Soil > Wetlands > Peat | place: Sweden: Abisko, Stordalen Mire...
AAAATGGCGGCGGCCGTCGCCTCCGATATCGAGCCGGGCCTGAAATCCCGCGTGGTGCGGCTCAGCATCGTCGTCGACGTCCCCGAGGCCGCGGACATCGAGCGGCAACTGGCGGCCCGCTTCGGCTCGCGCATTTTTTCCTATTCCATTTTTGCCGTCGTCTTCAATTGCCAGGTGATCGAAGTCTTCAATCCGAACGTCACCAAGTGGACGGGGATCGTCAAGGTGTGCGATCTGCTGGGGATCGACCCGCGCCGGACCGTGGCCGTGGGGGACGATGTCAACGACCTGCCCATGCTGCGGAACGCGGAGCTGAGTTTTGCGATGGGCAACGCCCCGCCGGCGGTGCAGGCCGCGGCCAAGCGGGTGACACTGAAGCAATCGGAATGCGGTGTGGCGCAGGTGGTGGAATGGATTTTGGGCGGAAAATAGTGAGGGACCCATGTCACTTGGAACTGGCAAATCAATACCGGCGGCACTGTCAGTCCGCTATCCGCCGGTGCGGGTGATTTTGGAGGGGCCTTTGAGATCGGAGAGTTGGTTCTTCAACGTGTTGTTGCCCTGAACAACGCCCTCCAGCTGCACCTGCATGACCGAAACCGCGCGGGACCTGGCGGCGGCTTTTTCGGCGGCCGTGGGTGCGGGCAGCCCGGCGGGGACCGGCACCACCGCCGCGATTTTGGCCAGCTCCGCCCGCGTGGAAATGCGCGGCGCGCCGTCGATCAGGGCGAAATCCAGCGCCGACTGGGCGTCGGGCCGGAACAGGATCGTCGCGATCAGGCTGCGCAGCGGGATGTCGCGGACATCCAGCGAGACGAGGTCCGTTCTTTCCACGCCGGCGGTTTTAAGGGCGTCCCAGTCGACCGACAGCTTGAGGTGGGCCTGGTCCGAAAGGTCATTGATGACTCTTTCCAGCGGCTGGTTCTCGGCCACAAATTCGGCCGGAAAAATGACCGCGCTCAACTGGTCCTCCACCTTGCGGGCGGCGTCGGCGTTGGGTTGCGGGCCGGCGGGCAGGCCGGTGAGGTTGGCCTTGCTGGCCGCCAGGCACGCGGCGAGGTCGGCCTTGGTGGAAATATGAATCACATGATCGATGATGACAAAATCCAGCGGAGCCTTTTCACCGGCGGCGGAAAGCACGGCGTTCAGTCCGGCGCGGATGGAAACACCCTGAAGGTTGACCGTCAGCGGCATGGACCCTTCGATGCCCCCGGCCTGCAGCGCCTTCCAGTGGATAATCCAGTGCATGGCGTTCTGCTGACTGATGCGGTCGAGAATTTTCTCCAGCGGCAGATTGTCCGCACTCCATTCCGGCAAGTCCTGGTTCAGCTTGATTTGAATCGCGCGGTCGATGTCGCTATTGACGATCGACAGCCGGTCCTTGATGTCGGCGATCTGCTTCTTGAGCGTTGCGTTTTCCCGGATGGCGTTTTCCAGTTGAACCTGCTCCACGGGCACGCCGCGGCGCTGCGCCGCGGCTTCATCAATGGTGTCCGGGACCGGAACCTGCCCGAACACCGCCATGGCAAGCAAAAGCGGAAAAGAAGCGGCGGTCTTTCTCATCATGGACATCGTCGGTCCCTGCGGATGGACTCAAATTGGGGTTCTGGAAATGATGCCCAAAGTATAAATGGACGCAAATGCAGGGGTCAATGAAAAAGTGGAAGATTGGCTGGCCGGCTCCCGGTGGCTTGCCTTCCGCCTGCCGCCCGGTTCAAATTCAAGCCACATTTCCTATCGAAAGGTCCTTCATGAACGCACGTTTCCGGCGGTATGGTTCTCTGGTCGTGGCGGCGATGTCGGCGGTGGTGGCGGCATGCACCTCGCCGGGACCATGGGGCGGCGGCGGCTTTTCCCATTCGCCGGAGGATCGGGCGCGCGATCTCGTCTCGCGCATGACGGCCGACGAAAAAATCTCGCAGTGCATGATGGATTCGCCCGCGATTCCGCGCCTGCACGTCCCGGCGTACCATTGGTGGTCCGAGGCCCTGCATGGCATCGCCCGGGAAGGCAACGCCACCGTCTTCCCGCAGGCCATCGGCCTGGCCGCGACGTTTGATCCGGCGCTGCTCCACGAAGTCGCCACCGTCACCAGCATCGAGGCTCGCGCCAAGCATGAAGAGGCCCTCCGCCACAATGACCATTCCATATACAAGGGCCTCACCCTCTGGTCCCCCAACATCAATATCTTCCGCGACCCGCGCTGGGGACGCGGCCAGGAAACCTATGGCGAAGACCCGTTCCTTACCAGCCGCATGGGCGTCGCCTTTGTCACCGGCATCCAGGGGGACGACCCCAACTACCTCCGCTGCGTCGCCACGCCGAAGCACTTCGCCGTCCACAGCGGGCCCGAGCCGGCACGCCACGGTTTTGACGCCCTCGTCTCCGAGCGCGATCTGCATGAAACGTATCTCCCGGCGTTTCAGGCATGCGTCTCCGAAGGGCACGCCGGCTCGGTCATGGCCGCCTATTCCTCCTTCGATGGCGTGCCCGCCACCGGCAATCCCTGGCTGCTGACTGAAACCCTGCGCAACCAGTGGGGCTTCACCGGTGCCGTCGTCTCCGATGTCGATTCCGTCCACGACATCTGGCACGGGCATTTTGACGCCCCCGACGCTGCCGCCGCCAGCGCCATGGCCATCAAGGCCGGCGACGACCTGTGCAGCGGCACCACGTTCAAGGACCTGCGCGCGGCGCTCGACCAGCACCTGGTGACCGAGGCCGATATCGACAAGGCGTGCATTCATCTTTTCACGCTGCGCTACCGGCTGGGGATGTTCGATTCGCCGGCCGAGTGCAAGTACCAGCAGATACCGATCACCGAGAACGATTCGCCGGCGCACGACGAGCTGGCGCTGCAAACGGCGCACAAGGCGATTGTGCTTTTGAAGAATGATGGCGTGCTGCCGCTGAAGGCCGCGGGGCTCAAGCGGGTGGCCGTGATCGGGCCGGTGCGGAATGACCTCAACACGCTGATCGGCAATTATTACGGAACGCCATCGCATCCGGTGACGATCCTCTCGGGCATCCGGCGGAAGCTTGAGCCGCTGGGGGTGCAGGTGGATTCGGCGGATGGGTGTGCGATCGTCGGCGGATTCCGCGAGGCGCTCCAGCCGTTTCCCGAAGGGACGGTGTTTACCGATGCAACCCGGACGACGCCCGGCCTGCACGGTGAAGTCTTCAAGGGCGAGACGTTTCAGGGCTGGCCGGTGGCGGAGCGGACCGACGCCAACATCAACTTGAAGTGGAACGACAATGAGCCTCTCGCCGGGATACCGGCGACGCATTGCTCGCTGCGGTGGACGGGGGTTTTCGTGGCGCCGTCGACGGGGAAATGCACGTTTGGCACACTGGCCGACGACGGCTGCCGCCTGTGGATGGATGGCAAGCTGGTGCTCGATAACTGGCAGGCGAATTCCGGGCCGTATGCGGAGGCGACCGTGGAACTGCAGGCCGGGAAGGCCTACGCGATTCAACTGGACCATTACCAGCGCATCGGCCGGGCGGTGATCCGCCTTGGATGGAAAAACCCGGCGATTTCGCAACTCGATGCGGCGGTCGCGGTGGCGCAGAATGCCGACGCGATCATCCTGACGCTGGGCATTACGCCCGAGCTGGAGGGGGAGGAAATGCAGGTGGATGCCGACGGCTTCCGCGGCGGCGACCGGACGTCGGTGGCGCTGCCCAAGTCGCAGCAGGAACTGCTGGCGAAAATGGCCGCCCTCGGCAAGCCCGTGGTGGTGGTGCTGACCTGCGGAAGTTGCCAGAGCTTCGACACCACCAAGCCCAATGCGGCCTTGGTGCAGTGGTATTCCGGCCAGCGCGGCGGCGACGCCGTGGCGGATGTGCTGTTTGGCGATTACAACCCGGCGGGGCGTTTGCCGGTGACGTTTTACAAAACCACCGCCGACCTGCCGAACTTTTCGGATTACGCCATGATCGGGCGGACGTACCGCTATTTTGCCGGCGAGCCGCTCTATCCGTTCGGGCATGGACTGAGCTACTCGCGGTTTGAATATGGAACGCCGGCGCTGGCCAATGGAACGCCCGGCACAACGGTCCACGCCGGGGATGTCCTGCATCTGGCGGTGCCGTTGGCGAATGTGGGGCCGATGGCGGGTGAGGAGGTGGTGCAGGTGTATGGCCGCGTGATGGATAGTGCGGTGGTGCAGCCGCTGCATTCGCTGGTGGGGTTTGAGCGTGTGGCGACGGAGGCCGGCCAGACGAAGCTGGTATTTATGGATATTCCCACGCAGCGTCTGCAATATTGGGATACAAAGACGAAAGGGTATGCGATCCCGACGGGTCGGGTGGAATTGCAGATCGGCGCGTCGTCGGGCGACATCCGGCAAAAGGTGCTGGTGAACATCCTGCCCAAGTAGTCGCACCCAAAAATCGCCAACGCTTAGCCCCGGCCCTTGGGCCGGGTACGCCGGAAAGCGCCACTTCCAATGTGCGTTGTCTTCCCCAACATTACTATACGCTCATGCCCGTGACCTTCACTCCAAACACCACGCGGCCCGCGCAGATCGCCTGGCACTGGGCGACGAGCCGGCGAGGCTTGATGCTGAGAACCTTTGCGACCATGTAGACCACCGATGGAGCGGTGACATGTCCATGGACTTCCAGTTCATCGCAGCGGGCGAAGCCCACAAACCCCATCTCCGGCTGGCGGACCATCCCCCAATAGGCGCTGAGCTGCGCGGCGCATTCCAACAGCAGCGTCGGCGGCATGGCCGCGCTCTCGGGCGGCTGGGACCGCACCCAGAATTCCGTCGGCCTCACCTCTCGCCGGCCAATGATGACGTCGGCTTCGTTATCAATGTGAACGATTCCCTGAAGCTGTTCCATCTCGTGGCGCTGGGGGATGATTTTTTGAATCTCCTCGAGCGCAACGACGGTTCGGTGAAGGTCGATGGTGGAAAGATCGTAGATCGGTCGCGGAACTGCGTCGAGCATCACCGGCGAAACGGGCGGACCCTTTTCCCCCAGCACCCGTCGGACCATGGTTGAACCGCTCATTCAACGCTCCCATTACCCGCGTGCCATGCGCGTCCCGCCCATGTTCACGGCATTTCAACACGGGCAGGATGCCCGTGCCACGCTTAACTCGCCTGCGAGCCATCGGTCATCGGCAGAAACGCCGGCACCGACGGGATTGTGATCGGCTTGCCCACCGGCCGCTTCGGCCGCACCACCTGCCACGCCAGGCCGAGTTTCTCCATCGCCAGGATGGTCAGATAGGTCATGTCAAATTCCCACCACCGCATGCCGTGGGCGGCGGAACGCTGCTGGGCGTGGTGGTTGTTGTGCCACCCTTCACCGAAGGAGATCAGGGCAACCCACCAGTTGTTACGCGAGTCGTCGGTGGTTTTGAAGTTGCGGTAACCCCATGAATGGGCGGCGGAGTTCACAAACCATGTGGCGTGGTAGATGAAGACGACGCGGACGGCGACGCCCCAGATCAGCCACGACCACGCGCCGATCCAGCCGCCGATCATGTAGCCGGTGAAGAAGAGCGCAAGGCCCAGAATGGCCTGCGGAACGAACCAGAGATTGTCGATGACACGCATGATCGGGTCGCGCTTGAGATCGAGGGCGGCCTTCAGCGGGTCGCGGTCGGGGTGGTCGTTGTAAACGCACCAAAGGATGTGCGACCAGGTGAAGCCATCGCGCGGCGAATGCGGATCGCCGGGTTCATCGGAAGCGGCATGGTGCAGGCGGTGCGTGCCCACCCAGCGCGAGGGGCTGCCCTGCCATGAGAGGGTGCCAAAGAGGGTGAGCATGTATTCGACGATTTTGGGCGTCTGAAAGCTGCGATGGGTCAACAGCCGGTGATAGCCCAGCGTGACGCCAAGCCCGCCGGTGATCCACCAGAGGACCACGACGGCCAGCACGCACCACCACGAGAAAAACATCGGGAAGAACGCCAGCACGACGGTCGCGTGCAGCAGAATGAACACGATGAGGTTTTGCCAGACGATGCCGCGTTTGTATCCATCCGTGACCGCCGCGGACGCCGATAGAACAGTTTTTTCTTCGCTCACGCGTACCTCGATTTACCAGCGCGGTCCCTCGTGCATCCGGCAGAGGTTAGGCGACTGTGGAAAAATAAATGAACCGTTGATTATAGCATCTCCGCCGAGGGGACACACTCCTTCTATCCAAATTAGTCCGAAATTTAATATCGGCTGCATTTTGAGCTGGCGATTTTTGGCGGGCATTGGCGGTTTGAACACCTGTTTGCCAGCCCCACTAAGTCGTCACCCCTTTACCGGGGTGTCGGCAAAACCCGGGAGTGGGCATCAATTATCGCTTTGTTCGACGGGATTGGCGGCCTTACAAGCAGGCCGGCTAAACTTTGCCCAGAAGCACCGCCAGCAGCCCCTTCTGGAAGTGCAGCCGGTTCGCCGCCTCCTGGAACACCACGCTCTGCGGGCCGTCGATGACTTCATCGGTGATCTCCACGCCGCGGTAGGCGGGGAGGCAGTGCATCACGATCGCGGTGGGCGGGGCGTTGGAAAGCAGTTGTCGGTTGATCTGGTAGGGCATGAAGACAGGCAGGCGCTGGGCCTTTTCGGCCTCCTGCCCCATGCTGACCCAGGTGTCGGTATAGATGATGTCGGCGTTGGAGACGGCCCTTTCGGGCTCGCGCGTGGTAACAAAATCCAGTGCCGGGCATTGGGACATGATGCGCTCGATCAGCGACGGCTCCAGTTCATACCCGGGGGGCGAGGCGATGCGGAACTTCACGCCCAGCCGGGCACAGGCGACCATGAGCGACCGGGCCACGTTGTTGCCGTCGCCAACGTACGCCAGCGTAAGACCGGCGAGCCTGCCGAAATGCTCGTCGGCGGTCATCAGATCGGCCAGCGCCTGGCAGGGGTGGGAATAATCCGAAAGCCCGTTGATGACCGGGATGGACCCGTATTTGGAAAGTTCCTTCAGTTTGGCGTGCTCAAAGACGCGGGCCATGATGCCATCGACCATGCCCGACAGGACGCGGGCGACATCCGGGACCGATTCGCGCGTGCCCAGACCCACTTCGCTGGGGGAGATGTAGATGGCCGCGCCGCCAAGGTGGATCATCGCGGTTTCGAAGCTCACGCGCGTCCGCAGCGAGGGTTTTTCAAAGATCATCGCCAGCACCTTGCCTGCCAGCAGCGGGTCATTTCTTCCGGTGGCCTTGTGCTGGGCCTTGAGGCGCTTGGCGGTCGCCAGGATGTGTAGAAGCGTATCCTGCGGGGTATCGGCGATTGAGACGAAATCAAGTTTGGGGGCCATGTTGAGTTCCGCGAGTAAGAGACTATGGCGAGGGGTTCATGGAAAATGGTACCAACGACCCATTACGCCAGCAGTATTTCCGTCCCGACGCCCGAATCCGAATAAATCTCCAGCAGGATCGAATGCGGGAATCGCCCATCAATAATGTGCGCCTTCTTCACGCCGCCATCCAGCGCCGTGATGCAGCTTTCCACTTTCGGCAGCATCCCCTCGCTGATTTCCTTCAGGCCGATGAGTTCCTGAATCTGCGCCTTGGTGATGGAACGCAGCAGCGAGTTGGGATCATCCTTCTTACGCCGGATGCCGTGCGTGTCGGAAACCAGAACCAGTTTCTCGGCCTTGAGCGCCGCGGCCACCGCGCCGGCGGCGGTGTCCGCGTTCACGTTCAGCTTCTCCCCGGCCCCGTCGCGGGCGATGGGGGCGATGACGGGGATGAAGTCGGCGGTGGCGAGCGCGGTGAGCAGGGGGGCGTTAACCCATGTGACCTGTCCGACCTGGCCGATATCGATGCGCCGCTTTTCGCCGTTCTCCTCGGCGGAGAGGTACATCTTTTCCGCGAACAGCGCCGTGCTGGTCAGCGAATGCAGCGGCATTGCCTTGCCGCCGAAGGCATTGAGCGTGTTGACGATGAAGGCGTTGATGTCATTGCACAGCACATGCTCGGCAATCGCCAGCGTACGCTCGTCGGTATACCTCCGGCCCATCACAAACTGGGCGGTGAGGCCGGCCTTTTCCATCGCCGCGGTGATGGCCTTGCCCCCGCCGTGGACCACGACCGGCCGCATCCCCACCGCCTGGAGAAAGACAATGTCGGTGAGCACCTTGCGGAACTCATCGTCGTTGTCCATGAACGATCCGCCCAGCTTGACGACGACGATTTTTTCGTTGAATCGCTGGATGTAGCCCAGCGCCTCAATGAGGGCGTCGGCCTTTTTGACGATGGAGGAATCGATGTCCACGGGGCGCTCCGAACAATGGGGACGGCCAATTCGGGAAAAGAGGGTGAGAATAGAGGGATGGGGGGGTGAATGCAAGAGGAAAGGCACGAAAGAGACAGGTGAAGACGGGTAAAGACGGGTGAAGGACGTTTCAAGTCATAAGGCAATGCGGTTGGGGCCGAGATCTCTCAAAAAAAGCAGGCCGCCTGCCATCCGCCAACACACATGAGGCGGACCATCAGACGGCCTGAGGCGTCCGCCGGGACCGCTTGCACAAAAAAGCGGGGACACACCGACGAACCACGATCAGCAGGGCACCAAACACATCACGCAGACACCCTCTGCCATTTCTTCAGGGCTCCTCCCGAAGCCCCACATCTCCATTTTCTCCGCTCCGATAGGCGATCCGCTAAAATCTCTGCAGCGCCGAAACGTGGCCGTTGCCATTGTGTGCGGCGCGGTTGGCGGCCTGGCCGCGGGCGCTGTCGAGTAAATCCTGGATCATTTTGTGGAGGCGCTCGGCGTCCTCGGCGGCGGCGGTGAGGAGTTCCCGCTGCTGGGGGTTGAGGTCGCCGATGTTGTTTTCCAGCAGCAGGCCCAACGACATCTTGATGCTGGTGAGCGGCGTCTTAAGTTCGTGGGAGACGGTGGAGAGGAGGCCGCTTTTCGCCTCGTCGACGAGGCGCGTCTGCGTGGCATCGGCCAGAACGATGGTGACGCCCAGGGTCTGGCCATCAAGACCGCGGATGGGCACGGCGCTGGGAAGGAAGAAACGCTCGGCGCCTTGGTCAAAAACCTGGAGCGGAGAGGCGGCGGTGGAGGCGGGCAAAGCGGTTTTGCCGGCGGTGGCGGCGGCAAAGAGATTGTCGAGCCAGTGCAGATTCAGTTGTGCGGCGTGCTTGCCGGGGCTGAGGCCGAGGAGGCGTTCCGCGGTCTGGTTGGCGAGTTCAACGTGGCCATCGGGGCTGAGGACGGCGATGCCGTGGGGCAGGGTGTTGATGGCCAGTCGCATGGCCTGCTGGGCGCGGGCCACTTGCATTTCGGCGGCGGTGTGATCCTTGGCGAGCTGGGTGGCGAGCGCCTGCATGGTGCCGCGCAGGGTGCTGATTTCGCCCCCGTGGGTGGCGGGCATGCTGTCGGTCGTTTCGCAGCGCCGCAGACCGGTCGCCTCCAGCGTGAGCTGCCGGAGGGGACGCAGCAGTGCGGCGGAAACAAACCACGCGAGGATGCCCGGCACAAGGGCGACGAACAGAAGGGAACCGGCGAGCACCGGAAGGGACATGACCCCGGCCTGGACCGCCAAGCCGCCGGCGATGGCCGCAAGGAAGACTCCGACCGCGATACCGAGAAACATTTTTTTCGCAATCGTCATGATGCGAGTTCTCATCTAAACGAGGACCATTTCACCCGGCCAAAGCGGGGATGGGATTCAACGGCCGCTTCCTGGCAGTCGCGGCCCTGATGATAGCACCGCGTGCATGCGACAAAGCCTTCATGCGAGGCTTGTGCCGCGGTGCATCAAATCTGTAAGCTTATTGTTTACAGATGTTTACGGCTTGCCCTATTTTGAGATTCTCTGCGTGGTGGTTGCAGCTTGCACCGCGGGACGGAGGGATTATTGCATATTGCAACCCGGGGGTGCGGTGAGGATGGTGTGGATTTTTGGGGGATGACTGGGCGCGTTGGGTGGAAGATCCATTCGTAGTGGAACGGTTCGAACTATTCGCAACGCCGCGAAGCCGGTTCGAGGGCCTTGCAGGGGGAGCGGAGCGGGCTTTCGCGGTCGGATCATAGGGGTCCGCCGGAAGCTTCAGTAGCCGCCGGCTGGAGCCTTCCAGCATCGACAGCATGAAGGTTTTTCGGGGCGTCTACTTTTTCCCGATGAGCATCCCATAGAAACTGCGATGCACAAAGAACATCGCCACCAGCAGGCATCCCGTCGCCAGCAGGTGGCAGGTCATTTCGCCGTTTTCACCCTTGGCCGCCAGCGCAACGGCAAGTTCCACCGCCAGCAGGCCAAAGAGCGTGGTGAATTTGATGATCGGATTGAGGGCCACGGAACTGGTGTCCTTGAACGGATCGCCGACGGTGTCACCCACGACGGTGGCATCGTGCAGCGGCGTGCCCTTGGCCTTGAGCTCGGTCTCGACGATCTTCTTGGCGTTGTCCCACGCGCCCCCGGCGTTGGCCATGAAGATCGCCTGGTAGAGGCCGAAGAGGGCGATGGAAATCAGGTAGCCCACGAAGAAGAACGGCCCGATGAACGCAAAACCGAGCGTGGAAAAGAAGACCGTCAGAAAGATATTGATCATTCCCTTTTGGGCATACTGCGTGCAGATTCCCACGACTTTCTTGGAATCCTCCACGGAGGCCTTCTCGGCGTTTTCCAGTTTGATGTTGGCTTTGATGAACTCCACCGCGCGATAGGCGCCGGCGGTCACGGCCTGCATCGAAGCGCCGGTGAACCAGTAAATCACCGCGCCGCCGGTCACCATGCCCAGCAGGAAGGGGGCATGAAGCAGCGAGAGTTTGTCTAGGTTGGCGGTCAGGTGATCGGTCAGGGCCATGATCGTCGAGAAGATCATGGTGGTGGCGCCGACGACCGCCGTGCCGATCAGGACCGGCTTGGCCGTGGCCTTGAAGGTGTTCCCAGCGCCGTCGTTCTCCTCCAGATTGCTCTTGGCCTTTTCGAACTCGGGATCGAAGCCGTACTTCTGTTTGATCTGGGCGGCGGCATTGGGCAGCGATTCAATCATTGACAGCTCGTACACCGACTGTGCGTTGTCGGTCACCGGGCCGTAGGAGTCGACGGCGATGGTGACCGGACCCATGCCCAGAAAGCCGAAGGCCACCAGGCCGAATGCGAAGACCGCCGGAGCGAGCATGATTGCGCCGGAACCCTGCGGGAAATTCAGCGTTACGTAATACCCCAAGGCCATGAGCACCACCATCACCAGCCCCAGCCAGTACGCGCTGAAGTTGCCCGCCGCAAGGCCGGAAAGAATATTCAACGACGCCCCGCCCTCCTTTGAGGCCGCTACGATTTCGCGCACATGCCGGCTGGTGGTGGAGGTGAACACCTTGACGAACTCGGGAATGAGCGCGCCGGCCAGCGTGCCGCAACTGATGATAGTGGAGAGTTTCCACCACAGCGTCGGGTCTTTGGCCAGGTCCGGAATTAGGAGATAGCTCACGATGTAGGTGAGTGCGATCGACAGGATGGAAGTGCCCCAGACCAGCGAGGTCAGCGGGGCCTCGTAGTTCATTTTATCAACGTTGGCGTATTTGGCCTTGGCGATGAGGCCGTTGGCGAAATACGCCACGGCCGCCGCCACGATCATCACCACGCGCATGACGAAGATCCAGACCAGGAGCTGGACCTGTATCAGGGGATCGGTCACGGCGAGCAGAATGAACACGATGAGCGCCACGCCGGTGACGCCGTAGGTCTCAAACCCGTCGGCGGATGGTCCGACCGAATCGCCGGCGTTATCGCCCACGCAGTCGGCGATGACGCCCGGGTTGCGGGCGTCATCCTCCTTGATCTTGAACACAATTTTCATGAGGTCCGCGCCGATGTCGGCGATCTTGGTGAAAATGCCGCCCGCCACACGCAGCACCGCCGCTCCCAGGGATTCGCCGATGGCAAAACCAATAAAGCACGGCCCGGCCAGGTTCCCCGGCACAAACAGCAGAATCACCAGCATCATAATCAGTTCGATGGAGACCAGCAGCATCCCGATGCTCATCCCGGCCTGGAGCGGAATGTTGTAGCAGGGATAGGGTTTGCCCGTCAGCGCGGCGAAGGCCGTGCGGCTGTTGGCAAAGGTGTTGACCCGCATGCCGAAGGCGGCGACGGCGTACGAGCCACCCATACCCAGGAGCGAAAAAATCAGGATCGCCGGCAGCGTGACGGCCAGGGACTGGCCCTCGATGGGCTTGAGATATCCAAAATAAATCAGAATCACCAGGGCGATAAACGTCCAGAGCATCAGCAGAAATTTGCCCTGATGCAGCAGATAGGTTTTGCACGTCGCGTAAATCAGCTCGGACACTTCCAGCATGGAGGAGTGCACGGGCAGATTCTTGAGCTTCACATAAATCACCAGGCCGAAAACGACCCCCAAAGCGCAGACGATCAGGCCGCACATCAGCAGGGCATGCCCGCCGATGGCACCCTTGAAGAAGGTTGCGGAGTTCAAATCGGGTATTTTGAGGTTGGCTTCCCCGCCGGTGTCGGCGGCGGCATCAGCCCCCTTTACCGCGGTCTTGACCGCGTCGCCCGATTGGGCGCGTGCCGGCAGATACGCGAGGGCGATAAATGCAACGATGACAGCGACCGCCAGTTGGATCAAACGGAGCCTGTTGGTTCTGATGGGATCGATTGTTTCGAGGGCCGCGGAATGCAGGCCAAGGGGGGAAGCCAGCGGCCGCGACCGGCCAAGTGTGAGACGACGCAAGAACGCCCGATAGTGCATTCGAAACTCCTCCGAAGGGTCCCTGCCGGCGTGATTGCCGGTTGCCCGTTGCCTGCGTCGCGGGGTTTGCCGATGGTGTCATCGGCGGATGGAAATGGCTCCGCGACGCGGCATAACCATCGCCGCAAAAGCGATGGAAGTCAAACAAAAAGTGTGCGGATGGGGAATCAGCGGTGGGGAAAGTAGCGGCATTACGGACCTTTTGGTGCGATTCAGGCAAGTTGCCGCGCACATGTTTTAAGTGGAGGAGAGGGCAATGAGCGGACGGCGGAACGGCGGCGGGTCGGGCGCGTGGAGGCGTTGTTGGGGATTCCTCGCGGTTGGAGGAGGAGAAACAGCGAGGGTACCCTTGCCTTGGTCATACGGGGCTTGTCACTTGGCTTCCCTATTTTCTGCGGATGTGGGCGGCAGGTAAGGGATGATGCCTCGTTGAACGGCGTCCTCTTGAATTTCCCGTGGCAGGTGGCGGGCGTCGCATAGGAAGCCATTCACCTGCACGAGCCATACAAGGGGATTGTCGTTGAGTCGGCTGGGAAGCGTCCAGGCCGGTTCGAAATTCTTGATCTTTAGCAGGTCTCGAATGAGCTTGCTTCGCGCTTGGCCGGTTGCGGTGGAGACGCCGAAGTGCTTGTCGATTTCCGCGGATTTCATATGTGGCTTTTGTGATTTGTCGTCGAGAAAATTCACGAAGCCAATGGCGCGGATGATGCCGCAGGCCCAGGAATTGGGTTTTCCGTTGACCAGCGGCGTGGGGCGCTTGCGCGCCAACGTGGCCAGCAGCGTCATGCAGCAGACGCGGTATTCTTCGTTGAGATGCTCGGCGCAGAATGGCTCGATCAATGCGGCGATGGGGTCGTGCAACGAACGAAGTTTTTCGGGGATGGGTTGTTGGGACATGCATGGGCTCCAAGTTTGAATCGCCAAAAATGTGAATGCCGATTTTACGGGAAAATCCCGCGGTTGGCGTAGGCCTTGGTGATGTGGTCGATGGCGACGACGTACGCGGCGGTGGCCATGTCGATGTTGTATTGGTGGGCGGCGAGGCGGACGCGGCGGGCGGCGTTGACGATGGTGGTTTTGAGTTCGGCGTCGACCTGTTCGAGAGTCCATCTGACGCCCTGTTTGTTCTGCACCCATTCAAAGTAGCTGACGGTGACGCCGCCGGAGTTGCAGAGGATGGCCGGGAGGAGGGCGATGTTGCGGGAGGCGAGGAGGGCGTCGGCTTCGGGGGTGCAGGGGCCGTTGCCGCCTTCGGCCAGGACGCGGCAGTTGAGCCAGGAGGCGACCTGCCTGTCGATCATGCGTTCGAGGGCGGCGGGGATGAAGACATCGACGGGGGTGCGGTAGAAGGTTTCGCGGTCGGTCCATTGGAGGGATGAGGAGGGTGACGAAGCCGCCTCCGCCGGTGGGGGCACCGGCGGCACTAGTGGGAAGTTTTTGATGGAGCCGAATTTGGCGACGTGGGCCGCCAGCGTGGGGGCATCAATGGCGGCATCGGGGGTGGTGGTGCGGAGGAAGCCGGTGTGGTCGGCGACGGCGACGAGTTTGGCGCCCAGCGACTGGAGGATGAGGGCGGTATTGGAACCAACGTTGCCGAAGCCGAGGACGGAGAATCGCAGGCCGGCCATGGGGAGGTTGAATTCGGGGAGGAGTTCCTGGAGGACGTAGACGAGGCCCTGGCCGGTGGCCTTTTCGCGGCCTTCGCTGCCGCCGCAGGGGAGGGATTTGCCGGTGACGACGTTTTTGAGGGCCTGTTTGGAGTCGCCCTCGTGGATGTTGACGTAGGTGTCCATCATCCAGTCCATGATTTGCGCGGTGGTGCCGACATCGGGGGCGGGGATGTCGTGTTCGGGACCGATGGTGTTGCCGAGGGCGGATGTGAAGCGGCGGGTGAGGCGCATGAGTTCGGTGGGGGAGAGGTCGCGCGGGTTGACCTTGATGCCCCCCTTGGCACCGCCGTAGGGGAGGCGCATGAGGGCGGACTTCATGGTCATCCAGAGGGCGAGGGCTTTGCCATCATCGAGGGACATTTCAGGGTGGTAGCGCATGCCGCCTTTGTACGGGCCCAGGACGTTGTTGTGCTGGATGCGGTACCCCTTGAACATTTTGTAGCGGCCATCATCCATCTGGACGGGGAAGTTGACGATCAGCTCGGCCTTGGGCTGGCCGAGGATGGCTTTGACGAAGGCGGGGGCCTGGATGACGTCGCAGGCGCGGTTGGTGGCGGCGACGGCCATGGCGAAAAGGGAATTGGGATCCTGGGGTTGGAGGGGTTCGGCGGCGGGGAGCGGGGCGGGGGGGGAGGAGATGGGGGGCATGGGACCTCCGGAATGTGGGACGCGAAGAGTGCCAGGGTGACGTATTCTAGCGGGGCGGTGCCGGTAATCCATCAATTGGGGCCAATGCAGGCGGGATGTCTGGATTACTTTGCAAGAGCGGCGAGATTTGTTGCATTTTTTCGCTTTCGGCGTACACTTTCCTCTCTATGCCCGGACCAGAGCAAGCCGATGAAGGCGGGGCATTTTGCAGGAAACATGGACCACTCAATGAGGTGAATCACGTGAGCATTGGATTTCGCAAATCACATTTGTTTACCAGTGAATCGGTCAGCATGGGGCACCCCGACAAGGTGGCGGATCAGATTTCCGATGCGATCCTGGATTCGCTTTTGAAGGTGGACCCGCACGCCCGCGTGGCGTGCGAAACGCTGGTGACCACGGGGCTGGTGGTGCTGGCGGGCGAAATCACGGTGCATAACCAGAAGGCGATCGAGGCCCTCAACAACGCCGAGGACACGGCCCGGCAGACGATCAAGGAAATCGGCTATGACGATGCCACGGCGGGATTTGATTACCGCTCGTGCGCGGTGCTGCGGGCGCTGCATTCGCAGTCGGCGGACATCAGCCGCGGCGTGACGGCAACCAAGGACAAGGACCAGGGAGCCGGCGACCAGGGGATCATGTTCGGTTTTGCGTGCGATGAGACCAAGAGTCTGATGCCTCTGCCGATTTATCTGTCGCACCGGCTGGTGGAGAAGCAGGCGGAACTGCGGGCCAACGGGAAATTGCCGTGGCTGCGGCCTGATGCCAAGAGCCAGGTGACCATTGAGTATGAGAACGAACGCCCGGTGCGCCTGCATACCGCGGTGCTTTCCACGCAGCACAGCGAGGCAGCGGTCGACAAGAAGACCGACAGCTTCAGCGCCGCTTGCAAGAAGCAGATCATTGATTTGATCATCAAGCCGGTGATCATGGCGGAGCGGCCGGAGCTTTGGAACAAGGACATTATTTTCCACATCAATCCGACGGGGAAGTTTTTGATCGGCGGGCCGCATGGCGATTCGGGGCTCACCGGCCGCAAGATCATCGTGGATACCTACGGCGGCCGCGGCTGCCATGGCGGCGGGGCGTTTTCCGGCAAGGACCCTTCGAAGGTGGACCGGTCGGCCAGCTACATGGCGCGGTACGTGGCCAAGAACATTGTGGCCGCGGGCCTGGCGACGGCGTGCGAAGTGCAGCTTGGATATGCCATCGGCGTGGCCGAGCCGGTGTCGGTGCTGATTGACACCGAGGGGACGGGGCTGGTCAGCGAAGAACTGCTGAGCGAGATTGTCCGCGAGACGTTTGACCTGCGGCCGCGCGGGATTATCGAGGCCTTGAAGCTGCTGCGGCCGATTTACCGGGAGACGGCGCGGCACGGCCACTTTGGCCGGGAGCTACCGAACTTTACCTGGGAGAAGACGGACAAAGCCAAGCAGTTGCGGAAGCTGGCGGGCGTGACGGGGAAGAAGAGCGTCATCCGCCTGGATGATATTCCGTTTTGAGCCGTAGTGCGGTGAACAAGAGGAAGGGCGTTCCGGGTTTCGGGACGCCCTTTTTGTTTGGGCCTCAGGTACCTTCCGCCACAACGATGACACGGGACCGTTCGGGTAATTTGGCACCGGGGTCCAGCAGGCGGACCAGGCCGTTCTCGACAACGCCTGTGAGGGCGACGGGACGGCGGCGCGCGGGGCGGAGATGGGATTCCATCGGAGTTGGAATGACGTTGGGTGGCACATCGAGGGGCGGAAGTGGCGGTTGTGCGACGATGGCTTCATCGCGTGACCGGCGCTGATCGTTTCGTTCATCGTTGGTGTTGGGAGCCATATGCTTACCCTTTCAATAGGCCGTAATAACGAAAATCGGCATATCGGATAACCCAGTCAGGATATCGGGCATGCCGTCATCGTCCTCATCATACCGCCATATCACCCAAATGCGCCGTCCAGAAGGTGTGGCCGCGAACATTTGGAAGGAACCGTCATTGCGTTTGCGAAGCTCAAATACGCGGTCGAAGGCGTCTTCGACCTCTTGAGCCGAGAGCGCGTGAGCGTCGATTTTCTGGAGGTTCCAATCAATCCACTTGAATTGTCTCATGTCCTGGCGATCTCCCATCGCGAAGCGGGCGAAACGCCAGCGTTACCCGTGCTTAGCGTCATATGCTTCGCCGGTGGCGAGTTTGCTCAGGTCCGCGCCGGGGGCTTTGATTTTGATGAGCCAGCCTTGGCCGTAGGGGTCGGAGTTGACGAGGCTGGGGTCGTTTTTGACGGCGTCGTTGGTTTCGACGACTTCGCCGCTGACGGCGGCGTAGAGTTCGCTGGTGGCTTTGACGGACTCGATTTCGCCCCAGGATCTGCCGGCGGTGATTTGTTTGCCCTTCTGGGGGAAATCGACGTAGGTGACGTCGGTGAGTTCGTCGACGGCGAAGCGGGTGATGCCGACGGTGACGATGTCGCCGTCCTGCTTGTGCCATTCGTGGGTTTCGGAGTAGCGGCGATCGGTGGGGGAGGGGGTGGACATGAGGGGCCTCGCATTCATTCTAAGATTGGGTCATTGGGTAATCTGGTAATTGGGTTAATGAACTTTGGGGATTTTACTTCGGTTTTTTGTAGAACGGTAGCGGAGTGACCGTGGCGGCGGTGGTGGTGGCGCCGAGGTTGACGGTGAGGGGCGTGCCGGGGGCGGCCAGGGCGGCGTCGATGTATGCGATGGCGATGGGGCGTTTGAGGGTGGGGCTGGAGGTGGCGCTGGTGATTTCGCCGGCGTTTTTGTCGTTGGAGAGGACGGCCATTCCCTGGCGGGCGCTGCGCGGACCATCCAGCAGCAGGCCGACGAGCTTGCGCTTCAGGCCGGCGGCGTGGATTTTACGCAGGGCCTCGACGCCGATGAAATTTTTATTCAGGTCCACGGCCCACGCCAGCGAGGCCGAAAGCGGGTCGGTCTGCTCTGAAAGTTCGTGGCCGTAGAGGGGCATGCCGGCTTCCATGCGGAGGGTGTCGCGCGCCCCCAGGCCGGCGGGCTTGAGGATGGCGGTTTCCTCGCCCCCCTGGGTGAGGAACTTCATGGCCATGCCGGCGGCGGTGTTGCCGAGGATGATTTCCGCGCCGTCTTCGCCGGTGTAGCCGGAGCGGAAGACGGAGAAGGAGACGATCATCATGTATTTCTGGACTTCAAAGTGGTAGCGTTTGAGGGAGGAGAGGGGTTCGGGCAAAAGGGCATCAAGCATGGCGACGGCTTTGGGGCCTTGGATGGCGACCATGGAGGTGTCGAAGGTTTCATCGCTGATGGCGACGGTCATTTTGAGCGTGGCCTTCTGGGTTTCGCACCAGGCGAGGATTTTTTCGCGGTTGCTGGCGTTGCAGACCATGAGCCAGTGGGTGCCGGCGGCGTCGTAGCGGGAGACGATGACGTCGTCGAGGATTCCGCCCTGATCGTTGCA
>Ga0302320_10011779_pt1 | contig 18455 bp, 16 predicted proteins | sample Bog_T0_3_FD_202130 | JGI IMG/M metagenome (GOLD analysis project Ga0302320, IMG submission 202130) | Peat permafrost microbial communities from Stordalen Mire near Abisko, Sweden - Bog_T0_3 | ecosystem: Environmental > Terrestrial > Soil > Wetlands > Peat | place: Sweden: Abisko, Stordalen Mire...
ATCACAGCGCCGAGCGAGCCTTAAGACGGCTCTCAGCCGGAAAGCTTTCAAGCGGCTTCAGCCGCAAACAGGCGACTTTCAGTCGCAACGTCAACCCACCACCTTTAAGGTGGTGGTCGTTGAGCCAAAGATCTATCCTAGCCTTCTCCTTCGTGAGACCTCGAGGCCAAAGCCGATCCACCAGAATCCGCGTTCCGTCTTCTCCGTCCGGCTCTTCGTAAGCCCGTTTGATCCGAAGATTCATCATCTGACTATTTGCCCTCGGCCTTACGAATCACGCGCATAATACTATCTCCGAGTATAATCTTGAAACCGCGATCCGCGCGCTCACGGCCTATTAGGCCAGAGACATAGCGTCGAATCTATTGGGCGATGGTATAGATCTGTGCTTCCTTGTCGATCGGCCGAACAATCGATTTCAGATGTCGACCAAAAGCAGGTCTGTTTGAGTAGAACCTGAATCATTACGAGATAGCTGCGCCGATAGCCTCTCGTCGTTTCACGCAGTTGGAGGTTGGGCCTTTCCCGCTGACTTCGATCGCCTCTGCGAGCAGACCGGGACGACTGCCGAAAGTGCGTTCCTCGATGCGCGCCGAGCCGGTCACGTCTTGCGTGAAGTTGAAAATCGCCGCCTGTCCCTTGCGTAGAGCATGCGCCACCTCGAATCACCTCGATGAGGTAGCCCCAGGTGATCGCCGTCACTGTTCCGGAGCCCCTGCGGCCCTAGACTCGAACAGTGAGTATCGATATAACTTTATCGAATAATGGGACCCTCCGGCGAACCGGGCCGTCGGCGATTCCGCAGGCGAGTCTGCGCAGATTGCCCCAATACCATCACTATCTGAAGGAAATGGACGCGCTGGGTCAGCGCTCCGTTTCGTGCACCATGATCGGCCTGGCGTTGAACTGTATTCCGGTGCAAATCCGCAAGGATCTGCAGTATACCGGCATTGCAGGCAAGCCCAAGACAGGCTACTCCGTGCCGGAACTGATCACCGCGATTGAGACCTTTCTTGGCTGGAACAAGGTCAATGAAGCCTTCCTGGTGGGTACGGGCAATCTGGGCACTGCGATTTTGGGGCACGAGCGCTTTTCACAATACGGGCTGCGTATCGTGGCTGCCTTTGATACCGACTCCGCCAAAATCGGCCTGAAGATTCATGGCCGGGAAGTGTTGCCTCTGGCCAAACTGGGCCAACTGACGCAACGGATGAACATTCATCTGGGCATCATCACGGCTCCCGCCGAAGTGGCGCAGTCCATTGCGGACGAGATGATCGAGGCAGGAATCCTCGCGATCTGGAACTTTGCTCCAGTGCGCCTCAAAGTGCGCAGCAACATCTTTGTGCACAACGAAGATCTGTACGGTTCCCTTGCCTCACTGTCGTGCAAACTGGCTTCGCGATTTCAGACTCCGGGCGGCAGGCTGATGGAGGAGATCCAGATGGGATCGCCGCTGCTGTGATTGCGGTCGCGGTCCAAGGAAAAAGATCCGCCGTTTCTTTCCCTATGGGATGTACGCAGAAACGGGCCGCAAACGGCGCATGACTGACCGTGTTGGGAGTGGCATCTCTCCCGCAACAGGATTCCAGTTTTCCGTGCGCTTCCAATAGCTGCCGGTGAAAGGACTTCATTCATGCCTTCGGAAAGCGACACTGTCGAGATCGTCGTTTGTCTTGGAAGCTCCTGCTTCGCGCGAGGAAACTCTGAGAACCTTGACCATCTGAAGAAGTTCGAAAGTCACGAGGTGAGCGCGCACATCCGTCTCACCGGATGCCTTTGCCAGGACAAGTGCCGGCAAAGCCCCAACCTGACCGTTGGCGGAAAACCGCAGCACGACGTAACCCCAGAAAAGTTGCAGGAGATTCTCGAACGTCTCACCACTGCGTCCGGCAATCACTCGATGGTGAACCATGGACAGGCTTGATTCCATCTATACCCGCACGCGCGAGTGCCACGACTGCCACAAGTGCATTCGCGAGTGCCCGGTCAAAGCAATTCGTGTGCAAGACACCTGCGCGCGCATTATGCCCGATGTCTGTATCCTCTGCGGCAATTGCGTGCAGGCTTGTCCCAGCCACGCCAAGCAGGTGCGCGACGATCTTCCTCTCGCACAAGCGCTGCTGGCCAGTGGACGCAAGGTGATTGCGTCGCTGGCGCCATCCTTCGTGGCGCAATTTCCCAACGTGCCCCCGGCTCAAATCATCCATGCGCTGCGGCAGCTTGGCTTTCATGCCGTTTCAGAGACGGCGCTGGGCGCGCAACAGGTCTCTGCCAGCGTCGCGCAACTCATGCGCAGCGATACGAAACAAATCTGGATATCGTCGGCTTGCCCTGTTGTTGTCGATTTGATCGCCAAATACCATCCCGAATGCCAGTCGCATCTGACCAATGTTCTTTCCCCGCTGCTGACGCACTGCAAGATGATGCGCGCACAGTTTGGCGAAGACATTGCCATGGTCTTTATCGGCCCCTGCATCGCCAAGAAGCGCGAGGCGGAGGCGCATCCGGAACTGCTTGATGTGGTGCTAACATTCGAAGACCTGGCACGATGGCTGCAATCCGAAAACATCGCTCTCGATCAACTGACCGTTACCGCCGAGGATCATTTTGAACCCGAACAATCGCAAGAGGGAGCGCTCTATCCGATCGATGGAGGAATGGCTCCCGGCCTGGCTGGAAACAACACCTTGAACAGCCTGCAGTTCATGTCTTTCTCAGGGATCGAGAGTGTGCAGCGGGCTCTCCACGATATCTCCAACTGGACTCCCGAGCACAACATCTTCTTCGAGCTCACGGCGTGCGTAGGCTCTTGTATCAACGGTCCCAAGGCCTCGCCAGATACCTCCGTTGCGCGCCGTCGCTACGACACCATGCTCTATTCGCGCCCGGCCGGCATTCTGCCCCGGCCCGTCGCGCTCGATATTACAAACGGCTATTCCTCGGTGCCGATTGTGCGCGACGTCTATTCCAATCTGCAAATGCGCGATGCGCTGCACACGATTGGAAAAGATTCTGTCGAAGACGAGTTGGACTGCGGAGGCTGCGGATACGACTCCTGCCGCGACTTTGCCCATGCCCTGATTGCCGGCGATGCAGAACGCATGATGTGCGCGACGTATACGCGCAAACTCGCGCAGAAGAAGGCTCACGCGCTGCTGCAGCGCATGCCTTCGGCGGTTGTCATTGTCGACGAGAACCTGAAGATCATCGAGTGCAACGCGAGCTTTGTGCGACTCTTTCTTTCCGGGGAACAGACTCCATCCGACCTTGAAGGCAGCGTACTCGGCGGGATCATTCCCTTTTCCAATCTCTTCCGCCGCGTACTCGAATCGGGCGAAGATATTGTCGGCCATGACATTCGCTTCCTGCGCAGGATTCTCACCACGAGCATCTTCTCCATCGAAGCAAACGCCGTGATCGGCGGCATCTTCCGCGATATCACGGAACCCTCGGCACAGAAAGAACAGATCGTGGCCCGCGCCCAGGCGGTGATTGAAAAGAACCTGAAGACTGTGCAGCAGATCGCCTATCTGCTGGGCGAGAACGCGGCTGATTCCGAGATCATCCTGAACTCCATCGTGCAGTCCTTCAGCCCCGAAGATGTGGACGACAACGCCGGAGGCAGCAGTGTCCTCTAGCGCGGAGAGCTTCATCGAAGTCGACTCCTATCAGCGGGCCAAGAGCGGGCAGCGGATCTCGGGGGATGTGTTTCTTTCGCAGAAGGTGAAGCACGAGGACCGCATCGTCTCTGTGCTGGCGGATGGACTGGGCAGCGGCGTGAAGGCCAGCGTGTTGGCCACCATGACGGCAACCATGGCGATGAAGTTCACCGCAAGCACGATGGACATCTGCCGCTCTGCCGAGGTCATCATGGATACCCTTCCCATTTGCAGTGTGCGCCAGATCAGCTACTCAACCTTCACCATTGTGGACATGAGCAGCACCGGCGAAACGCGCATTATTGAGCACGGCAATCCGCCCTTCCTGTTGATCCGGCCGAAAGGGGAAGTGCATGTGGAGAAGATTCCCATCTTGCCCAAGCGCTGGAAAGACCGGTTGATTCACTACTCCACCTTCGAGGTGCAGCGCGAAGACCGGATCATCTTCTTCTCTGACGGAATTACCCAAGCGGGCACAGACGATATGCGTTCCCCGCTCGGTTGGGGAATCGAAAACGTCGAGCGCTTCGCACGCGCGCAGATCGACGAAAATCCGTTTATCTCGGCGCGCGAGTTGTCGCGACTCCTGGTCGTGCGCGCGGGAGAGATCGACCAGCTCTTTGTGAAGGACGACACTACCTGCGCGGTCGTATATTTCCGCAGCCCGCGTCCTCTTCTGGTGCTGACTGGGCCTCCGTTCAATCGTGCGCGCGATCAGGGCCTTGCCATGATGGCCATCAGCACCAAGGGGCGCAAGGTGATTTGCGGCGGGACCACCGCCAACATTCTTTCGCGTCAGCTGAATCGACCGATCCAGAACGACATGGATCAGCCGCGTGACGCGAAGATTCCTCCGACTGCCAAGATGGAAGGTTTTGAACTGGTCACCGAGGGCGCCATCACTTTGGGCGAAACGCTCCATCTTCTCGAAGAGGGATTTGCCCCGGAGACGGAGAACGGGAATTCAGCCGTGCGCCTGGCCAAGCTGCTACTCGATAGCGATGTAGTCCATTTTGCGGTTGGAACCAGCGTGAATGAGGCACATCAGAATCCCGACTTTCCGGTTGAGCTCGATCTGCGCAGAAACATTGTGAAGCGCATTGCGCAGATGCTGGAAACCAAGTACATGAAGCGAACATTCATTCAATATCTATAAAAGCGCGAAAGCTCCGTGCCCCATCCTTTCCGCGTTTTCTGCGGAAAGGGTGGGAAGCCCATGCGCTACACAAGGGCCGGATCAACAATGCAAAAGACCAGCGGCAGGCAACGCCTTATCGGTCCGTACAGGAATAGCACGGATCGCACGATGCCTGAATCAGCGGCGAATCGGCCAACTCCTGACCAATCACTGTGAAGCGCACTGTCGCCATGTTCATGAAGGTAGGCGTGCGCACACGCACGCGCTCGGGAATGTCGGTGCCGTTCGAGGTGATCTGATAGAGCACTTCTCCGCGTGGCGCTTCGACACGACTGATAGCCGTTCCGGCCGGAACCTTGAACTTGCCTGCGGAAGAAACGGTTGCCTGAATCGGACCTTCCGGAATCGTGGTCAACGCCTGACGAATGATCTTGCAGCTTTCAAGCATTTCGAGAGCATGTACGACTAAGCGCGCGCGCACATCGCCCGCCGTTTCGACTGGGACTTCGAACTGGAGATCTGCATACGCTGCGTAGGGAGCGGACTTGCGAATATCCTGCGGAACACCCGAGGCGCGGGCCAACGGGCCTACAGCACCCATCGCGATCGCCTGCTCCTCGGTCAGAATTCCAACACCTTTGCAGCGCGACTCAACCGTCTTGTCTTCGAGAAAGATGGGGATGATGGTTCGCGTGATCTCGCGCTCCATTTCCGCAAGAATCGACATCACTGAACTTGGGTCCATGATGTCGCGATTGACGCCGCCAATGCGATTCATGCCGTAATTGACGCGGTTACCGGAGATGGCCGAAAGCGCGTCCATCACCTTTTCGCGCAGCGTGAAGCAGGCCATGAAGATGGTCTTGAAGCCGATCAGCTTGGCCGCGATTCCGGCCCACAGGAAGTGCGAATGCAGGCGCTCCAGCTCGGCAAGAATGACGCGAATATAGAGCGCGCGCTCCGGCGGAGTGGCTCCATTCAATTGCTCGACGGATTGGCAGAAAGAGAGCGAGTGCACGTTGGAACAGATGCCGCAGACTCGCTCCACAAGGGTAATGCCCTGCAGGTAGTTGCGTCGTTCGGCCAGGTATTCAATGCCGCGAAAGTTGAAGCCGATGTGCAAGTTGGCGTCAACCACCGTCTCGCCGTCGCAGATCAGTTCGAGTTTGTATGGCTCTTCAAGTGCCGGGTGGTAAGGACCAATTGGGATGCGATAGCTCACTTGGCTACCTCCTTGTGTAGATTGATTCCAATCGGATCGCCCGCGCGCGTCATCAGCGGTTGCGTGTGCTTCCGGCCGGTGAACTCGACGGCGAAGTATTCATGCGTCTCACGCTCAACCCAATCGGCTGCAGGGCAGAGATCGGCGATGGTCGCAATCCGGTTCGAAGAGGTTGCGGTGACAAAGCTCAGCAGCTTTCCATCCAGGTCCCACTGATAGTCGAGACGAATCTCTTTGTCGGTACGTTCGGTTGCGGTCATGCAAAGGAATCGCGCACCCAGGGCGCGCATTTGTTCCGTCATAGTGCGCACGTCGAGCGGCTCGGTCGGAGTCAGCCACCACGATCCGTTGCTCCACGCCCAACCTGATCCCAAGCCCTTTTCCTGCAGCGTCACTTCGAAGCTTGTTGCTTCCGTAGTCATAGAAAACCTCGTTGATTTCCTCGCCCGCTATGCGGACGGCGGTGCGTTTTCGGCTTGCGTTGCAGGGACGACGGGTTGGCTCAGTGCGGTTGCGCTCGCGGCAGTCGCATTGGCAACAACATCAAGCTTCGCAGCGGCGGGCGCGGTGGGACGCACAACCTTCTTGCGAACCATCTCCAGAACCTGCTTCAGTTCTCCCTGCACACTGTAGAGCGGCGGAAGCTTCGATTCCATGGTCAAGGTCGCGGGCTTGCAACGAACAATACAGGCTCCACAGAAAGTACACTTGCCCGGGTCGTAGCTCCAGCTATAGGTATCTCCGGCGCGCTTCACTTCGATTGCAGCGGTCGGGCAAGCATAGGCGCAGGCCCCGCAGCCGATACAGCGCTCCGCATCGTTTTCAATCAAGCCGCGGTATTCTTCGCTGGTGCATTGATGCTTGTGCGGCAGAGGAAAGCTTACTGGCCCACGGCGCAGGTTATTCAAGATGAGGCGAAGAACATTCATGAACGAAACCTCATATACATGGAAGAAGTGATCGCCAGAACCGCGAGTACTGCTGCCCACTCCCAATAGAAGCGGATGGAACGCTTGAGCGTGAAACGCGCTGTGGCCGCGGAGATGGCGGAAAGCAGCAGGACCTCAGCAAAGGAAACAGCGACAAACAGGATTGCGTGTGGCCACCATGGTCCGCCCACCGGCAGGACAAGTACGGTGACCAGTCCGGTAAGCGCGACCCACTCCAGACCATGCGCGAGATTCCACATTCCCAGCGCGGCGCCTGCGTATTCCGTGAGTGGTCCAGAATAGATCTCCTGTTCGGCGCTGGCGCTTGAGAAGGGGTTCAGTCGCAGCTTGGCAGGGATGCAGAGCAGAATGCCGAGGACGCCGATCCAGTGGCCGGGGTTCCATGTTGGCGCGGCGAGTTCCGAGAGGCTGAAGGTTCCCTTGGTGACTGCGACAGAAACAATAGCCAGCAGGAAGACCAGGTTGTTGGCGACGCTGAGGACAGCCTCGCGAATGGCGCCGATCTCACCGAAGATGGAGCCGGAGGTGAAGCCCGCGAGAATGAAGCAGACCGAGGGCAATTCCAGCAGCGCAACCATCAGAATGCCGTCGCCAGAGAAGCCGCGACCATCGGGAATCACTGGCAACAAGGCGATGGCGCCGATCAGCGACAAGACCGAGATCGCGGGATAGAGACGCAGTAGATCAGCTTCAATCCCGTGACGCGAAGGAGTGCTCTTGCCGGTCAGTTTGACGAAGTCATAGAAGGGTTGCAGCAAGGGCGGACCGATGCGGCGCTGCATGCGCGCCACGGCCTTGTGCTCACCCCAAACAAAGAACCATCCAGCCGGAATGGCAAAGAGCATTCCGGGAAACAGGAAGAGGTGGATCATGCCGGTCAGATTCATTTCTGCAACTCTCCTTTCTTTTTCTCCGGGACTCCGCGATCGGCAAGGATCTGTGCCGCTCTCGCGATGCCCGCAATAATGGCGTCGGGATGCGGCGGGCACCCGGGCACATAGACATCGACAGGAATGTGCTTGCTGAGCGGGCCTTCGATCACGGGGCTGCCAGCGAAGACATTGCACGACGCGGGGCACGAACCAATCGCCACCACGGCTTTTGGTTCGCAGACCTGCGAGTAGACCGTCTTCACAGCCTCCAGCGTATTGCGCGTTACCGGGCCGGTGATGCAGATGATGTCGGCGTGACGAGGGCTTCCTTCCAGGTGAATGCCGATCTGCTCCACATCGTAGCGAGGCGAAAGGCAGGTGACCAATTCAATGTCGCAGCCATTGCAGCTACCGGTGTTCAGGTGAAAGATCCAGGGGCTCTTGCGGCGGCATTTGTGCAGCAGTCGCTCTAGAAGGTTCATCCGTTCCCTCCGGTCAGGGCGAGCAGAATGTTTGGCCAGAGGCCGCTCACCAGTAGAACAACAATCAAGCTCACCATCGCGAAGCGCAGCAGGAAAGACTCAGGAGTTGCCGATGTGTCGCTCTCTTCGTTGTTGGGGCCAAGCCAGCAACGAGTGAAGCACAAGACGTAAGCAATCAGCGCAAACATCGAGCTGAGAATGAAGCCTGCGAGCAATGCGGGGTGAATCTCCGCCGCAGTCAGATAGAGACGCCAGCGTCCGGCGAAACCAAGCATCGGAGGCACGCCCAGCATGGCCAGCAAGCCGACGAGAAAAGCTGCCGCACTGAAGGGATAATGTGTCGCCAGCCCACGCACATCGTCATGAAGTGCGCCATCTGCTTCCGGTACGCTGACTGCGATAAAGAGCAGAGCCTTGGCCAACGCATGGACTGTTGCGGCCAGAAGCGCGCCGCGCGAGCCCATCTGTGTAGCCGAGACGACGCCGAGCAGCAGGAAGCCCATGTCTTCGATCGTGGAGAGAGCGAGCATACGCTTCATGTTGCGCTGCGAGAGCATCAGCAGAGAAGCCAGCAGCGACGACGCCAACGCAATGCCAATCCAGAGGCCGTGCGGTTCCAGAAATTCCGGATGTGTCTGCGCTAGACCGTAGAGTTCGCCGAAGGCCACAATATCGACCACGCCGATGATCAGGCCCATGAGCAATGCTGGAGCGGCCTCCGCCAGTGCGGGCAACCACAGCAGCAACGGAACAATCGCCAGCTTCAAGACGAATCCCGTGAGCAGCAAGGCCCGCGCCAGTTCAAGGTTGCTGGATTGCAGAGCAACCTGTCCGGCAATCAGACTGGCTGCGGACACCGCAACGACCAGCGTGTAGATCCATGCCGCACGCCGTGTGGCAGTGCGCCAGACCAGCGCGAGTGCCGCGATGCTGGCGAGTTCCAGCAAGGAAAGGCGTGCGATCGGCTGCGCGATCCAGGCAGCGGCTACAGCACAAGCTCCACTCGCCAGCATCAGCGGCAACAGCGAGCGCCATGCCTTCTGTGCCCATGCACCCAGCAGCAAAGCGACCAGAGCCACCGCGCATCCGCAGCCCAGCAACATCGGTATGCCTTCGGTGGTTGTTGTGGTCCCGGGCCTCGCCGCTACTGTTGAGAATCCGCGCACCGCGAAGAAGACTGCTGCAGTGAGTACGACCGTCCAGGTAATCGCGGATCTCTCAGCCCAGGCCATGCCTTTGCCCAGTGCCCTGGAGAAGCCGAGCAGCACGTTCCACACGCCCAGGTAGACGCGATCCACGTTGGTTACGGCGTAGAGCGGAGCCCAGTGCTTCTTGAGGATGACGGAGAATTCGCTGGCTGGCAGACGGCTCGGTCCGGGGATCGCTTCGCCGCCTGTGAAGACGCCTACACCACCACCACCGGTTGCGCCGGCCATGACAACCTGTTGACCCATCACCAGGCCGCGAGAGCGCGACGCGCCCGCCACAATGTAGAAGATCGCGCCAACGCCGGCAGAGACAACCGCCAGCACCAGACCGCCCGTCGTCCACCACGAACCGGCAGAAGGCGTGAGTCCGAACCACGATACTTGCACGGTGGCCAAGCCCATCAGAGGCAAGATCGGATTGATGATGTAGTTGATGGCGAGCTGCGGTGCAATCCCCAACACCGCGCTGCCCGCGGCGAAGAAGCCCAGAGCCCAGACCATGGTCGGCGGCGCTTCATGCGCGCGTTCGGTGTCAGGCGTTGTCGGGCCCAGAAACACGGAGCTGGTTGCCTTGACGCAAGAGAAGACCGTGCCGATGCTCACCACCCACGCCGCGAGCGCGGGAACCACTTGTCCGGCCTGCAGCGCAGCGGTATAGAGCAGCCACTTGCTGGCAAAGCCGCTCATGAAGGGAACGCCCATCATGCTGCCGACGCAGATGAGCCACACAATTGTTGTGCGCGGCATGCGGCGCGAAAGTCCGCCCAGCAGATTCATGTCGCGCGTTCCGGTTGCGTGCTGCACCGAGCCAGCAGCGAGGAATAATCCGCCCTTGAACAGGCTGTGATTCAGGCAATGCAACAGGCCTGCCGCGATGCCCAGTGGAGTACCGAGCCCGATGCCGGTAATGATGTAGCCGATCTGGCTGACGGTATGGAAGGCCAGCATGCGCTTCAAGTCGTGCTGCACCATGGCGTAGGCCACGCCGACCACCATGGTCACTGTGCCCAGCCACATCATGGCGAGTCCCCAAGATGCGGGCCATTGATTGAAGCTGTGCATGCGGGCGGCGAGATAAACACCCACCTTCACGTAGCAGGCCGCGTGCAGCAATGCACTCACCGGAGTCGGCGCATTCATGGCTTCGGGGATCCAGGTATGCAGCGGAAACTGTACGGACTTGGCCAGCAGTGCGACCAGCATCAAGGTGTAGATACCCGTGCTGAAGGCCTGCACCACAGCGGGATCGGTCCAGAGCGCGCTGCCGGTGCGTGCGAAGATCAGCAGAATCGCGGCCAGCAATCCATAACCGGCAAGGTGCGTCATCAGCAGCACTTTGCGTGCGCCGGCGACGGCTTCCTTCTTGTCATACCAAAAGCCAACCAAACTGAAGGAACACAGTCCCATCGCTTCCCAACACAGATAGAGGAAGAAGAGGTTCGCGCTGTAGACCAGTCCCACCATGCCGCAGATGAAGGTGAGCATGAAGGAGTAAAAGCGTGTAGCCGAAGCGTCGTGCTCCATGTAGCTGATGGAGTAGAGCAGAACGGCTGCGCCCAAAACCGTGCCCATGAGAGCAAACATCAGGCTCAGTGCGTCCACATGGAAGACCATGGCCAGCGGGCCGTCCCAACCGAAGGCCGCAAAGTGAATCGCACCGCCCGCGCTCACACGCAGATAGGTGGCGATCACAGCCAGCGTACTGGGCAGGCAACTGCACAAGGCCAACACACCTTTGGCGCGCGAAGATAAAAGGCTCGCCGCCGCGAGCTGCAAAACGATACCCACTAGAAGCGGCAGCATGGCCAGCAGTACAAGAGCTTCATTGGAGATTGCCATTCCTACCTCCTGCCGACGCGTCCAGCGCGACGACATTCATCCTTCAAAATGTGGGACGGTGTACCATTTTCAAAAACGCACACGTGAATCCCTGGGGAAAAGCCTTGAAAGACACATCCAAGCCTGCGCTGCAAGCACACCGATGAGTTACAGCGCAGACTGGCTGTGATGCTCCGCGGAGAGAGAGACCCGACACAGGAAGGAAGGACTGTCTCCAATATAGCGGTTCAACAATTGCAGTGTTTCGGACCTACTGATCTTAGGGGTTTCTTCCTTCCCGAGTTTCCACGGACAGGTTTCTGCCCGCGGGGCTGGAAGCAAAAAGTCCCTCTTCGAGGAACCACAAAGGGCGCGGGAATTGTGGACCCGCGCCCCAGCGGAGACTACTTGGAAGCGGCCGTTTCCAAGACCTTCACCGTCACCTTGGCATCGACCTTGGGAGCTTTGGCCTTCTGTGCAGCAGCCGCGGCTATGTTTTCCTTGCGTTCGGTCAACTCGACAAACGGCTTGCCGTAGTAGCTGTCCATCAGGATGGCGCGGAATTCGGCAATCAGCGGATAACGGGGGTTTGCTCCCGTGCACTGATCGTCAAAGGCATCCACAGCGATGGAATCGACATTGGCCAGGAAGTCATCCTCGTTCACGCCCGCTTCCTTGATGGAGGCAGGGATGTCGAGTTCCTTCTTCAGACCGTCGACCCAGGCGATCAGGTTTTCTACCTTTTCGTCCTTGGTGGCTCCGCCCAGTCCGAGGAAATCGGCAACTTCGGCGTAGCGGCACTTGGCCTTGGGGCGGTCATACTGCGAGAAGGCCGCCTGCTTGGTCGGGTTGTCGTTGGAGTTGTAGCGGATCACGTTGGAGATGAGCAACGCATTCGCCAAACCGTGCGGCAAGTGGAAAGCCGCGCCGATCTTGTGGGCCATGGAGTGGCAGGCGCCCAGGAAGGCATTGGCAAAGGCAACACCGGCCAAAGTTGCGGCGTAGTGCACCTTTTCGCGTGCCTTGGGATCCTTGCTGCCGTTCTTGTAGGAAGAGGGCAGGTACTCCTTCAACATCTTGAGCGCCATCAAAGCCTGTCCATCGCTGAACTCATTGGCCATGATGGAAACATAGGCTTCCAGTGCGTGCGTCACCGCGTCCACGCCGCCAAAAGCAGTCAGCGACTTGGGCAGGTTCATCACGTAGTTGGCGTCCACGATGGCCATGTCCGGCGTGAGTTCGTAGTCGGCGATCGGGTACTTCTTGCCCGTTGCGTCGTCTGTGACCACCGCGAACGGCGTCACTTCCGAGCCTGTACCAGAAGTCGTGGGAATCGCAATCATCTTGGCCTTGATGCCCATCTTGGGGAACTTGTAAATGCGCTTGCGGATGTCCATGAAGCGCAACGCCAGATCCTCGAAGTCCACCTCGGGGTGTTCATACATGACCCAGGCGATCTTGGCCGCATCCATCGGCGAACCGCCACCCAAAGCCACAAAGACATCGGGCTTGAAGTTGTTGGCTTCGTCCACCAGCTTGCGCACCGTGGTCAGGTTCGGATCGGCCTGTACCTGCGAGAAGATATCCACTTCCAGACCCAGCTTCTTGAGCGTGGCGATCAGATCGTCGGCCATGCCGGAGCGGAAGATGAAGTCATCGGTAACGATCAAGGCGCGCTTCTTGCCTGCAATGTCCTTCAGTGCTTCGGAGGTGCATCCGCGACGGAAGTAGATGGAGGGCGGAAGCTTGTGCCAGAGAGCATTCTCAGCGCGCTTGGCCACGATCTTCTTGTTCAACAGGTGCTTCGGTCCAACGTTCTCGCTCACCGAGTTTCCTCCCCAGCTTCCGCAGCCGAGAGTCAGGCTGGGAGACAGGCTGAAGTTGTACAGATCGCCGATGCCGCCGTGCGACGAGGGCGTGTTGATCAGGATGCGCGAAGTCTTCATCTTCTCGCCGAAGTAAGCGATGCGTTCCTGCTGCTGATCCTGATCGGTATAGAGGGCCGAGGTGTGGCCAATGCCGCCCAGTGCAACCAGCTTGCCTGCGATCTCGACAGCGTCTTTGAAATCCTTGGCGCGATAGAGGCCGAGAATTGTGGAGAGCTTCTCGTGCGCGAAGGGCTCGGCAGTGGTCGCATCGGTCACTTCGCCGATCAGAACCTTGGTGGTGGCGGGAACTTCAATGCCTGCCAGTGCGGCGATCTTGGTGGCGGCCTGGCCTACGATCTTGGCGTTGACCGCGCCGTTCACGAGGATGATGTTGCGCACCGCGTCGACTTCCTTACCCTGCAGAATGTAGCCGCCGTGACGCGAGAAGCTATCGCGGATCGAATCGTAGATCGAGTCCACCGCGATCACCGCCTGCTCAGAGGCGCAGATCACACCGTTGTCGAAGGTCTTCGACATCAGGATCGAGGCAATGGCGCGCTTCTGGTCGGCGGTCTCGTCGATGACGACGGGAGTATTGCCCGCGCCGACGCCAATGGCCGGAGTGCCCGAGGAGTACGCTGCGTGAACCATGCCCGGGCCACCGGTCGCGAGAATCAACTTGATGTCCGGGTGACTCATCAACTGAGTGGAAAGCTCGACAGTCGGCTCATCGATGCAGCCGATGATGTCTTCCGGAGCACCCGCTGCAATCGCGGCCTTCAATACCAGGCGGGCAGCGATGCAGGTGCTCTTGCGGGCGCGGGGGTGGGGACTGATGATGATGCCGTTGCGGGTCTTGAGGCTGATAAGGGTCTTGAAAATGGCGGTAGAAGTAGGATTCGTGGTGGGAACAATGCCGCAGATCAAACCGACCGGCTCGGCGATGGTGATGGTTCCGGCTTCGTCGTCCTGAGCCAGAATGCCGCAAGTGGGCTCGTCCTTGTACTTGTTGTAGATGTATTCCGAGGCGAAGTGATTCTTGATCACTTTATCTTCGACAACGCCCATGCCGGTCTCTTCGACGGCCAGTTCTGCCAGAGGAATACGCGCGTCCGCTGCGGCCAATGCGGCACTGCGGAAGATCTGATCGACCTGCTTCTGCGAAAAGGTGGCGTACTTCTGTTGTGCAGCCTTGACGCGTGCCACCAAGGCATCCAGTTCTTCCTTGTTGGTTACCCGGTTCTGTCCCTGGTTGTTTGCTTGAAACGTATCGAGATTCGTCATGCTCTCCTCTTCCTGCATCTCCGCCTGTTTTGTTTCACCCTGCGAGGGACAGGCAGATGGTTGAATGGTGGTCAGAAGGTCGGCGTTGCCGGCGGATCTGTGATGGAGGGTCCTGGTCTGGCATACAGCCAAAACTGTATCGATATACTTTTATCGATAACCATGCACTGATATTAAGATGAGTTGGAAATGAAAACCGTGACCGCGGTCACAATTATTCTGAGCGGATGAAAGAGAATAAGTCGTTTGAAATATGGTATTTAACGGAGGTATTTGGGCAGGAAGACGGAAATTCATCACAAAATAAAGTCCCTGGTCTGCCAGAATCGTCCTGGAATCCGTGCGGGATTTGCTGCTGAAAGTGGCTTTGAAGAGGGGCCAAGACCGTGCCGGGGAGTGAATTGGGGGTAGGTCATGATCGGTACAAAATGGGCCATTTGCTAAATACAAGGGTTCCGACTATGCGCTGATTGACGCTCCGCAGCCGATCGAGGGGCGAAGCGCGCTCGGAAGGTTGTGTTTGATCGTTGACTGTCGGCCTAGGGACCGGTTTCCACGCCTTCCGTCACGCCTACGACGCGCTAAGAGCACAGGTTGGTACCGATGACCCCAAGAAGGTGAAAGAGGTGCAAATGCAATTGCTGCGCCAAGGCGACGAGCGCACCAACGACCGCTACGGGAAGTCGGCTCAGCCACTTCGCCAGCATGCCCGCCAAGCACACATCAACGTGAGCGATTTAGTGATCGGGGAGGCAGTTTCCACATATGCTGACAGAAAAGGGGACCAAATCTGGACCAAACTCCAAGGCCAACCTTTCGGTATCTTGCTCATGTATATGGAGCGGGAGACCGGGATCGAACCGGCGACATTCAGCTTGGGAAAATGGCTGCAAATTGAAAACAAAGAACATAGCGAATTCCGGCACCTCTTTCAGGCGATTGAATTTACGGGAAATTCGCAGGTTTTCACAACGCGGCTCTTAATGGAGTTCAAATGGAGTTCACTTGCAGCTGAACTGCGTATCTGCAGCAGCTTGGCTGCAATGAGCCGACCACACTCGATTTATCAATCGTACCCGCCCCAGGGCGGAGTGATGGTCTCTGTCCTCAGTTGTCACATTCAAGCGAAACCCATCATGCCTGTTCACGAAGAAACTCCCTCGCCAGTTTTGGTTCGCCAGGTACATTCGAACCGCGAAGCGACCGGTAGTGCAGTAGCCTCTCAGCAAGATTGTTTAACTCCCCAACTTCTGATCGCAATGTCCGAATCTCCTCAGCCATCTCAACGACACGTTCTGCTTCAGGCCAGTTCCAAAACTGATGCTCAGGGTCGAGATGGTCATTCTGGCCGAAGAGTCCGTATCGGCCATTCGCCGCTTGCTGAAGACATGAGAGGAGCAGTGACTCGAACTCGGCTTCAAGCTGTGACAGCCTGTCATGACGCACCTTTGAACTTCGTGCCATATCTGCACTCCGCGTATTCCACCTGGCCCAGGCGAATTGGCATTGGATACCACGCTCAATGGTAACTGAATTCAAATACGGATTTTTGGCTGAAGTCGTCGTAGAACAGCCTGTAGCCACCGCGGTTGTAGTCGTCTATCAAGAAGATGAGTTCTGACTTGCCGTCGCCATCATAATCGCCAGCGTCAACCAGCCACATGGCGGAGTCAAGAAAGCGCACCTGCTCTTCCGGCGTGATAACGAACCACTGCGAGGAAAAGGGCTCGTCAGACGGGCCGTCACATTCATTTCCACTCAAAGCCACTTCAGCAATAGCCCAATGGCGATTCGATGAATACGTCGCATCGACCTTGATATTGGCATCGGGATACGACCATGGTCTTGCGTGTTCCATATCCTGCTTGGTGCAGTTAGTCACCTTGGGGAACCGTTCACGAAAAGCTGTGCGGACCTTGGAAATGATTGCGGATGACAGTTGCGTTGGCTTCCAGTCTTCAGGATCGCGATAGTTCGGCTCCGACACAGCCACCAGCGGTCGAGATACCGGCTCTCCGAGAAAGCCTCCAAAATCTGTGGAGGGTTTCCCAATTGTGGGCGGTGCGGCGCTGCCTACGATCCGCTCCTGTCCGATGGCGGAATAGAAATCAAAAGATTGCGGTGCATAGCTCAAGACGTGGCCAATTCCCCGCCCACTTAAAGCAACCGTCCAATCCGCCTGCGCCGGAAACTGCGCGGCAATGCTTTTCAGGCAACTTTGGTCTGGACAGTTGCTCGGAAACGCGGTCCAGCCTGCTTTATCGCGTCGGAAGACCGCCCGCACATCACGGTAGTGAGGATCGCCAGCATAGTGTCCGGGATTGTCCTCAAGAATGCCGACGAGCGTGGACTGTACCCGTGCCGGTGCCTCAGGAGTGGCCAACCTCTGATTGTCACCGCGAAGCTGTGCAGGCGACTGGAGGGCCTTTTCGAGTAGCTGCCGCGTCTTTTCAAATTCTTTCTGAACTCTGGAATCGCGATTTGTAGTCGTGGCAATTTCCAGAATTGTATGACCGCCATCGTATTGCTCTCTCGGGTCCGCGCCACTCTGGAGCAGCAATTCCACCCGATCTGATTGACGATTGAGTGCTGCCCAGTACAGCGCGGACGCGCCCCTGTATTTGCAGTTCACCGGGGAGCCTCTTGCAATGAGCTCTCGCATAACCTCTACGCTGCTGTCCATTGTGGCTAGGGACAGCACTGAGTCTTCCGAGTCTTGTGAAGGGCACTCACGGGGAACAGTTGCTCCGACCTTGAGAAGTTGTAACGTCACAGCGGGATTTGCATAATCACGAGTCAGGGAGATGCTCAGCGCACTTGCACCGAAAATCTCTTTCTCGTTAGGATCAGCTCCGGCCTGCAAAAGTGCAACCACTATCGGGAGGTTGTCCGCGTTTAGGTCGGTTCGCTCAATTGCTTCGTATAGAGCCGTTTGCCCCTGTGCCGTTTTTGCCTTTACGTCTGCTCCTTGCGCCAACAGAATGCGAATCCGTGGCAGGTCGTTGTGCCGAGCAGCATTCATCAGCGGCGTTAACTGAGGATCGTCCTTGTAGCCGTGTGCCGCATTTAAGTGACAGCATGAGCACAAAAGCACAATCGTCAAGAGCCAACACCTACTTCGACTTGTTCGCATTCTCAATCTCCCGAAGACAACGCGCTGTCACATCGTCAGGTCTAGCCGCTAAGACCTTTCGAACGAGGCGAAGATTCGCTGGGGCCATTCCGCCACCGTCAGCCAATCCTGCAAAGTAACAAATCTTTTTCTGGGTGGGCACAGGGAACGAGCGAACGGCATCGAGAAAATTGTCCGGCGACTTCGCGACTGTCTCGGAAAGGAATGTACCCACAAATTCTGAACCAGCTGCATTGTAGCTATTCCCGTATTTCATGAGCGGCGTGAGTACCTCGGAGTGGCCGTGATCGTAGAGGTACGCAAGAAACTCCCCAGTCATATCATCGCAACCATGGGTGACCTCTGGAACGTTGCAGCCCTTTAAGACCCAAACCAGATAATCGCGGTTTTGCACGTAGTTCACGTCAAGCACCGCCAACAAAAACGCTACCTGTTGTGCATCCGGGTGACTTACATCATTTTGCATCCGCTGCAATTGCCGGACAACGTGCCCCTTCTGCTCAAGTGAAGGCAGCAACAGCGGATGAACTCCGCCGTTTGGCATGAGCCTCTTAACAATTGACTGGTTGCTCTTTGCCGTTGGATTTGGTGATTGTCCAGGCGCAGCCGCAGCGGTGGCCAGCAATATGATTCCGATGACAGCGCGTACACAGTAAACGTGGTAGTCTGAGCCTTTCACTGGCGTTCCTTTCGAGAGTTTGGCACCGGGGCTAGTCGCCAGCATCATCCTCAAAAAAATCATTGTCGATGCGCTTGACCACGTATGTGCTCTCCGTGGAGATGCCGACCTCAAAGTCAAACATGAACTTGGCGAGTTC
>Ga0302320_10011781_pt1 | contig 18454 bp, 17 predicted proteins | sample Bog_T0_3_FD_202130 | JGI IMG/M metagenome (GOLD analysis project Ga0302320, IMG submission 202130) | Peat permafrost microbial communities from Stordalen Mire near Abisko, Sweden - Bog_T0_3 | ecosystem: Environmental > Terrestrial > Soil > Wetlands > Peat | place: Sweden: Abisko, Stordalen Mire...
GTTGGATTCCCCCGACCATCAACCTCGACGAGCCCGATCCTGATTGCGACCTGGACTACGTGCCCCACGTGGCGCGCGCGGTGCGGGTGCGGACGGTGCTCAGCAACAACCTGGGGTTTGGCGGCCAGAATGCCGCCATCGTATTCCGCGCCCTCGCGGACGCATGACCCGGGGCCTGGAGCCTCAGGCTTTCTGCACCAGGCCGGCCTTGAGGGCCTTGACCGAAACCCAGAGGCGCTTGGTGCCCCCGTTGGGCAGCTTGACGCGCACCCGCTGCAGATTGGGCCGGAACTTGCGGCGCGTGATGCTGGTCACGTGCGTGCCGATGCCTCCGCTCTTCTTGGATTGGCCCTTGCGGTTGATGATGTTGCCCTTGACGGGGCGGCGGCCGGTGATTGCGCAGATTCTAGGCATGGTGGTTGGCGATTAATGAAAGGGTCCAAGGTAGAGAGCGGCGCGGGGGCGAGGCAAGGGAATTTTGGAATATGAAAATGGGAATGCGGAACGAAGGTGGGATTGAATGTTTTGGCTGCGGCTCCGCCGGGCGGGCGCGCCGGGCTGCTCTGGGGTGGAATCCGTCTGAAATTCTGGAGGTCGACGTGGCACGGGCTTTCAGGCCGTGTCGGGGATGACATGGGCTGAAAGCCCATGCTGCGACATCGATCCGGCGGGAGCGAGCGGTTTAACCGATCAATCAACCCCGCCGCGCGTGGAGGACCTGGAATTTCTGGCCGAGGTGGGCGGGGTGGAGGAGCTGCATCAGGGCGAGTTTTTTCGGGCTGAGGCGCGGGGCCTCGGCGGCGGCGGCGATGCGGGCGCCGGCGTGGTGGATGAAGAAGGACTCCTGGGACTCGACGACTGGGGCCGGGAAGCCGCGGCGGACGAGCGCGGCGGTGAGCCAGTCCCAGCAGACGTGGCACGTGAGGTCCTGTTCGCCGGGGCGGGCGAGGAGGTCGTTGGACTGGCGGTGGCGGTGGTAGGCGCGCAGGGTGCCCCCCGGAGTCGCCGCGAGCTCGGCCCAGGTTTTGCCGTAGTCGCAGGCGACGAACAGACCGGTCCAGGGCTGGGCCGAGATCTGGTCCAGCAGCGCGACCGCGGCCAGGGGTGCGTCGAAGACGAATCCATCCGGAGCGGAGGGGGGCAGGGGAGGCGGATCCACCGCGTCCAATTCCACCGCGGTGAGCAGCCCGCGGCGCAGTCCCACGCCGAACTCCCGCCAGGCGCCGGCGCGGGCGACAAAACGGCGACAGGGTTGCGCGTCGAGGAGTTCGTTGGAGAAGATCACGCAGGGGCCGGCGAGCGCGAGGGGCTCGCCCAGGCGCAGCGTGCGGACGCCGGCAAAGGGGTGGGCCACGCCCTCGAGGACGCCCGGCGCCCCGGGCTCGGCCCCGATTTCCACGAACGTCGCGCCGGCGGGGTCGAGGCCGCCCAGCAGGGTCGCACAGGCGGCGGCCACCAGTTCGCCGAAGAACGGCCGCGAGCTGGCGGCGGTGTAGAAGTCCGTGCCGGGCCCGTACCCCACGCGCGTCCCGGGGCGCCGGTAATAGCCCACACGCGGATCGTAGAGCGCCAGGTCCATGAAGCGGGCGAAGGGCATGGCCGCGCCGGAGTCCGCGTACTCCAGGAATACGGCGAGAAACTCCGCGGCCGGCGCGGGCGTGGCGGGCGAACCCATGGGTTAGGAAAAAGTCAGGGTCGGCGCCGTGGCCACAACTAAATTCTCGAAGCCGCCCGCCTTTCCGGCATGGTGGCCGGGATGCGCAAATGGATCCTCAACCTGGCTCCCGGCCTGCTGCTCGGGGTCGGCCTCTCCCTCACGGCGGCGCGCCTGGCTTTTATCTGGAACCTCTTCCCCAGCCACGACCTGGGGCAGGCCTCCGCCTATGTGCGAGAGGTGATGCAGATCGTGAACCAGAATTACGTGGACCCCAAGGCGGTGTCCTACGACGCCCTCGCGCGCTCGGCCATGCACGGCATGGCCGAGTCGCTCGACCCCCACTCGGAGTTCCTCGAGTCGGCCGACAACCAGGAGCTCGAGGATGAATTGAACGGCGAATTCGGCGGGATCGGGATCCTGGTCGAGGTCCTCCGCGGCCGCGTCGTGGTCATCGCCCCCATGCTCGGCACGCCGGGCGAGCGGGCGGGGATCCAGCGCGGGGACCAGATCATGAGCATTGACGGCCGCCCGGTCGATGCCTCCGCCTCGATGGACGGCGTGGTGAAGGAACTGCGGGGCAAGCCCAAGACCCAGGTGACGGTGGGTCTGTTCCGGGAAAGCACGGGCCAGAAGCTCACCCTGACGCTCACCCGCGAGATCATCAAGGTCGACAGCATCAGCTCGGCGCGGGTGCTGCCCGACGACATCGGCTATATCCGCCTCACGGATTTTTCCGAACACACCGGCGAGCAGTTCGACGACGCCCTCGACAAGCTGCTCAAGCAGGGGATCGGGAGCCTCGTCCTCGACCTGCGGGATAATCCCGGCGGGATCATCGACTCGGCCGTCGATGTCGCGGAGCCGTTCTTCCGCAAGGGCGAACTGATCGTGTACACCCAGGGCCGCACCCCGGCCGACCGGGACGAATACCGGGCGGAGACCGACGGGGAACCCCTCAACCTGCCCGTGGCCGTGCTGATCAATGCCGGCTCGGCCAGCGCCGCCGAGATCGTGACCGGGGCGCTCAAGGACACCGGACGCGCTGTCGTGGTGGGCGAGCGCTCCTTCGGCAAGGGCTCGGTGCAGTCGATTTTCAAGCTCAAGAATGGCGAGGGTTTGCGGCTCACGGTCGCGCGGTATTACACGCCCAGCGGCGTGAGCATCCACCAAAAGGGCATCACCCCCCAGGTGGAGGTCGTGATGACGGCCGACGAGGACCAGAATCTCCGGGACCAAAGCGCCCGGCCCGACCTCACCGATCCCCGCAAGTTCCGGGAACAGTTCGGGGTCGACCCGGTCGAGGACCGCCAGCTCGAGGCCGCCTGCGATGTGCTGAAGGGCGTCGAGATGTTCGACGGGCAGGTCGCCGCCCTCCGGAAAGTCCACTAAGCCCGGTGATCCTGGCCCTGGAAAGTTCCTGCGACGAGAGCGCGGTGGCGCTATTCGATCCCGCGCGCGGCCCGGCCGGGGAGTGGGTGCACAGCCAGGTCGCCTTGCACGAGCGGCACGGGGGCGTCGTGCCCGACCTGGCCGCCCGCGAGCACCTGCGGCACCTGCCGCCGCTGCTGGCCCTGGCCATCGCGGGGGCACCCGACCGGGGGATCACGTAAATCGCGGTGACCCGTGGGCCGGGCCTCGCCGCCTGCCTCGCGCTGGGGGTCGCGGCGGCGAAGGCGCTCGCGGTGGCCTGGCGGGTGCCGGTCACCGGGGTCAACCACCTGCGGGGGCACGCCTGGTCGCCGTTCCTGGCGATCCATGCCACCTCGCCGGCCGGGTTCCCCGGTGAACTCCCCGCGCTGCTCCCGCACCTCGGTCTGATCGTCTCCGGGGGTCACACCCTCCTGTTCACGATTGGCCCCGACCGGGCCGTCGCGATGGTCTCGTCGACGCGCGATGACGCGGCGGGCGAGGCGCTCGACAAGGGGGCCAAGCTGCTCGGCCTCGGCTATCCCGGCGGCCCGCTGATCGAGCGGTGCGCCGCGGGGGGCCGGATCGACGCCTACGCCTTTCCCCGCGGCCTGCCGGGCCGCGACGATCTCGATTTCAGTTTTTCGGGACTGAAGACCAGCCTGCGCTACCTGCTCGAAAAAATGCCGGCCGCAGAGGTCCGGGCGCGCCAGGCGGACCTCTGCGCCAGCTATCAGGAGGCCGTGATCGGGGCGCTGGCGGCGAAGACCCAGGCCGCGCTGGGCCGGGGCGGCTTCCGGAGCCTGGGGCTATCCGGCGGGGTGGCCGCCAACCGGCGATTGCGCGAGGCGCTGGCCGCGGTGGCGCGGGAGCACCGCGTCCCGTTGTTGGCCGCCCGGCCGGAGCACACCGGCGACAACGCGGCCATGATCGCATTTGCGGCTTGGATGGAGCCGGCAGTCGGAGCAGGAGCCGGCGGGCTGGGGCTGGGGATCGAGCCCGGCCTGGAACTGACGGGAAGGTAGTCGCGCCTACCTTCCGTCGATCAGTCGTACGTCCGGCGCAGGTTGCTCGGCAGGATTCCCAGCTCCTCGCGGTATTTGGCGACGGTACGACGGGCGATGGTGATCCCCTTGGATTGCAGCCGGCCGACGATTTCCTGGTCGCTGAGCGGCGTGCCTCCATCCTCGACCCCGACCATGTCGGAGATCATTTCCTTGACGCTCGTGTTGGACACCGACGAGCCGCTTTCCGCCCGGTAGCCCGGCGTGAAAAAATACTTGAATTCAAAGACGCCGTGCGGGGTCTTGATGTACTTGTTGGCGATGGCCCGGCTGACCGTCGTCTCGTGGACGCCGACGATGGCGGCGATCTGGGTCATCGTCAGCGGCTGGAGGTGCGACACGCCGTGCTCGAAAAACGGCGCCTGCGCCTTGAGGATCTCACGGGTGATGCGCTCGATCGTGCGCTGGCGCTGCTCGATGGAGTCGATCAGGAACTTGCCCGACCGGATTCGCTCCCGCAGATAATCCCGCTCCCCCTTGGACAGGGTGCCCCGGGCGATCAGCTCGCGATAGGTGCTCGAGATCCGCAGGCGGGGAATGTAGTCGCTGTTCAGGATCACCTTCCAATCGCCGCCCTCCTTTTCCACCGTGACGTCGGCGACGACCACCCGGTTGCTGTCCTCCGCGAAACGGCGCCCCGGAGCCGGGTCGAGCCGTCCGATTTCCTCGATGGCCGCCTGCACGTCGTCCGGTTGCGCCCCGAGCTTGCGCGCCAGCTCCGGGATGCGGCGCCGGGCGAGGAGGTCAAACTGCTCCCGGACCATCCGGGCGGGCAGCGATTCACCGCGGCCGTTGGCGACGAGCTGCGCCATCAGGCACTCCGGCAGCGAACGGGCGCCGATGCCCGCCGGATCAAAGGTCTGGAGGGCGGCCGCCGCCTCCTGCACCGCCTCGAGGGGGAGTCCCGACTGGAGGGAGAGGTCGGCCGGCGATTGGGTGAGGAAGCCGCGGTCATCCAGGCTGCCCACCAGGTGGCGCATGGCCTCCAGCGCGGGCTGGGAGAGCTCGGCCAGCTCAGCCTGTCTCATAAGATGTTCTTGCAGAGATGTTTCACTCACCAGGGAATCGAAGAAATGCTGGCGGCGCTCCGAATCCTCCTGGGTATAGGTCCGGCTGCTGCCCGGGGCGGAATCGCGCCAATCCTCGTCGAATTTGCCCATGATCGCGAATTCCTTGGAGAAATCCATCTCCTCGCGCTTTTCGCCCGAATCCCGCGGCGTCTCGCTCTCGGGGCCCGCCTCGTCCCGGCCCTGCTCGCCCGAGCCGCCCTCCGTTTCCTCGGCGGCTTTCTCCGGGCTGATGCCCTCCATCGGCAGCTCCTCCAGCGTGGGATTGCTCTGCAATTCCTCCTGGATTACGGAGCGAAGATCGAGCGCGGCCACCTGCAGGATCTTCAGGGACTGCCGAAGCTGGGGCGCCAGGACGAGCGACTGCGTCTGGCGCTGGCGGAGTTGGGGACTGAAACCGGCGCCGCTCATGCGGTAAGGATGAATCGCATTCGCGCAGCTAAGGGCCGGGCGGCGACGCTGGCAAGAACACAAAAAGGATTTGGCGCGAAATATGCTGCGGGTTTGACAGCGGCCGCCCCAAGCCTAGGTTTTGGAGCATGATCACCCTCACTTCCCGCGCCGCACGCCAGGTCCGCGCCATGGGCGCGGTGCAGGCCACTCCCGGGAAAAGCCTCCGGCTCTTTGTCGAGAATGGCGGCTGTTCCGGCTACCAGTACGGCATGTCATTTGACGGGCCCAAGGAGGGCGACGCCGCGTTTGAGAGCGAGGGCGTGTCCGTTCTGGTCGATGCCGCCGCACTCGCCCGGCTGGATGGCTCGAGCATCGATTTCGACGACGGCCTGCAGGGCAAAGGTTTCGAGATCAAGAATCCGAACGCCCACACCACCTGCGGCTGCGGCAAATCGTTTAACTGAAAAGGACGTGGCTTGGGCGTCTCGCCCAAGTTCTCCTGGCCACCCGGGCGCGACGCCCGTGCCACTCTTTCCGAGCCTTCGCCTCATTTCCTGGCTTCGTGCAGGGCCACGATGCCGAAGGTCATTCCGCTCGCGGTGACGTCGCTGAAGCCGGCGGCGCGGATCTCGGCGGCCAGGGCGCCGCGGTCGGGAAATTCACGGATGGTGCGGTTGAGGTAGACATAGGCGGCCCGGTCACCGGTCACCAGGCCAGCGACGGCCGGCAGCAATTTTTCCAGGTAGAAGAAATAGCACGGCCGGAACCAGCGCGATGGCTGCGAAAACTCGAGCACGAAGAGACGGCCGCCCGGCCGCAGCACCCGGCGGATCTCCCCGAGCGAGCGCCGGCGGTCCGCCATGTTGCGCAGGCCGAAGGAAATTGTGACCGCGTCAAAGGCCGCGTCCCCCAGGGGCAGGGCGAGGCCGTCGCCCGCGGCAAACCGGACGCGGCCGTAGGACCCCGGGGCCAGGGCCTGCTTCCGTTCCGCCTCCACGAGCATCGGCGGGCAGAAATCAACCCCGAGGATCCGCGCCGCGGGATCCCGGCGGCTCAGGGCGAAGGCGACATCGCCGCTCCCCGTCGCCAGGTCGAGGATCTCCCGCGGAGCGCCCCGACCCACGGCCGCGACCAGGCGCCGCCGCCAGGCCTGGTCGCGGCCCAGGCTGAGGAGGCGATTGGCCAGGTCGTAACGGCCGGCGATGCGCCCAAACATCGAACGGATTGCGGCCGGGTCGGAAACACTCATAAGTGGTTGACGTATTTAAGTTCCTGCAAATAGTTCATCATCCAGTAGAAAGTCGCAACCAAAGGAATTCTATGTCAACCAACCTGACCAAACGGGAAATTGTGCTGGAGATATACCGCAAGACGGGATTTCCGCAGAAGCAGATTGTGGACACAGTGCAGCAGACGCTGGAGATCGTGCAGAAGGCGCTGGCCAACGGCCGCAACGTCGAGCTGCGCAATTTCGGGGTGCTCGAGGTCCAGGTGCGCAAGCAGCGCATCGGCCGCAATCCCAACAAGCCCGAGGCCGAGGTCGTCATCCCGCAGCGCGCCGTCGTCAAGTTCAAGTCCGGCAAGATTCTCAAGCAGCAGTTGAAGAAACTGGATATCGCGAAATTGCTGGGCTAGGCGCGAGATGACATTTCAAAGCCTGCCCGGCTTTCGCGACTTTTATCCCGAGGATCTGGCCCGCCGCAATCACCTGTTCCGCCTTTGGCGGCAGGCGGCGGTCGCGTATGGCTTCGCCGAGTACGACGCCCCCGTGCTCGAGCCGCTCGAGCTCTACAAGGCCAAGTCGGGCGATGAGATCGAGGGCCAGCTTTTCAGCTTCACCGACAAGGGCGGTCGCGACGTCGCGCTCCGCCCGGAGATGACCCCGTCGGTCTGCCGCCTGGTCGGCGCCCGGGCCGGCGCGCTGAAGCGACCGATCAAGTGGTTCAGCCTCGGCGAATTTTACCGCTACGAGCGGATGCAGAAGGGGCGGGGTCGCTGCTTCTTCCAGTTCAACGCCGATGTCTTCGGCGAGCCCGGCCCGGAAGCGGAGATCGAGCTGATCGCGCTGCTCATCCAGTGCTTCACGGCCTTCGGCCTGGGCGAGCGGGATTTTTACGTGCGGATCAGCGATCGGAACCTCTGGTTTCATTTCCTCGGCGCGCTGGGGTTCGCCGCGGAGCCCGCCCTGGCCCTGCTGGGAGCCGTGGACAAGTACGAGCGATCCGGGGAGGCCGCCTTCGGGCCCTACCAGGAGAAATTTGGCCCGCTCGATCCCGCGGTGCGGGATCGCATCCTCGGCTTCGCCCAGATTAAATCCCTCGGCGCCCTGCTCGCGATCGCTCCGGAACTGGCCGCTGACCGCGGCCCGGCGGGGTCCGCCGGCCGCCAGGCGGCGGAGGATTTTCGCCGCCGGCTCGCCCAATGGGAGCAGTTGCTCGGCGGGTTGGCGGCCATGGGCCTGGAGCGCTTCATCGCCGTGGACCTCGGCGTCGTCCGCGGTCTCGCCTATTACACGGGCTTTGTCTTCGAGGCGTTCGACCGCCAGGGCGACCTGCGCGCGCTGGCCGGCGGCGGCCGCTACGACGGCCTGGTCGGAAAGCTGGGCGGCCCGGATCTGCCGGCGGCGGGCTTCGCCATCGGCGACATGACCTTCGCCCTGCTGCTGGAGCAGCGGGGGCTAACGCCCACCCTGGTCCGGGCGGCCGATATCTATTGCGTGATCGGCGGCGAGGCCGAGCGCCGGTCGGCGTTCGCCGACATCCAGTCGCTGCGGGCCGCGGGCTATGTGGTGGAATACCCCTTCAGGGAGCTGGGCTTCGGCAAGCAATTCAAGGCCGCGGGCGAGGCGGGGGCCCGCCTCGCCCTGGTCTATGGCAGCGACGAACTGGGCCGGGGGGTCGTGAAGTTCCGCGACATGGGCGAGCGCACGGAGCGCGACGTGCCGCAGGCGGAGGTGGCCGACGCCGTGCGGGACTTCTTCACCGGGAAATAGCCGCCGCGCGCCTAAATTGGGCGCAGGCTGAACCGGAAGGGCAGCAACTCGGGCAGGGTGGTCTCGAGGCGCCGGCGCGACTGGCAGACGCACACCACGACCGCCGTGGGGCCAAATTCGCCGATCACCTGGCGGCAGGCGCCGCAGGGGGCCGTCGGGTCGGCGGTGGGCGTGTAGACGGTCACCGCCCGAATCGTGCGTTCGCCCGCGGCGATCGCCGCCGTGATCGCCGCGCGTTCGGCGCACTGGCAGAGGCCGTAGGACGCGTTTTCCACGTTGCAGCCGGCATAGACCTTGCCCGACCCGCCCAGGACCGCCGCGCCCACCCGGAACTTCGAGTAGGGCGCATAGGCTTTCTTGGCCGCGGCTCTCGCCCCGCTTTCGAGGCGCCGCCGTTGGCTTGATTTCAATTCACTCGGCATGATTTCACCGCGGAGGCGCGGAGCACGCGGAGCAGCATTTGGACCCGGCCGGCGGATTACGATGCTATTTTCTCCGGGCGTGGCACGGGCATCCTGCCCGTGTTTTCCATTGGCGCGGGCCGGAGGCCCACCTCATTGGTAGACACGGGCAAGATGCCCGTGCCACGGTCGGGCCATTGGCGGTGCCGCAACTTCCGGATGCGCCTCCGCGGTGAATTCGATGAAAATCATGCTTCGGTTTTCCGAAACGTCCCCTATCGTTGGAAGTCCCATGCCGAACCGATTTTACCAAGCTTTCGACTGCGAGACCTACGGCGGGAAGCGGAAGACGGATTATCGCAACGCCTTCCAGATCGACCGCGACCGGATCATCCACGCGCATGCGTTTCGCAAGCTGCAGTCGAAGACCCAGGTGTTCCTGTCCGGCGAGTACGACTTCTACCGCACCCGGCTCACCCACTCGATGGAGGTCGCGCAGATCGGCCGCTCCATCTGCCACTACCTGCGGTCGCAGCGGGGACCCCTCCGCGACGACTTCTACATCGACGGCGACCTGGTCGAGGCGGTCTGCCTCGCCCATGACCTCGGCCATCCCCCGTTCGGGCATTCCGGCGAGCGGACGCTGCAGGAGCTGATGCTGCCCTGGGGCGGGTTCGAGGGCAACGCCCAGACGCTGCACCTGCTGACCGAGACCATGTACCAGAACGAGTCGGGGGTCCGCGGCATGCAGCCGACCCGGGCCCTGCTCGACGGCGTCCTGAAATACAAAAAGCTCTTCCGCGAATTCCCGCAGCCTCCTCCCCACCACTTTCTCTACGACCCGCAGGTGGCCGCCCGGGCCTTCGTCCTGGGCGGGGAGGAGATCCCCGCGGCCCTGCATGCGGGCGAGCGGCTCAACGGCTTCAAGAGCGTCGAGTGCCAGATCATGGATTGGGCCGACGACGTCGCCTATTCGCTGAACGACATCGTGGACGGCGTGAAGGCGGGCTTCCTCACCCTCGAGCGGATCGAGGCCTGGGCGGCGGGCGAGCCGATCGACGCCCGGCGGCAGGCGCTGCTCGACCAGCTCTATGCGGGGATCCGCGCCGACCGGCTGGAGAGCATCGTCTCGGGCAAGATCGGGGCGTTCATCACCGCCTGCCGCCTGCGCGAGCGCAAAGACTTCATGTCCGCGCGCACCCACCGCTACCGCTTCGAGCTGGCGGTGGCGCCCGCGGCGGGGCAGGAGGCCCAGTTTTTCAAGAAGATGGCCAATGACATCATCTTCGAGAGCCCCCAGTTGCAGCAGATCGAGCACAAGGCGCGGAAGGTCCTGGTCGACCTCTGGGATTCCTGCTGGCGGAATTACGTCGAGCCCGGGTCCCGCGTGATCCGCATCCTGCCACCCCGCGTCGGCCAGCTGATCGACGCGGAGCCGACCCCGGCCGGCAAGGCGCGGCGGATCTGCGACTGGCTGTCCGGGCTGACCGACGGCATGATCGCGCGGACCTACCGCCGCCTGTTCGACCCGGAATTCGGATCCCTCCGGGATCTCAGCTAGCGGGCGGGGCGGGCGCGAGATGGCCGGCGTCCACCGTCTCCTGGATCATCCGGACGGCATACTCCCAGAGCGCGCGGCTGCCGTCGGCGACCGGGGCATTGCGGGCGAGCACGCGATCGTGGGTCACCCCGTGCCGGCGCCACGAGGCGCCCTCGGTGAGGCAATTGAGCAGCATCGGCTGGAACCGGTCCATCGCCGCGGCAAACCGGGCCTCGGGCGTCGCCCGGGCCTCGAACTCGTCCCAGAGCGCCCGGAACTCCACGGCCTGGTCGGCGGGCAGCAGGCCGAAAATGCGGTCGGCCGCGCGCATTTCGCGCGCGTGCTGGTCGACCATCCGGGCGGTGTCGTAGGCGAAGGTATCGCCGGCGTCGATTTCGACCAAGTCATGCAGGATGAGCAGCTTGAGGACGCGGAGCACGTCGAGCCCGGGGGCGTTGGCGTGCTCGGCGAGCACGATCACGACGAGGCAGAGGTGCCAGGAGTGCTCGGCGTCGTTCTCGGGCCGCCGGCTCTGCGTGCACAGCGTCTGCCGGAAGATCTCCTTCAGCTTGTCGACCTCGATGATGAAGCGGATCTGCTGGGCCAGGCGCTCGGACATGGAGCCCAAGGGTGGCGCTCCCCGGGTTTATGTCAGTCCGAAAACATCGAGTGCATCAATCTGATCCGAATCCCCCTGGGTGCGGCCGTTGCGGAGCTCATTGCCCGCCTCTTGGACTCCCCCCTTGTGGGGGAGAGTCCGGTCTGGCGGGCAGTTTGGGCATCGCGGAGCTCCGGCCGCACCGAGGGGGATTCGGCTCAAAATGACGCACGATCAAAAACATTCAAACTTCCCTTCTCCGGGCGATAGTCTACGCTGTCCTGTCCTGTCCCTATTTCCCTCAATGAAAGTCCTCGTCGCCGACAAGATCTCACCCAAGGGAGTCGCCTGGTTGCGCCAGCAGCCCGGGCTCGACGTGGTCGAGGCCTACGGTTCCACGCCGGCGGCGCTGCTCGGGCTGGTCGCGGACGTGCACGCGATCGCCGTGCGCTCGGAGACGAGGATCACCGCGGAGGTGCTCGCCGCCGCGCCCCTGCTCAAGGTGGTCGGCCGGGCCGGGGTCGGGGTGGACAATGTGGATGTGGACGCGGCCACGGAGCGCGGCGTGATCGTGATGAACACGCCGTCCGGCAACACCGTCGCCACCGCCGAGCTGACCTTTGCCCATATCCTGTGCAGCGCCCGTCCCCTGCCGCAGGCGGCCGCCTCGATGCGCGCCGGCCAGTGGGATCGGAAAAGTTTCGCGGGCTTTGAGCTGTTCCGCAAGACGCTGGGCGTGGTCGGGCTCGGGCGCATCGGGGGCGAGGTGGCGAAGCGCGCCCAAGCCTTCGGGATGCGCGTGCTCGCCTACGATCCCTACCTGGCCCCGAGCCGCGCCAAGGCCATGCAGGTCGAGGCCGTGTCGTTCGACGAGCTGCTCGCCCAGGCCGACACGATTTCCGTGCATCTGCCGCTGACGGACGACACCCGCCACCTGATCGGCGAGGCGGCGTTCGCCAAGATGAAGCAGGGGGTGCGGATCTTCAACTGCGCCCGCGGCGGGATCATCGACGAGGCTGCGCTGCTGGCCGCCCTCAAGTCGGGCCGGGTCGCCGCGGCCGGGCTCGACGTCTTCGAGGCGGAGCCGCTGCCGCCGGACAGCGAGCTGCGCCGCCTGCCCAACGTCGTGCTCACCCCCCATCTCGGGGCCTCGACCGCCGAGGCGCAGGACGCCGTCGGGGTCGAGATCGCGGAACAGATCGCCGACGTGCTGAACGGCGGCATCGTCCGCAACGCCGTCAACATGCCCTCGATCGACGCCTCGGGCCTGAAGGTGCTGGCTCCCTACCTCGACCTCGGCTCGAAGCTCGGCACGCTGGTGCAACAGATCGCGCCCCGCCAGATCGCCACCCTGCGCATCAGCTACTGGGGGAAGATCGTCGACCTCGACGTCAACGCCATCACCCGCTCCATCCAGCGCGGCTTTCTCCGCCGCATCAGCGGCGAGACGGTGAATTTCGTCAATGCCCCGCTCCTCCTGCAGCGGCTGGGGGTGCATCTCGAGGTGGTGAAGTCGACGGCGGACAGCGACTACACCGAGCTGATCGAGGTCGAGGCGGTGGCCCCGGACGGCGGGACCTTCGTCGTCGCCGGGACCCTGATCGGCAAGGGCAACCACCCGCGCATCATCGGGATCAACCGGCGCGAAGTCGAGGTCGCCGCCGAGGGCAAGCTGCTCGTCCTGGAGAACATCGACCAGCCCGGCATGGTCGGGACCGTCGGCACGCTGCTCGGCCGGGACGGGGTGAACATCGCCGACATGTCGCTCAGCCGTCTGACCCCGGGCGGCACGGCCTACATGGTGGTGCGGGTCGACACCGAGCCCAGCGCCGCCGCCCGGCGCGAGATCAAGGACAACCCCGCCATCAAGTCGGCGAAGTTCGTCCAGCTATGAACCTCCCGGGCACCTTCCTCTGGCCGAGCACGGCGACGGGCAACATCGCCTTCGGCGCGATCGTCCTCGCCACGGTGGGAGGCTACCTGCTCGGCTCGCTGCCCTTCGGCTACCTGGTGGCGCGGGCCCGCGGGGTGAACATCTTCGCGGTCGGCAGCAAGAGCCCCGGCGCGACCAATGTCCGGCGGACCCTGGGCGCGCGGGCCGGCACCACCGTCTTCGTGCTCGACGCGATCAAGGGCGCCGTCGCCGCGGGCTGGCCCCTGTACTTCCTCTGGCATGCCTGGCGGACCTCGGCTGGCGACAGCGCCTTCGTCCAGGCCGAGCTGAACACCAAGCTGCTCGGCACCATCGGGCTGATTTCCGCCATGCTGGGGCATGCGTTCTCCTGCTTCACCCATTTCAAGGGCGGCAAGGGGGTCGCCACCGGCGCGGGCGCCTTCCTCGTGCTGATGCCCCCGGTCGCGATCGTCGCGGCGGCCGTGTGGGCCTTCACCTTCTTCACCAGCGGCTACGTCTCCCTCGCCTCGATCGTCGCCGCGGTGGCGATGCCGCTGGCCGCCCTGGCGGTGGGCGAGCGGGCCTGCTTCATCCTCGTCGCCGTCGCCGTGGCCATTTTCGTGATCGTCCGGCACCGGGCGAATATCCTGCGCCTGTGCAATGGGACGGAAAGCAAGGCGAAGGGGAAGGGCGGCGGCCGACCGTGAGCAAGCTGCCGATCGTCACCATCGGCCTCTGCGGGCTGGGCACCGTTGGCCAGGGCGTGTGGAAGCACCTCGCGCGCTCCCGGGCCGACTTCGCCGCGCGCCTCGGGGTCCGCGTCGAGGTGCGCCGCGTCGCGGTGCGCCACCGGCGCAAGGCCCGGGGCGTGGCCGTGCCGGCGTCCCGCCTGACCGACGACCCGCTCGCGGTGGCCACCGATCCGGGGATCGCGATCGTCTGCGAGCTGATGGGCGGGACCGGCCTGGCCCGCCGGGTCACCCTGGCGGCGCTGGCCCGGGGCAAGATCGTGATCTCGGCGAACAAGGCGCTGATCTGCGCGCACGGCGCCGAGATCTTCGCCATGGCGGAGAAGCACGGCGGACGCTTCCTCTTCGAGGCCAGCGTGGCCGGCGGCATCCCCATCATCAAGGTGCTGCGCGAGGGGCTGGTCGCCAACCGCTTTCCGCGGATTTACGGCATCCTCAACGGGACCTGCAACTACATCCTGACCCAGATGAGCGCCCGCCAGCGGTCCTACGCGAGCGTCCTGGCGGAAGCCAAGGCGCTGGGCTATGCCGAGGCCGACGAGGCCCTCGACGTGCAGGGCTGGGACACCGCGCACAAGGCGTGCGTGCTGGCCTGGCTGGCGCACGGCGTGTGGGTCCGGCCGGACCAGATGATCGTCGAGGGCATCGAGCGGATCACCCCCGCCGACTTCCACAATGCGGCGGTCCTCGGCTACGGCATCAAGCTGTTGGCGGTCATCGCCCGCGACTTCTCCGGCAACGAGCTCAGCGTCGGGGTGCATCCCACGCTGCTCCCCACCCGCAGCGTCATCGCGAACGTCGGCGGCGTGTTCAACGGCATCTCCGTCACCGGCGACGTCGTCGGCCCGACCCTCTACATCGGCCGCGGCGCGGGCCAGGACGCGACCGCCAGCGCCGTGATCGGCGACATCGCCGACGCGCTCGCGCTGCTGCGCCTGGACCGTGGCGCCGGCATCCCGCCGGCCGCCGCCCGGGCGGCAGGCGGGGACGCCGGCGCCGCCCCAAGCCTGGCCCCCGCGCGCCACATCCGCAGCCGCTACTACCTCCGGCTGACGGTCCGCGACCAGCCGGGCGTCCTGGCGCGCGTGGCCTCGATCATGGCCCGCCGGCACATCAGCATCGCCAGCGTGATCCAGCACGCGGCCGAGCAGCGGGATGCGGCCTCCCTCGTCCTCACCACCCACGAAAGCAACGAGCACGCCATGGACGGCGCGCTCCGCACGCTCGCGCGGCTGCGCAGCGTGCTCGAGGCGCCGCTCCTGTTGCGCATCGGCGATTTCGACGCCTGAAACCCCCGCCGCCCACCGCTTCACCCGCATGTCCCGAATCGTCCAGAAATACGGCGGCACCTCCGTCGGCAATGCCGAGCGCATCAAGCACGTCGCGGCCCGCGTCAAGGAGGCGCGCGACCAGGGCCATGAGCTGGTCATCGTGGTCTCCGCCCGGGCGGGCGTGACCAACGAGCTGATTGCGCGCGCGCAAAGCGTCACCGCCCATCCCAGCGGGCGGGAACTCGACCAGCTGCTCGCGATCGGCGAGCAGGAGTCGATCGCCCTCACCGCGATGGCGCTGCAGGGCATCGGGGTCGATGCGGTCAGCTACACCGGCGCCCAGGCGGGCATCTTCACCGACCGCGTCCACACCAAGGCGAAAATCAAGACCATCAACGCCAAGCCGATCGAGAAGGACCTCAAGGCGGGCAAGGTGATCATCGTCGCCGGCTTCCAGGGCATCGACGAGGAGGGGCAGATCACGACGCTGGGCCGCGGCGGCTCCGATCTCACCGCGATCGCGCTGGCCGCGGCGCTCCGGGCGGACGCGTGCCAGATCTTCACCGACGTCGACGGCGTCTACACCGCCGATCCGCGCGTCGTGCCCTCGGCCCGGAAGCTGCAGGAAATCTCCTACGACGAGATGCTGGAGCTGGCCTCCGCCGGCTCCAAGGTCATGCAGTCGCGTTCGGTCGAGTTCGCCAAGAAATACGGCGTCGTCTTTGAGGTCCGCTCCTCGTTCAACCAAAATCCAGGAACCCTTGTGAAAGAAGAAATCGCTTATATGGAAAAAGTCGTGGTCCGCGGCGTCGCCGTGGACAAGGACCAGGCCAAGATCATCGTCAGCGGCGTCGCCGACAAGCCGGGCTCCGCGGCCCGGGTTTTCCGCGCGCTGGCCGACGCCAACATCATCGTGGACATGATCGTGCAGAACGCCGGGCGGCAGGGGGTGGCCAACCTCGCCTTCACCGTGCCGCAGGGCGACACCGAGCGCGCCGTGCAGGCGCTCGAGCCCGTGCTCGCCGCGATCGGCGGCGGCCAGGTGGCCGTGATGGGGCGGATCGCCAAGCTCTCGGTCGTCGGGGTGGGGATGAAGACCCACAGCGGGGTCGCGGCCTCCGTCTTCCAGGCCCTGGCGGACGCCGGCATCAATATCGAGCTCATCAGCACCTCCGAGATCAAGATCTCGGTCGTGATCGCCCTCGAGCGGGCGGACGAAGCCGCCCGCGCGACCCACGCCGCCTTCGGCCTCGACCAGGCCTAGGACCGGGCAGTGCCGGAACGGCGCCGTGCGTCGGTCTCCGCCTTCCGCTTTCCGCTTTTCTGCCATGCGCTACATCTCGACCCGGGGCCAGACCCCGCCGCACAGCTTCTCCGAGGCGGTCGCCACCGGGCTCGCGCCCGATGGGGGCTTGTTCCTGCCGGAGACCCTGCCGGACTTCAGCGCCGACCTCGCGCGCTTCGCCGGCCTGGGTTACGCCGAACTGTGCTTCGAGTTCATGCGGGTTTTCGCCACCGACATTCCTCCCGGGGAACTGCGGGCGCTGGTCGCCGCGTCGTACCGCCGGTTTTCCGATCCCACGATCGCCCCGCTGCGCCCGCTCGGCCGGAATCTCTACGCGCTGGAGCTGTTCCACGGCCCCTCGCTGGCCTTCAAGGACTTTGCCCTCCAGCTCCTCGGCCAGCTCTATGCCCGACAGTGCGCGCTCCGGGGCGAGAAGATCAACGTGCTGGGGGCCACCTCGGGCGACACCGGCGCGGCGGCGATCCAGGCCCTGCTCGGGCGGCCCGGCATCGCCGTATTTATCCTCTATCCCGACGGGCGGGTCGCGCCGCTGCAGGAGCGCCAGATGGCCTGCACCGGCTCCGGTGCGGTGTTCGCGCTTGCCGTCGACGGCTCCTTTGACGATGCGCAATCGGCCCTGAAGGCGGTGCTGGGCGACGGGGAGTTTCGCCGCCGGTACCGGCTCTCGGCCGTCAACTCGATCAACCTGGCCCGGGTTCTCGCCCAGTGTGTCTATTACCTCCACGCCTGGCTGCGGCTGCCCGCAGGCGAGCGCGCCGGCGTCGAGTTCGTCGTGCCGACCGGGAATTTCGGCAACGTCCTGGCGGGGTGGATGCTCCGCAAGATGGGTGTGCCGATCCGCGGTTTCAAGGTGGCGACCAACCAGAATGACATCCTCTACCGCTTCTTCACCACCGGGCAGTACCGCGCCGACCTGGTCCGCCCGAGCCTGGCGCCATCGATGGATATCCAGGTGGCCTCGAACTTCGAGCGCTTCCGTTATTACTGCGCCGGCGCCGATCCGGCGGCGTGGCCGGAGTTCACGGCGTCCCGTTGCACGGACGCGGAAATCCCCGGGATCATCCGGCGCGTCTATCGCGAGCACGGCTACATCATCGACCCGCACACCGCCTGCGCCTTCCAGGACCTCAACCCGGACCGGCTGAGTGTGGTCCTGGCGACGGCCAGCCCGGCCAAGTTCCCCGAGACCATCCGCGCGGCCATCGGCGTCGAGCCGACCGATCCCGCCCTGGAGGCCCTGAAGACCCGCCCCATCGTCAAGCACCGCCTGCCCGCCGACCCGGAGGCGATCCGGGCGTTCATCGGGGAGCACGCGGTCTGAGAAAAAGAAGTAGCGCAGGCGCTGCTACTTCACCCGCACCGCCATCGCCTGGGTCAGAGCCACCAGGAACGGCGCCCCGTGGGGCAATTTTTTGAAAGCCCGCGCCGCCGACGCCGAGTGGCGGTCGGCGGCGCGGCGGGCGCCGTCCAGCCCGTGGGCGGCGACATAGGTCGCCTTGCCGGCCTTGGCATCCTTGCCCGCGGTCTTGCCCAGGAGGGCGGTCGGCGCCGTCACGTCCAACAGGTCGTCGATGATTTGAAACGCCAGGCCAAGATGCCGGCCGGCGCGGCGCAGCAGGGCGATCGCGGGCTGGCCGGCTCCGCCGCAGAGGCCGCCCATGACCAGCGCGGCCTCGATCATCGCGGCGGTTTTGTTAAGGTGAATGAACTCAACCTCCGCCGCGGTGAAGTTCGTCCTTTCCTCCGCCAGCAGGTCGGCCATCTGGCCGCCGATCAGCCGGCGGCTGCCCGCGGCCGACCCCAGCTCGTTGACCAGCGCCACCCCCGCCGCCGGATGCCCGGCGCCGGCTTCGGCCAGCAGCGCGAAGGCGTGGGTGAGCAGGGCGTCGCCCGCCAGCAGGGCGGTGGCCTCGTCGAAGGCCTTGTGCGCGGTGGGGCGGCCCCGCCGCAGGTCGTCATCGTCCATGCAGGGGAGGTCGTCGTGGATCAGGGAGTAGGTATGGAGGCACTCCAGCGCGACCGCCGCCCTCATCGGGTCGATCCCGCGCCGCGCGGCGCGTCCGCGCGGGGCAAACAGGGCCGCGGTCGCGAGCACCAGCACGGGCCGGAGGCGCT
>Ga0302320_10011783_pt1 | contig 18448 bp, 18 predicted proteins | sample Bog_T0_3_FD_202130 | JGI IMG/M metagenome (GOLD analysis project Ga0302320, IMG submission 202130) | Peat permafrost microbial communities from Stordalen Mire near Abisko, Sweden - Bog_T0_3 | ecosystem: Environmental > Terrestrial > Soil > Wetlands > Peat | place: Sweden: Abisko, Stordalen Mire...
CACCTGCGGTGCGGGATGATGCTCTATAGATCCCTACCTCTCCCAATGCTGTTCCTGCCCTGGGTCACTTCTACCAAGCACAACTGGGTCACTCTTCCGTAGCGCCGAAGCATACAGCTCGACTTTCCGACCGTGAGTGACTTTATGCTCAAGTGTTTTCATGACTACATGAGGGCCAACAAGAGGCCGTGATCTCAGTGGTGGAATGGTAAAGGCACCAAGGTGTGACGTGTATGCCCTTGCCGAGGTTAGACTCATGATGCACCCGTCGGCCGGTTGCGCGGGGGGTTGCAAACTCTGCTGCGAATTGCCGGATTCTGCCGGGATAAGTTGTTTATCTTGTTTAGAATCATTGACTTCTGTAGGATTCATAACCCGTAGGTCGGTCGCCCCCCACGCGGGGGGCGTGGATTGAAACAGTTTGACCGACAAGGCTTTGGTGGACGCTCTGCGTCGCCCCCCACGCGGGGGGCGTGGATTAAAGCGCTGTAGGACAAACGCAGACCTCCCCAAAGAAGCACTGAACCTCAGGAAATTCTCGAAGGGTGTACTTTTGGGTGTATTTATTTGTTGTGATTTCGTATCTGTTTCAATCTACATATCTTATGCGTTGGTTCGAATCCCTCCCTCCCGCCAGATATTTAGCTATCATCTTGAAACTAAGCATAATTAATAGCAAACAAACAATTTACCCTAGTTCCATTTTGTCGCTTTAGTCGCTATTGTCGTGCCAATTTCCTCCTTTCCCCTCCATTTGCACGACAAAGAGGCACCTGCACGACAAAGGATTCTGGCGTCAAAACAGGGCCATAGCTATCGCTACTAATGCGTGCTACTTTCGCTTTATATTCACCTACATTCATTCCATGACCCAGGAGAGGAGACCTCAAAAGCAGAATCACCGACGCCCCACGATATGAGCAAGCTCCTGGCTAACCACTGTCCTTCAGCGGCGGCGAGGCAGTGTACGTGATGAAGGGATGAATCAGTTGTCAGCTATGGCGGTATTGAGACGTTTAGAAAATGGGTAGGACATACGGAGAGCCAGAGGGAGGGCTCTCCGTATGTCCCACCGTCAGACTGTCTGGCATGGATGGTTATCAGATCGGTAATATGGCTGGTTGGCTGGCCGAAACCGGACTGGTAATTCGGTCACTTGTTGGATGACCAGGATGGTTTTTGATTGCTGGCGAGTTGGTTGTTTGTTCTGCCCGGCAGGAGAATTCAATCGATCAGCTTTTTGATCGCTGAGTGGTTCTCTTTCATCCCCCGCCGGACTCCTCGCGGCCCGAACGGTCGCTTCGGTTTGCACCTTCGAACTGACCCTGGTTGCTTACTTGATCCGATCCCGGCCTCCGTAGGCATGTCAGGCCGGTCATCAAGCCGAGACTCCGCCAAACAACAGGCCCTGGTCGAGGTTGGGCATCGGGGAACATCAAATTACAGCAGAACTGGAACAAGGCCCTCTTCGCCGTTGTCATGCACCCCGTGGTGGCTGCACAAGTTCCGCGCAACGTGTATTACGCGCTTGCTCCAGTCTGGAATGGATCTGCGTACAGTGATGAAGTTCAGCTGTCACAGCGACCTCGACAGCGTGATGCGCTACCTTTCGCCCGCTGCCGACGCCGCAATCAAGGCGCATATCAATAGCGTGAAGTGGATGTAGAAGCTAAGCGCTATAGCCCAGACCTATGAGAGGGTTGTGGGCGATCTTCCGAAGTGTCGCATCGTCTACGACAAGTTCCACATCATGAAGCACGCGGGAGCGGCGGTGGACGACCGTGGCCTCCACAAGCTTAACTTCACTCGGGGAGGCACTTTCCAACCGAACTCCCATCGGAAGACCTTTACCGTCAACCAGTACCATCCACTTTGGTCCCAACCAAGTGAAGGCACCCCACGCTTGCGCAGCTTTATCGCGCAAGCGTGGGGTAGCGTTTGCATGTACGAGCGGCACACTGGAGAACCAGATTGGCGGAACAGGATGGACGAGACAGCTCTGTATGTTTAAGTCAATCCCCCCGGCAAAGCCGGGGGAACTCCCGTTGGATTAAGGCCGTCGTTTTGAAGTTGCGAAGCTGGTCGACGCAGTTGGCTGGCGCGGGACCGGCGCTACTCACCCATTGATTTTAGCGAGCCGGGAAGGCATTACGGTGCGGCCCATAATCGCGAATCGTTTGGCACCGCAGGCCGCGGGAATGTTGTTGGCCAGTCTGTTCACCGTGGCATGCGCCAACGTAGCAAATTTGACTGCTTCCTTGTACTGCGGCGGAATGCCGAATTCGTCGGAGGTTGTGAGCCGAAGCCCGGACGGAAGTTTGGCAGCCAGTCGCTGCATCAGGAAACTGTTGCGCACACCGCCGCCACTTGCGATCAACACAGATATCTTCGACAGGAGCTTGACGTGGTCCTGGATGGCCTTGCTGATAGAAATAGCTGTGAATTCAGTAAAAGTTGCAAGAAGATCTTCGGCCGATAGGCTACGGTACTTCTCCAGAAACCGGTCTGCATAATCTGAGCCGAAGTCGAGCCGCCAAGCACTGCGCGGAGGATTACGCCTGAAGAATGGGTGCGCCAGAAGTTCATCAAGTAAACGCTGATCTACCTTGCCAGCTGCGGCAACCTGCCCGTCGGCATCGTACGGCTTCTTAAGTAAGACTCGTGCGGTGTGATCAAGCATCACATTGCCCGGGCCAGTGTCGAACGCCATCATTTTGCTGCGGTCAGCGTCGGCGAGCTGGCAATTGGCGATACCGCCAATATTAAGAGTAAGAACAGGGCCAATGTCGCGGAAGGCCACGAAGTCCAGATACTGCATCAGAGGCGCACCGGAACCTCCCAGGGCGTGGTCCGAGGGACGGAACTGGGTGACAGTAATGGTTTCGCAGGCCTCGGCGACTATCGCTGGTTCGCCTATCTGCAGCCCGCACGGGTAAGGCCCGTCAAGCCAGCGACCGATGAGATCCTCGTCGCTCGCGAACTGCGCGAATCGTGCCGGGTCCTTGGGCTCCTGATAGATAGTCTGGCCATCATAGCCGATTGCTTCAATGTCGTCGGGCTTTAGTTCCAGTTCACGCATCAACTTGCGGGAGCACTCGGCATAGACCGCCCCGGTTACATAGTTGAGCCGGCAAAGTTCGAAGATACTTAGTTTGTTTTCGAACGCTCTAAGCACGTCTTTCGCGACTGGCTCCGGCCAGTCATAGCTGCGTCCTGCAATAAATCTTGGACGGCCTGGCAGGCCATCCGCAGCGGTTTCAATCTCGATCAGTACGGCGTCGATGCCGTCGAATGACGATCCACTATTCAATCCAATCAAACGCGCCATTAATTGTTATGCTCCGATCCTCAATTGTTGTTGCTTGGCAAGCGGCTGCGGGTGACGTCGCACGCCGTTTTCTAGTGATTTCCAATCATGCCGAGATCCTCATAATTGAGGCCCAAGTGTGTACCTAAAGCAATCATTTGCCCGACATAATCGTTTATCCTGCCTGTAGACCAATAGACGCCGAACAAACGATTATGTCAATGGATTTCTGATCGATTTGAGATTTTTTCCGAACGGCGAATAGTTCGGCACTTTGTCCAAATCGCTACAGCATTTTCGATTCTGCTCTTTACAGAATCCTGGAAACCAAGTGGCTTTTTCCTAAAGAAAAAGCCACCTTCCATAATCTCCAAGCGTTAACATGTGAATCGAAAATGCTCTAGTCTGCATTGCGCTTAACGCCAAGCTCGCTTTCTGATAAGAGGGGGTACGAATGCATAAAAAGCTATCACGCCATAGGCGACAGCAAGCAAAAGGTAACTGAGGGCGATGCTTCCCTCGGCGCGCGCAATCCAGCCCATCGCCGGAGGAAAGATTGCGCCACCGATCATTCCCATGACCATCAGGCTGCCCCCAAGCTTTGTGTCATCACCTAAGCCTCGAACTCCCGACGCAAAGATCGTTGGATACATTACAGAGAGAAAAAAGCTGGTGATCAGGATCGCATAGCATCCTTTCATGCCTGGTAGAGCTATGCCGACTCCGAGTAATGCAATATTTATCACCGCGTATAGGCCCATCAACTTGTCCGGAGCGATGAAGCGCATCAGCGGCGTGGACACGATCCTGCCGACCGCAAACACAACCAATGCACCGGTCAGAAAGTAGCCGGCCGTTCTATCTGTCGCTTGCGTGTACGTCCTGATATAGGGAATATAGGTGCTCCAACCGCCAATTGTGGCTCCTACACAGAAAAACTGTGCCATCACTGCCAACATGAAGTGTCGATTGCGAATCAGCCTTCCAATGCTGCTTCTCAACCTCGGATCTAAGGTCTGAGGGAGAGCACCAAGGGATTCGCTCGAATCGGCGATATTTGGAAAGCGAGTTAGGCCAATGACTGCTGCGAGGATCAGTACGGCAGTTCCTAGAACGACATATATCGGAACAACTCGTAGTATTTCGCCATGAAGATAGGCCGCGTACGTGCCGTGGACTCTCATTGCAGCGATCTCCGGCGGTTTCTTCTCGATTCCCGAGAAGATGAACCATGTCCCAAGCAAAACGCCGGTAATGGTGCCAGGAGGATTGAACGCCTGAGCAAAATTTAACCGCTGTTCGGAGGTAGCCTCGTCGCCAAATCTCGCCATGAATGGATTTGCTGCGGTTTCCAGGATCGAAGATCCGCTGCCGACGACGAACAGCGCCATCAAGAACGGCACGTAGTGTCCCCAAATCGCGGCCGGCCAGAATAATAAGGTGCCTGCCCCAAAGACGACGAGTCCGATCATCAGCCCAGCCTTGTAACCGAATCGCCGCATGAAAAGGGCTGCGGGGATGGCCATTGTGGCGTAAGCGAGGAAAACCGCGGTTTGAACTAACTGAGCTTGGATCAAATTTAATTCAAAGGACTTCCTGAACTGTTGCACCAATATGTCTGTCAAATTATTCGACATTCCCCAAATGAAGAAAATCAGGGTAGTGAGAAAGAAAGGCAACATTTGGCCGGTTGGAAAGATCGACGGTCTCGGGTGCTCCAAGCGTGGCGAAGTCCCGGGACGAATCTGACGGCTATCGGTGTGCATGGCTGGTAGCATAAACGTTTATCCTCGCAAATCAAAATCTCAAGTTGAGTTCGCATAGCTTTCCCTGTTGTCTCAGATGGAAATATGAATGGCCGACAATAGTGCTTTATTGCTCCGGCCGGCACCGCCGCCCAGAACCGTAAAAATACTATCTCTTTTGTTTCTGCCCTGACGACTGTCCGCTAGGCACGACAGATCCGCATCCGCAGGATCTTCGAATTCGCAGGCTCGGTAATAGCACCAGGCTGTCGCCCTTTCGACCGGCCGCCGGATGCTTCAGGTTCCTGACAAGAAGCGAACCGGCCGCCCTTCCGATCGCTGCTGGATCTTGATCAACGATAGTTACCGGCGGGTTAAGCATGTCGGCCCACTCGAAATCGTCGAAGGCAACGACAGCTATGTCCTTGGGAACGGCCAATTGCATGCGTCTGAGTGCCTCAAGGGTGCCACGCAGAAGCACTGTGTTTGAAGCATAAAACACCTCGGCCCTTTTCGTACGCGGCGTCCGAGCCAGGTAATCGCACACCGCATCGCACGCCGTAGCAATATCATTTGCTCCCTCGATGACATCGACAGAAGCATGAGATATTGCCGCAACCGCTTCGAAGCCTTTCTGTCGCGGCTCTCGCGTGCTCCAGGTCTTGGTATGCCCGACAAATGCCCACCTGGTGTAGCCATGCCCTGCGAGATGGAGCCCGAGATCCCAGCTTCCCTGATAATTGTCGGCAGTTACCGAGGGATAATCTCTAAAGCTTTGAGGCGCGGGTGCATCGACGAAGATCAATGGCACACCCCGATCGACGAGAGTCTTCATATTCGAATCACTAAGGATATAGGTGATCACAACTGCGGAGATGTGCTGCGATATGATTTGAGAAACGAACCTGTCCTCACGTTGCTGCGAGTAGGTCCCGGCTAATACCGCATCCATAGTGACGCAGATATACTCTTCTGCGTCCAGGATCGTCTCGATGCCGCCTACCAAGGCCGGATAATACTGGTTGGCCAAGTTCGCGGTTAGAACCGCCACGGTATTCCTGCTCGGACTTCTCAGGTTCTTCGCATACTGATTTGGGATATAGCCGAGTTTCGCCGCCACCTTGCACACGCGCAGTCGGGTTTCCTCCGCAACGTTGGCGTGTCCATTTAATGCGCGAGAGGCAGTAAACGTTGAGACCTTTGCGGCTGCACAGACCTCTCGAAGAGTAACGGGGCGCCGAGTCCGCATAGAACTCCTGGAATGAAAAACAACATAATCCTTTATGATTGAAGGCAAAGTCACCTCAATTTGTCAAGGTCCCGGGGTCAGAGGGTCGCATCGATTTGGCGCGATTATTGATCCGGCCCAGAAGCACTGCTACGCGGCTGCATATATACGAAAGGATGCGGAGGCCAGAGAAGAGATTGTGGCGAAGACGATCCTGAATCTTGAACGCATTCAGCGTACCGTGCGCCGCAAAAGGCGTATCGAGTCGACGTGGCAAGATGAAGTTTTCTCTTTGTAAGGCGTTTCCCGTTTTGTAAGGTAAAACGCCTGTATGGGGCGTGCCAAGCCGCACACAGCACACATCCCTATACTCGCCTTAATTAGACTCTCCAATTGGTCCATCCAGTTTCTCCTTGACGTGTGCTTTGGTCGGCTCACGTCAGGAGTTTCTTGGATGGTCTCCCGGAAATGTCAAACTGCTACTGCCACCCGGCTGAGCCGGGGAATCTCCTCACCCTTTAGCCAGAGAAGGGCCGCAAAGCACAAGGAAAACCGCTACTCTGCGGCGAATTTCAACAAGTTTCTAAGTCCTGTTCCCATCGCTGATGGCGTTTATTTTGTTACTGAGCGGCATTTCTGAAGCTCTTCCAATGCGGAATCCCTCATTAAGGCCACGTGGTTGCTTTACTACCGGGAAGAACCATCCTGGTCTGCAGCCGAGATGTGCTTACTCGCTGCCCGGAGTCGCGCGGTGAGGAAAGCAATATTGATTCCACTCACATATGCAGAACGCTTTCATTGCATTGGGTCCGCGTGCGAGGACACATGCTGCCGTGGGTGGAAAGTACCTGTTGACCAGGCAGCGTATGCGAAGTACGACGGTCTGCCCGCTGGGCCGTTGCGGACACTGATTGACGCCTCGATGCTGCTGAGTCCAGAAGGCGGCAAGACAGCCAGCTTTGCCACGATCAGGATGAATGAGGCGAACGAGTGCCCCCTGCTGACCGAAGAGCGGCTTTGCCGCATTCACGTTGAGTATGGCGAGGAATTGCTGCCGCACACCTGCGCAACCTACCCGCGGATCGTGCACCGGATTGGCGGCGCGGTAGAAACGGCACTGGCGCTATCCTGCCCGGAGGCGGCGCGGCTGGTGCTGTTGAGTCGCGATTTGCTGGACAAGCCAACACCTTTCACGGCCTCTGTTGTATCTGCGGAGAGTGCGGACGACCCGGCAGTTCCAACGCAATTTTCGCAGATCCGGGAGACGGTGGTAAGGCTGGTGCTGAATCGTGCTTACCCGCTGTGGCAGCGGCTGTTTTTGCTGGGCCTGCTATGCCGGCGGCTGGACGGGATTGCGCAAGGCGAGTTGCAGCGGAGCGTTCCCCGGTTTCTTGCCGACTTTGAAGCGGCAGTGGCCACAGGAGCCCTGCGGGCGTCGATGGAAACCCTGCCGGTCGATCACCAGGCGCAACTGGATGTGGTGCTGCGGCTGGCCGGGATGCTGCTGCGCCGCTCCAACGTATACCCGCGCTTCGCCGCATGCGTGCAGGAGTTTACCGCCGGCATCGGGAACGGGCCGGGCGCTACGCTTGAGAGCCTGACGGCGCACTATGCGGCGGCACACGACCGCTGCTACGTACCGTTCTTCCAGCGGCATCCGCACATACTTGAGAACTACCTGATCAATACGATCCTGCGCTGCCGGTTCCCCTTCGGACGGGAAGGAATGCAGCCGGGCGCCGTGCCCGTCATGATGCGCGAGTATGCGCTGCTGACGGCTCAGTTCGCGCTGATCAAGGGACTGTTGATTGGAGTTGCCGGTGCGCATCATGAACAGTTTTCAGCCGCTCACGTGGTGCATACGGTCCAGGCAGCGGCCAGGCACTTTGAGCATCATCCGGAGTTTTTGAACGAGGCGCACACCCTGCTTGTCGAAAGCCGGATGGACGGTGCGCGGGGAATGGCGATTCTGCTGAGGCACGCCAGTGCGCGACAGCCGTCCAACGGTCCCAGGCCCGCTTCGGCAGCTGTAAAGGCTCCTGGACCCATGACGAAAAGCGCGGCTTAGGAAGGTGGGCTTTTCTTGAGAAAAGCCCACTCATCGGTCATGTCTTTCCGCATCTCCTGTTCAACCCAGCCACTGGGGGTTGTGCGCCGTACCGTCGAAGTGGTTGGTCGTCTTGAATAATTCGTACTTGCCCTGCATCGCAGCGTCGCGCGTGCGCTCCAGCAGCCCGGCCACTTCGTTCTCAGTCATCGGCTTGAAGGTGCGCACCGCCTCGAAGGCCTGGTCCAGCACCGCCTGGCTGTCGAGCCCCGTAATCTGCGTCGAGCTGGGCAGGTTCAGGCAGTAGTGCAGGCACTCGATCGGCTTCACCGTTCCGCTTTGCAGAATGTAGTGATCCCCGAAGCACTTCATGCCCAGCGCCCCGATCTCCTCGCGGTTCAGCACCGGCAGCACGTTGTGCGTAAAGCTGCGGAAGTGCGCGTCCATCACGTTCAGCGGCATCTGCACCGCGTCGAAGTGGAAGTTGTGCTCCCGTGCCACGTCCAGCATGCGCAGGTGCACCAGCGGGTCCTTGTGGCCGGTAAAACCTATATAGCGCAGTTTGCCTGCCTGCTTAGCCGCCAGCATCGCCTCCATGCCGCCCTCGTTGAAGATGCGGTCCGGGTCCTCAAGCCGAATCACCTCGTGGAACTGCATCAGGTCCACGTGGTCAGTCTGCAGGTGCTGCAGCGACTGGTCGATCTGCTTTGCGACCGCCTCCTTCGTGCGCCCGTCCACCTTGCTCATCAGGAAAACCTTGTTGCGATAGCCGTCGCCGAGCGCCTTGCCCATGCGAATCTCGCTCACGCCGCCGTTATAGTCCCAGCAATTGTCCATAAAGGTAACGCCGCGGTCGATAGCCTGCCGGATGAGCTGGATCGACTCCTGCTCGGCCAGCGACGGCTTGCCCATGTGGTAGCCGCCCAGCCCAATCGCCGAGATTCGCTCGCCCGTGCGTCCCAACTGACGATAGATCATCCCGTTTTTCTCCACGGCCGTCGCTTCCGCGCGCAGTGTCGATGTCAGCAGTTGCGCAGTGGCGGCCGCGCCTGCCGCCGTCTTCATAAAATCTCTCCGGTCCATGTTGCCTCCCGATGTATCTGGTTTAAATCGCGCCCAGCCCTGCGTCAACCCGGCGCGTTGCGTCAATCCGTTGTCATTTTCGCCGCTGCCTGCATCTGTTCTCGTAGCCAGGCCAGCATCTCCGGCGAAATGTGTTCGAACGCCGCGAGCTGAAAAACTGGCTTTGCACCTGCAATTACGCTGTCCTGCCGTGCCTGCGCAACGGTTGCATGTTTCTGTCTCTCGACGATAGAAAACGACGGTTTGCAATCTTGCCTACTATTTTCCGCCACCACCAGGCACAGATCCGGCTGCACGCACTCCACCACCCGATTCGACTCGAAGATCACATGCGCCAGCGGCTCCTGCTCCCGCAGCGATTGCAGCCACGGGCAAACCACCGGCCCCAGTTCATCCGGCTGCGCCGTCAGCAGCAGCGCGCGCCCGGCTCCGGCGGCCAGGTAGCGGGAGGTGTCGGTTCCCTGCCCGGCATTGCTTTCTTCCCATAGCGGCCTGGGATTCCCGTGCTCATGGCTGGTAATTTTGACGGCGATCCAGCGGAACTCCGGCAAAGCGGCGATCAAGCCGCAGACCAGCGCGGTCTTGCCCACGCCCCGGCTGCTGCCGCCCACAACGACGATGGCCATCAACGTATTCCTGTTTCCTTAGGGACCAACAACGCAAAAGATAATAAAAGCAGCCAGACCGATTCCAAATCCACTGAGAACTAGCCACAGCCGAGAGCCCCGCACTGCGGCGACGACGCCTAGGACAACCACGACTAATGTCCCGGCTAATAGAACAGAAACCAGCGCAGGAGACATCATTTCCGTGCATACGATCAGTAGTATGATCGTCATTAAAACCGCTATTCCAAGAATGCCGAACATATTCTTTTTCATGGTTCGCTGTTCGCTATCCTCTACTAGTCCTTCGTTTTCCGCGAGCCTTTGGCCAAGCGGGCCACAATCGCAATTTCACGCAGAACCTGCTTGAGCGGACGCGCCGGCGTCCCCCACAGCACCGTCCCCGGCTTCAGCCCTTCGTTGGTCACCGTCTTGCCGCTGAACACCCCGGCCTGCCCACCCAGAATCACGCCCGGGCCGATGTGCACATGGTCGCCGATGCCCACCTGTCCGGCGATGACCGCGCCCTTGCCCACGGTGCTGGACCCGGAGATCCCGGTCAGAGAGACCAGAATCACGTCCTCGCCGATCTCGCAGTTGTGGCCGATGTGAACCAGGTTGTCTATCTTGGTTCCCCGCCCGATTTTTGTCTGCCGCAGTGCGCCGCGGTCAATCGTGGAGTTGGCGCCGATCTCGACGTCGTCCTCAATCAACAGCGTCCCCTGCTGCGGAAATTGCGTGTAAGCGCCGCTCGCGGGGTCGCGAACGTAGCCGAAGCCGTCTGCGCCCAGCACCGCGCCGGCATGGACAATCACGCGGTTGCCGAGGCTGGTTCCGCGATAGAGAACTGCGCGCGGATAGATGTGGCAGTGCTCGCCGATGCGCACATAAGGTCCAATGATTGCGCCGGCTTCCACGCGGGTCCCGGCGCCGATGCTGGCGCATTCTCCAATCACCGCGCACGGGCCGATGGTGACATCCTCGCCAATCTCGACGAGGGCGCCGATTACGGCCGTGGAATGGACTCCGGCAGGAGAGGTCTCGGGCTTGAGAAGTTGCGCCGCGCGGGCAAACCACAGGCGGGGAGTGCCGGTCTCGACAATGCCCATCGCCCCGAGGCCGGCTTGAGCGGGAGACAAGGCTTGGGCGCAGCCAGGCTTGAGCACCACGGCGGCGGCAGCTCCGGCCAGAGCCTTTCCGGCCGATGCCGCATCCTCGGCAAACACCAGGTCCAGGCCATTGGCCGCAGTCGAGGTGCATACGCCGGCAAGCATGATTCCAGGGCTGCCCTGAACCAACGTGCCGCCCAGAACTTCAACCAGTTCGCCCAGTGTCATGCGTCTCTCCTCCCATGCGGGGACTCAGTAGATGCCGGGTTCGCCCGGCGGCCGGGTCTTCCAGCGGCGGTGAATCCACAGCCACTGGTCAGGATAGCGCCGAATCCACGATTCGATCACATCGTTGCACAGTTGGGTCCCGGCCAGAATGTCGGCGGCCACGTCCGGGGTGTGGGGAATCTGAACCTCGGGGCCAAGGTAGAGAACGTAGCCGCGCTCTGCCGGCTCCCACAGCATAAAGGCCGTCATCACCGCCGCGCCGGTTTTGCGGGCAATGTGAGCCAGACCGGTTGCGGTGCAGGCATCCTGGCCGAAAAACTTCACAAATGCGCCCTGCGGCGGGGTCATGTTGGTGTCCATCAGGATGCCCACGGTGCGGCCTTCGCGCATGGCCAGAAGCAGTCCCCGGCCAAAGTCGTCTTTGGGGATAACCCGGTTGCCGTGAAGGCACCGGATGCCATTCACAAAATCGTCCAGCCGGCGGTTATCCAAGCGGCGGATGATCATGCCCACGGGGCTGCCAATCAGGGAGTAGTAAAAGCTGCACAGCTCCCAGGCGCCCAGATGGCCGGTGATGATCATGACGCCTTTGCCGCGCTCCACCGCGGCGAGGTAATCGTCCAGTCCCACGGTGCGAACCCAGCCGCGCGTATTTTCAGGGGTATAGCGCGACATGCGGCAGAACTCCACCAGTTGCCAGCCCAGATGGGTGTAGACGCGGCGCAGGATGCGTTTGCGTTCTTCGGCCGGGATTTCCGGCAGCGCCAGTTCCAGGTTCCGCTCGCCCACCCGCCGCAAACGGCCCAGGCAACGGTAAACGGTGAATGCGAGCGCGCCGGCAAGCAGACGCGCCAATCCCCGCGGCATCCGCCCCAGGACGCGCGTCACAGCCAGCACTAGCCAGTACTCAAGGTTTTCCTGCATGGTTGAAGGCACAAACCAGTGTAGACTCCCCGGCGCGGCAGGCTCCAGCCGGGCCCGTTCATGCAACTGGGAGGGACGGGGCACCATGCAAATGAGGGACGGCCCCATGCTTCACGGGCCGCCCCTCAAGATGCTTGCGTCTCGTTTCGGCCCAGCCAGGCAAATACCGCTTGCCGCCAGCCCGAAAACCGCTCTACCGGTTCTTGGATTCGACGAAGTAGCGGGCTACGGTGCGCACAAAGGGAACAGCTCCCTGCGGCACGTCGACGTTGCCTTTGAGGACAGACTCAAAGCTGTGGGCCTGGCCGTAGTAGTGCTCGGTGTCTTCGTAGTTCTGGCTCACGCTGGTGCCGTCCAGGTCCACGCCGGCAAAGAGGCCCTTGTTGCGCGAGTAGCTGAGCAGCTCGGCATTCATCTTCCAGTCCGTGGCGGCCTGCCCGCTGCGGCCCACCGGGCCCGCTGCGGCTGACGCATCGCCGCCAATCTTGAACTTGTTCTTCAGCAGGTCCTGAAAGCCGCGATCGTTGACCGCCACCAGCACCAGGTCTGTGGACTGTCCGCCGATCTGGAAGCCGAACGAGCCGCCCGCCATGCGGATAAACACCGGAGCGCTCCAGCCGTGGCCGGTGCGGCAGGTAACCACGCCCTGGCCATACTGGCCGCCGAAGACAAAGGCGCCCTTGATGAGGCCGGGGACCACGGCGACGCAGGTTGCCTGCTCCAGAATATTCATGGGAATGCCGCGGTCCTGGGCGGCCATCACCTGGTCGAGGACAATCTTGGCGGCATCGATGCGGCCCTGCAAATCCTCGCGCGAGGAGCCGGCAAAGGCTGTCGAGGTCATCAGGAAGCAAAGGCAGAGGGAAGTAATGGTCTTTTTCAAATCGGTATCCTTTCCAATCCGCGGAATTTCCCCCGCGCATGGTTGAGAAATTGTGAATTAAAGCGGCAAACTGCGATGCCCTGGTAGGAAGCCGGCACGGCTCCGAGAGACATCCTGAAACAGAGTACAGTATCTCTGCGCCTGTAATGCACGCACCCAGAGCGGGTTACACGCTCTGGATACTGAGATGCAAGGTTGGACGTTGGGGAGGGCTGAATGGTCATTGCGCAGAACCGTTTTTCGGGACCAGCTGCGAAAATTAAAAAAAAGAGGAGTTCCCAGGCTTCATGGTAATCATGCTGCCTGGGAACTCCTTTCCCCAGATCTGCGTTGTTTCTGTAAACAAGTCTGTGGGAAATGGTCAATATTGCACAAGAGTACGGAAGGAGTGTGTATATAAGTAATACATATTATATTCATTGGTAATGTTTACTAATTAGTAATTCAAAAGGGCAAAGTCCAGACCGGACCCCATCGCCGGGAGCCGCACGGCTCCGGTCAATTGCGCTCAGTCCCCACTGTCGAAACTCGACTAAACTCGCAGACACGGAAAGTGGGGGAACTCAATGCCAACCAACGACCTGACCGATTTCCAATTTCTTGCCGAGCACAGCGTCGATATCATCTGCCGTGCCGGACTGGATCAGGTGATTCGTTACGTTTCTCCCTCCTCCTTCCAACTTCTTGGCTGGAAACCCGAGGAGATGGTAGGCAAAGGGCCCGCTGCCTTTATTTTGCCTGAGGATCTTCCTGCTGTTGCTGCTGCAACTGCGCAGATTCTTGCTCCAGGAGCTTTGAGTGGAAGCGCGACGGTCCGGATGCGAAAGAAGGATGGGACCGCAGTATGGGTGGAAATGAACGCCCGCCTGGTCCGCACCACGAGCACAGGAGAGCCAACAGAGTATGTCCTCGTCATACGCGACATTTCGGAGCGTAAGAAGCTGGAGGATAAACTCTCCGCTTTGGCGCTCACCGATGACCTGACCGGGCTCGCCAATCGCCGCGCCTTTGACCAGGCCCTGAAACGCGAGTGGATGCGCACCCTGCGAGAAGGCTCGGAGGTCTCCCTGTTGCTGCTCGATATCGATCGTTTCAAAGAGTTCAACGACCGGTACGGGCACCAGGTGGGAGACGACTGCCTGCGTGCAGTAGCCGCTGCCGTGAGCGGGGCCGTGCGCGCTTCCGATAGTGTCGCCCGCTATGGCGGAGAAGAGATCGCCATCATTCTTCCCTCCACCTTCATCGCCGGCGCGGTCGAAGTAGCCGAAAAGGTGCGGTGTGCCATCGCGGCGCTACACATCAGTCATGAGGGCAATCCGGAAGGTGGTGACGGCGTCACGGTCAGCATCGGCGCTGCCACCGCCCTCGCTCGCGTGGGTGGAACCATGAGGATGCCGGAAAGCCTGCTCCTGGCAGCAGACCATGCCATGTACAAAGCAAAGCGCGAAGGCCGCAATCGCGTCGCTACGTCCCTGCTGATTGCTTACGTGCCAGGCAAACCAGCGGTGTAATTTCCGGCCGGCGGCTGCGGCTTAAAATCCGTAAGTCTCTCAATCCATTCCTCTGAATGGAAATAACAGCACCGCTATGGGCAATTCACTCAATATATGTATCGAATTGGACAGAAAATCGTTGCCACTCGCTCCTAGATTCGCAAGTATGCTTGTGGCCCTTGCCGACGTCAGCAGTGCGCTTGAAGACGATGCCCTCGTACCGTGCTTCCAGCCCATCGTTGAACTGTACACCGGCCGCCTGGCCGGTTTTGAGGTCCTGGCGCGTTGGAGCCACCCGCGGCTCGGCTTGGTGCTGCCCGAGAATTTCATCTCTCTGACCGAAGATAACGGGATGATTGGACTGCTCACGCAGCAGATCATGCGCAAGGCATTCCTGTCGGCTTCGCTCCTGCCGGAGCCGCTGATGCTGTCAGTGAACGTATCCCCCACGCAGTTGCGCGACCTGGGCCTTCCCGTTCAGATCCGCGAAGCAACCTGTAAGGCTGGGTTTCCACTAGGTCGGTTGATGGTTGAAATTACCGAGACTGGCCTCGTAGACAACTTTGATCGGGCGCTAAAGATTACCAGCGAACTCAAAGCGATTGGATGCAGGTTGTCTCTGGACGACTTTGGAACAGGATATTCAAGCATGCGCCACCTTCAGAAGCTGCCGTTCGATCAGTTGAAGGTCGATCGCAGCTTCGTCAGCGCCATGACCAACACCCGCGAAAGCCGGAAGATCGTGGCGGCGATCGTTGGCCTGGGGCGCAGCCTTGGCCTGAAGACCGTGGCCGAGGGAGTCGAAACAGAGGAGCAGGCGGAAATGCTGCTTTGGCTGGGCTGCGAGTTCGGCCAGGGGTGGTTCTATGGCAGGCCCCTGACGGCCGATCGGATTTCCGATGCCGTCGCGGCCACCCCGCGGAAGCTGACAACCGCATTGTCAATCCATGGAGATGGCTGGGTCGTCTCCAGCCTGGAAGCGCAGCCCGTGCAGCGCCTGGCGCAGTTGCAGGCGATCTATGACGGCGCTCCCGTGGGCTTGGGTTTCCTGGATCGCAATCTTCGCTATGTGAGCCTCAATCGGCGCCTTGCCGATATGGATGGCGTTCCTATTTCTGCGTATATGGGAAAAACCGTGCAGGAGATGATTCCCAGGGCGTTTCCTTTCTTTGAGCCGTACCTGCTCCGCGCCCTGAAGGGCGAGGCTATTCCGGAAGTGGAGGTTTCCACCCCGTCCCCCATAGCCGGCGAAGCCGACAGGACGACCCTGTTGTCTTACCAGCCGGCGTTCGACGAGTCAGGAGAAGTCATCGGAGTTTCGCTCGCCGCGGTAGACATCACAGGGCGCAAGCGCACCGAAGAGGCGCTCCGCGAGAGTGAAGAGCACCTCCGGAATATGGTCGAACTCAATCCTGAGATTCCATGGGTTCTGGATGCGGAGGGTAATAACCTCGACGTGAGTTCCAGATGGACCAAGCTTACCGGGTTGAGCAAAGAGCAGACGCGCAACAAGGGCTGGCTGGACGCATTGCATCCGGAAGACGTGGAGCCCACGATGAAAGCCTTGCAAGAGGCAATGCGCACCGGAACGCCGGTCGATGTCGAGTACAGGGTCAAGAGCGTTGACCGAGGCTGGAGATGGATGCGCTCCCGCGGATCGCCGCGCCTTGGACCCACGGGTAAAATTGTTGGCTGGTACGGCAGCGTGGAAGACATACAGGAACGCAAACAGATGGAGGAGGCGCTAAGCAGGAAGAACGCGTAGTTGCCGGAGCAGCTTGACCTCGCGCGTCCACTGGCCGGCGGTCCTGGCGCTGACACAGCCCCGCTCAACAACCACTTTGGCCATTTGCTCGTTTTGCAGCAGAGAATGAAATCATGTGAGCGCTGCGTTGAAATGACGTTCGATATTGACCATTGCAGAGAGGGGAACGTGTATAGGATAGGTTTCATACTGGCGGTCGCGTCCTTACCGGAGTGACTGCACACGGTAGCCCGATCGGGCCTTTGCAGTTTGACCGATTGGAAGCTGCCCCGGCCGTCAGGTTTCCATGTCCCCCCGGGTTACGTATCAATCCTGATCCCGCAAAGCGATAGCCACCGTCAAAGGCCGGCGTGCGGCAGGCTCTTGCGGCCTTATTGGCTGTGCCCATGCGGCGCCAGTGGACGTTTGAGGGCGCGCATGGAAAGTTCAATCCGGTTTTCAGCGCCAGCCTTGCGCATCAGGCGGCCTACGTGGGCCTTGACCGTGCGCTCCTCAATGCCCAACTGGCGGGCGATCTCGCGATTGGACTGGGCCATAAGGATGAGATTCAGCACCTGTTGCTCGCGGCTTGTGAGGTGGGGAACGGCGTTGGTAAGGCTGGAGTCGGGGGTCCTGAGCAGGCGGTCGATCAGTTTGGAAAGCAGGCGGCGCGGAGCCCAGATGGAGCCTTCTGTGACCGCCTCGATAGCCATCCTGATCGTGTCGGGATCGGCAGTCAGATCCAGGTAGGCTCTGGCGCCGGCAATGATCGCATTCTGCACCAGTTCGTCGTCGTCCTGCGGGCCGATGACGATCAACCGGAGGGTGGGACGGGTGCGGCGAATGGCATCCAGCGTATCCAGCCCGCAGGAGGTAGAATGCAAATCCACAACCAGGTATTCCAGCGATGAGCGGGAGAGAAGTTCATCCAGCGTCCCGGTAATGGGAAGCAGCGCGGGCTTCCCTTCCTGGGCGCGGTACTCAAAAATGCTGGACAGCCCCTCAAGCCGAATGGGTTCGTCTGAAACCAGGCCGATATGAATGGGTTCCTGACTGTACATGGAGGACATCCTACTCCCGCTGTCTTGCTGGTCACTGAAAAGCCTGACCATCCTATGGTTCACAGCCTGCTTCTGATCCAACGGCCGCTTTATGCCGACATGAATCTTATCTACACGGTCATATTTCGTGTACAGATAAAAAACTAGCTGAAAACGTCTAAATCTTGTAAGTTCATCTTACGAAAGCTCCTGCAGATTGACAATTAAAATCGTTTGCCAAACGCGCCAGGCTGTAGGCAAAATACCGGCGGAGAGAAACGAGATAGGATTTCGTCAGTGGAAAAATCCGCTCTTTGCCCATTCCGGTGTTCCACAATCGCAACAAAACCTGTAATATCACCAGCGTAGGGCGTTGTACATTGAATTCAGTTGCGCCAGAGAGGTTCCCCATTGATTAAGCAGGACATCGTCCATCATGTAATCGAGCGCACCGGCCTGCCCCGCAGCAAGGCAGAAGCGGCGGTGGATACGGTCTTCGAGGGCCTCAAGCAGGCTCTTACCGCCGGTGAGCGCATCGAACTGCGCGGATTTGGCGTTTTCAGCGTCCGCGCCCGCAAAACCGGCATCGGCCGCAATCCCCGCACCGGCACTGAGGTTAGCATCACTCCCGGTAAGGCTGTCCGCTTCAAGCCGGGCAAGGAACTGCACTCGCTGGACGCGGTCACGCCCAGCAGTTAAACGCACGGCAGGCGCGCGCAACTCAGCTTCCGCGCCGCAGACTCCGGCGGCCGGTAAGGCATCGGCTTTCCGGGCTCTCACTTCCGGAAACAGGTCCGGCAGTCTGCTGCCGCTCTGAGAACTTTGAGGAACCAAGTGCGCTCAACCTTCAGGGAGTATGGCCTGCCTCTGCTGCTGCTCACCGCCAGCGTGGTCACCACTACTGCCAACGGCGCGCGGTTCATGCAGAACTTCATTGAGGGCATGCCCCCGGTGGTGCGCGACAGCGACCTCTGGCCCTGGGGCTGGCTGTCAGACCACCCCGACCTGTTCG
>Ga0302320_10011786_pt1 | contig 18446 bp, 18 predicted proteins | sample Bog_T0_3_FD_202130 | JGI IMG/M metagenome (GOLD analysis project Ga0302320, IMG submission 202130) | Peat permafrost microbial communities from Stordalen Mire near Abisko, Sweden - Bog_T0_3 | ecosystem: Environmental > Terrestrial > Soil > Wetlands > Peat | place: Sweden: Abisko, Stordalen Mire...
GATGTTCCCATCGTAATCGACTTTGTTGGTCCGGACGCGGTCAACGGTCTGGTAGAGGCCCACGTCGATCCACGACTGCTGAACCTGGGTGCCTACCGTGTTCTGCATCTTGTGGCCGAGGAATTGGCCATTGAACGTGCGGCTGGCCTTCAGCCCAGCGACGTTCCGGTTGTCCTGTTGTTCAAATTGATCGCCTTCGGGCGAGCCCAGAAAATAGGTGAAGTTGGAAAACAGGTTGAGGTCATAGTGGAAAGTGTAGGCCATGATCTGAGTGGCGGATTCTGCGTCTTGGCCGTGCCACTCAGCCTGGAGGCTGTAGCGCTGGGAATAGCCGCCATCCGTGGGGCTCTGCGAACCATAGAAGGGGATCAGGCCGGAGGCGACGGCGCTCTCGGACACCTGGTCGGTGGAGTTCCAGTCCCCGTGATAGGCCATGGCCATCACGCTGTAACCAAGTGAGGTGTTTCCCTGGCTGTATTTGAGGATCCCGTTGTACCGGGTGTACTCGTCGGGAACCATCCAGGGGCCGTTTTCGTGGTAGACCTCCAGACCTTCGAGGAGATTTCCCGAAGCGACGGGAGCCGAGCCGGTATAGAGCACGCGAGCGTACCGGTCGGTGCCAGTCTCGACTTTCAAGGTGTCGGCAGGAAGGGAATCAGCGTAGACGAGGTGGGCCGCGCCCACCGTGGAGAAATCGCCGTTTGAAGCGTAATACGGGCCTTTCTCGAAATCGATCCGGTCGATCAGCTCAGGAATCACGCCGTTTAGGTCTGCATAGCCCTGGCCGTGGGCATGCGTGGGCAGGTTGAGCGGCATTCCGTCCAGATCGGTGGCGAAGTCCGTGCCGTGGTCCAGGTTGAAGCCGCGAGTGAAGTACTGGTTCGCTTTGCCGCCGCCGGCATGCTGGGTGATGATGAGTCCAGGGACGGTCTCGAGGATTTCGCCCGTGCGCAGGAGGGGGCGATCCGAAAGTTCGTCACTGCCGATGGTCCCTTGGGTTGCCGAATCCGCGACCCCGATGAGGCTATCTTGCCGGCCTTCCACAATGAAGTTGGGCAGCCGCGTGACGGCTTGGTCATAGGTGGTGTCCAGCGGGGCGTTCGGCGCGGCAGCGCTGGCAGCGGGTACGATCGGGGGCGCGGACGCGGGCCCCGCCGAGGCGTCTTGGGCGCCAAGCCGGGGAACGACGACGAGCGCGATCAAGCTAAGGAATGTGGCCGTGATACGGCCGTTTGAAATCGGGAAATTCATGAACACAGGAAAGGGCACAAGGCAACGAGCAGGGCATCACGGAACGGGGGCGGGTTCACGACCGGAGCCGGCTCACGCAGCCACCCAGAGTGACCCGTTCACAGACCCTCGGCCGAACCGGCTCGCCGGTTCCGTTCAATCGATCGTTAACTCACAACCGCCATCTTGGGCGGTGGAACCAAGGGCTCGGGCCAGGAATTTCCTGGCACACGCCAAGCTGTGATTGGATGGGCTGAACTTAACGCGGACGGCCCAATCGACTCTGCCTTGTCGACAGCATAGAGGTCGATCTTCTTAAGGCTATCGGTTGCCGGGACCGGTGTCTCCGGCAAATGGACCGGGCCGGACTTGGCCAGGGCAACCAGCGGGTTGGTTTTCTTGCCGCCCAGCAGGGCGGCTACGTCGGCCTTGAGCCGCTCTTGATGCGAGAAGTGGCGCCCGTTCGCCATCCAAACGGCCCACTCATGGGTCAAACGCTGCGGAGCATTCGCGCAAAACCAAGCTGCCACCAGGAGCCAAAAGGGCCACCGGGCGGGTGTTCTCTTCTTTAGCGCTGGGAAAACGCGATGCATCGTTCTGGTAATTCGTTGCGCGCGATGGATTGGATGCAATCGATCTTCCGCCGTGCGACGAGCTAAAACAGGGTTCGCTCCAAAACCCAATACAGTCCCGTGACAGCGACCAAGCCCGAGAGGATCGGAATGCCTCGGCTGACGAAGGTGGGATTCTTTCGGAGACTCCAAACGACTGGCAAGACGATGGCCGCGACGGTCATCTGGCCGATCTCAACGCCGAGGTTGAAGCTGAAGAGCGGAAGGGCGATGCCGTGGCCGTTTGTGCCAATCCCAAGCTCGCGCAGGACACTGGCGAAGCCAAACCCATGAACCAGCCCGAATGCGAATGCCACGGCCCACCGTCCCTTGGGCTCTGACCCCCGGCGAAGGAGGTTCTCCACCCCTACGAAGAGAATCGAGGCAGCGATCAAGGGTTCCACCACCCGGCTCGGCAGATTGACAGTGTTCGTCGCCGCGAGTCCCAAGGTAATCGAATGGGCCACGGTGAAACTGGTGACGATCCCGACAATCGTGCGCAGATGACTGCACACGATCAGCAGGCCCGCTAGAAACAGGAGATGATCGTACCCGGTCCAGATGTGCTCGATACCCAGTTCCAGAAACCCCCAGAAGTTCGACGGCGAGTTCATCACATCTCCCGTGAAACTGGGGCGATTAAGCAGAACCTCAATGCTTTTGGGCCGGTGCCCGTCAGCCGTAACCCAGCTGTTCGGCAGGTTTGCTGTGCGTACTCAAAAGTGCCAAACGAGGGAACCGGACATGTTGATCGGGGTTCCGGGCATCACCGTTTGACCCGTGTAGTCTGTGCCCTCGCCCGCCGTGATCCAGTACCGGTGGTTGAGGAGGTTGTTGCAGTTTAAGCGCGCTTCCCAGCGCCCGTTACGGAAGTAAACGACCGCATTCACCACGATAAACGCGGGGAGCGACACGGAATCATCGTTCGAGGTGTACCGGCCGCCCACGGATAGGGTCCCGCCGCCTACGCCAAAACCGTGGCCGAGGTCAAAAGTGGTGTAAACGCTCGCGCTATTTCTTGGAACGAGTGCCGGCATCTTTCCGTTCAGTGAGATTCCGCCGCTATCCAGGCCGCCATTGATGATGAACGGATCGAGAAGCTCATAGCTTGCCGACACCGACCAGCGGGCCGTGAGCCGGCCGGCGAGAACGAGATCCATTCCCCGGCTGCGCTGGTCGCCGGCCGTGGTCGTCAGGTTGGTGACGGCGTTCGTCTCGGTGATGTCGCGCGTCAGTTGGAAGAGCGCTACCGTTGCACTTAAGGAATCGCTGAGGAATGACTTCTTGGCGCCGATTTCGTAATTGGTTGCCTTAAGGGGCGCAAGAGCCGCCGTAGTGGCCGCGGTCGAGATACCGTCCCCAGCAGCGGGAGAGAAGGACTGGCTGACTGTGCCGTAGATCGACAGATCGCGGATGGGCTCGTAAACAACGCCGACGCGCGGGCTGACGGTGCGATTGAGGCTTTCCAGCTGATTGAAGGGCGCTAGCAAGTTTTGCTGGGTGACTTCATAGTAGTCGGCGCGAACGCCAACAAGTGCCTTCCACTTTTCGGAGAGGGTAAGCTGGTCTTGCAGATACAGCCCCGCCGTGTCAGCCCGCGCCGCCGTAAAGGTAAATGAGGCGGGGTTGGTGCCCGCGGGCACGTCCGTCAACACGGGATCAACCAGGGCGACCGCCGGAGCATTGTATTGCTTTGAGTTTGAGTCCGCGCTCTGGCGCCCCACTTCCAGGCCGATGAGAACCATGTGATCGATTCCTGAAGCATGGACCTTCCACGATGTCTCAAGCTGGTTGAAGAGGTCGTTTTCAAAACGCAGAATATGGCGCTGCGAGCGGTTCACCCAGACGCTGCCGAGATTGCCCGTGAAGATGCCTCCATTGGGGAGATAAACCCCGGTCGGAAGCATGTTATTCCGGTCGAGAGTATAATGCTCCCCTCGGAAAACGTCATGGAGGGTCAAACCGGGGCTAAATTGATGGTCGAAGGTGACTGTTGCAGTATCGACGGCAGCACGCACGTAGTCGTGATCGAAGGAGTCGGGCGATCCGTAGTAGGAGCCGATGGGAACGTTCGGAACCACGCCGGGAAAGCCTGAGCCGGAGGGTCCGACAAGGGCGGGGATTCCGAGGTCGTCGAGCCGGAGGTCGTTCAGATAGTCGAATTGGACCAGAATCCGGGTGTCGGGCGTCGCCTGCCACGCGACCGAGGGGGACATGTGATTTCGTTGAAGGAAGTACTGATCGCGAAAGCCGCCTGAATCCTCGCCCGCGGCATCGAAGCGGTAGGTAACCGCCGGGGAACCGAGCGGACCGCCCGAATCGATTTCAGCGCGGCGCTGATCCCAACTGCCATAGGTTACATCCAAGGAGCCCAGAGCGGTGGCGCTGGGAAGTCGCGAGATCCGGTCTACGATGCCGCCTGCGGAACCGTGGCCATACAGGACGGCCGAGGGCCCTTCGAGCACTTCGACGCGGTCAATGTTCGACAGGTCGCGGAAGTACATCGCCTCATCTCGGACGCCATCGAGGTACTGATCGTATTGCGCGCTGAAACCGCGAATGTAGACTTGGTCGCGCTGACCGTCCCCCACCGAAGGGCTTACCCCGGCGACGTTCAACAGGGCATCCTCTAAGGACCGGGCGCCTTGCAACGAAAAGAGATCCCTGGGCACCACATTGACAGTTTGTGGAAGATCGAGGAGGGCGGTATCGGTCTTTGTGGCCGAACTGGCGGAAGGCGCGAAAAAGGGGTCGTCCTTGTCTCCGTGGACCACCAGAGGATTCAAGAACACGGCGACGCCGTAGGAAGCCGGCGGCTGCGTTGACGACGCTGTTTGGGCGTAAATGGAAGGCAGAACCGCAGCGGCCACGTAGAGAATCGCAGTCTTGATCGTTAGTGTTTGGGCACGCACCGGCACTGGGTGATAGGCCGTTGCGACTGATTCTCAAGATAAATATGAGACAGAGTCTCGTTTTCATAAATGATTGCCGGTAAGCGTCTGTTAACGAGTAGTTCAGCCAGAAATTGCCTCAATGGAGTATGTCCACTCCTTTTAGCTGCTGAGCATCGTCCTTTAGTCGGACGCGCAACCTTCCGGAGTACGCGGTTAACATCCACAAGAAATCGGCAGTTGTCCGCCTCCTCGAAAAGCTGCTCGAACTCTTCCGGCGGATACTCGAGCGCGATTCCGTAAAGCGATCCCCGAACCGTCAAGCAGCCCCAAGTGCAGGTGTTCTTGCCAAAATACTCCACCACGGATGTGCGCGCCTCCTTGACGAGCAAGACGGACTCCTCGGTGAGGCAGAGTGCCACATGCGAGAATGCGGAATCGAATGTTCCCGACTGGGTCGCGGGCAAAAGGAGGAAATTCATATCGGGTAGATAAATGCCCCTACGCCTCGGGGGGTTGCTCTTATCCTCCGCAGCGCTCCGGCTTATTTCCCGCGCGATCGAACGATCGAGACCGCTTCGATCGAATACTCCGCGTCCCTCGTCGTGAACTCCACGTCTCCCGCAAACGCGAGCGCCGCCTTCTCGGCCTCCGGTGCGGAAGCGGCCTGGACGCGGACTGTCTGATGGGCATATGCCGTCCGGCAGACGAGGACATCGTACTGTCGAATCCGCAGGGCGCGGTGGAGTTTCTTCATCGTTCAAGCGACTCCAACGGCATTCAATCGAACTTCGGCAGGCCCTTCACGACCGCCCCGTCCGCGTCGAAGCGCAGATGGGTCAACCTCTGTCGCATCGCCCTGCGCACGATCCGCAGAAAGGCCGCGCTGTAGCCCGCCGCCGCCCGCGCCGCGATATCCGCCGGGTCGATCGGCAGATAGACCAGGGCGCCACATTCCCCACTCATCGAAATCCCCCGCGTCTCGGGATTGCCAATCAAAAGCCGATCGAACGCCGTCAGGTGCGCGGTCGAGAGGTCGGCGACGGCGAGGACTGGAATGCGCGATTCTTTTCGTTTGGTCTTCATGGCGGTAGATGAGGGCACATTTTGCCGCGCCTTACATGTATCTGTCCGGGTCGAAGTCGTCGGGCATCGCAATCTCGTCCTCCCCGACGAAATATTCCGTGTGGCAGTCCGTCACCTCGGGCTTGCCCTCTTCCCACCGTTCGCTCCCGAACGAGAGGCCGGCCGCCTCCGCCGTCTCGATTCGGCTCCAAAGCGCTTCCAGGGTGTCCTTGTTCGCAAGAGTGAAGCGCGGCTCCTCGGTGTTGCGCGCGTACCTAATCACGATCAGCCGTGCTCTTACCTCCGGTTCCTGTGCCTCCATGATTTCCCGGATGCTTTTCGGAATCTCAATGGGCACGACCGCAGCGTCTCCTTGAAATAAAATCAGGGAAGGCACGCACTCTCCGGCCTCGGTCTCGATGCCGCCTTCGCGCACGCCGGCGATCTTTTCGGCGCCCGGCCGGCCGCGGATGAGCAGGCTATCGCCAATTTGGACGTGGGTGAGGAAGAGCGGGATTGTTTTCATAGTGAATGGGTGCATGTGTAGATAAAAAGGGGACCCCGCCGCGTCCCGGCGGAGTCCCCGCGCCTCGCACCTCAGTTGGTGTACGTCTCGGCCAAGTTCCAAAGCTGGCGGTTCAACCCTACGTCGCGCCGGATCGAAGTGAGCGGCCGCGCGCCGCGCCGCTTTCCCGACGCCCCCGGTTCGGTGAACCCGACCTTGAACCCGCCGCGCGTGATGGCCTCCTGGCACCGATTATAGACAGCCCAAAGGCTGTCGCCCTGATCCTCGTTCCGGCGGACCACCAGCACCTCGTCCAAGTCTGCTGCCGGCTGCCGGTCCGGCCACCGGAGCCTCAGCGCCGCGCCCGCAAACGTCCGCATCCGCTCGGCATTCAGCCGGACGGCCTTCCAGTGTTCGACGACGCCCGCGACCTCCGCGAAACGTCCGCGAAGCGCCCCCGCCAGTTCCAGCGCCTGCTCCTGAACCGTCCCGCGATGAACCGCGACGACATTCGCCACCCGGTCCCCGACGAGAATCCCGTTCAGGCAGATGAACCGGACGACGCCCGCAAAGAAGCGCAAGGCGCTTGTGCCATCGCTGGAGTTTTCGATGACGAGTTCGACCCGGTACTCTCCGTTTGCCGGGAAGTCCGCGTGTCCGAGCCGAATCTCATGGACCGCGTGCTCGCTCGATTGCCGCCCTTGCCGGGCCTGGGTGATCGCCCAGCCGTCACCCTGGAGCCGCTGAAGCACGTCGGCCGTTGTGACATGGGCGTAGCGTTTGGTGAGGTCGGCCGCCGGGACCGCCGTGAAAGCCGCCGGCGCAACCCGGCGGACATCTTCTAAGGTAAGGATCGGATTCATTTTCGTTCGCTGATTTGGATTCGGAGCCGCCCGCTGGCCGGTTGTGAAATCGCCCCCGATCGTTCGAGACCGATAGCCATCGAGCGCCACCATCCGTAGATAAATGTCCGCTCCAACCCGGCCCCTAACTCGGGCATGGTTGGCTCATCCGAGCTTGACCGCGGCGAAAAATGGCTGTTTGGGTAGATGGGTCAGGCATTGGCGGCCTCCGGCCACTCGCATGAACCCGATGCCAGACCCAAAGATAGAATTGTACGCGAACGATCCCGCAGCCCACACTGCGGAGGTCGAGTTTGTCCGTTGCCTCGTGGCAGCGTTATCCGCTGCGGGCATCCCCGCGCTCGTCGTCAGTCAGCCGCGCCTTCCCGGCTGCACTCCCGACTTTCTGATCGCAAATGAAGGCGGCGCCCGGCTGGTCGACGTCAAGACCTTCGCCGGAACGCTCCACGGCGGCTGCCGCGACCAGAAATGGAAGGTCAAGATCGGAAACCTCGCGGCCAAATCGGTCCCTAACGTCCTCAATCTCCTGAAGCGGCAACGCGAAACGCTCCTCGACGACATGCGCATCGGCGGCAAGGCAATCGGCGCCCCGCTTCACGATCTCAAGAGCCACGTCACCGCGATCGCCGCCGTCTGGCCAGCGCTGCGCCCAGGTTCAACCTGCGACCGCGACCCCGGCGACCCGGCCTGGTTCCGCATCGCGGACGGAGCCGACGCGGCGCGCCAGGTTGCGACGGAGACCATTGGACCCGGCTGGTCCCTCGACCAGTGGCGGCGTTTCGTCACCGAACATCTAAAGGCGGTGCCCGTCGGGAATGTGGAAGAGCTGTGCGACCCGGCGCTCTTTCAAGCCATGCGATGTGCCGACGAATACCGCAGCGAGTTCGCTCAGCGCTTTGCCTCGAACCGCCATCCCTTCGTACCGCACCCGGCGTTCGCCGCCGAGTTGGCCGCCGCTACCGCCGGCGACGGCATCATCCTCGTCCACGGCCCGTCCGGGTCCGGCAAGACCGCTCACCTCGCCACGCGCGCGGTGGACCTTGCGCTCGCGGGCGCGGTCACCTTGTTCACCTCCGCCGAAGCCTTCGACGGCAGTCTCGACAGGCTCCTGGACGTCGCGGTCGCCGGCTATTCTCCGAATGGAGCCTCCTCGATTCTCGCTGCCCTCCCGCGCCTCACCGCGCAACGCCGGGTGCTCTTTGTCGACGCTGTGGACTCTGTCTCCGACAGCCAGCGCCGAATCCTTCTCTCGCAGGTTGCCGACCAGTGGGAGCGCGGGCTCTGGAGCCTTGTTATCCTGAGTTCCAAGTCGGAGAAGCCCGACGACGACGGCCGGCTGCCAATGCGGTCTCTTCCCATTGCCGCGTTGTCCGGCGAGCACCGAATGGCGGTTTACGATGTGCACCGCGATTCTCATCGCCCAGTCCCCTGGCTAAAGCCGCTCCTCGAGGTGGCAAGCGACGGTGTCGCTGTCCGGGCGCTCGCCGTCTCTGGCGGTAGCCTTGCTGAAGGTGCTTCCCTGTCAGAGGCGATCGGGGCCTACGTGCGCCATGAAATCCAGGCTGAAAACGGCCTGGTCGCCATGCAAATCCTCCGCACCGCTGCCGCCGCGATGGAAAGCCGCTTCGCCCAGTCGATGAGGATGGCGGAGCTCGAGGCCCTAGCGTCGTCCGTTTGCCGCGCCGAAGGAGCCGGGCTTGCAATCGGTGATGTCGTCCTTCGTTCGTCCCTTTTCCGCCGCTACGGCAACCGCGTGGGTTTCGCGCATGAGCGCCTGCAAGTGTATCTTGCTGCCGAAGCGCTCGCTAGCGCCGGCGACGACGCTGCCACCCTGATCGCGAAGCTGAAGCAGCCACGCAACCGTGGCTACGTGCGCTACCTTCTCGGCATGCCCCAGCACCGGTCCTTTCCCTTCCTTGTTGGGGTCTGTTCAATTTTGCAGGACAATTCGCTTATCGAGCCGCTCCTATCCGGCGAATTCGGTAAGGACTTGCAATCGGCCGCGGCCTCGCACGCGCACGATTTCCTCCGCCGCTATCGCCATCACCTCGAAGAACGGGGCTGCTCTATCTCGTTCACCGAGCCCGAAGTACCGAAGGTGCGTCCCGTTCCTCACCTCGACCCGGAAACCAGTTTTGACGCCGCATCCCATTCCGACGCCTTTGGCATTCGGCTCCTTGAGGAGCCCTTCATCGTTAACCAGTTAGCTGAGGAGGTCGCGGACATCCTTCTATCCGAGGAGCAGGCGCTGATCCGCGCCGCACACCGCCATTCGCCAAATCCGCGTTTCGCACTCCAGACCGCGAGGAAACTGGCCGTTAACGATCACTTCGGCGCCGGATCGCACTTCCTTTTGCTGCGCCTCTACCACCGCGCTTGGCTGTCCCGATGGCAATCACCTCTGGTTGCCGCCGTTGCGGCGTTGCCCCCGCGAGGCGGCGTCCTGACGGAGATTCTTTCGGTCCAAGCGAAGCTTTCTGAACCGCTGGACGACGCCGCCGCCGCCAAAATATTGACCCGCTGGGTCGAACTCATCCGGCACGCCGGATTTAAGCCGGGTCTCGTTCTTGAGCGTATGTTTTCGCAGATGGTCTGGGAAAACTGGCAGCCGTTGATTCGCGCCCGCCAAGCAGATCCGGCGTTCAAAGCGCTGGTCGACGAACTCGTGGACGAGGCCCTCTCGGGCCAGTTAATTATGGACGAAACGCTCCTCCGCTTCGCAACGGAGATCGGGATCATCTCTCCAGAGGCAGTCGAGGACCAGACCGAGCGTTACCTCCGCGCCTTGCGGACACCCGAATGTGCCGTGCCCAACGGGGACGAAGGGAACCCGAATGAGGCGTTGGCACGCCAGGCCCGGGGCTTATATGACCGCGCCCTTGAGCTCGACGAATGGGAAGCATGGGAGGCGGCCTGGGGGCAGCTTTCGTCCGACGAGAAGCGCGCCTATGCCCGCCGCGCGCTGCCCTCCGGTCCCGGCGCCCTCCCGGGCGGCATCGTGGACTCGATCTTCGTTTCGTTCCTCTTGGCCGATCCCGCTGTCGAGCCCGCCGATTTGATCGGCGTTTTCCACACCCCGCCCTGGAAAGCCTTCATCTTTGGCAGCTGCGACCTATCGGCAACGCACCTGAATCTGGTGGCGACATGGGGCGAGCACGGCCTCGGTATCCCTGGCGATGCGTTCAGCTCCGGCGCTTACGCCGAAGGCGATGGGCCGGCGTGGCCCCTCTTTCTCAAAATCGTACACTCTGTGGGCGGTCCCGACGGCTCCGGCCTCGAGAGCGCCAAAAAGATGTTCGCCACCCTGCGGACCGACTTCCCCCTGGTCATTCCCGATCTCCTCGCCGCGTTCCTCGGCGCAACCTCCGACCACAAGCACCTAGTTGCCGTTCGCGACCGACTGCTCGATTCGCTGCGTCCTGACATCGCCGAGGCCTGCGCGTACGCTGCCAACAACCTCGGGCGCTTGCGTCCCCTGCTACGGCGCGCCGACCTGGACAAGCCTCGGACCGTCGGTGTTGTCTTCCGATTGTGCCTAAGCGGAGGACTTGGTAACCGGTCCGCCGTCGAACGCTACGTGGACGATCCCGACTATGGTCAGCTTGCGATCGCGGCCATCCGGCAGGAATCTGCCTAGCCGCTTAATTCTGGGATTTCGATTTAAAAGGTTGATTTAGGGCTTTTCGGTAGGAGGGCAGCCCGACACACCACTTACTGTTGGTTCGCTCAGCCCGTCGAACACGGCGTTGAGGTGAGCCGATAATGGCGGGGTTTCGGGTGGGTCCCTTTTTCCAGATGGGTTGAATCATTTCCCCATCGCCATAACAGGGGCGCGGGCCAACGTAGGGGCTTTAACTAATGAAGACCTCTACCTTGCCCCGTCCGGCACTTGGAGTGGTGTTGCTGGCCGCGCTATTGTTCGGCTGCCAGAACCCATACGAGCAGTATTACACCAACAAGGTGCCCCCGGGTTTCGAGCGCTGGCTCGTGCCGCATAAAGGAGAAACTCAGTTTTATACTGCTTCGGCTGCAGAATGGAATTCCTCCATCGATGCCCTAGTCCGCCGCGGATACACCGTGGTGGGCCAGGCTGACTTTCAAGCGAATGCGAAGGACTACAGCTCCGGGCTTCGCGCCAAGGCGAAGGAGGTGCAGGCTGACATCGTTCTGACGGGCAGCGCGTACATAGGGACTCAAAACGGGGTGATCCCATTGATGACCTACAAGCCGGGGCCGACGTACACCACCACCGCCAACGGGCAAGTCAACGCTACGGCCTATGGGAGCAGCGGGTGGGCCCAGGGTAGCGCGAATTACTCAGGCACCTCTACCACAACGTCCTCCGGCACATTTGATACAAACTACGTGCCCTATTCTGTTCAACGGAACGAATACGGCGCAGTATTCTTCCGTAAATACCATTACCTACTGGGGGTCCGTTGGCGGCCGCTCAACGACGGCGAGCGCAAAGCGTTGCAGCAAAACACCGGTCTGGTCGTGATGATGGTCATCGACAACACCCCGGCCTTCGTTGCCAACATTCTACCGGGGGACATTCTTTTGACGATTGACGGCGAGACGATCACCTCGCCAGAGATGCTGAACCAACGGAGCCTGGCCGAGGCCGGGCAGATCGTGAAGTTTGGCATTTTCCGCGACGGTAAGAGCAAGGAGATCGAGTTACGGGTAAACTCGCTGGATCCCGGCGCTTGAACACCCAGGGTGTACAGCGGATTCCCGCGACGGCAGCAAAAACGTCCGGCCCGTCGAGTTCATCTGGCCGGGTCCTGCGGCAGGCTTAGTCGCCTCTTTCCTCGGACCCGGCCAAGGCAACACCCGTGCATTCGTCTCCCGTCCTCGGACCCCCAAAATCAACCCAATAAATCGATTTGACCACCTTGGTCACAGAACAGCCATCAACCTCTTAAATCGAAGACCGCACTTTTGTTCTCCATCAAAGAGTAACCGAGTACGGAGCTGATGTCCCCACTAAGGCATCGCGCGCCGATCGAACGTACCATCCCGGCTCAAGAAGTAGGTGGGCGTGAGGAAGACAGTGCTTCCGGCATTCGGTCCCATGCTTTCCGAACCCGCGCGCAGCACCCCAACTAACTCGGGCCTTCCGGGCTGCACCAGGAACACCGGGGTACCGCTGAACCCGCCTAAGCGAACCGCGCCGCCTTTGGCACCCCGGGAAGTCAGCGTTTCCATCGTGCCGGATTCGTCGGCGAGGACGATGTTGCGGTCGCTCGCGCTTGAAACGGAAAATCCCGCGCCGACCGGCTCGAACGAACCCCAGCCATCCGCCGCATGGCGTCGTTCCCCAGGAAATCCGACCATCGCCACGAGATCGCCCCGTTTCACCCGAGGGATTGGCCAGGTTCGCGCGGGAAAATAGGCCTTACCATGCTCCGCCGCGGACTCGCTCAAGTGGGGGAATGCAATGGTAGCAATATCAAAGCTGCGGTCGGAGTCGATGATCTCGGGCTCAGCAAGCGCGATCGTACAGCCGCGGCCAAGATTGACTGCGAGTACGGTGGCGGGGTGACCGAGCCGCATCTTTTGGAATTTCTCCACAACGTGCCAAGCCGTCAGCAATAACCTGACGCTTCCGGTATCGACGAACCCGCAGGTTCCGTTGTGATCGACCGTCGACAGGTTTGCCGTCGGACCTTCGCTGGCCCAAATCGGGGCCGAGCAGCGCTGCACGGCATCGAGGATTCGGTTGAAAGTGCCTGAAGGCCCACGAGTCATGCGCCAGGATCAGCGGCCGAACGATGGTCCCGAGGTGGCCTGGGTCTGCTGGCGGATGACGGCTCGGATTTCATCTGGCAGGAGTTCTTCAATTCCGGGAGGCAGCGACGAACGGTTAAATAACCGAAAGACCGGGGCCAAACTCGCGATCCCGTCTTTATTCGCCTGTCCGCCGTAATTCAGAGCAAGCACTACAGCCGCGTTCATCAGGGCCTCGAGCTGGCCGGGAACGTTTCTCCCGATCTCCGTGCTCCAAAAAGTTCCCCCGTCCGGATGGGTTCGCAACCAACGCCCGTTATTCGATTCATTGCCCGAAAAAAAGGTGACGAAGTGAAGCCCGAGGCGGCGATTGGTGATGTTGGTCTGCTCCGCGCGGACTGCTTCAGTCATGGCATCGATCGCGGCATCGCGTTTCTCGGTCTCGAGATCAGGAAGCCTTAGATCTACGATCGGATTAAAGAGCGGAACCTGATAGGACATCCCATCCCCTCCGTCACCGGACGACGGCTCCGCCCGCAACTCGGTGAGCGGATGATGCCAGGTGTCCGGACACAACACGACTTCGGACATATCACCGAACTTATAGCGCAGCATCCACATCGGGCTTGTTTGGTAGAGACGGAATCGCGCCTCCGTCCGATCAATGGTGCCGATGAACAGCGGAACTTCCTGAGAAAACAGCCATTCAAAGGAGGCCTTGCGCCACTTGCCATTGGCATCAAACCCGCCATACCTGAACTGCTTTGAAATCGCGGAGCCAAGCTGGACGGCAAAGGGAGAATGGAAGGTGAGGTGGCGTTCCTGCTCTTTCGCCAAGGCACAATAGAAATCGACCCCGATATCCTCCTGCCGGAGGACCGGTGTTGATACCCCCAGCGCCGAAAGAAAGTACTGAGCGAGGTACTCGCTCCGATTTCCCTGGCGCCAACTCGATGGCAGTAGCCCTGGCATGATCCTGGCGAATACCGCGGGACGCACAATAGGGCAACGGGCAAATCCTTTGTGCGCCGCGGCAATGCGGCCGCGCGACGCAGTACGTCAGGGGTCGTCCCGCAGATGCCGCAAGATTTCCTGGAGCATCGGCCGGAGCCGGGTTCCGATGACAATCCGGCGGCCGGGGTCATAATCCGTCGCGATCCCGACCAGCCTCGGCTCGCCAGCTTCGTTTCGCCAAATGCCCGATCCACTAATTCCGTCCGGCTTGAATCGATTCAGCTTACGTCCGCCTTCTCTGAGACCGCCGAATTTGGCTACGATCTGAGTCTCGCCCTCCAGCCGCAACCCCATCCGCTCGCGAGCCGACAGAAATTGGGACGTCACCACGGTCGGCCCAGCCCGAATCGTTCGGTTGTCGCCGTCGACGTCGACATTCGGACCGGGAAAGCCGGCGATCAGACATCCATCTCGGTCAGGCGGCAACTCTTCGGTCGACAGGTCGAGGGCTTCGAACGGTACGAACCGCAATCCGGACCTTTCAAGATTTTCAACCTCGGCCGGCGATAATTCCAAAAAGGCAAGATCCAAGAAATCAGGGGAGATGCCAAAACGCTCCTTGCGCAGGACCATCTGAGGCCGCCCGGGCAGAAACAAGACGTCGTGCTTGCTCACGACGTGGGCGGCCGTGAATAGCCAGCGGCAATTCGTTGCGACGAGGACCCCGGACCCTTCGTGGTCGATCGCATCCGGCCCCACCTGCCGGAAGAGCGGCGTCATCATCAGGCCGTAGCGCTGCTGCAGTAAAGCGGCGGGAGACGCGGTCATCTATTCCCGGTCGAGGTTTGCTCGGTCAAGACTCCGTTGGTCGAGTGGAACGAGCCAGTCCCCTTCCTCGTGATTGAGCGTGTAGGTCCCGGCCGCTGGCATTTTGACGCCCTTCAAGAGTGCGCCGGTCTGGCCGACCAGAACCTCAACAATGCGGGTGCAAAGATTCTGGATGCGAGCGCACTCTTCCGGGTCAATCGCAACCGGGAGCAGGCTATGGATGTCCAGCGCACCGTTCGAGTGCATCTTCACGATGGGAATGTTCATGGTGCGCGGCGAAAGATCCTTATGGGCGCAGGCCTCGTGGCGAAACCGCTTGAGATTGAGGTGGGTGTCCTTGTCGAGTTCGAGCGCAAGCTGCTCTTCGATCTGGGCAACCTTCGTACCATCCGGGCGCCTCGAGCCCATAAACGGGCGGTAATAGGCGACCGCCATGGCAGCAATGAGAGCGGATGTGACGGTCGCGGGATATCGTCCGTGACTCAGTTCCTCGGCTATAGCGGCGGCTTCAAGCAGGGATGCGCGGGCATAGATGAGTTCGTGCAATCGGATGCGATCGGCGTTCGTCATGGTGGTGGGCCTCCTATGGGGGCGTCGGCCTGGCCAACGCCTCCAACCGTCCAAGCATGTTCAACTGAAGCGGCCGGTCCCACCATATTCCGTCGCGTCCGGTAGTGTCCTGAAAACGATAGCCGCACACTGCGGCCATGTCTGCGAAGCAACTGGAAAGGGTTTCCCTTAAGCTAGACTCAAAAACCGGATAGCCTGACCAGGCAGCCTCCATCGCGGCCTCCGCTGAGGCTAGGATCTCCGTTATCTCCGGCATCGCTGCGCCTATCTCCCAAAGCTCCGCAGCCGGTTTCGATGGAAGATCCGGATTGCCGACTTTGGCGCCGGTGAACTTCGCTTGCTGGAAGAGGACGAACCAAAAGAGGCCGATTCCCTCCGCTCGGATGTCACCCAAAGCCTGCGGCGTTTCGATAGTGCGGCGCATTAGGTCAGCAATCTGCGCGCGCATGAATTGATTGTTCATCTCGCAGTCGAGCGCCCGAACGCCGTCGGTGTAGGCGTGCGCCGCGTGCGCGCAAGCGGTTAATTCGCCGAGGAGCATCGAATGATGGTAGGCACAAAAGCTCGACAAACCGTGCCGGACTGCCCGCTGGCCATCCTCCGTCCGGTATGTACCGTCATCCTCCACATCGTCGCGCCGGGAATGATCAAGGCAGTGGCCGAGCTCGTGCTGAAGTACATAAAAATTACGCTGCGGTTCCGCGGGCCAGGTGAAAAAGTCCCGGCCATATTGCAGGGGAGCATCGAAGATCTGTCGGACGACGCTGTATTGAAGAAGGATCGAATTGGTCACCGGAGTATTGGTCTTCCGATGGGGGATCGTCTTGCCGGCGGCGACCAGCCCACGGCTATTCGTGTACTTTCTCGACGGATCGAACCGGGCGACGACGTCGCCAAACTGGTCGGGGGTGGCGACGATAACCTCGTCGATGCTCTCGAACGCCACGCCCATCTGCTCTGCTGCGTGGCCAACGATGATTCCCAGGCGACGGCAGTCCTCTTCCGACGAGCTGACGCCCGAAACGCAAAATTCTATTTTCATAACCGACTCATGCACCGATGGCCGAACCGAGCGCAAGAAGTACCATTATAAATCTGTCGCCACAGGGATATTGGCCGCCGGCTAGGTTGCTTAGGTTTATCGTCAGTCAGCTGTTCCGCGGCTTCGAGGCCAGCGAGTTCTCGCTGCGGATTCGCCGCCTCAGCCAATACACCGAAACCCCCATCTCCTTCGCGAGCCTAGCCGTCTTGTAACGTGGCCGCTCACTTTCCTTAACCGCCGCCGCGATCAATGTGCGAAAAGTCTCGAGTTCCCGCTCCATCCCGAGCAGTCCCGCCACGGCCTCTGCCTCGCTCTGCAGCTGGACCAACGGCTTCGATCCATTGCGTCGTCCCTCCCACCGCAGGTAGTCCTCGATATCCTTCGGCGCATAAGTCTTCGCGCCACGGTCAGTCTGCCGGGACGGCTGCATATTCTCCAGTAAAGCCCTCGGGCGCGATGAGCGGCGGAGCCGCGGATACAGAAGCTTGTCGACCCACTCGTCGGAGTCCAACGCCGACGGCCCTTTCCGCAAAGCTACTGTGACGCCAGGCCATTCGATCCGCTCCGTGTAGCGGTAGGTGACGTGAATCGCGGCCGTCGCCCGGTTTAATTCCCTCCATTTCGGATATGGATAGGGAAACGAAAACGCCGACCGGTGGCTGATAACTGCCTCCGGAAACAAATGGTCAATCAATTGGTACAGGTTCCACGCGATCACTGCCTCCACCGGCCCCAGCCGCCAGCTCGTGTACGCCCGCGGCACGAGCTTGCGCAGCATCTTCAGCCTCAGTCCGACCCGAATTCGCCTCGACTCTGCCGGATCGGACGATCCGAAGACGATCTTGGGAAACTCCGGCATGGCCAGCCGGCGCTCGAAGAGGGAGCGGTACCGAGGCACGGCTTTTATTCAGTTAAAAACCTCCGATTAGCAAGCAAGGGTTATCGGGCATCCAGGAAGACACAGATTCGCACAGGATAACAGGTTGCGCAGAGGCAGGCCGGCGGTAACCCGGCGGTCAACTGTGCCCTTATCTACCTATGTGAACACGAACTCATCCACCTCGTCCCTCCCGGCAGACCCCAAGGCTGCCTGCGATAAAGCTCTCGCCGAGATCCGCAAGCAATTCGGTCCCTTCCCGAACTCTTCCTCCACCGGTTGCCATTCCAGCCCGGGATTAATCCGCTCCGCGTTCGGCCGCCGCTCCCATACGTCGACCGGCAGTGCACCCGCGACGGCGCGCTGATCCGCTTCGTCTCCCTCCGATCCAGGCACGACTACGCTTTCTGGGCGGCCGGCAAAAACCGGCTCTACGTTGCCCTTCCGCACCCGCGCCGTCCTGAGAAATGCCTGCCCATCGTCGTCTGCTACGACCACGCCCAATCGGATCCACGCTCTCCGGACGAAGTTGATCGGGTGATCGAGTCCTGCAGCCGCTCATTGCCGCCCGCGTAGTAGCCAAGGCCACCCATGGCGAGTTCGCCCCGATCCCACAGGAACGCCCCAAGAACCGCGCCGCCGTCTCCCTAGGAAGGCGGGGAGGCAAGGTGGGGGGTCCAGCAAGGGCCGCGTCCCTATCCCCAGCGCAACGCCAAGCAATTGCCAAGAAGGGCGCGGAAGCGCGGTGGGGGACGAAATCATGAAAGAAGTCGCCGAGCTTCAACCACGGGACAATCTCGCAGAGCTTCGTCATCTCTTCATACACGGGAAGGTGGAACTGAAGATAGACGGCGCGAAAGCCCGACGCCTGTGCAGGCGTGATCCACGAATCAATCAGGGCCACGTGGAGAGTTATGACTTCTCTTCCCAGTTCGGCAGATTGAATTGGTGGGGGTTACTCGGTGAAGTTTTGATACTCGGCGCCCTGATTGCTTTCTACTTTTTCCTCTGGTTTTGGGGTGGAGGTGCACTTTGTTTGGGCATCTATGTGTTCTTCGAGGCCCAAGAAAGGGCTAAGGGCCTTGTGATCCTAGCCCTCTTGGAAGACGAAAGCTTATTCGATGACCTGCGCGCTAGTGGTGCACTAAAACTCAAGGAACGAGAGGCAGGCGTATTAGTCCGTTTACCCCATTTTGCATTTGACGTTTTCCCGCTCGAACCAGCTAGCCGACCATCTACGGCCGTGACAGCCGCAAGCAATTGATCGACTCGCTCTT
>Ga0302320_10011787_pt1 | contig 18446 bp, 13 predicted proteins | sample Bog_T0_3_FD_202130 | JGI IMG/M metagenome (GOLD analysis project Ga0302320, IMG submission 202130) | Peat permafrost microbial communities from Stordalen Mire near Abisko, Sweden - Bog_T0_3 | ecosystem: Environmental > Terrestrial > Soil > Wetlands > Peat | place: Sweden: Abisko, Stordalen Mire...
GATCCAAACCGCGCTCTAGGGGGAAGGTCGGAATGAGCCTGGTAAAAGTGCGGCTGGCCGCAATGATGTTTCTGGAGTACTTCATCTGGGGTGCGTGGTACGTAACCGTGGGCACATGGCTTGGCCGTACCCGCCATTTCACCGGCCAGGAAATCGCCCTCGTGGGCGGCACAACCGCTGTTGCCGCCATCGTCTCTCCGTTCATCGTTGGATGGTTCGCCGATCGCTTCTTCGCCACCCAACATGTAATCGCCGTGCTGCATCTAGCCGGAGCAGTCCTGCTCTGGGTCGCCTCCTCCCAAACCACTTTCGGCGCCATCTACTGGCTTATCCTCGCCTACGCCTGCCTGTACATGCCCACGCTGGCGCTCACCAACTCACTCGCCTTCCGCCAGATGAAGGACCCCAAGCTCGAGTTCGGTCCCATCCGCGTCCTCGGCACTGCGGGATGGATCGTCGCCGGCCTCATCATCAGCCACCTCAATTGGGAGGTCACCGCATTCCCGCTCAAGCTGGCCGCTGTCTGTTCCGCCGTGTTCGCTGTCTACGCGCTCACGCTGCCGCATACGCCGCCCCTTAAACGCGACGAGTTCAAGGCCACAAGCGTCATCCCACCGGAAGCCGTGCAACTCCTCAAAGACAAGTCATTCTTCATCTTTGTGCTCGCCTCGTTCCTCATCTGCATTCCGCTGCAGTTTTACTACGTATTCACCAATCTCTTCCTGACAGAAATCGGCGTCTCAAACACGGCAGGCAAAATGGCCATGGGCCAGGGGTCTGAACTCCTCTGCATGCTCTTCATCGCCTGGTTCTTCCGCCGTCTCGGCGTCAAGTACATGCTCATTGCCGGCATGAGCGCGTGGGCGCTGCGCTACGTGCTGTTCGCCTTCGGCAACGCTGGCGCGGGCGTCTGGATGCTCTATCTTGGCATCCTGCTCCACGGCATCTGTTACGACTTTTTCTTCGTCACCGGCCAAATCTACGTCGACCGCAAGGCCCCGCTCGCCTACCGCGCAGCCGCACAGGGCATGATCACCCTGATCACCTACGGCGCGGGTATGTTTGTCGGTTCGTTCCTGTCCGGTTGGGTCGTCGACCACTTCGCAACGGTAGCGGCGGACGGCAGCGCAACACATGCATGGCAACCCATCTGGCTAGTCAGCGGCGGCCTGTCAGCGGTGGTCCTTCTTCTTTTCTGGATGGCATTCAAGGAACGCGATGAGCTGACGGCAAGCAGTTAGTCGTATAACGCTCGCAGTGCAAACCAAGGCCGCCGCTCCAGCAAATTGGAGCGGCGGCCTTGGTTTGTGCGCTTATGAACCGTTGCGTCATCCTTCCAGCAACGGGTACCTCCGCAGGATGATGCTGACCGGCACAAACGGATCGTGATGATGCGCAAACACCGTCACCACAACGCGCTTCTCCCATGCATACTTCACCAGTCTTTCGATCTCGGCTTCGTGACTGTGGAAATGCAGATCGTGCCCTGCTTCCGTGCGCAGATGGAACCGCTCGAAGTCGCCGAACCGGTCGTACACCAGGCTTGATACTTTGCCGGTGTGCTCGGTGAGATCGTCGTGGTCGTGCCCTCCGCCGTGGCCGCCATGACCACCGTGGATGGGCTTCCCATGGCCATATCCAAGCGGCGACGGAGGAACGAGGCCGCCATTGCCTCCGAACCCGTCCACTCTGCCGATGATTTGCTCAACGTAGCGGTTCAGTACAGGGTGCCACCGGTTCGTTGCTGGAATCTGCTCGAGCTTCCACTTGAAAACCGCGAGCAGGTTCTCTTCGTCGGCGAGCAGGTGGGTCGCCTTCTTCACCGGGATTCGAATCTGGAACGCGCCCACCACATAGCGCCACAGCAGGCTCCCTTTACCGCCGCGCTCGTTGGTTTCAATCACCGGCTTGACGATCGAACCGATGCGGCGCACCACTACGTTGAACTCCTGACCCGCCACCACGCCTGCCGGCAAATCAAGCGTGATCAATCCCGCCAGGTTTGCGCTGGTGCTGGGTGGAATGGGAATGAATGTGACGCTGCCGGTGGTGCACTGAATCGTATTCGCATCCACCTTGCTCAGCGCCTTCACCGGTGTCTGCAGTGCGGCAAGTTCCAGAACCGTATCCGCGCTCACCTGCGGCCAGTAAATGGACGCGATGCTTCCAGCAGGAACGTTACCCCACTCAATCATCAGTTGATCGGGAACGCCGCCGGTTTGGTTTGCCGTCTTTCCCGGCAGCACATTGAAGGTTGTTGGAACGCGCCGCGAGGCCGCCGATCCTGGATTGTTCGATGGTCCCCATGCAAGGTTTCGCTGTCCGAGTTTGTCTGACTGCGCAGCATTGGCCTGCGGCGGAATGGGATCCGAATCGTAGGCAATCTCAGTCACCAGGCATGCATGGTTGCCCATGATCAGACCCGGAATTGGCAGAATCTCCGATGAATTCCACGGTCCATCGGTGGTGGAAGCAGTGGAGGGGTTGAGCGGGAACTGCTTCCCCGGCTGGTTGATGTCGAGATAGCAGCCAAAGTAAGCAGTCACAATATCGCCCGGTGCAGGCGCAGGCGAAATCGCAGGATCGGGAATGGTTTGAATGTTCTTCGGATCAGGCTGTGTGGTCATCGACGCCGACGTAGAATCGATTCTCGGCGCAGCGAAGAATGGAATCGTCGATGGCATGTCGTTGGTAATGAATCCCAGCAACGGAACTTCCGTGCCTGCAATGTTATTGCCCATCGAGTCAGTCTGTGGATGCCGTCTGAAGGTCGTGTTCTGGTTAAATGTGGTATCCGGAGAGGAACTGATGAAGAGGCGGAAGAACGCGCGCACATCGCTTGCTGTATCTCCCTGCAGATGCACGCGAGCCAGCCCGAAGCTATACACATTCTGGCCTGCCACCTGCTGGTTCAACTCCAGCGCAGACTCATCTTCATTGGCCGTGATTGTGTCGAACGGATGTTGAACGTTCGAGGGATTGTTGTTGTAGAAAGTGTTCAGCTCGTCGATCAAACTCTGGATGTACGTGTTCGGATCCGTAAACAACGTGGTTGAGTTTGTCAGCGGCGCCTGGTTCGCCATCAGCGCCGCAGGAGTTACCGAAAAGACACGCATGTCATTACTCAGCCACCACGTCTCTCCAGCCGTCATGTAAGGATCGGCCTGTAACACCAGCTGGAATTCCGCGCTGCCGCTCCGCGTCACATTCAGTTCGGGATAGTTGCCGAACGGTGTTAGTGTCATCGTCGCCGTCAGCGGGAGATCGACGTATCCGGGATTGGCGGGTACATTACCGAAGGCGTTCACGCCGGTGAAGCTGATGTTATAGGGGAACACAATGTTCTGGATCATCTGGGGCTGCGTTATGTCCTCCAGTTGCACTCCGGTTGCGCTGTCAAAAGCAATCTGCATCTGGGAAATACCAAAGAAACCACCAGTAAAGCTGGGCTGATTCGGCGGATTCGCAAGGTTGCCGGAGTTGAGTTGCAGCTCGTCGGGACTGAACCCATACACCACCACGTAAAACGCGTCGGTGTACTTGTCCGTGTGTCCCCCGCTGGTGTTCACGCTCACTTCGTCTTTGCCGAACGTGCTGCGCTGCACAATGATCGACACGTTCGGCAGCAGCGAGGGCAGCGGATTCGGCTCGCCAAACACGCAGGTTGTCGAGCCATTACTCTGCATGTCATCCCATTTGCTGTACATGGGCTGCACGGTCCACGTGTTTGAGCCAACGGTGATGGGTCCCGGCGTAATGAAATTGCAAATATCTCCGTTCTCTCCCGCGTCGGCATCGGTCGGATCATTCCATCCAAAGTTCGTGCCCACCTGCGGGTCGGAGACCATCTCAGAAAACTCATGCGACAGGACCTTGGTCTGGCGCTGTTCCTGCGTCATCGTCGTCTGCAGAGAGCAGCCGGAGTTTCCGCCGGGGCATGAGTTGGCCAGGCAGGTATCCGTCAGGCCCGGGATCACCGCGTAATAGCCGGGGTTTCCCGCTGTCGTCGTAAAGAAGCTGTGATAGCCAAAGGCGTTGTCGCCGCTCGCCTCGCAGAGGATGTTACTCCCGTCTTCGACGCCCTTGTTGTCATCGAGACAAAACACATAAACGATGTTGCTGCCTGCCACCGGCTCGGGAAGCGTGTTGTTGTTGATCGCCGTCTGAATGATGGTCTGCAGTTCGCTATCCAGCAAACTGGTTTTCGAATTGGCAATGAACACGCCCTGCTGGAACGTACCCGTGGACCCGCAGCCATACTGCGAGAGGATGTTCATGTAGTCACTGTTCATCAGGTCGCTGATGAACTGATTCAGGTTCGTTGCACGCGTCTGCGCCGACGCTGACGACCAATCGCCAAGAAAGATGTTATAGACCTGAGGATTAGTCACAACGGGCCCACCGTTGTAAACGAAGAACGGGAAATCGCCTGAGCCGGCAGATCCGCCGCTTGCGCCTCCCGCATTGCCGGCGCCGAGGCCGCTTTTGCTTGGGTGTGGCTTTGTGCCGAGTGGCACTTTCACTTTGGGCCGCTGCGATTGAACGCCGTGGCGCACTGTCTTCTTCGGCGCATTCTGCGCCTCGGACTTCGATGGACTATGGGGAGTAGTCATGGGGGTAGTCTCCTGCCTTGTTGCGATGAGATAGAGAGGGGGAAGCACAGAGGGCGTACCTATCTCTCCCCATGCTTATCGTTCAGAGGCAGAAAACTCCTTTCCTGTTTCTAACAATTCGGAAGATGAATTTTCGTGTAGATAACTCTGGATAGGATCAGCAGAAGCGGAGAAAGCAAAGGAGTCACAAATGGATGTTAGTAGTTGATATATAGGCCGAGCTGTCAAGTTACATACAACTCTAGTTATACAACTCGCACCATCAGTAAATACTTTGACAACAGGGTAACTGGAACGCGATCCTCCCTTGAACCCGCTTCAACGAAAGTTCACATCTTTGCGAACCTCCACGCCGAGACAGCGACCATGAATGAGAATCAGAGTCTTCGCAGCCGCGCGCAGGCTTCGTTCAGGTCTTCGTCCTTCTTGGCGAAGCAGAATCGCAGCAGGTTCTCGCCGCGTCCGGGACGGAAAAATGCGCTCCCGGCCACTGCGGCCACTCCAGTAGCAGCCAGCAGATTCCGCGCTTTCTCCGGGGCGTTTGCGCCGGGGAGGTTGCTTGAATTGGCAAGCACATAATAAGCACCCGCAGGTGTCGTCGGCGTAAGTCCCGCATCCGTCAGCGCGCTCAGGATCCGAGTACGCTTGTCCTGATGATCGGCAGCCAACTGCGTGTAGAAGCTCGGCGGAAGCTGCTCTAACCCCGCGGCCACACCATGCTGCAAAGCACTCGGCGCGCAAACATAAGTCAGGTCGTGGAAGTAATTCATCGCGGGCAGCCAGCGCGCATCCGCTGTCACATAGCCAAGGCGCCATCCCGTCACGCTGAATGTCTTTGAGAAACCTGACAACACAATAGTGCGCTCGCGCATGCCCGGCAATGTGGCGGGGCTAACATGCCTCTGCCCGTCATAGACGAAGTACTCGTAGATCTCATCGGTAAAAACAAATAGATCGTGTGCCTGCGCCACTTCGGCAATCACTTCAAGTTCCGCAAAAGAGAATATCTTGCCGCTTGGGTTCGCCGGTGTATTCACGACAATTGCCCGCGTCTTTGGCGTGATAGCCGCGCGCAGCGCTTCCGTATCGAGAGCAAAGCCCGGCTCAGCCAGCGGCACGAAGACTGGGTTTACGCGCAACGATCGGAGCGTGGACACATGGTATCCATAGAAGGGCTCAAACAGCAGCACTTCATCGCCGGGATTCAGCAGTGCCATACAGGCCGCATGGAATCCGCCGGTTGCGCCAGAGGCCACAAGGACTTCCGTCTCCGGATTGTACTTGAGCGCATAGTCGCGTTCCTGCTTGGCGGAGATTGCGTTGCGAAGCCGCGCAATACCATCGAGACGCGTGTAGATGTTGTGACCGTCGCGAATGGCCTGGATGGCCGCTTCTTCCACCACCTGCGGCACCGGTGTGTCGCACACGCCCTGGGCAAGATTGATGCCGCCCATCTGATCGCAGGCGACGGACATGGCGCGAATTTCAGACTGAAGCGCGCCGGGGGCAAGCTGGCTCAGCGTGAGCCGTGAAGTGATAGGGGCAGTTGCCATGAGGAAGTCCTTGTTTGTTTCTGTCCTGTTCTGTTCTATGTTACATTTCGCCTGCATTCCAGTGGCGGAGATGAACACATTGAAAAACCGTCTCCGGATTTTGTGCCAATTCTGAGCTCACGGTCAGCGGCGATTTTGCTCACCGCGAAGTGACTCTCTGGGCAGCGACGGCACGCCCCTGCCCATCACTTGCACCATTCTTCACCATGCCGCATGAACACTTGACTGCATCCCTCAGGCAGGTGGGCAGGAGCAGGCAACGGGTCCCCGGGCTGCCACAATCCCAAACGATGCAGTATTTCAGGCATTTCTGAATCAGCCACGGCCAGCAGATTGCCATCTGAGTAGCCGGTGTGAGCGCGATAGCGGAGAATCTGGGCATACTGCCCGGAATCCCCTGCCCGGTAGACCTCAATCCAGTAGGCGTAGGGCGCATTCTCTGTAGGCTCGTCTACGATCACGTCTCCTCGCAGTGGCCCGCTTTCGACGAAACGTGTGTCCTGATTGTTATTTCGTCCTGTTAGGTTCAGGAACACGCGAATGAAGCGGTCAGTCCCCTTGTCATATCGATACAATGCAGTAGCGATTCCGCAGTTGCCGTTGGGGCCTTGCGCCGCGCACACTTTTACGAACAGCAGCGGACTGGACTTGTTCTGGTTCGCGTAAACAACGTTGCCTGCGAAAAGATGATAGGGTGTGTCGAGCTCCGGCATGTCACTGCTGACATGTTCATAGAAGTGCTGAGTGCAATCCGGGCTAGCTGCTTTTACAAGACAAAGGAATACTGGTCCATGGTCCTCGAATTCGTCTACTGGGTGGCCGCCATCCTGGATGGCTACGAACGTCCACTGGGTCAAGGTTCCAAAGGATTGCGTCAAGTCGATGTGAGAAACGATTTTTGCCTTCGCGACGCCCTGGTGCGACAACGCCGCAATGACCGACCGATCTACTTCCTCTATTGGAAGAACCTTGGGTTTCTCCGCACCCAAGAAGTGCGGCGCAACAACGACAGCCAAGAATGCGCAGCAAATTGAAAGTGCACTGAATCGAAGGGCTCTTTGGTTCATAACGAGAGATTTTAGATCATGCGTGTGCAGGCTGCGGATAACCTGCAATCGGCCAAGGCTCCGAGTGATGTCCGACCACCATACGTCCCGCCGCTCCCAAGTTGCGTCAAACTTTATAGTGAATATTCTTGCCGCAGTTCCGGCCACTCGCGCACGCCACTCGTTGCTTCCCCATTGGCTCGTACGCCTGGGCCCGGTCGGTCTGTTTGCGCTCGCCATCGTGGACTCATCCATCATTCCCCTGCCCATCCCCGGAAGTACCGATGTTCTGCTGCTTCTGCTCGTCTCCCATAGCGGCAATCCCTGGCTCCTCACTGCCTGCGCCATAGCCGGCAGCGTCGTCGGCGGGTACACCACCTGGCAAATCGGCAAGAAGGGCGGAGAAGCGGCCATGAAGCGCTGGATCTCTGCCCGCATGCTTAAACGTGTCAACACATGGGTCGGAAGCCATCCTGTTCTCGCTGTGTTTCTCCCGGCCATACTGCCTCCGCCCATTCCGCTTTCGCCATTCATCCTTGCGTCGGGCGCTCTCGGCGTCTCGCGCGGCCGCTTTCTGGCCGCATACTCGGCCGCGCGCATTCTGCGCTATTCGCTTGTGAGTTGGCTTGCCGTGAGGTATGGACGCCAAGTCGTTCGTCTATGGAATCAGGAACTCGGAAAATGGTCGGCGCCGCTACTCTGGACATTTCTGGCCGTGGCTGTAGTCGGCCTGGGTTACGGCATCTGGAAATTCCGCCGCATGCGCCGCTCCGACGCAAAACGCCCGCTCAATCTAGAATCGGAACCCGCACAATAGGCCGCAACGCGAGGGCGACCTCTGCTCTTATCCAGCCGAGACCGCTTCCGCGCCGCTCTCTGAATCCACGTTGTCCGGTTGGCCGTTGCTCTCCAGCGCATCTTGAAATGGAATAAAAACGGAAAACGCCGTCCCGTTGCGACCGTCGCGCTGGCAGCTCCAAACCTCCACCTCACCATGGTGCCGTTCCACCAGTTGTGCAACAACCCACATCCCCAGCCCAGTTCCTGTCTCCGTCTTGGTTGTGAAAAACGGCTCAAAAGCTTGCCGCATGGTCGCCCGGCTCATGCCCACGCCCGAGTCGACAAACGTAACCCTCATCCCTGCTATTTCCGGGTTCCGCCACGCACGGGAAGGTCTCAGTCGCACCACTAAGCGCCCGCCCTGCGGCATGGCGTCTATTGAGTTCGCTACCAGGTTCGCAAATATCTGCTGGGTCTCGCTTGGCATGCAGTTCACACTCACCTCGCGAGCCGCACGCACGTCCACCGCGATATCCGCCGCCACCAGTTTGCTGCGAAACAGCACCAGCACCGACTCCAGTACCTCTGACAGCCGAGTGCTCTTTGGCGATCCTGCCTGGCGATGGAACTTCAGCGTCTGCTGCGTAATCAGCGAAACCCGCATCAGTTGATCCAGCGCGTGGCGAGCATGCTCCTGTGCCGTTTCCGTGGTCTCCGCCAGCGTCACCAGGAAGAGCAGGTTTGAAACTGCCTCCAGCGGATTATTGATTTCATGCGCGATTGAGGCCGCAAGCCGTCCCGCAATGGCCAGCTTTTCCGTGCGCAACAGCGCTTCTTCGGTCTGCTTGCGCCGCGTCACATCCGCCACTACACCCACAACGCGCTCCACCTGCCCAGCGTCATCGCGTTGGCATTTCCCTTGCGACTCCAGCCAGTGCATTGAGCCGTCCGGCCACACCACCCGGTATTGGTTGTGATAATCGGCGGCAGCGCCATTCCGGGTCGCCATCACGGACTTCCTCACCGATTCCGCGTCTTCCGGATGAACCGCAGCCAGCCAGATTTCCGTCGATGGCTCCACAGACCCAGGCTCCAATCCGATCATCCGGTACTTTTCCTCCGACCAGTGGATCGTGCCCTTCTTCAGATCCCATACCCACAAAGCCAGGCCATTGGCCTCCAGCGCAACCTGCAGCATCGCGTCCCGATCACGCAGCGCATCGCTGGCCGCCGCACGCTCTTCCGCCAGTTGCCGCTCCACGGTCGCACGCATCAGCCTTTGTTCCAACTCCAGCGTGCTTAGTTGGGCTCGTTCTCGCGATAACCGCCGTATCCCCCATCCAAGCCCCAGTGTGACGCCAACAAAAACCGCAAGCCGCCATTCCTCGGTTGCATTGCCAATCGCAAACCGGAGCTGCGTCTTGGTCAGGAACGAATCCACCAGAAGGATTTCCGTCAGCGCGCAGAACGCCCCGCCCCACATTCCCAGAAACCAGCAGCTCAATATCACCGCCGGGAAGGCCAAAAGCAGTGGAAAGGCGCGGAAAGGCACAATTGCGTATGCCAGGCCTGCTCCCAGGCAAGCAACGCAACAGCCAAGCAGGGCGCGCACCGGCCAGGGCAGGCGCTCGACCATTGTGGCTGCGGGAAGCTTGGCTGGGTTCATCGGGAGTTTGCCCAAGGGAAGTGCGTCTCTGCTTGCATGCCTCTCAGCAAGCCCATTCGCCTTTTGAAGATACTAAGATTTTCCTAAAATTGGAAGACTCTATCCGACAGACCCATCCTAAACGTCCTTCCGGGACTGAATCGCCCAAGTCTTGCCGATTCCATGAACCCCAAAGCCGCTCAACCGAATCTACATAAAAGTACGGAGATTTCACTAGAAGACTCAGCGCTTCCCCGACCACTAATCACACGGAACGCGAATTGAACACCAAGCCCTGAGGAGAGCCCTTTGCCCGAGTTGCAACCAGCCGCGCCGGCCAAGTCCGCTGCAGCACCAACCGCAAAACAGGTTGACAATCCGAACCAGTCCCTCCAGACACCCTGGAAGCCGAGAGTCAATCCCTGGCTCATCGCCATGACCGTTGCCTTGGCGGCTTTCATGGAAGTGCTCGATACCTCGATCGCCAACGTCGCGCTCCCGCACATTGCCGGTTCGCTCGGCGCCAGTCCCGATGAAGGCACCTGGGTTCTCACCAGTTATCTTGTTTCCAACGCTATCGTCCTCCCGCTTGGTGGATGGGCCTCCAGCGTCCTGGGCCGCCGCAATTTCTTCGTCCTCTGCATCATCATCTTTACTGTCTCCAGCTTTCTTTGTGGAGCGGCGCCGTCACTGCCTTTGCTGCTTTTCTTCCGCATCCTGCAAGGGGCCGGCGGCGGCGGCCTGCAGCCCATGGCCCAGGCCATCATGGCCGACTCATTCGAACCCCAGAAACGCGGCCAGGCCTTCGCTCTCTACGGCCTGGTCGCCGTCCTTGCCCCCTCCATTGGTCCCACTTTGGGCGGCTGGATCACCGACAATTTTTCCTGGCGGTGGATCTTCTACATCAATATCCCCGTCGGCATTCTCGCTTTCATCCTCGTTACGCGCCTCGTTGAAGATCCGCCGTGGATCAAAGCCGATCGCTCCCGATTCTTCAAAATGGATTACGTTGGCCTGGCCTTCCTCACCCTCGCCATGGGCGGCATGCAGATCATGCTCGACAAAGGCGAAGAGAACGACTGGTTCTCATCCAACTTCATCTGCTTCTTCGCCTTCATGTTTGTGAGCTGCCTGGTCGCCCTCATTTGGTGGGAGTGGCGGCAAAAAGACCCTCTGATCAATCTCAAGGTCTTTCGCTTCAAGAATTTCGCCATCTGTTGCTTTCTCATGATGCTGGTAGGCGGCGTGTTGAACGCCAACACCGTCCTCCAGCCGGAGTTCATGCAGCAGCTCCTTGGCTGGACCGCGACCACGACCGGGCTCGCCCTTACCGGAGGCGGGTTCACACTCCTGTTCGTCATGCCCCTGGCCGGCGTCGCCACCAGCAAAATCGCCGCTCGCTACCTCACTGCCCTGGGATTCCTGCTGTTCATCATCACCTTCCGCATCGCCGCCGAAGTGACCACGCTGGACATGACCTTTGCTCAAGCCTCGTGGCTGCGCGTGGTGCAGATGATCCCGCTTCCGTTTTGCTTCATCTCCATCACTACCGCTGCCTACGTCGGGATGCCCAAAGAGGATTCGAACCAGGTTGCTGGCCTTATCAACTTTGCCAGAAACATAGGCGGCAGCATCCTCATCGCGCTCACCAACGCGCAAGTCACCAGCCGCTCCCTGTGGCATCAGCAGCATCTGCAGAGCAACATGCTTTCAGCATCACCCGGCTACCAGCAGCACGTGAACGCACTCACAGGCTTTTTCGGCAGCAACTTCGGCGGTCCCAACGGCGGCGGCCTGGCCATTGCCAGCATTTACAACCAGCTCAACCTGCAAGCCGGCGTGCAAGGTTACCAGGATGTCTACATGGAACTGTCCTATGTCTCCATCTTCCTTGTCTTCCTGGCCTTCCTGCTCAGCAAGAACAAGCCTGGCGCCGCTCCCGGCGGCGGGGGCATGCATTAGGGCACGGCAACGGACCTGTATCCATTGATCCGTTATGTCCGGTAGCTGTCCCGCTAAAGTGCTAGCAAGTTGCTGAAAGTGTTATCGCCTTGCACTCGTAATTTTCCTAATCTGAAATCTCGATCAGCAAGTGGATCGTTCAGGTTTAGGGGATATCCATTGCTACGAGTCGACCGCCCAATCTCCATCGACGAACCGGCCGCAGTCGACTCCCGCTCTCCCTCACTCGCTGAAATCATTTCCGCTCTGTCCTTCGCTCTGGATCTCACCGAGGGCGCGGTGCCCGGCCACGCGCTGCGCTGTTGCCTGCTCGGCATGCGCCTCGGAAGCGAACTTGGCTTCTCCAATGTTGAACTCGCTGACCTCTACCATGCCCTGCTTTTGAAAGATGTCGGCTGCAGCAGCAATGCCGCGCGCATGTGTCAGATCATCGGCGGTGGCGACGACCGCCTGCTCAAATCCGGCGTAAAGCTTGAAGACCGGACACGCCCGCATCGACCCAGCCTCTCCGCCGTGCGCCTCTTATGGAACAGCGTTCTTCCCAACGAGGGACCGCTGCGCAAGGTTCGGCGCATGGTCAGAATCGCGCTGACGCAGCACAGCAACAACCGGGAAATGGTTGAGATGCGCTGCGACCGCGGCGCCAGCATTGTGCGCAAAATCGGCCTGAACGAGCAGACCGCGCTCGCAGTCCGCGCCCTCGACGAACACTGGGACGGCAGCGGCTATCCCGAACGTTTCACCGGAACCGCCATCTCTCCCCTTGCCCGCGTCATGGCCGTCGCGCAGCATCTTGATGTCTTCGCCCTCGAACGCGGCCCCGCAATGGCCATGCAGGTTTTGCGCCAACGCAGCGGCCGCTGGTTCGATCCAGAAGTCTCAAGAGCCGCCGAGTCGCTCCACCGCAAAAGCGCGCTGTGGATGTATTGTTTGCCAAGTTCCAGCGAGTCCGCTGTGCAGTCACAGCGATTTACCCGGTCTGCCGTCCTTGATCTTGCGCCTCCGCAAATCGCCGGCACCAGCCCCTCGCACATCGACTCCATCTGCGAAGCGTTTGCTGAAGTGGTCGACGCCAAGTCTCACTTCACTTTCAGCCACTCTGTGGGCGTCACCAGGATAGCCGCCGGCATCGGCAACGTGATGGGACTCAAGCCGGAACGGAAACAACTGCTCAATCGTGCGGCCCTGCTGCACGACCTCGGGAAGCTGCACGTGCCCAACTCCATCCTCGACAAGCCCGGCAAGCTTGACGCCGATGAGTGGCAAATCATGCGCGAGCATCCCGGCCTGACCGGCTCCATTCTGCGCCGCGTCAAACAGTTTCGCGAACTGGCCTCCATCGCCGGCGCTCATCATGAAAAGCTGGACGGCTCGGGATATCCTGACTGCCTGCGCGCGGAGGAACTCCCGCTCGAAACGCGCATTCTCACCATCGCCGACATCTACGGAGCGCTCATTGAAGATCGCCCGTACCGTGCCGGCTACAGCCACGAACAGGCAATCCAAATCATGAAGCGCGAAGGTCCCGGTAAGCTGGACGCCGATTGCTTCGCGGCGCTCCAAAAGGCAGCGGAAACTCTCAAACAGAAGGGGTCGGCTCTCGCTCAGCCGGCGCTGGTGCCGCCGATTCTTGCGTACACATCCCGCGTCCCGGCCCGGATCGAACCTGAACCCTCGGTCTCTATCGCGCAATAGAGGTGAGGCTGCGTCGAACTATGCCCCGCTGATCGGATAGCTCGGCGTGAATGGGAAAACCAACTCTGCTTCAGATGGAATCGGCTTGCCATTCACCGTGGCCGGCTGAAAGCGCCACGTCAACACAATGTCCAGGCAAAGCTTGTCGAGATTGGCGCTCACGCTCTTCACCAACGTCTCGCTCACCACCTGGCCATTCGCGTCCACCTTCACATCCACCACGACTTTTTGCTCATTCGCCGGCAGGAGCGAACGGTCATGCACCGGCGGATGCGGGCTGAAGACCGGAAATCCCGGATGCACGTCTTCCGAGTCGCTCCCATTCCCCTGCATCGCCTGCCCGCTTCCATCGCCCGCATGCGGCATTTTGGGCGCGCCTCCGCCTTTGACTTTAGTGCGCGGGTGGTCCGTTGGCACAATCGTTTTGCGGGTCACGTCAGGCGAGTGGTCAGGATCGTGGATGCGCGCCGAAGTGTCCATCGGCGGCAGCAGGAACTTCACCGCATGAGATCCACCCGAAGTCTCCACCAGCGAAATCACACGGAACTGAGTAGGCGCAACCACCTTCGTTCCAGCGGCCACCGTCCCTGCCACCAGCGCGAACGCAAGAATGCCCCCATGCGCGGCAACGGAAAGCAACACGCCGCCAAAGCGATGCCTAGCCTGTGGACCAGGAGCCAGGAAACCGGCATCTGGCGCAGTTGGAATCAATTGGGAATACTCCGGTTCAGTTGGCGACTGCATGGTGACCTCCACTAGCGCAAACAACGTCCGGTGCCTCGATTGTCGCACAGAACTCCTTGTTACTTGCGGAAGGGACGGGAAGCCGACCTCCATGCGGGGGGCCGAAAAATCTAGGCCACCCGCCTGGTTCGCGTCACCAACTGCGAAATGGTAGCTGGGACGGAACGACTTCAATGCCTGCCTTGTTGCCGTATTCCTTTAGCTTGTACCCCTTGCACCTTAGAAGCATCTTTGCGGCTGAGACCGCTTCGTCGATCTTCGGAGAGGGGCCGATAACAATGCGCTTTATGAGGCTGGAGTTCGGATCATCAACCGGCAAATGAATCTCTAAGTAAGGAATAAGGCTGGAGGGGCCTTGACGGAACCTAATTTGGGATTTCGGTCGAAAATCGAACTGAGCTATCCGCCACTCATTTTCCGCTCCGAAAGAAGGATGTTTGATAAAAGCGAGCGGTATCATGAGATCTGCGAGCTGAACGATCATTTCCTTGTCGATCCGCTCAAATTCCTTCCCCATCAACTCGAAAAAGGAATCGGTGAATCCGACGATTCGACTAGCTACGATTTCAGCCAACTTCTCTGCCTTTTCATCGCTGGGCTGGGCTACGACAGCCCGCAATGGATCCAGCGCCGTTGAAGTCCTCTCCTTCGCAAAATTCTCTATAAACGAATAGAGCTGCCCCAAGATTGACGATCCAAATTGAGCAACCCGTTCTTGAATGTGTTTCTCTTGTAGCTCTTCGTCATAGCTGCATGAGCCACACGAAATAAGCCGTGACTTGCTTTTCATTTGCGAAATATGGTTCGAAAGGATGGCTTTGTCGAATCCTATGCTGAAGCCGGAACTACCTTGCGAATATGCTCGCCATTGACTAAGAACATCCCCCGGATCCTCTCCAACCATTGCCGTTGAAGATGTCTTCTCGTCGAAGAACGATGTGATGAAAACGTCCATTTCATCCACGATTTTGAACGCGGAACGAAACTTCTCCACCATTACTCTTTCGAATTCATCTCGAGAAGAAGTGGTGGTTTGGCCGGCGCCTTCAGGCGTGATTGAACTGAACTTGAACCTGTCAAGAGCGCGTCTGGCGATAGCGAGTCCTCTTTTGAACTCGGATGCGTCATTCAAATACCCAGCATGAGTCGCCCAGATGCTGTTGGACTCGATTATCCCAAGCAACCCATTCTGGGTGGTGTAGTGATATAGCAACCCAGCTTTCGTTGCCGTTGGGCCCAAGTTGACCTCTGCATCAATCATCGCAGCCCGGGACCTCGTGCCTTGGATTCTCTGTCCTAAACTAGCAGAGTACATACAAATGGTCTCAAATGCCGGGTGCCTGAGGCAGCCTTGTGGCCTGGAATCCGCTACCTCTCCAGCACGCCCTTCGTCAGCATCGACCTGATCCCTCGCAGCAGGTGCCGCATCCGCTCCTCGTTCTCAGTCCGCGTTGTCCTCATCGATTTTTGCGAAGAGTTCCGTCAGCGACAAATAGATCGGCGTATTAGCGACCTCAAGACGCTCCTTGCGCACCCAGTTTCCGTCGCTGCAATCCCAGCCAACGCGCGTCTCAGGATCGACAACCCAGAGATTGGGCACGCCGAAGCTCGCGAAGTTCTGTAACCGTGCATCAATGCGCGAATGCCGGTCTTCTGGTGACAGCACCTCGATGGCAATCAATTGCGGCTTGGTGAACACCTGCTCTATGGGAGTATCGCGGGTAAAAACGCTCACGTCGGGGATTCGGACCTTAGTTGCAGCAACTCTCGTCCTTTGTTCCTGGATCGACCGGATGCGCCACTGTTTCTCGCGCATGTAGAACCAGATCATGATCGCCCGCTGAACAATGTTGTGATCGTACTCGCCCACATTCCGCTCCTCGAGAACGCCGTCGACAAAATCGACGTCCGGCTCATAGGACGTAGTCAGGTAGGTATCAAGTGAAATCAGAGTTGCTGTTCCCATCTTCCTCGCCCTTTCTCGCTGCGCTTCCGCTTGCCTCTCATCTTACCGCAGAGTTGCTTGCGCGCAGCCAGCCGCTCACCCCCCGCTGACCACCGCCATCTGTCTGACGTCCTTAGTCAGCATATGTTTGATCCCCCGCAGTGCCTGCCGTGTCCGCTCCTCATTCTCAATCAGCGAGAAGCGCACATGCCCGTCCCCGTAATCCCCAAACCCGATCCCCGGCGACACGGCAACCTTGGCCTCATTCAGCAGCAGCTTTGAGAACTCCAGCGACCCCAGCTTGCGATACTGCTCCGGAATCTGCGCCCACACAAACATCGTGGCCTTGGGCAGCGCCACCGGCCAGCCCAGCTTGTTCAGCCCTTCCACCAGCACATTCCGCCGGCTGCGGTAAATCTCGCAGATCTCGTGCACGCAGTCCTGCGGCCCCTCCAGCGCGGCAATCGAAGCCACCTGGATCGGCGTAAATGTCCCGTAGTCGAAGTAGCTCTTCAGCCGCGCCAGAGCAGCTACCAGCGTCCGGTTGCCCACCATAAAGCCCACGCGCCAACCCGGCATGTTGTAGCTCTTCGATAGCGTGAAGAACTCCACAGCCACATCCTTCGCTCCCGGCACCTGAAGCACGCTCGGCGGCTTGTATCCGTCGAAAGCGATGTCCGCGTACGCCAAATCCTGGATCAGATAGAACCCGTACTCGCGCGCCAATTCCACCAGCCGCGCCAGAAACGGCAACTCCACGCACTCCGTAGTCGGGTTCGAAGGGAAGTTCACAATCAGAGCCTTGGGTCGCGGCACCATGCGCGGAATCAGGTCTTCCAACTGGGCCAGAAACTTGCCTTGGTCATGCACCGGCACGCTCACCACGTGCGCCCCGGCAATCACCGGCCCGTAAATGTGGATTGGATAACTCGGATTCGGCACCAGCACCGTGTCCCGCGAATCCAGAATCGCAAGGCACAGGTGCGCAATCCCCTCCTTCGACCCGATGGTGACAATCGTCTCGGTCTCGGGATCGAGGTCCACGTTGTAGCGCGTTTTGTACCAGGTGGCAATCGCCCGGCGCAGCCGCGGCAGCCCCCGCGAAACCGAATACCTGTGCGTCGCCGGCTTCAAGGCCGCCTCCACCAGCTTGTCTACGATATGCCTGGGCGTCGCCCCATCGGGGTTACCCATGCCGAAGTCGATAATGTCCTCGCCAATGCGGCGGGCCGATACCTTCATCTCCCCCGTTATGTTGAACACATACGGCGGGAGCCGCTGAATACGACTGAACTCTTCCATCGTGACTCCATTTCAGATGACTCAATTATGAACCGCATTTGCAAAGTTGAATGGGCCAGGGATCAGGAATCAGGCGCAAATGGACCTGATTCGGAACTCCATGCTGTGTTTTGGGATGGGAAGTGCGGGTGTCTAGGCGGCTGCCGCCGCAGCACGGGCCGCAGCCGCGCCGGAAGAGCGCAAAGAAGCAAGGGCGCGGAAACCGGCGGCTGATTGCATGAAGAAATTATAGCGTGACGGCCGTTCGACGTTCTGTGGTTATCAAGAGAATTGCGGATTTCTTCATAGTAGTACAATGTGAAGCAGTTTTTCCTCTTGAGAAGTGAAAGGATTTAGTGGAAAATGCATATCAATAAGGAAGCAGCTTGATTTCCCACATTGAAGACAAAATCCTATCCTCCTGAACGTGCTCGCGGACCCATATCCCCAGGATGCAATGATCGCCAAACCTAAACTCATGGGAGAAGATCAGCGATGTCCAGTGAAACGGAGAGGATCACCAACGAAGTCCTGAACCGGCACCATTGGGACAAATTGGAAGATCGTCTGGGCGAAGCCTGCTTTGACGATGCTCAAAGCAAACCGCGCACGACAGATGAAATTCTCGACCCCAACGGAGGATTCACCGGAACCGGTGAAGCAGTCCTCGATTTTCCCCAATAATCAGGTCGGAGTCCTCGGCAGTTCATCGAGCATGAAGCTTGTGCCAACCAGGCAGGCACCAATTATGCTCCCGTCGTCAGCACCACCCGGAATCGCGCCTTCCCGCTCATCATGCGGTCAAACGCATCGCCCGCCTGCTCCAGCGGATAGGTCTCGGTCATCGGCTTCACATTCGCCAGCGCACTGAAGTTCAGCGTATCTTCTGAGTCCATCCCCGTGCCCGAAGCCCAGCCGGCAATCGTCCTGTTCCCCGAAATCAGCGGAAATGCGCTCACTTCGAATGGCTTCTCCGGCACGCCTACGATGATCAGCTTCCCATTCGGCCCCAGTCCGCCAACAGCCTGCGCCAGACTGGCCGCGTCCGTCAGCGTCGACAGTATGACCGCGGCCCCGCCCAGCTTCTGCAATTCCGCAGCGAAATCATGCGTCGTGCTGTCGAGGTAAATGTGCGCGCCCAGTTCCTTCGCCAGCGGAGCCTTGTCCGCTCCGCGCGCAATC
>Ga0302320_10011788_pt1 | contig 18446 bp, 18 predicted proteins | sample Bog_T0_3_FD_202130 | JGI IMG/M metagenome (GOLD analysis project Ga0302320, IMG submission 202130) | Peat permafrost microbial communities from Stordalen Mire near Abisko, Sweden - Bog_T0_3 | ecosystem: Environmental > Terrestrial > Soil > Wetlands > Peat | place: Sweden: Abisko, Stordalen Mire...
CATCAACAACGCAATGGACGCCATCACCGAGTCAGGATCCATAACCATTAGGCTTGCGCAAATCAATAATCAAGTATCTATTCAAATTCAGGACACTGGAACAGGCATTCCGTTAGAGCATTTGCACCTGTTAGGGTCTTTTGGAAAAACCTTCAAGAAGCATGGCTCTGGATACGGCATCCATCACGCTATTGAATCAGTCAAATCTATGGGAGGGACTTTTCTCAACCCAATCACTAAACTAGGATTGGGAACGACCTTTGAACTCCGCCTACCTTGTCAGAAAACTCCGCAATGGTTTCTTCCATTCTTTTCTATTTCACCTGGCCTTCAGATTATTCTTGTGGATTCTGATCAAAAAGTTCACGATATTTTTAAAGCCCATCTCGAATTCTGGGCTCAGCATTCAATTAGGATACATTTGACCCATTGCTATTCCAAAAAAGACTATTTTGATCAATTGCCACAAACATGTCCCACTCATCCTAAACTCTGCTTCTTTCAGTACCGTTCGATCCATAAGGATCTTGAATTAAGACAGGTTATCTCAGAATTGCAGTTAAAAGAAAATGAGATCATCATCACAAGCGACCTTAGCGACCCTCAAACCAGAGATAGCTGCACCCAATTGAACCTTAAACTCATTGCAAAATGCATGATTCCTAGTTTCCGATCCATTTATGAGGGGAAGTCATTTGCTTGGACGGAAAAAAAGGAAGAGGATTTATTACAGAACGTATTTTCAGATGTAACCCATGTACTGATTGATAACGAACCAATCGTTAGAAAAAGTTGGGAATCAGATGCGCTCAATCATGGTATTAATATCAAAACATTTAAAAATTTTGAAAGCTTTTTTAAGATAAAACACCTTTTCTCTAAATCAATTCATATTTATATTGATGCTCACTTAGATAATGGAGTCCGCGGAGATATAGAATCAATCAAATTGATTAATGATTTTTCTTCGATTTATCTACTCACTCACGACCTTAGAATCAAAAAACCACCTCATATGACAGACGTTATTTATTCTAAGCTTTCCCCTTGGGGAAATCTATGAGTAGCTTTTTAAAATTTATTCGTTTTTTAGAATTTCTTATTTTTTTTGGTATTGCCCAATTTTGTTTTCCACAACCACTTATAGCTAGTTGTCGTTCGATTTTTGATAATTCAAAAACTGGTTTTGCAAGATCTCCTTCTTTTTTAAAGGAGTTTTCTGTCTATGTCATCCGTTCAGATCACAATCAAATAGATGAAATTATTAAGCAAGTACTTAGCATTCAAAAAAGCCTTCTCATCAACAAGAAACCAATTCATGAAATCACCTTGGCTGATGTTGACCATGGGTTTTTAATTGGAGAAATGCAAGCTGAACGCCTTAAAGAGTCGTTGGTCAGGCAGGATGAACTGATTGTCGGCGTCTGTAGGAAGAATCCAGACCAATCAGAAGACCAACTTGCCGGATATGCCATACTAGGTTCAATTGACTATTTTGAAAACCCACATAAAGACAACTCGAAGGGAACACTTACCCTTTCTATTTCACAAGAGGAATGGAACCATTTTATCTCTCTTCCAAATATTAAGTACATTAAACAAATTGCTGTTGATCCGAAGCTCAGAAGGAAAGGAATAGGACAACTACTCGTCGACACCTGCAAACAAAGCAGTCCAAATGGATTGCTGGCAGATGTTCTTTATTGGCCAACACCATTTGTAAACCAAGCGTCGTATTGCCTATTCTTAAAAAACAATTTCAGGAATATAGGTAGTCTATATATCAATGACTTTCCTACCTTTATGCCATGTAAGACCCATGTACTCATCTGGAATTCCTATTAATAGCCAAATCCCAATAGTTACGGAAGATAGGACTTAACATATTTTAAATATTGAGTTATTCAATCGTAATGCAAACTCACTTAAAAGGGCGAATTATTGAGATCTGGACTCACGAAAATCAAGTGAAGATGGAATTACTGGTTGGAATGAACCGACACATTTTAACCACAATGGATTGTCAATTAATCAATCAATTCCACCGGGGTGATTTAGCGATAGCCACCGTTTCTGCAACGACAAACTCTCAGGAACAATTAATATTAAGTATGGACCGAGTAGGAGGACCTGGCGCTTCCTCCTGGAATGCTCTTTCGGACGTTATGCGATGGAGGCGAACTCTAGATGGCCCTTCCCGCATGTTTCGCCTTCACCAAAGACAGAGCATTCTTACCGCCATACGTCTTGACCTTCAGTCCCAGGGATTTTTAGAAGTCGAGACGCCCTTACTCGTCAGGGGAACTTGCCCCGATACTTATATTGAATCCGTACAAACAGGAGAAGGCTATCTTGTCACTTCGACTGAGTACCAAATCAAGCGTCTAATGGTTGGCGGATTTGATGAGGTTTTTACTCTCACGAAAAATTTTAGAGAGGGCGACCGAGGCCGTTACCATAGCTCAGAATTTACCATGTTAGAGTGGGCCCGGGCTTTTGGATCCATGGAGGAAATTGAAGAAGATGCGATTCGATTATCTCAAAAAGCTTTTCAGGCTCTCTACCCAGGCAAAGATAGCCTTACCTACCAAGGGTCTGAAGTTAATTTTATGACGAAACCTTGGGAGCGACTCACCGTCCGTGAGGCATTTCAAATTTATTTGGGATTGGAAAATCTTCATGATTTTTCACTCGAAAGTTTATATGAAGCCTCAATCAAAGCTAAAATTCACCTACCTTCTGAGTTTCAACAGGACCAGCATCTATTGCTCTCTTATTTACTTGATTTGGTTCAACCCCATTTAGGAAGATCGACTCCCACTTTTTTGAGAGAATGGCCTGCCTTTATGACATCGTCAGCGAAACTGAGCCAGAAAGATCCTTTTGTAGCCGAAAGGAGCGAACTCTACATTACGGGAATTGAGATTGCAGACGGTTTCCCTTTTTTGACTGATCCAAAGTTGCAAAATGACTTATTTTCTCGTGAACTTCGGAGACGAGAACAAGAAAAAAGAAAACAAGTCGTTGTTGATGAAAAATACGTTGAAGCTTTGGCCCAAGGAATCCCACCTGGAGCCGGAATGGCATTGGGCATAGATCGCCTGGTAATGGCACTCACAGGAGCTAATCAACTATCTGACATTCAAGCTTTTGCTTGGGATGAAATTTAGTATACAGCACTATATAATCACCATTGACAAATGAGTTTTATTACCATAAGTTTCATTTTGAAAATAGGCTATCATTTTATGAAGCTCATTAAGTGTGAAATAAATAACATTAAGTTTTTGGTTTATTTTTTTTCTTTGATATCTTTTTTTCTTACCTCGTGTGCATTATTTCGCACGATCCCTACTCCCACCCTAAACGAAACAAGAAAACAATCGATGAAACCTGCAGTTGAAGATTTACTTAGGCTTGTTCCTGATTGGAAAAATTGGGATGAAGTTCAAGCATGGATACAACAAGGCGTGAACCTATCTAAACATTTTTCTCGAGATCAGATCACAAGTGACTCTTTTATTTCGCTAAGTTGGGCTGATCTTCTCGAAGAAGGAAAGGTACCACTAGGGCTCTATGCTTCTGAAAAATGGAGAAAATTTGTTTTAATGATTTTTTTGGCAGATCTAATCTCCTATCCAAACACTGTTGACCAAGTCAATTTTGATCGACTTCAATTCGTGATGCATTCCTTTCCTGTTGGTTTTCGAGCTTGGTGGATTCAGCTCCCCAATCAATCTTGGTGGCCAGCTGGTTACACTGGTTGGTATCCAATGTATGAAAACGTATTTTCTAGCTTCGAAACTAGCCCTGCTCAAATCAAAAATAGAATGGTCGTTCCAAATCTTTACGTCAAAAATTCAGACGCTTTTCTCTATTTATTTAACTACAGTGTGGCTCCGGGACTCAAAAAAAGTCAGCTATCTAATGCCTTAATAAAAACTTTCTCTCATGAAATTCATTCGAAAAAACCTAGAGGATTAGCCTGCATTTCTGTTTCCGAGGATGGTGATCGAATTGCAAGTAAGTTTAACATGTCTAGTTCAGGCGCTTTTTCGATAGGTGAGAACATAGAAAAGGTTTTTACTAAAAGATTTAATTAAAGGAGATTTCAACTAATCAAATAATAAGTTAAATTGCTATATATGAAAATTCAACTCATCCATTTAGACGATAACCCACTGACACTTTCTGCTTTAAAGACTTCTTTTTTGAATTACAAGCATCCAGCCTTTGATATTATCGTTGATTCGTTTTCACTTCCTGATGAGTTTACTTTTTTTATCAATACTCTCCCAGATGTTAATATATTTTTGTTAGACATTGATTTGAACCACAAACACGTTGACGGAACGAATATCGCTGAGCAGTGCCGTGCTCAATTTCCTAATTCAGTAATCTTAATGATGTCCGCTTTTGATAATAATTTTAATATAGAAAAATCTAGACAGTGTGGAGCAGATGATTTTTTAACAAAAAACATTATTGACACTGCATTACCTGATTTGATCATTTCTACTTATGAACGCATTATTTTCTCAAGAGGACAATCGGAAACATCTCATACTTTTCCTAAACCCTATTCTGAACTTCCTAAATTTGCAGGAACAACAATTAAAGCCATTACTCTAAAAATAGCCATGGCAATAAGATCAGCTGCTTCCTCTATTTACATAGAGGGAGAAACAGGAACTGGTAAGGAAATTGTTGCTAAAATTGTGGCAGCTTATTTACCACCAAACATTCCATTTATTTCAATAAATTGCGCAGAATTTCAGGAAACTTTGCTAGAAAGTGAGCTTTTTGGACATGTTAAAGGATCTTTTACTGGTGCAGCAAAAGACAAAATTGGAATTCTTGAATCTGCAAATGGGGGTTGGATTTTTTTAGATGAGATCAATCGACTTTCTGTATCTGCTCAGCAGAAGTTGATGAGAGCGATTGAAGCAAAGGAAATAAGACGAGTAGGAGATAATACTAGTAAGAAAATTAATTTTAAGATTGTTTCAGCAAGTAATCAATCAGTGACTGACCTCCTTAGCTCTGGAAAAATGGAACTCGACTTTTGGACCCGAATTAGTGATATTAAGTTATATCTCCCTCCACTGAGAAGTCGGTCAAAAAAAGAAGTTTCGGAAATCATTCAGCATATTTCAAGCTCATTAGAAGGGGGCCCTTACACCCTCTACCCTTTAACTCTACGAAGGCTTGAAAATTTAGCCTGGGGAAATGGAAACGTGCGAGACATTAGACGCGCACTAACTGAAATGACCGCCTCCCATTCCAACAAAGTACTTCTTCTCAGTTCTATTCCTGAGTGGGTCTACCATCAGAATCAACTCGTCGAGACACCTCAAGCGGAATTAGTTTTTACTCAAAATACATTTATAGGATTTAATCTCAATTTAGATTCTCCTCCAAGTTTTGATACTTTTATTCAAGTCACTTTATCTGAATTAGTGAAACAGATTAAGTCTCATGCTCTGAAAAAGGGGGTTAAGGTGAGTGACAGAATGATTTCTGAGATGTTGCAGCTTTCAAGGCCTACTCTCCACAAATACCTAAGTATGCCATCAACACCTCTGGACAGTATTCGGCCTGCTCGAGAAGTGGAAAGCAAAAAACAACCCATTACTTCAAACGTCAGCTACCACGACTTACAAGAAGTTCTTCATAATTTTTCAGTATTTATAAATCATTTTAGTGATTTCAATAGCCTGGAAAATACTGACCGTCAGGATATTGCAAAAAGCCTTAATAAGTCGCTTAGCACCCTTTCTTCATTTATAAATTCGATTCACTAGGTGCGACCGAGGCGATCTTGGATGGTATCGGAAATAGCTAAACTTAGCGCAGCGAGAGTTAAGGTTGGATTCACGCAAGCCGAGCTTGCAAACACACTACTCCCTGCAATGAAAAGATTAAAATGATCATGGGTTTGGCAATACCTATCAACTACTGAGTTTTTTGAATCATCACCCATCAATGTTGTTCCCATGATATGATTTGAAAGACTGACCTGTTGGTTATTGCTTCTTACAACTGCCCCTAAAATCTTTGCTATTTTTTCGTAATGTTGAGTAGTCTGCTTCATACTATTGATGACATACTCATCAAGAAAATAATGAATGTTCGGGTGAGGAATGCCAAGTCGATCGCTTTTAGTTGAACTCAAGGTAACCCGATTATCGGGATGGGGAAGTTGCTCATGAAAACTGCTAATCAAGCAAGTTCTAATCGCAGCATCATAAATCTGCTCATCGAGTAATTTTCCTGAAACACCAGATTCAAGTAGAGATTGAGTAATAGCTAATGTATTTACGCTATTTGAAAAATGAAATTTCTTGGCCCCGTATGCTTTCCTAAAATCCCCATCCCGAAAATTAACGATCGATGAGATTTCTTGAGGGCCTCGTCCAGGATACACAGGATAGGGCATAACGAATGTCATCGCTGTGGAAGGATGATCCATGAGATTCCTTCCAACTTGGTCAGAAGAATTTGCCACCCCGTTTGGAACAGAAGCACTACGTGAGATGAGCAAAAGTTTTGGCGTTTCGATCCCATTTGCTGCAATGACAAATATTTTCCCTTGAGCTATATGACGGGAACCATCTGGCATTTTGAAATGAATAGATGAAACTGCTCCGCTGGAATTTAATTCAATAAAATAGGCGACTGCGTTTTCAATAAGACGGGCACCTGCTTTTTCCGCTTTCGAGATGTGGACGTCCCCACTATACTGGGCACCAATAGGACATATCGGCATGCAATTATTATTTCCACAACAAGGAGGTCGGCCATCATAGACTTCGGAGTTTCTTGCAACAGGTTCCGGCACGACATGATATCCTTCATGCTTCAATTCACTTTGAAAGCATCGATCCATATAGGATAGCGGAATCGGTTTCATAGGATAGGGTTTGCTTCGAAAAGATCCCAATTCTGTTAAGTCATCACCTGAAACCCCTAACTCCTTTTCTGCTCGGCAGTAAAATGGCTCCATAAAAACATAGTCAATTGGCCAGTCTCTTCCCACTTGGTATAAGCTCCTGATACGAAAATCATTTGGCAAAAACCGCCATGCTGCTGCAGCCCAGTGCCAAGTTGTCCCTCCAACCGCTCTAATATATTGACTTTCATATTTTACCGGGCCGGATTGAGTAAAATAAGAATCTCTAGAACCCAGCTCAGGTTGAGGAGCATGCTTTGCCGAAGGATAGGGAGCCATAAGATCGGTTCTTGCAGCCACTCTAAAGTTTTCAACTACTTCCTCTCTATTTAATCGAGATCCTGCCTCCAACACCGCTACTCGAAAACCATTTCTTGCCAATTCATTTGCAATAAGGCCGCCAGCAACTCCGGATCCAACAATGACCGCATCTGCAAAAATTTTTCCACTCACAAATTTTTCCTATCCGGAGGCAACGCCCAATATCCGATTTGCCCCCCACAGACTGTTGGGGGATTGATTGTCCTCTTAAGAGCTCTGTACATGAGTGCATCAAAATAGGTCACTCGCACCCATTCGCCTTGAGAAAGTACAATTCCTGTATACCAAGCCGATATTATTTTTAGTTTTGCATCGTAATGCTCTCGACTTGTTGCTTTACCTGAAGACCGAATTTCCCGATAGATACTTTCCAAACAGGTTTGAAACTGAGGATCAAGACTAAAAAGTTCATAGATTTTTTTGCCTACAGTTTGATTAAGATCATTCTTCCCCGTTAAAACTTGAGATACAGTTAGAAACTCGATGAGAGTAAGACGAGCCGACCTACTAAATAGATAAAAATATTTAACTATTGAAATTCCAACTAAAACTACCCCTGTTCGAATTGAAACTTTTATAAAATTTCTACGCTTCATATTTTAGAGAAACTGTAATAGAAAATTTTATAAAATAAAATATTTTTAGAATATTGCTTAATCTATTAAAAAACTACTCTTATCGGTAGTAAATCTCCTGATGCACTGACCCCTTAGGTACGCCCTTATTAGAAAGAAAAGTCTTTACTTCTTGAATCATGCTTCCATTCCCACAAAGATAAAACTCTGTTTCTAGCCAAGGATACGTTGCATCAAGGGTGGATAAATAATGTGTAACTCGGCCCAAAAAACCTTTCCAGCTTCCTTTAGGCTGAGAAACTGTTGGAATAAATTTTAAATTCGGAACTCCGGCAAAAGCTTCCTCATAAACCAACTCATCCTCAGTACGTACACCAAATAAACAATGAGCTTGAATAGGTGGGTTGTTCTTATAATGCTCCGATAGCACAATGGAACGAAAGGGAGCAATACCCGTTCCTGTAGAAATAAAACAGACCCCGCAACCTTGCTTTGGCTTATACACAAAATCGCCGTAGGCAGCTAAGGCCTTAAAAGTATCTCCCGGTCTGAGGCGAAAAAGATACTGTGTTCCTGGCCCACCCTCGACTAACTTAATGCAAAGCTCCAAGGGCCGCATCTCAGGTGATGAGGCTATAGAGTAAGCCCTTCGTAAATCTTTTCCATTGGGACCAACTCCAGGAATGATAATGCTTATAAATTGCCCCCCTACAAAAGAAAGGGGCTTATCAGTCTCATAACCAATTTCAAAAACAGTCGGAGTCAACATTCGAAATGACTTTACGGTACAATGATATTCAGTAGGCTTCATGCGCCTGTAGATTAGCGCATAATCTTATTTGACGCCACCTTCCAGTTAGGGTAGCAAGGAACTATGTTTGGTCTGAGTCTTGGCCATTTGATTATTCTTTCGTTTGTAGTACTACTTTTTGGTCACCGTCGCTTGCCTGAATTGGGACACGCACTAGGCAAGGGTGTTGGCGCCTTTAAACGGGGACTGGAAGGCAAGGGTCCAGACGAAGAAGAAGACTTCAAGAACAGCAAGCTCATTAAATAATAATAATTCCATAGCTCATTCAGTACTCATGATTCACAAATAGAATGCCGATAGGAGAAAGTGAGACAATACTAGACAGGGGCCTTATCCCCTAGCTGAATTCAACTCACGGAGACGGGGTCAGCAGTGGTGAACGTCAAAAAAGAAACAAAAGGTTCCATTTTGGTCGTGCGGATCATGGGATCAATTGAAGAAACAGTAAACTTTGATCAACTACTAGGCGCGCCCCATCCGGAGATGGAAATTAACTGTAAAGAAATTCCAAGAATTAATTCCGTGGGCGTAAAAGCTTGGATTAAGTATTTTCAATCCTGCCAGGCAAAGGGGTCAAAAATTCGTTTTGTTGAATGCTCAACGGCAATTGTTGAACAAATTAATTTAATTTCAAATTTTACTTGTGGTGGAACTGTTGAATCCATTTTCGTACCCTTTTCATGCTCCGGCTGTAAAAGCGAGCTTGCTGGACTTTTTAAAACAGAGGATTTGAAAAAAATTCAACTGAAATTACCTGATCTAAAGTGTTCAAAGTGTGGCAGCAAGGCTGTATTTGATGACCTTCCTGAAGAATACTTTGGATTTTTAATGAGATAGCGGGGGCGAATTGTCTAAAACTCTACTTCTTATTTCCAGGCGATCAGAGGATCAAGCCTTCGCAGCTGAAGTTGCCTTGACTGCTGGATTGGAATTTACGCAAGTGCAAGACTCAAAAAGCGGTGCTGATTTAGTTAGCCAAAGTGCTGCAGATATTATTTTCGTCGATGTTTCTAGCCCCGAACTCTATGCATCTTTTGAGCAGGCAGTGCAAGAAACAGTGGGGCTTTTTTCCGATAAAGTAAATGCAAACAGTATCCATTTTCTCACCTTTGATGACCTTGAAAAAGCACAGTATCTCGTTCAAAGTCCCCTTTTCGGCCATTTTATTATGAGGAATTACAGCGACCCAAAAGAAGCTGGGCAACATTATGGCCGAATTGTAAAAGCTTCACTTGCAGAAAAAGCGTTTGGATTGGCTCAGCTTTTAAAACCCAATTCTAAGATTCAAGTCATTAAACTCAGTGTGTCCTCCCAAAAGCACAACGCTGTAGAAGCGGTGAAAGCATATTTATTAGCAGCAAAATTTCAGAGTCGAATGGCCACTGTCGTTGCTAATGCAGTCGATGAACTCCTGATGAATGCAATATTTGATGCTCCAGTGGACGATCTTGGAAGACAGATTCTGAGCACTATCCCACGATCCACAGTTCAAACTCTTGAAGGAAAAAATGCGGTAGAAATGCATGTTGGTTTTGACGGACAATACGTTGCCATTTCAGCCATTAATTTTTATGGAAGTTTAGATAAAGCGAAACTTCTTTCGCATATTTCGAAAATATACGTTAAAGAGGAATACAAAGTAAGAACATCCACAGCAGGTGCAGGGATTGGGCTGGCTACAGTTTTTCGTTCCGGAGGTAGTTTTTTCTTTATCAGTGAATCTGGAAGTCGAACAGAAGTGATCGTTTTCTTTAAGAGAACAGATAATTTCCGCGAATTTAAGGACCAATTCAGATTTATTTCTACTCAGTTTTACTTTTAGCTACCCTATTGATCTAAAATTATTTATTTAGAGGAATACCAGTGGAATCAAAATTTCATTTTCCCATCATTTTGGCGTCAACTTCACCTCGAAGGATTGAACTCTTGAACCAAGTTCATTTGCCATTCGAGGTACAACCGCCTCAGACCGATGAAACTCCTCTTGCTAAGGAAAAGCCTGCTCGTTTAGTGGCTCGTTTAGCCTTAGAAAAAGCTGAGTCTGTTCGAAAATCATCAGTTCAGCGTCATGAAGCATGCTTGATTATTGCAGCAGATACCTTAGTTGTTGCTCCTTGTGGACGTGCAGGAAATGAAAAAATACTGAATAAGCCCAAAGATGTCGATGATGCGCGAAAGTCACTAAGAATCTTATCTGGAAAAACCCATTCGGTATTGACCGGTTATTGCATTTTGCTGGCAAGCTCCAACCCGAGAAAAAACAAACAGGTTCTTCGCGTAGTGCAGTCCAAAGTAAAAATGCGCTTATTGAATCAAAGTCTCATTGAGAGTTATGTTCAATCTGGCGAACCTATGGACAAGGCAGGAGCCTATGCTGCGCAAGGATTAGGCATGGCTTTGATTGAGAAAATTGAGGGGAGCTATACCAATGTAGTAGGCCTTCCCATGACTCAGGTCCTTGCCGATTTAGAAAAAACATTCAAAATAAACTTATTTAGTTGGGTAAAATGAAGGAAATATTATCAGACAGCATGACGTCAGGCCAAAAAGATCGATATCTCGCAATTCAAAATAAAATGAGCAGTGCCCTTTCTCGAAAAGGTCAATCTCATAAAGCCACCCTAATTGCTGTGAGCAAGAAACAGCCGGTTGAAGCAATTGAAGCGCTCTACCGTTTAGGACATCGAGATTTTGGCGAAAACTATGCTCAAGAGCTAGTTGAGAAAGCAGAGGAATTGGTTCGTAGGGGCTGCCTAGGAATTCACTGGCATTTCATAGGCCACCTACAAACCAATAAAATCAACTCTATCATTCCCTATGTTTCATTAATTCATACGATAGATTCTGAAAAGCTTGCCCTCAAATTGGCTCAGAAGTGGCTCCAAGCAAAAAGATCTGAAAAATGCGGAATCTTTATCGAAGTCAATCTCGACGAAGAAAAAACAAAATCTGGAATCCCTCCCCAAGAAGTGGAAACACTCTGCAAAAAAATATCTCAAATCCCAGAACTCAGGATCTTGGGCTTGATGGGAATCCCAAAGCCGGGGTCTGACTCTCGGCTGAAATTTAAAAAATTAAGCGCGCTCGAGCACCTTTGCCGTTCCTATACCGAGGGAATGCTCTCTATGGGAATGTCGGATGATTTTGAAACGGCCATAGAAGAAGGCGCTACCCACATCCGAGTCGGCACTGCTTTGTTTGGCCCCAGGCATGAGAATTAAAGCAATAGGTTAAAACTCTTCCTCAAATGAAAGTCTGGATCATTCCCTTCATGATGGTTAGCCCAGTAAGAGAGCGTCTGATTTTTCTCTTCAATAACAGCGGTTAAACTTACCCACAAAGGTGAAGAATCTAATGAATGGGAAACATTTTCTTCTAAAGTAAGTGGGATATCTACTTCGGCCAAACATTGAAACTGCGTTTTACTGTTTTTCAAAACCTGAAACTCTACCGAACTAACTGCGTCAACTTTTTTTTGAACCCGGTACCGCTCAAAATAGATGGTATTCCAATCCCCAGAAGGAGAAAGATTTACTTCCCAATAAGACGGATGATCACCCCAAGCTAAAAATGCTTCAAAGCAAGTATGTTCCCAAAGGCGATCCTTGAGTTTGGGATTGCGTTTCAACTTCGGAAGGAAAATACAAGTTAAATCTCCCTCGAGATGGTACTCCAACATGAAACTTAATTTTGAAGTACCTTCTTTTTTATGCATTACCGACTCAACCAAAATATCAGGATAAGCCCGTCCAGCAAATGGAATCAGTTTAATTTTTTCTAACCGTTGCCTCACTGTAATTTCCCCCTCGTTTTGCCTGAAGTTGTGCATGCAACTGAATCAAGCGATTGCGAGCATCCTCTATCATCTGAGCCCTTTGATCAGGAGTAGTTTGAGATAAGTCCATAGGACTTCCAATTGCAATGCGAATTTTTCCAGGACGAATCATAAATTTACCATAAGGCAGTAAGTCCATAGCACCATCCACAGCCACAGGAATCATAGGAACTTTGGCTTCAATCGCAGACATAAAGATCCCTTTTTTGAATGACCCAATTTGCCCACTTCGGCTCCTCGTTCCTTCTGGAAAAGCCAAAACTGTTTTACCCTGTCGAATCAGCTTTCCGGTTTCTTTAATACTAGCAATAGCTTTAGTTCCGCTTTTTCGGTCGACAAAAATCATTCCCACCAATTGCATATACCAGCCCACAAAAGGAACATATTTAAGCTCCTTTTTTCCAATAAAGTGGAGATTGGTCTGAAGTGCTGCAAAAGCAGCTGGAATATCTAAAAACGACTGATGATTCATAATATAAATTGCAGGTCCAGACTTATTGATGTTTTCAAGGCCAAACACCTGCAATCGCACTCGAGCAATCCTCAATAATCCAGGTGCCCATAAGTTCCGCGCAGCCCAAAAGGGTCCGCGACGGCTCCCCGTCAAAAGAAAGAGCAAAAAGGCAAAACTCACCGTCAGACTGCACCAGAGCAATACTAAAAGGCTAGTCAGAGTATAAAGGAGCGCTCGAAAGGGATTCATCGCAAGTCGTTAAATCACCTTATTTCATAAATGAAAAATAATTCAATTAAAAACTAGATCTTCGATTTAGCAATATTCGGCGTACTTTGCGCTGGCCTCAGGGGAAGTTGAGCTTGAAGTATCTTAAGAGCAGTAGGGACATCATCGACGTATTGAAAAAGTTGTAAGTCTTTTTGGCTAATCATTTTGTATCGAATCAACGCATCGAAATTTAAAATTTCTTTCCAGTAGCTTGAGCCATACAAAAGAATCACGATATCTTGGTCGATTTTTCGTGTTTGAGCTAAAGTAAGAGTCTCCAACATTTCATCTAAGGTACCAAAACCTCCTGGAAACACCACCAGGGCTCGAGCCAAGTGAGAAAACCAAAGTTTTCTCATAAAAAAATAGTGAAATTCAAAAAGAAGTGACGGAGTAATATAAGAGTTAGGACGTTGCTCGTGAGGAAGCCCAATATTAAAACCAATCGTACGCCCGCCTGCTTCAGCAGCCCCACGATTGGCAGCTTCCATAATTCCGCCACCTCCCCCAGAACAAACCACAAAGCGACGATCCCCTGAGAGGGTCTGAGACCATCGAGTCAACTCCTTTGCTAAAGTTCGAGCATCAGTATAGTAATGACCTAATTCTCCCTCCGGACTCAGTCTAGCTGAACCAAAGAAAACAATCGTGTCATGTACTTTCTCTTCTTTTAGCCTTTTTAATGGCTCAAGATATTCTGCCAAGATTCGAATTGGCCTACCTTCATCGCTATCTAAGAAATACTCATTGTGATAAGCTGTTTTTTGTTTTTTCATTTTATCCTTAAAGTTCCTCTATATTTTAGAAAAAGAATATCTCTATTTTTTTGGCTTACCGGGTATTCAGAGGAGTTCGTCTTTTTCCGAACCTCCCAAAGGCGAGACGCTTCGTGCTTCCAAAATCGCATCAATTTACGAATCAACTCCTGGATTTCCTGAGACCGATGCCTTGCTCCAGCATTTTCAAGCAATTCTAAAACTATTTCTTCCAAAAGTTGACGAGATCTCCCCTGCCAGAAATCACACCACAAAGGGCCCCACCTGTCAGGTAATTGCCTAAATTCATAAACATAGGAAAACTTAGGAATTAAAAGCTTTGCTGTTCTCTTTTTTGGGACTGAGTGTCCAATATATTTCAATATTTCCATCAATGAAAAATAGGCCTCTAACGTCATTTCTCGAGATCGAAATGCTCCATGAAACTCAAAACAATCTTTTGAAAAGTATTCGGGTTGAGTTGTATAGATAAACGAAGTCATTCCATCCTCATCCTTCATCCCCACCATAGGATAAAGAAAATAAAAAGCTCCAGCTACATTCCATTTTGGACGGTGAGACTGAATGATTTGAGCTTCTAAAATCTGTGCCTCAAGATCCGACTGACATACTTCAATATCTAGCTTAGCGGATTGTTCAAGAATTTTACGCATTTTTCGATGTTTTTTTCGACGCTTTGCATTCTTGTACTGACTCAATCTGCGCCTCAGACTTTTTGCTTTGCCAACGTAAATCAAAATGTTTTGGTTATCAAAAAATCGGTAAATGCCAGGAAGACTGGGAATAGCACTGAGATCCAGATTCATGTCAAAATTTTAGCTCAATCCGACGATCATCGGTACTATCTTTCACGATCTGATGAGAAAGTTTCTCTTCTGCTTTATGAAGACAGCTCAACGCAATTTCCTTATCTCTCTTTTCCTTCTTAATCAATTCCTCTGCCTTTTCTCGCCTCATTTTCTCTGCAGTCAAGGCCTCACCTATCTCTTCCATATTTCTCTTAAGCACAGCACTCTCGGCTTGAACTTGCTTTGCTTTTCGATCCATTTCTTGAACATGCATCCAGGCCACTTGGTATTGACTGAGCTCTTTTTTTAATCTTTGTACTTCTTGGCTCAATTTTTCAATTTGATCTGCTCGAGTTTTCTCTGATGCTTGCACGTTTTGGAGGGTAAAAGCTAAAGATCGCTCTCTCCGTTTATAGTTGTCGAGGTGGGCTTTATAGAATTCCATATCAGAAAGCGCTTTTCGCCTCTCTTCCCTGAGCACATCGGCCTGGCGGTTCTGATCCTCGATTTGCTGATGCAGGGACTTCTCGGTTTGTTCCCGAGATTGGATTTCAGATTTAAATGTTTCCTCCCTCGATGCAAATCTCGTTTTTAACGACTCTTCGCGCATGGCATATTCCCGCGCTTTGTTTTGGAAATCCACTAGAGATTGAGCGCACTTCTGCTGGAGTTCCATCATTTCGTTTCGAAGTTTATCCGATTGAGCCCGCTCTTGATGGAGGGCCGTTTCGATTTTTCTTGCTACTAAAATGAAAGCTTCCAATTCACTTGAAAATTTGGGAAGGGTCGGAGGTAAATCGGATTGGCTTGCTGAAATAGTCTGAGAATTTCCATTGAAGGCAAAGACTTGCCCTCCCTTTTCGTTTACATAGGCACTCATTCCAATACTCCCTTCGATCTCACCCTGCTCATCTCTTTATTTTCAGTTGAATGATTATCCCTGTAAATGGGCACTATTTTCCCAGGAAAAACGCGTCCTACTCCATTGCCTTTGGGTTCCATCTTGTTTTTCTTTTCCCAATCCGGTATGTAGAAGCCTCGTTCTTTGACAGCAAGACCTGTACAAGATAGTCAGGTATTAACAATTGCCCATTTGCGGAGAGATGGCCGAGTGGTCGAAGGCACTCCCTTGCTAAGGGAGCAGCGGGTAAAACCGCTCGAGAGTTCGAATCTCTCTCTCTCCGCCAAAATACAAAGGGCCTGCTGACGCAGGCCCTTTGTATTTTGGCGGAATGGAATGAAAAAGGTTCTGGTTCTTCGGTTCTGGGGGTTCTTAAACCGAACTGAGGTTAATAAAGTGAAGCTAGAAAGATTTCAGCGCTCACATGAAGAATTTTTTCTCGATAATACTCAAAAACACCTGGTGCTCCTGTAACTACGATCCCGTAAGGAGCTTTCACTTGTTCTACAAGACGATATGTCTTCGAAATATCGTCTCCTTTTGCTTTATTTTTAATTTCAATCGCACAGTAGATTTTTCTGTGATCTTGAATTATCAAATCCAGCTCTTCTTTTTGATAGTTTCGGAAATAGGATAACATAAGTGGTGAAGGCCTAGAAAAGTTCTGAAAACTTAAGTGCCGATGAACTGAAGCAATAATAGCTGTTTCAAAAACAGAACCTACATCTTGAGAGTTACTATAGTGATTCAAGATCCAATCAACGGGATAGAATTTTTTTCCAGTTTGGATTTGCCGACTTTTACGAACATGGCTTGCAGGTAATTCAAATCCCCAAAGCAATTTACGCAGGGCCAGAATATCTGACTTAATGGTATTAGGGGAGCATTGCAGTACTTCTGCAATACTTCGCATGCTATAGATCGACCCAATAGATTCTAACAGAAGATGAAGTGTTTGCTCTACACGATCAACGTCCTTTAATCCCGCCAAATCCTTTAAATCTCTGGTCAAGAGCGCCTGCATATATTCTCTCAACCATGGTCCTATCCGAGCAGTATCCTGATGTGAAAGAAGTTCTGGAAATCCTCCCAACTGGTAGTAACGCTCCCAGAGATTTCTGAGCTGAGGAATCTCAGTCAAGACTGACCAATAAGGATTGGGCATTAAACATAAAATATCTGCAGCATTAGGAAAAGTTTTTTTGAAATCAATTTCATGCTCCAAGCTCATCAAATATTCACGAAACGTCACTGGTTCTATTCTGATAGTGATGGTTCTACCTGCTAGACTATCTCCCCGATCATTGCACAAGAGTTCAAATGCACTGCTTCCTGAAACAATGAATCGCGTGTTTTTGAACTTGTCACCAAATCCCTTGAGATAGTTACGCCATCCCCTGAGTTTATGAATTTCATCGACAAAAATAACTGGATAGGGAGGGTCAGAAGGAAGGTTTTCAAATTGCTTGAATTGCTTACGATCAGCTGACAGATCAAAGTTTAAGACTAAATTAGGCTTAGCGGCTTTTAAGCAGAGCCACGTTTTCCCAGTCTGTCGTGCACCAGTAAGTATGAGTATTTTATCTTTGTATTGATCAATGTACTGAAAAGCGTGCCTTCTGATTTCTAAAGATTTGTTTTTTGCATCCACCTAATTCACCTAATGTAAAATGATCATACCTATGATTACTTTACATGTCAAATGTTCACGGGTGTGATCAAATTACACTTATTTCACCAAGCCGAAATTGCTCCCTCAAAGGTCGCATTTGACAATTTCACAGATAAATTCGACACTTGTGAAGCATGCTCCCACTCAAATTAGGAAAACCAAGCCAAACCATCCTTATTGCTTTAACTTTGACCTTTGCTTCACCACTCACTCAGGCTGAAGTCTCACAAAAACCCAAGTACGGACCCGAGGCAACTCCCCTATCTTTATCCTTTGACTATTTTCAAAACCCCACCCACTCAGCCCATCAGTTTTGGAATCTGATTCCCTATTATCTTCCACAAAGACAACCTAACTCCTGCTCTGTAGCAAGTGTCACTATGTTCATGAACGCAGCAAGAGCAGCTCAGATATCGCATGGTGGGGCCTCACTGAACTCAGAGGACAAACTCGTAACTGAAGAAATTCTATTGCAGAAAGTCCAACACCCCGCATGGAAAACTTTTTTAAAACAAGCAGGTAAAGGAGTTACCCTCGACGAGTTAGGTACACTGGTAGAAGCCAGTTTAAAAGCTTACGGCATCCCGTTCAAGAAAATCGAAGTCATTCATGCAAATCAAGCATCAGAAGCCTCTCGGAAAAAACTCCATGAAGTCCTGGTAAGTTTTGCAGGGAATAAAAGTCAATACCTTCTCGGCAACTTCACCCAGGGAGTATATACCGGAGATGCTAATGTGGGTCACATTTCTCCCCTTGCAGCTTATGATACAGAGAAAAAGAGAGTCCTCGTTTTGGATTCCGACCGCGAATGGTATGAACCGTATTGGGTTTCTGAGGAAACTCTATTTAGGGGGATGGCAACCTTCGATCCTCAATCCAACCTGAATCGGGGCTACGTGATAATAAATCTAAACCTAGGCAATTAAGAGGCGAGAATAGGAATAATCCGAAATTCATCAACATCAACCAAGCCTTTGTCAGTAAGCTTCAACGAAGGAATGACAGGTAAACTCAAAAAAGCTAGGTGTAAAAAAGGCTCTGATAGAATGCATCCAATACTTTGGCTTGCCTCTTTGAGTTTTAACAACGAA
>Ga0302320_10011789_pt1 | contig 18445 bp, 17 predicted proteins | sample Bog_T0_3_FD_202130 | JGI IMG/M metagenome (GOLD analysis project Ga0302320, IMG submission 202130) | Peat permafrost microbial communities from Stordalen Mire near Abisko, Sweden - Bog_T0_3 | ecosystem: Environmental > Terrestrial > Soil > Wetlands > Peat | place: Sweden: Abisko, Stordalen Mire...
AAATGGTCGCCGCTTCCAGCATCCAGGGAATGGGACTCCAGAATTTGGTCAGCGCCCGGCGTAAGGGATTCTCCGCCGTGTCCGGCATGGAGTTCGGACCGGATGCTGCCAATCGGCGATGCGCCTCATCACTCGTAAGACCGTCAGGTAGATTTTTGTCCTTAGCGGTTATGGCGACAGGCGCTGCAGCAATCGGAGCAAGTGACATAAATGCGACTGCTCGAAACTTACATTGCTAGTTCAAAACGTCCGGTATGGCCGTAAACATTGAACACCGCATATTTTCTTCGAGCATATTTCAAAGCGATCACAGAATGAGCCTCAAGTAAGCGTGGCCAGCGCCTCTTTCGTAAAGCCGACCAGTTCCGATGAACGTCCCTCTCGAATTTTCCGCGCCCACTCCGCATCGGCAATTAAAGCACGACCGACCGCCACCAAATCAAAATCTCCCCGGTCAAAACGTCGCAGCAGTTCATCCAAGGAACTGGGTGTCGAAGCTTCGCCCTTGAAGGCGGCTAAAAAGTCACCGGAAAGCCCAACTGACCCAACCGTGATGCTCGTTTTGCCCGTTAGCTTTTTGGCCCAGCCGGCAAAATTCAAATCCGAATCGGTGAACTCCGGCTCCCAGAAGCGGCGCTGCGAGCAATGGAAGATGTCAACGCCGGCCTCCGCCAACGGCATCAGCCATTGCTCCATCGCTTGCGGAGTCGTCGCCAGTCGCGCCGCATAATCCTGAAGTTTCCATTGCGAAACGCGAAGACTGATGGCGAAGTCCGGCCCCACGGCCTGGCGGACGGCGCAGATTATTTCCCGGGCGAAACGGGAGCGCTCCACCAAACTGCCGCCGCCGTAACAATCGGTGCGCTGGTTGGTGGGATGCCAGAAGAACTGGTCAATCAAATAGCCGTGCGCGCCGTGAATTTCAACGGCATCAAATCCCAAAGCCTTGGCATCCGTCGCGGCTCGGGCGAACGCCTGAATCGTTGCGTCAATATCCTGTTCTGTCATCGCCACGCCGCCGATTTTACCGGGAGCCACCAAACCAGAAGGACCTTCAAACGGCGCGGTCGTCAACCAGCCAGAATCCTTGGGAGCTACCACGCCCATATGCCATAGTTGCGGTGCCATGACGCCACCAACCGCATGCACCCTGGTAATCACTTCCTGCCACCCACATAGTGCCTGCACGCCATGAAATCGCGGAATGTTTGGGTCGTTGGATGAGGCGGGACGATTGACCACCGTGCCTTCAGAGATGATGAGCCCCACCTCACCCACCGCCCGACGGGCGTAATAGTCCGCTACCGCTGAGGTGGGTACGCCGCCGGGACAAAAGGAGCGTGTCATCGGAGCCATGACAATCCGGTTCTTAAGTTTAAGCGACTTTAATTGAAATGGCTGAAAGAGTTGTTGTGGCGGCATATTAATTTAAATCGGATTTTCAGCTCCCATGAAACATTTTTGCTCATTGGGAGCAACCGGGTTAGTTTGCGATGGCTGCATCGTCATGTGGGCTTCGGGTGGTCTATCCATATTCGTGTATATTCAGTGTGTCAACATAACCACCATGGCGTTTCGCATTTATTCTTCGGAAAAAGGCTGCGGCATTGATTCGCTCGTGCCCATGGGGTGTAACCCTACCACTCATCCACAACGGCGAACGCAATCGAGCAAGAATCGAAGAGGCAAATCTGGCCTGGGTGACGTTTGCCGCCACGCTGAACTTCGCCATCTGGCGGCTTAATTCGTGAGCGGCGCACGCGTGATTAAGAAAAGTCCCGTGTAAACTTTGGGGTCAATCAAAACGCCGGTTTTCGCTTTTGCCTCCAGCCACGTCACAACCTCGACCAGGGGGATTTCGTGAACGGTAATGTCTTCCCGCGCGACACCGCCACCTTTCCCGGTGCGATGCAAATCGAAAGCGCGAAAAAGCGTCACCCGTTCCGACGTGATTCCACTGCACGAGGCTCCGGTCATCACTGGCTCAAGGCACCCGGCAGCATAACCGGTTTCCTCCAGCAGTTCGCGAAGGGCGGCGGCACAGGAAGTTTCATTCGTGTCTCCCGGTTCGTCTCCGATGATACCGGCGGGAAACTCGATGGTACGCGCGTGAACCGGAATCCGGTATTGTTCCACCAGCAAAACTTTCTGTTCCGTAGTCACACCAATGATGAAGGCGACACCAGTCCCATGAACTCGGTCAACGTATTCCCAATGACCCTCTTTGATCAGCGTCAGGAATTTGCCGGTATGCAAAATGATTTGGCTCTCTTGATTCATTTGCTTTTCAACAGCCATTTCAATGCGGTTGCCTCCGAATCGAAGTTCATTACCTGGAGCCCCTGATTTCTGGCGACTTGAAGACCGAAATTCCCTGAACGAAACCAAGTCCGGCTGACCAAATGGGCGATCTTGACTGAGGAAACTGCGTCCGAGGCAATTTTGTTGGCTAGATTAAATCGTTCAGCAAGTTCGGGTGGCTGAAATTCCGGCAATCCCATTGAATCAATCAGCAGTTTCTTAATCTTTTCCATGCGACAGCGTAGCACCGCGCGGCTGAGCAGTTCAGACACTTCAGCAAACGAGGCCTGTCCCATGGGACAAAACTCCCCATGTTGCTTTTTCAGCTCGAAGTGCTCCAACTTTTTCACTGGCCGTATAGAAATTCAATTTGGCCCCCTTTATCAATGCGAAAAAGCCTCAAAATAAAATGCGTTTGGGGTAAACACCCCATAGCACCCGCAAAATATCCGACTACAGTGTCCTCAATGACTGCCAATTACATCCCCCATTTTGAAGATTCAAAAATTAATCCATTTCAGAGCCAACCGATTTTCGGCCAGCGCATTCTAGTGGTGGAGGACGAGCATGACCTCCGCCAGTTAACGGCTGAAGTGTTAATTGACGCCGGCTACCAAGTGGATGTCGCTGAAGATGGAGCCACCGCTTGGGCCGCCTTGCAACTTTACAAATACAATCTGCTAATCACCGATCAATTCATGCCGAAGCTTTCTGGCGTCGAGTTGCTCAGGAAAATTCATGCGGCGGACATGGTCTTGCCAATGATCATGGCCACCGGATTTTTACCCACTTGGGAATTCATCCTGCACCCCTGCCTGCAACCCGTGAAGATGCTGCTCAAACCTTATTCACCCCAGAAATTATTGGGCATGGTGAAAAATGTTCTGCATACGTCCGGCAGTGCCAGCGTTGAAATTCCGCTGCTTTGCAAATCCCAAATCGAGCACCAATCCGCCGTCAATCTATGAGCAACCCCAAGAAACCCACCAAGACCGAAACTTCCTTGAGCGTGATGAATGCCATCCAGCATCGCCGCTCCGTGCGTGATTTTACCTCCCAATCCATCGATAAAAGCGTCATTCAGATGCTGCTGGATGCGGCAGTCCTGGCACCCACCGCCATGCATGAGGAGCCATGGTCATTTGCCGTCATCCAGGATAAAATGATTTTGGATCGTTTATCAGAAAGCGCCAAAAAACTGGCGCACAACGCAGCACAGGGTTCCGATACCGACCAGTCAAAGCACACCCTGCATGTGGTGGACAAACCGGACTTCCATGTTTTCTATAACGCAGGCACGCTCATCGTTGTTTACAGTAAACTGCCGGGGTCCTTTGTCGTGGCGGATTGCTGGCTGGCGGCGGAAAACCTACTGCTCGCTGCTTATGCGCAGGGCCTCGGCACCTGTGTCATCGGTTTTGCGGTCTCAGCACTGAACACGCCGGAATGGAAGGCGGAACTGAAAATCCCGACTGAGATGACTGCCATCGCGCCTATGATTGTGGGTGTGCCGGCGGGTGTAACGCCGCCGGTCCCCCGCAAACCTCCGGAAATTATCTCGTGGATTTGACAACGATGAGGAGGAAGACGGTAAAAATCCTTACTCTGATTTCAGCTTGTCAGCCTGATCGAGACTAGCCCGGCGGTATTGATCTCCATCGTCAGCAGCGGACGGAGGGTTGCGCCGCACTACCCACCATGTGACCAGCCCGGCTCCGGCGCAAATGATTGCCCCCACCGCGATAGTCCACGGCACGCCCACGGCATGAGACAGGAATCCAGACTCAATGCCGCCCAAAGGCATCATGCCACCAAATATCAGTGCCCAGATGCCCATCACCCGCCCGCGCATCGCATTGGACACGCTGCTCTGGATGAGCGTGTTGGTGGTTGAGAAATAGAGGATCATTCCCCAACCCCCAACCGCCAGGCACAGAAGCACCAGCGGATACCAACGCACGATGGCCAACAGCGCCAGCATGGCTGAGAACAACCACAACCCGCCTAGAATCATCAGCCGTGGCCGCACGCGGCTGCCATAAGTCGCCACCGTCAGCGCCCCCAAAAGTGCCCCGAATCCATTGGCACTGAGCAGGACTCCATAGCCAGTTTCGCCGACATGAAGAATGTCAGTTGCGTAGGCAGGCAGCAGCACCGCATACGACCAGCCAAAGATGCCCACCACGCCAAAGAGCAGCAGCAAAATACGCACGCGACGGTGGCCGGCCACATACTTGAATCCTTCCATGATATGCCGCCCCGTTGAGTGCGGTTTAGGCCGGGGTTCATGCTTGGGCAGACGCATCATAAACAGACCCACGATGACTGCGATGAAGCTGACGCCGTTCAGGATGAAACACCAGGTGATGCCAACGGATGCCATGAGCAAGCCCGCCACCGCGGGGCCGACGACCCGTGCGCCATTCACAATGGAACTGTTCAATGACACCGCATTCATCAGGTCTTCATGACTGGTCATTTCGACCATGAAGGCCTGGCGTGCGGGCATGTCGAACGCCATCGCCACACCGCCCATCGCCGACAGCACGAGAATATGCCACGTTTGAATGTGGCCGCTTCCCACCAGCGCGGCAAATACGAAGGCGGTAATCATCATCGCAATCTGGGTGTAGAACAGGACGGTGCGCTTGGGATGTCGGTCGGCCACGGAGCCGCCCCACAGGGAAAACACCAGCATGGGCAAAGTTCCGACGGCCGCCACCGTGCCCAACAACACCTTCGATCCGGTCAACTGATATACTAGCCAGCCTTGAGCGGTGGTCTGCATCCAGGTGCCGATCAGCGATACGAGCTGACCGATGAAGAACAGCCGGAAATTGCGATGTTTCAGGGCGGCAAACGTATCACGCCACGACACGCTCCCCATTGTCCGAGGCTGCGCAATGAATTCTGGCGGAGCACTGGCGGCGGGTGTGGGGGTTGTAGTTTCTTCAGACGGCATCGGCGATTAAATATTACCCGATTGCTTCGTCCTAATCGAGTCTCAGGATAAAAACCATGTCGTCCAGCGAAGCATTTATATGTTGATGCGAAGGGCCATGAAAAATGGCAATATGCTTGGTATGAAAACCGCATTTATTGACCGGGCCAAGACGGCGCTGGTCGTCATTGATCTCCAAAAAGGCGTTGTCGGACGGCAGACCGCTCCCTATGCAGCCGACGGCGTCGTGAAAAATGCGGCTGCGATTGCCGCTGCTTTCCGAAAAAACGGGATGCCAGTATTTTTGGTGCATGTGGCATTTTCTGCAGACGGTAAAGACATGCTGCGTCCCGTAGTTGATGCACCGTGGCCGACGCAAGCCCCGCCGCCAGACTGGACGGAGATTGTTCCCGCAATGGGGCCGCAACCGGGCGACTTCGTAATTACCAAACACCAGTGGGGTGCTTTTTACGGGACCGAACTTGAATCAGCATTGAGAAGGCGCGGCATCACAACCATTGTCCTGTGCGGCATAGCGACCAACATCGGGGTCGAGAGCACCGCCCGGTTTTCATTTGAATATGGATTCAATCAGATTTTTGCGGAAGATGCCATGGCGGCCATGTCCGCCGAAGAACATGCGCTCACGGTTGCCAAGATTTTCCCCCGTATCGGTCTGGTCAGAAAGACCGGTGAAATTCTCACAGACTTATTGCCCAATTGATTTTAGCACGAATCTTAAAAGTTGCTGAATATCGCTGCTTGTCTGCTATGCGGATGAGGATTTTTGAACATTGCCAACCCGCATTAACCGCAGCAAGACACACCCAAATAATCAAAAATTATATGGAAGCTTTGGAATCTGTAATGGGGTGGCTGCAGAAATGCAGGCATCAGAATCAACTCAAACATTTTAATCTAATATAAAAGTGCAGGGTGAAAGATACATTTCTCATAGAAGTGTTTTTCCCTCGGGAACTCGGTTCAGTGAATATGGCTGGTGCTGACGCTTGCTTTCAGCAGGAGCCTATTTTGAGGCTCGCAGATAAGGACCCAAACCTTGGAAATGATATTGTTTATGGATTGGCATTTTGGAAAGCGTTGCGACCTCAGCCAATTGCAATATTCAACTTTCCGGCAGGATCATCAGCCGACGAGTTTTGCCAAGCGGATGATCCCGCGTAATTGGCGCGAGGACAGCTTGATGGTTTCATTGGCGATCAGCGGTTTTTTGTTCAGACCGGAATTCATAGGTGGAAGCAAATGTGTGATCGTCAATGCAGCAATAAAGCAAAAGCGCCGGTGAGCGCCACGGCATGCAACCAGATAACAATAATCTGAATCTTGTTCAGGCCTCTGGACCCGGCATTTTCGTTGGGATGCGCGAGCAATCTGTCCATGTGCTTAAAAAGGAAATACCCGCCTGCCAGTGTTCCGACAAACAGTGCGCTGAAGACCACGTGAACGACAACATCAACATTCATGCCTTAAAATAGGCAATGTATGACCATCCGTCCAGATCACTCGCGGCATAAGGAAGTCCGTCTCTTTTGTCTGCCGCAGCAAAAGTGTCCGATTAACGATACAAGCCCTCTTGTGCTCGGTCACTCTACGCCAATGCCCTCCACCACGGCGAAATGACAAGGACCACGAAGACCGCCCCGGTGGCCAAGTTGACCCACGGCTGGCGGGTGAGGCGGGGCACGAGCGCCAGTAGTCCGCCAAGCAGCAATCCGGTGATAAAACCGCCGAGGTGGGCGACGACATCCGCCTCCGGGTTCACGCCCACCAGCACGAACAAGAGCGCCCCGGCGAATAGTCCGCTGGCAAAAGGCCTCAACGAATTGGGGCGGTGCCGCTGCCAGAGGGTCGCCGACTGGACCGCCACCAGACCCACCGCGCCCATCACCACGCCCGAAGCTCCCAGACCGCGATGGCTTTCGCCATAAACCGACCAAGCGGCAAGGTTGCCGCCCACGCCGGCAAGATAGGCGGCCAGCAAACCGTCAACGACATTTAATTTTCCTCAGCGGGAAGTTTAGTTGTCGCTAGAGGAGCAAACTCAAGCCCGGCCCATAGCGGCCCATGGCCAGCCCCAGAAACAGTAAGCCGAACACCAGGTTGGTCGTCCCCTACCCCGGCGCCCGTGTCGAGACTATCTTGCGCCAGCCCCGGCACACTCATTCTGCAAGTCAAGCATCCAAGCGAGGCGTAGATCGAAAGAAACCATTCAGGCACCACCCTGGCTAGAACAATCGCCGAACGAGTTGAGCTTTTTAAATTTATTGGAGCACGGTACGGTAAAAACGCCGGGAATAATTGGGTGCGTCGTAATCGGTGAAATTGAAGGCATTATCAATCAACACGCCACTGCTGAGATTGAACCAGTCCACTAAGTTGGTGGAGGTTTGAATGAGGAACGGCTGGCCGGACTCGCCCGTAAGGTTGAGGTTGAAACCATTGGCGGCCCCGGAACTGGGTGGCCGCATGGCGAATGGTTGCTGGTTAAGCACGGTATCCAAAGGCAGCACCCGGTAGACGCGAGTTGGTCGGCCAATGGTAGTGGTGTCAATGTAATCGAGAGAAGCTGCCAGGAGGGTGTCGGTGTCTATGGTGGTCCACGCCAGCCCGTTGGTGGAGGACTGGATGACAAAGCTTTGGCCGATGGAGCCGACAACGTGGATATCGTAACTACCATTGGCCAGTCGCACCGGGGGTGCCGGTATCATCGTTGGTGGCACGGGGTAATTGAGGGTCAGCGTAAACGACTCCTCGCTTTTGCTGGGTGAGGCCACCTCGATTTGATAAGCGGTTCCAGACAGGGCGTAAAAACTGGAATTACCATATTCCACGCCGGACGTCACAGGAATCAGGCTGCCCGGAGTGGAACCGGCGTAAACGCCGAACTGGCTGATGCCGGGAGCGGGAAATTGATCGGGATAAAGTCCTACCACGGTGGTTCCGCTGGCCGGGGCGATCCAAGCATACCAGACAGTCCGGGCATCAAGGCCCCCGCCCAGATCTGGGTCAGTTAGTTCCAGTGTGGCGCTCACAGTGGAGCCGTTCGTTGTGATTTTTTTACCCACCAGGACGGTGCGCTGGGCAAAGTTGTCATTGGGCGGAGCCGGGGGCGCAGGGGTTGGTGGTGCCGCCGGAACGAATGAGAAGCCTATCGTGGCGGCGCCAAAGCTCCCGTTCACACCATCCAAGGAGATTTGATAGGTTTGGCCGCCGACCACGGGAAAAGTGAAGGGCGATATCACGCACCAATTATCCGGATAACCCGGCCCACTCGGGTAGATTGAGACATCTCCTCCGAAGCCACTATAGTAGGCAGTATTACTGGCGCAAAGGCTCAAATTGGTCAGTTGTGAGCCGGTGTAAACCGCCAGTAACGGGCCGGTGGTGGGGCCAGGTTGTTGTGGAGGGGGACCAGGATTAATGGTGATTACGTCTTTAGGAACAACACTGTGGGCGGCTACGCTGGTGGAAAACGCAGGCGCGTTTAAGGTGACGTTTCCATTGGTGGGGGCGATCCACGACCACCAGATGGTTCGGCCCGTCGCCCCCGCCGGCAGGTATTCGCCGGGTTCGGTGGTGGCTCCGCTGTTGTCGCCCGTCACGGTCACATTGGTTCCAGTGAAGACGATGCGCTGGGCGAAATTGTCATTCCCCGGTGGCACCCTGATTTCCACATTTTTGCTGGTGGTCACACCACCATATTGATCCGTGGCTTGGGCTGACAGCACCAAGTCACCCGGTGTCAGATTGCTCACGACCATGCTTAAAGGCCGATTGGTGACGATACCCAGCAGGTTGGTATTTGCGTAAAATGCGACCGTGGTTACTACGCCCTCCAGATCAATTGTACTGGCATCAATCTCCATGTTCGTTCCCGCTGGCAAGATGGTTTGGTCCACCGGGTTGGTGATGGCGACCTTCGCCATTTGCAATGACCAGGTAAAAACAACCTGGCCCGATGGAACCTGAACGACCGAGATGGGATAGGTTTGCCCGGCCACGGCGTCGAAGTCCACTTCTTCTCCGAATTCGCCCACGCCAATCGTGGTGAGATTGGAGACAACATTTCCGCTGAAAACACCGAGGAACGTCTGGGGCGTTTGAATGCGCACAAAACCATCGACGGGGGCCGTCCAAGCATACCAAACAGACGGGCTCACGTTCACCCACACCCCATTCACAGGGCTCACCATGCCAGTTATATTTGGTTCCCCGGGCTCAACGGTGGCATAAAGGGTGGTCCCTTCCACCGTAACACCCAGTCCTGTTAATGGCGTCCGGTTGGCAAAGAGGTCGTTGCCAGGGGCGGACACAAGATTGAGATTGAGAGAAAACGATCCCGGACCGTCGGCTACAGCGATCCAGTAGGTTGCCCCCGGTACCGCGGAGAAAGAGATTGCCCCGGAAGCGCTGGTAGCCATTGTTGTGAGATTGGAAACTGTTTGACCGGTGTAGATTCCGACACTGGGTAACGAGCCAGTCGCCGCTAAAGTCACGGTGGCCATTCCGGCCCCCGGCGCGGTCCAGCAATACCAGACTGAATTGCCGGCACTGCGTGGAAAGTTCAGGGGTTCTCCGGATTCAGCAGTGGCCAGCGTGTCGTCCCCGGTTAGGGTAATATTTGTGCCGGCAATCGGAATGGCGGCCGCAAAGTTGTCATTCACGGGGCGCGATTTTAAGTTCAGAATGAAATCCGCACTGAACAAACCATCAATCTGGATTTGATAGGTGGTTCCGGCGGTGCCGGAAAACAATCCGCCTCTCCAATCTTCCTCGGAAGTGACCAGCGAGAGGTTTGTGAGCGAATTGCCTGTATATACGGCAACTCCCAATGACCAATTGGGGTTCACCGTGACAGAATAAACATCGTTAACGGGAGCCGTCCACGTGTACCATACCGTTTGATCTATACCTGCTTCATACACGCCTGATTCATACAAACCGGGTTCGCCGGGTTCGGGGGTGGCGTTGGCCACCGAGCTGGTCACGGAGCAGGATGTTCCCGTCAGGGTGATGCGGTTGGTGAAATTGTCATTCGGCGGCACGGCGCTAATCGTCACCGGGGCCGCGGGCCAGTTCCGGCCTTGATTGTCCACGGCCACGGCCGTGAGGGTATAAATTCCCGCATCGAGATTCGTCAGGGTCAGCGTGAACGGGGGGCTCGTCATGACAGCCCACAAAGTGTTGTTGGTGAAAAATTCAACCTGGCTAACCGTAAAGGTAGTACCACCGACATCAGCCGAGACGAGCAAATTGGTCCCGGCAGGCACCACCTCGCCGTTGGCCGGGCTACTGATGCTCAGGCCGGATTCGATAAGCTGGAAAACCACCGGGTCTTGCCAGTTCACGACCATGAGGTCATAGGTCGTGCCGGCGACCGCCATGAAGGCGGCGCCCTCGGGGGCCGACGCGACGGTCTGAAGATTGGTGACGAAATTACCAGTGTAAGCACCCACTCCACCATAGCATCCCGGTATCGCGAGCGTTACCCATCCCGAAGCCGGCGCGGTCCATTGCCACCAAACCGAACCCGCTTCCATGTCATAATCATCGGGGGGTTCGCCCGGTTCAATCGTGGCGTTGGCCGTCGAATTGGTAACCAAAATCCAATCACCTTGGAGCACAGTGCGATTGACAAAATCATCATTGGCCGGATGCACGCCGATGTTCACCGCCGGCGACGAGCGGTCGTGCCCGAGTTTATCAATGGCCACTGCCTCCAAGGAATAGTCCGCCCCATAGACATTTGTCCACGCAAGAACGTAAGGAGCATTGGTCACGCTACCGAGGTAATCGCCGTTGGCAAAGAATACCACTTGGCGGACGGGCGCTTCGGTGGCTGTCGCCACGGCTTGCAAGATCACGGTGCTGCCGTTCGTGAAGTTGGAGCCGTTCGCCGGGCTGACGATTTCTAAATTTGAAAGGGACAACTTGAGTGTCACCGCGCCCTGGGGCCCAATGGCCCCAATGTCATAGGTAGTGCCAGCCTTGGCGGCAAACGTTAGGGGACCCAAACCATTTGTGATTTCCGTGAGATTTGTCAAAACGGTGCCGGTGTACACCCCAAAGCCATCGCCGGTGGTGCTGGACAACGTTACCGTGCCAGAAGCCGTAGCGGTCCAAGTCCACCAGATGGAATCCGCATAGGAAATTCCATAGCTTCCCGCTATATCGGGTTCTCCCGGTTGCAAGGTGGCGCCCAAATTGGAATTGGTTATTTGCAGCCAGGTGCCTGACAGCCTGGTGCGGTAGGCGAAGTTATCATTCAAGGGCGGCGGATATTTCACAGTGATCACCACGGCGGGTGAACTGCGCTGATGCCCCAGACTGTCAGTAGCCGTGGCCGTAAGCTGGTAGTTGCCCGTCGCAGAAGGTGCCCAATTAACCCGGTAGTTTGTGCCACGCGTGGACACCCCCACGGACTGGCCATTGGCAAAATACTGGACCTGACGGGTATTGCCATCATTGGCCGTTGTGCTGACGGTTAACGGGATGCTTTGGCCAAGGTAGAAATTTGCCGCAGTTACCGGACTGGTCAATTGCACCGTAGACAAGATCAGACTCCAGGCAGCCTCACCAGGCGGGCCATAGGCGGCGATGGCGTAAACGGTTCCCTGGCTGGCAAAAAAAGTGTCGAAATTGTTTAGTGCCACCGGATTGAGTTTCGTCAGGGAATTACCCGTGTAAATTTCCAGATTGTCTCCGGTGGTGGAAGCGACGGTAGCCCAACCGGAGGCCGGGGCGGTCCAAGACCACCAAATTGAGGGATTACCCGAACCGTCACCCGGCTCCCCAGGTTCAAGCGTGGCCAGCAGGCTGGAATCGGTGAGACTGATCCAGGAACCGGAAATGATAGTGCGATTTATGAAATTGTCGTTGCGCGGCACGGAGATGAAATCCAGGTTGAAAGCAAATGGTCCGGGTGTCGGGGCATAACTTTGCAAATCATTATCAAAGGCGATTTGATAAGTGATACCGGCTTGGACATCGAATTCGATATCGGTTCCGGGATAATATAAAATTCCGCTGGTCACCGGGGACAGGCCGGCGATCATATTACCGGTGTAAACACCTGTGAGCAAAGTGCCCGTCAGCCTAGCTGCGGTGAGGGTGAGCTGGCCGGCGGTCGGCGCGGTCCACGACCACCAGAGGGAGGCATTGCCGGCCATGCCGGCATGATTGGGTTCGCCGGGCTCCTGCGTGGCATAGGTGTTGTCAGCACTGATGGTCAGCAAACTACCAGCCAGAGTAGTACGATTTTTAAAATCATCGTTGGCGGGTCCCGCCACGACTGCCAGTGTAAAGGCGGTTTCGCCTGAGTAGGGAATCTGGGCATCGGCGTTGATTTGATAACTTTTTCCTGCCATCGCCCGAAAGAAGAAGAGCAACGGGCTGGCTGGCCCAATGCCGTTGGATGCGACCAGAGAAACACTGGCGAGGTTCGTGCCGGTGTAAACGCTGAAATTGAGGGGGACGCTGTTGCTTGCCACGCTGATTGCCACGTAAGTATTTTGTGGCGCGGTCCAAGTCCACCACAAGGGATGCTGTGGCGGATTGCCATTGTTGTTCGGCGCCCCCAGTTCCGGCGTGGCCAGGTCGTTCGGCTCCTGAATCATGGCCGGCAGGCTGGCAATTTTCAAACGACCGGAAAATTTTTCATTTACCGGTAGCACCGTGAGATTGACCGGAGCGGAAACGGTGGTGGCATGGTGGTTGTCCGTGACCACCGCGATCAGGGTGTGCGTGCCAATGGCGGGATTGGGCCAGACCGCTTTGAAGGGCGCGGTTCCGACCGAAGCGATTTGGTTGGCACCATCGAAATAATAAGTGACCGTGGCAACGCTACCGTCCGTAGCAACAGTCGTCACGGAAAGCGGGAGATTGGTACCGGAATAAAAAATATCGCCTGTGGCCGGATACAGCACTTTGATATAGGGCGGGTACACTTGCTGGGGGGTGCCGTGAAAGGCCGCGACGAGGGGGGCTGTCTGGTTGAGAACCAAAGCGTTGTTGGCCGGGTTGGCCTGGCCTGCCGGAATCCCCAGCGCCTGGCCGTCAAACTGGATGTCGGGATTGGAAAAGAAGGGCAACCGCTCACCGGAAAAAGCCTCGACGGTACTATATTCAGTCCCGTCGTTGTTGTCCCAAAAAGAATAACCGTAGGCATAAGGAAACGCTGCCAAGCTATCGGCGTAAGGCCGCTCCAGCTGGCAACCGAAATTAAAGCTAAGCACGACGGGAAAGTAATTGAACCCGGTCAGGAATGGTTGTCGAATGATGCTGTAGGAATTTTCGGGGGACGGCCCTTGCAAACCGTAGAACTCATAATCAATGCCAGTTTTCGTGATCAAACACACCAGGTCCGCCCCTGACTGGCTCTGCCACGTGTGCGCCAATTTGAATACGCTGTCATTGGGATTCCGCAGGCGGGCCAGATCATTGGAGACACTCCCGGATTCGACATAGTTAATTACCGCCACTTTCACGACATAAATGCGGGCGTTAACGCGACTGTTCTGGAAAACGGTGTTGGCCTCCAGCTCCGCATTGTTAATCTGCCCAAGGATGGCTGCCGTACCACCGGCACTGGCCGCGGCCTGCGGCGTATAAAGCACCATGACGTTAATCAGGGAAATCGGCTGCATTGGCTGGGCACTGGCCACCGCCGCGGGCCACGCAAAGCACATAAATATGAGTACTTGCCACGCCAGTTCATGGAACATCCGATAACAGAAGCCCTTCCTGATTTGCATCGCTGCCAGACACATCATGCCGCTTCACTTAAACACCGCCTCACCTGTATTACAAGCCAAATAATTCCGCTGCTCACATTCACAGTGTTACTTATTATGAACATTAACCTAAGCTGGAATCAAAACCTCGCATTCATCCAGATTCGCCTTAGCCAAGTTATCCAATACGACAATGTCCCCGGTTTCCAAAATGGGTGCCAACCCTTCCTTCAGCCCCACCCAACCAAGGCAGCCCCAGTCGAAGAACATTCCCGGCTGGAAGACTGGTTGCCGCCAACGCCAGTGCCGGTTCTCCAACCGGTATTGACCGATTTGGGCAAGGGCTTGGTCGTGGTCGGCTTTCCTTACGGACAGCATCCAGCCGGTGGTGTGGGCGTGGTCAATCCAGTGTTCAATTCCCTGACTGGCCAGCACGAGGCTCCAGTCCATCGCCTGCCGCCGAGTGTGGGCGGGGATCTGGCCGGTGCTGGATGGCACTGGGTTTGATGGGGGCGACGGTTCCACGGCCGCGATGGTGGCCTCTGACAGAACGCCGTGCAAGCGTAGGCACGATCAGCCGCGGCAATGACTTTTCCTTTGGCCGAGACTTCCAGATTACTTTTACCTAATCGACGTTTTTTGCATGGTTGATGTCCTGGTTTATGAAAGCGTTATGAGATCATACTGATTATTGCCCATTTTCAGTTCTTTCATGTATGTAAGTTGGCGCAGGCCCTTTCGGGATTCAATGCGTTCTTTAAGGTCGTGAAGTTCCACCTCGGGCAGCTGATACATCCCGCGCCTGCAATGGCCCAAGCCGGTGTTCAAGTCGAAGCGGGCCATCACGGCGGAAGAACACGCGGCCATCATCCAGCGGGAGCAGAACAGCGAGCGCCGGGACTTTTACGAACTGCTGTGGCATACGGGCGCGGCGCAATCGGACGGGGCCTGCCTGCTGGCGGAAGACATCAATTGGGAGGCCCGCACGATTTGCTTTACGCGCAAGAAGTTGAAATCTCGCGGCACGAACCTCAAGCCGACGCTGTTCCGGTTCAGCGCGGAGATTGAAGCGCTCTTGAAACGGCGTCCGGCAGCGGGGCCGCTGTTTCCGTATCTTTGCACCGTGCGCGCCGGGGATCGGGCGACGGAGTTCAAGCAGCGGTGTGGCGGGCTGGGGATTTCCGGCGTGTCGCTGCACAGCTATCGGTATGCGTGGGCGGAGCGGGCGTTGAAATGCGGTTTCCCGGAGCGGTTCGCGCAACAGGCGTTGGGCCATAACTCCAAGGCGGTGCATCGGGCGTATGCGAAACACGCGGAAGTCACCGTGCCGTCGCTGGCGGATTGGGAAAAGGATTGGCAGGAAAATCCGCAACGCAGCGCGCAACCAAAGTTCCTGCCGGTGGATTTTCGGCTGCCGATGGTGCCGACCGCCCAAGCGAATTGAATTGAACAACCACTGTCCATTGGTGGCAGGCCGAAAAGTAAAAAACCAGCCGGGGTGGTCAATCCCCGACTGGCGTGGGCTGCGGGTCAGCTCCAGAAATAACCCAGCGCGCGAAGCGACTGGTGGCCTGGGCGGTCGGCGGTGGCCGTGCCCATTATGACATGGTCGCACAATTCAATTTTCAATAGCTGGCCGGCGCGGATTAAATCGCGGGTGACTTTGATGTCCGCCTCGCTGGGCGTCGCGTCCCCGCTGGGGTGGTTGTGCATGACGACAACGCTGGCGGCATTGGCGACGATGGCCGGGCGAAACACCTCGCGCGGGTGGCAAAGAATGGTGTCCAGCAAACCCGTGGCAACGATGAAATGGCCTAAAATGTCGCGGCGGGTGTTCAACACCAGACAAACCAAAGTTTCCACGTCGCCATTGTGGCGGGGTTCGGTCTCAATGTTTTTCCGCCAGTAGTCGGCGGCATTGTCGGGGGTTTCGGCTTTGCCGTAGGCGGGCGTCTCACGGAGCGTTAAAACGCGAAACTCGCCAAGTTTAGCCATACGGTTTGAAGTCGTCTTAGAAGCCGATGTCTGGACGGTGCTGGAGCTGATCGCTTCAAATAAATTTTGTGTTTTCATAAGCTTTTTTTTGAAACCGCTGTCCGTCCGTCTGCCGTTGGCTGCTCGCTTCACAACCGCGCAGGCGTGTTTTTCACCAACTACGGGGAAATTTCGCGGGCAGGAAACGTGACAAGGGCGGTAGGGTGGCGGGGCGACGTTGGCGCGGTTCCTGGCGGTGAAATTTAGCCCGCCGCGCGAAGTGCGCAGAAAGTGCGGTTGAAAAATTCGCCGGAGCAGCGAGCAGCCAATGGCAGGGGGACGAGACAGCACGCCTTTCAAGAGAAACGCGCCATGCCTAAAACACCCAGAACAAAACTTCTGCCCCCGGCAGGGCCGTTTAGCTAATTCATCGGATTTTTAATCAAATCCAGCCTGAGAGCCATTTTTCAATGGACGCAGGCAATCAAGCGCATAATGCCAAAAAGGAGTTGACACAAGCGGTGCGCGTGATACAGTTGGTGCATGATATCAAAAAAGTCCAATATTGAAGACATCGGCCATTCACTGCTTGAACATGTCCGTGACGCCGCCTCCACGCGCCCAGGCATCGTTCACGAAAACTTTGGTCCGATTGTGCAGGCTTCCAAAAAAATCAGCGCGCGCGCCATCGCCCGGTTTTTGGAAGAACAACACGGCGTCAAGGTGAGTTACGTTACGATCGGTCGGGCACTACGAGATCCGAAAAAAAACTGGAACCTTTTTTTCGACCCAGTCGAGGCGGCCTCGTGGATTGTGGCGGAAGCGCACGGCAAAACTTTGAAGCACTTCATGAGTGAGCCGGAAAAGTATCAGGAAATGCTGGAAGCCAAACCGGTTTTCGAGGGACGTAACGCTGAAGAGGCATTAAAGTCCAAAATGGAATATGAAAAAGCCGTCACGGTGCTCGATAAAAAATGGTTTTGCCTTGATGAAGATACTTTGGAGGATGCAAGAATGTATCTTCTTTCCCGGTTTTGCGAAAAGCCGGCACCCGAACACGACGAATCCAAAGACGATCAAGTTTGATTCGATTTTCATTTTAAGAATTTCCGGCTCGTAAGTGCGGGTTGGAGTAACAACAAACTAGAAAATTAAATATATGAAACTAAAACTCATGGTCCAAACACAAGAACTGGTGTCCTATCCGGCCTCGGATCGTGGCCCGGCCACTATCAATCACCTGTTAAACTGCATTGATATGAGCCAGCCGCCGGAATGTCGGATGACCGAAAACATTGGCTACAAGCTCAAGGATTCGGAAATCGCGAAATTCTGGAACACGTCCATGGACAAGGTCATCGAGGTGGTCTGCCGGCGGATCACGCATAGCAAGGCCGGCAAAGCCATGCTCGTCGGCGAGATCGTGGAAACGGTTCCGGCAAAATAATTGGTTATGGCAACCAACCCTCGCGCAGATCACGACTGGCTGGATAAAATCCGGCGGCGCGAGCGGTTTGCCGATTTTGCTTATACATTGGCACGCGTGGACTGGGACTTTTTTACAACACATACATTTATAAATCCTTTACCCAGGGAGCACGTGCGGAAAGCAATGTTCTGGCGGTGGGCGTCAGAGGTAAGCAAAGTCTGCAATGTTCCCCTTAAAAACCTGCTTATCGCGTTGCGGTGTGAGCAGGGTGAAATCGGGGCAAGACCTCACCAACATGGTTTGATTGGTGGGGTTCCTAGCTGCAACAAGATGGCGCTGCGTTCCCAAATGATGCGGTGGTGGAAAATAATTGCCACCAATGGGGACGCGGATTTCCGCATTTATGACCGCTCACTAGCTGGAGCGGATTATGTCTGCAAATGCCTCGGGGCAAATGCTTACGAGATCAACAAGTTCTCAATCGCGGAAGAAACGACGCTCTCGCAATCAGTGTTTTCGCTCATTCGGACACTGGACGCGACTAATGAGAGACGTTTCAGCAAGCTCATGCGTAAAGAACGGCAGGTTGCGAAAGTGCTGGGGCGATAAAGTTCAATGGCGGTTTCAGGACGGCAACGTCCGCCGCTGCATTGGCTTTCCCGGTGCCGGTAGCATTTAAGATATAACTGCCTCACGGATTGCGGGCATGAGGCCGCTGTTTCCGGCTTGCCCCTGAAAGCAGGGATGTTGGAACAAAATTGCGTTGACCCGAAAGCGTCAACCAGTTTCAAAACTGCGCGCCTTGAAAATCCGCCGTGGATGCCGTGATAAAAGTCCGAAGTTAGGCGGCGCATGAGACCATCCCGATATTGGGACCCGGCCAGGCCTGACCACCTGCCCGCGCGCGGAGCGCGCGGGCGGGTGGCGGGCCGGACGGGATAGCTTGTAGAATTCCTATGCCCAAATTGAACTGACCTATGACGGACGAACTGACACAGGCGGCGATGACAACCTGGGCGGCAAAAGATTTGCCGGCCCGGCTGCTGG
>Ga0302320_10011791_pt1 | contig 18444 bp, 10 predicted proteins | sample Bog_T0_3_FD_202130 | JGI IMG/M metagenome (GOLD analysis project Ga0302320, IMG submission 202130) | Peat permafrost microbial communities from Stordalen Mire near Abisko, Sweden - Bog_T0_3 | ecosystem: Environmental > Terrestrial > Soil > Wetlands > Peat | place: Sweden: Abisko, Stordalen Mire...
ACCCGGCGGCCAAATCCACAAACCCAGTACACGAGAGGGGGCGAGCTTCGCTCTCCCCCTCAGACCCCCTCTCTATATTTAACTTATTTTACCCGATCCGCCGTCCAACGAACGGGGTCCACTTCAGATTGATTTTTACGCATCTCGTCGATTGTCGAGAGGAAGGCGCCTGTTAGCGCCTCGGATATCACGGGAAACTCATCTACATTCATTTGGGAAGCCGGAACAATCTTGGAGACGCCATACTTGATAGGAGCGTCAAAGAACACCACATTGAACTCCGGTTCATAAACGCGGACGTTTAGGAACGCGCCATAAATCCAAAGCGACTCGGCATCAGTCTTCTTGCTGAGGACCTTTTTGAATCCGCGGACATCCACGTCCATGGCGAATGTGGGGGGCGGTATTTTAAACTGGAGGACAGATGAATCCGAGAATCGGAGCGCCATTTTGCTGTTCAAGCCGTCCTTTGAATAAGGCAGCATTGCAAGACCACCTTGGGATGTCAGCAAGGCGCCGAATTGCTGGGCAACCGCTTGAGCATATGTAGCCTTCGCGTTGCGGTAGGCGTCGGGAAGAAATGGAATGGATTTGTCCCCAATGGAAACGGCATGGATTTGCAACGTGCATTGATTTTTTCCGCCTATGCGAACGGAGCCGATCTTAGACAGGATCGCGACGAATAGTTGGGAATTGGCACCCGCAATCATAGTCCGCATCCGCGCGACGACTTCATCTTCCGAGAATTCATTTTTGCCTGCGTCAATATATTCGATACAGATAGGCCGCGACGACACGACCTCCATGGTATCGAAATCGAGGATCAGCAACTCGAAGCCAAGTTGGATGACGAGCTTGTGAAAATCGCTCAGTTCCTCATGAAGAATTTTTTCGCTAGAGAGAGCGAGCGCGAGCACCAGCGGCGAGTCATGAGGCCGCACAAGATCAAACGTCACGCTGACATTCCGAAATTGCCCCGCATGCTTTACGAAGAATTCCCGAGATTGAGTTTCGAAGAAATGCCCATTTCCGCCGTCGAGAGCATCGAGTTTACTCGCGATTGGATAATTCTTCGCGATCTCACCGGCATTTCCGGCAAATGCAAAACCACCATAAAAAATTTTCGGCGGGCCGTCTAATTCGCTAGCTGTCAGCGAATTTTCGGCGGCGAAAAATATTAGCACCCCAATCGCGCATCTACGGCGCAACCACTCAGCGAGTGAGTTCATTTCGGGGTAGTTGAAGCAATGAACCTACGGCAGCAGATTCAGGACAGAAGCGGGAAGGTTGGTAAGAAACTAGAAATTGAATCGTCAGTGGCAAGACTCGGATGCCGACGTTTCGGAGGGGGAATAGAGCGTCCCTGGCCATGCTGTGATATGGAATGAAGATGCAGCGAGGGGTGTTTTAGCTCATGGGTAGCTGACGTAACACTCTCAGTCCTGCGGGTGTTAACGGGCAAGTTAAAACCGTAAGTTGTTAGGGTGAAATCCCTGCCCGTCCTTCGCGAGAACATCCGACGAGCTCGGCTGATTCTCGGGCTGAGTCAGGAAGCGGCGGCAGAACTGGCGGGGTTAGGGGCGCAGCATTATCAGGACATCGAGGCAGGACGCCGCAAGGGACTGCGATTGGTCACCATTGAGAAAATCGCTGCTGCCCTTGACGTGGAGATTTGGCGGCTCTTCAAGAAGGGCGAGTTGCCGACTCCAGACCGCCAACGTGGTCGGTCCGGCCATCGCATCTTGCGTTGATCGAGAACTTCGGAACCGTGCAGCCAGAAAAAGGGCGCAGCCAATCTTGGTCACTCCCGGTACAGTCCGACCGGACATCCCGTAGGACGATTTGCGTTCCAGGCAGCAATCAGCCGTGGTTTGTTGACTCGATGCCACGCCCGGATGTTTTTGAAATAGCGGGCCAAGGCGTTCCCGTTGAGCGCCAAGCAATCTCTGATCGTGAAATTGTTGGATTCCCCCTCAAAAATGACTCGGAAATGCGGGGGTGGATGTTCGTCAGCAAAGACTTGAATTTTAAGCCCCAGAACTCGATCAATCGTTTTCTCGTCCAGTCGTCGTAAGCCGGCATCGTTCAACATCGGCCCTTGGTAAAGGGACACTTCCAGGTCCGCCGCTATTGGCCCCGAAATCTCAATAGTCCATTCGGCCATGTTGACCTCGCAACAACACGATCAGGCGCTCGCAAGTTCGACCGTCGCGGCGAGCTTGTGCTTGCCAGGATGACGACCCGTGCTGGGAAAAATCCTCAGCGAAAGAGGCCGGCCCGTCGCTTCGACGTAACGGGTGATAGTGGAGAGACGCACGTCCTCGCCGTGGTTTTCAAGCCGAGAAAGCGCCGTCTTCTGCATTTTGATCCGTTTCGCCAATTGCGAAAGGGTCATGCCGGCGTTCTCGCGGTGTTCGGCCAGGAGCATTCCGATGGCATACTTGTGGTATTTCTCCTCAAACTTGGCCCAGGCTTTCGGACTGCGTGCCTTGCGCTCACTGATAAATTTTTCGATGTCGCTCATGGTGATTCCTTCTTCTGAAGCTGTTTTTGCTTAACGTAAATTTTTCGGCGTTCCTCGGCCAGTTCGAGGTCCTGCTTTTTTAGGTCCATCGACTTCTTGGCGATGCCGTGGACGGCGATGATGATGGCGTCGTTTTCGATGAAGGACAGCAGGCGGTATTGCTCCTTGCCGTAATGGACCTTGATTTCCCAGATGTGGTCGGTGACTTTCTCAAAGAATTTCTTGGGGACGACCGGGTTGGGGTATTCCTCGAAAAACCTCACGCCCATCGCGACTGCCTGGGCGCGCTCATCATCGAGCGTGTGCAGCCATTCGGCGACCGGCTTTCTTCCATCGGCGGTTTTGTAGAATTGGACGATACGGTATTTTTTCCGGATCAAACATGAGTTAACATATTTGTTAACGAGGGTCGGTCAAGTGGGAATTGACGAGTGGACGGGCCTGCGTGCGCTAGGCGTCTATCAGAGGCATGCGGTCGGAGATTTGCCCGGCGATTTGTCGCGAAAACTGGCTCCATGCCTCATTTGATGGCAATGGGCGGGCGCCGATCCCGTCCAAAAGCGTTTGCCCAAAGTGTGCCCAAAATCGTGTTTTTCAATTGCTCTGGCTGCACTTCGGTGCATTTTTCTGCACGTTCTAAACCACTCATAAACAACTCAAAGCACGCTCAGCTAAGCTTTTCCGTTGTTGTCTCCAGGATGGTTCGAGTCCCGTCCATCCCGCCATTTACAAGTAACGGCTCAACGCCAAACTTTGGGCTCAACGCCAAAGTTTGGGGAGGGGGGTATGATAAAGCCGGGTTGAGGTTTATGATAAGGCCGGGTTGAGCCGAAAATTTCTAAGTTGCACCCTGCCTGGATTTGCAACTGATTGGGGGATCCCCCTGATTCGTGCCGCTGCGGCACAACCACCCATGACCGTCTGCTACCGGATATGGCTGCTCCAACGCTGCGTTCCCTTGCCCGTTCGCTTGATCTCTCTCTAGCGACGGTCTCGGCGGCGCTGAGCGGCTCAGGCCGCGTCAAGCCCGCCACGGTCCGCCGCGTCATTGAGGCGGCGGAATCGGCCGGCTATCGGTTGAACCCGCTCGCCAGCGCCGTCATGTCCGAGGTGAGGCGGTCGGGCAACAGCACCTTTCGCGGCCTTGTCGCCGTGGTGGACATTGATGAAAAGGACAGGCCGATTGCGTTGGTCCGCTATCACGCGGACATCATCCGGGGGGCCACGGATCGCGCGGCAGTCCTCGGATTCAAGCTGGAGACATTTATCGCCGGCGGAGAGGGCCTTCCGGTCCACCGCCTGGACATGATTCTCAAGGCGCGGGGCATTCGGGGAGTCGTTCTGCTGCCCGCGCGGAACCAGCCCGATTTGTCCTGCCTGGACTGGAGCGGCTTTGCTGGGATCTACGCGGACTACGCGATCGAACAACCGGCCCTGCATTCGGTTTGCCCTGATCAATATCGGGCAATGATGGTGGCCTTGAAGCGCTTGCGGGCGCTTGGCTACCAGCGGCCGGGACTTTTCCTCGCCCCTCATCTCGACGAGCGGATCCAGTTCCGCTGGCAGGCCGCCTACCTTTCCTTCCAGGCGAACGCGGGCGCTTTTCCCGTTTCGGTACCCACGCTAAAGGCCGCGGACCTGGATTCCGGTGCCTTTGCCCATTGGTTTGCGCAATATTCCCCCGACGTTGTGCTCGGACACCGCACGGAGGCGATCGAATGGATGGAAGCGGCGGGTGCCCGGGTGCCGGACACACACGGATTCGTCTGCCTCAATGTGCTGATGAAGGACCGCGCGTGCGCCGGGCTCGATTTGCAGCCGCGCCTTGTGGGCTCGCTTGCCCTGGAGCAACTGGTGGCACTGCTGCACCGCAATGAGCTTGGCGTTCCGCCGACCCCTTCGACGACTGCCATCGCGCCGCGATGGGTTGACGGGCCCACCGTGAGAATGGTCGGGCCCGGCGCCCAGGACCAGGGCACGGCGACCGAGACCCGGCCGGGGGTCGCCGCCTTTCCGGCGGCGGCCCTTGGGGACACATTGTCCCGCGCAGGCTGAGGCGGCACCGCCGGTTTTCGTGTGACGTGCGGGGCCAGCCTGTGGTAAGGAGTGGGCGATGACGCGTTCCACTCCGGAGACCTCGTTTGTGCGGTGGCCCACGCCGGCAGGGGTGGCGCTGGTCTTTCTAGCGGCCTTTGCGGCCTACGCGCCGGTCTTTCGGGCAGGGTTCATCTGGAATGACAGCGACTACGTGACGGCGCCGGCGTTGCGCTCCCTGACCGGGCTCGGACGGATCTGGTTCAAGATCGGCGCGACCGAGCAATATTATCCCTTGCTGCATACGGCCTTCTGGGTCGAGCACCGGATGTGGGGGGACGCGCCGATCGGCTACCACCTCCTCAACGTGGCCCTGCACGCGACCTCGGCCGCCCTGCTGCTGCTGGTCCTGCGCAGGCTGGCGATTCCGGGGGCCTGGCTGGCCTCGTTCGTTTTCGCGCTGCATCCGGTATGCGTCGAATCGGTAGCCTGGGTCTCCGAGCAGAAGAACACGCTTTCGACGGTGTTTTACCTGCTGGCCGCGCTCGACTACCTGCGCTTTGCCGAGCGGCGGGAGGGGCGGCGATACGCGATTGCCTCGCTTTTCTTTGCCCTGGCCCTCCTCAGCAAGACTGTGACGGCGACACTTCCCGCCGCCCTGCTTGTCGTGAGCTGGTGGCGGACAGGGACTCTCTCCTGGCGCCGCGACGTGGCGCCCCTGCTGCCCTGGCTCATCTTCGGCGCCGCGGCGGGGCTTTTCTCCGGTTGGGTTGAAAGTCACGTGGGCGGGGCCCAGGGATCGGCCTTCGGGCTGAACGGCCTGCAGCGCGTGCTTCTGGCGAGCAGGGCCTCCTGGTTCTACGCTTCCAAGCTGCTGTGGCCGGCGAACCTGATCTTCATCTATCCCCGATGGACGATAACGGGCGCGAGCCTGGGCGCCTGGATCTTTGCGGCCGCAGTCCTGGCCGCTTTCGCCGTTCTGGTGGCGATGAGAGGCCGCAGCCGGGCGCCGCTGGCCGGCGCCCTTTTCTTTGTCGGCACGCTTTTTCCGACGCTTGGGTTTTTCAATGTCTATGCATTCATCTATTCCTATGTCGCCGATCACTGGCAGTACCTTGCTTCATTGGGATTGATCGTGCCAATTTGCGCCGCACTGACCCTGGCGACCCGCAGCCTCGCCGCACCGGTTCGCCGGGCCGCCGGGTCGGGGCTCCTCGCGTTCCTGGCGATCCTCACTTGGCGCCAGGCGGGGATGTACAGCGACATGGAAACATTTTACCGGACAACCCTCGCCAGGAATCCCGCCGCCTGGATGGCGGACAACAATCTCGGGTTGCTCCTTCAGGCGAGGGGCGGCAATGCCGAGGCAATCGGCCATTTTGAGGCGGCCCTGCGCGCAAATCCGGGTTCGGCCGAGATTCACAACAACTATGGGACCGCCCTCACGGCCTCCAGACGCCTCGATGCGGCGGAAGGCGAATACCGGGCGGCGTTGCGCATCAACCCGCGCTATTCGACGGCCTGGAACAATCTCGGCCTGCTGCTTTACCAGACCCGGCGCATTCCGGAGGCGCTGGCGGCCTATTATGAGTCGCTGCGGCTGCAGCCTGATTATGTGCCTGCCCATTTCAACCTGGGAGTGGCCCTGCTGGATTCCGGCCAGCCGGAAAAGGCGGTGGCTGAACTGGGTCGGGCACTCGGGGCGGAGCAGCACCGCGCCGAGGTCCATCTCTACCTCGGTGACGCCATGCAGGACCTGAAGCGCGACCGCGAGGCCGCCGAACAGTACGCCATGGCGGCCCGGCTGTTGGCGCCTTCCGATGCCTCCGGTTGGTACGGCCTGGGCAACAGCCTGGTCCGGCAGGGACAATTGGCCCCCGCCGCCGCCGCATTCTCCATGGCCGCGAAGGCCGAACCGGCGGACCCCAAGCCGTTGTTCGCCCTTGGCAATGCCCTGGCGGCCCAGGAGCAGTATGCCCCGGCCGCGTCGGCCTATCGCAGGGCCCTCGCCCTTGCGCCGGATCTGGTCGATGTGCGAAACAACCTTGGGAATGTCCTGCTCCTGAGCGGCCAGGTGGCTGCGGCCGTGGCCGAGTACCGGGAGGCCGTTCGGGAGCGCCCGGGAGACCCGGCCCTGACCGAGAGCCTCCGGCGGGCGCTTGAAATGCAAAGTGGCGGCGCCCAGCCGCCCTGAGCGGGCGAACCCATGGCCGGCATGTTCAAGATCCGCCCGACCCCGCAGGCCCCTTCCGCGGCGCAGCCCGCGCCGCGCACGCGGGCATGTCGCGCCCGGGCGACGTTGGCGATCGCCGGACTGGCGATCGCTGGCGCCATCGCCTACCACAACACTTTCTCGGTCCCGTTCTTTTTTGACGACAACGCCTCGATTGTCAAAAACACGACGATCCGGCATCTTTGGCCGCCCTGGGGGATGCTCTCCCCGCCGTCCGGTGGGCAGTCGGTGGCGCATCGCCCCGTCGCCAACGCCTCGCTCGCGCTCAACTACGCCCTGGGCGGCCTGCGCGTTGAAGGCTACCACGTGTTCAATCTCGCGATGCACCTGTTCGCGGCCTTTGCCCTCTACGGGATTGTCAGGCGCACGCTTTTGCAGCCGGTCCTTCGGGACAGGTACGGCGCGGCCGCCGGGCCGCTGGCGTGGCTGTGCGCGCTTTTGTGGCTAGTGCATCCGCTGCTGACCGAGTCGGTCACCTGCGTCGTCGAGCGCACGGAAGTGCTCGTGGGCCTTTTCTACCTGGCGACCCTCTACGCCGCCATCCGGGCCATGGTTGCCGAAAAGCCCGGCCTTTGGAGGGCCGCCGCCTTCCTGGCATGCCTGGCGGGGATGGCCACCAAGGAGGTCATGGTGAGCGCGCCGCTCATGGCGCTGCTCTACGACAGGACCTTTGTCGCCGGCAGCTTTCGCGCAGCGTGGAAAGAGAGGAAAGGGTTCTATGTGTTGCTGGCGATGACCTGGGGATTGCTGATCTGGCTCATGCTGGGACCGGGCGGCGCCAACCGGGGCGGGACGGCAGGTTTCAACGATCGAATGCCCTGGTGGCAGTACCTGTTCACGCAGTTCTACGCCATTGTCCGGTATCTCAAGCTCAGCGTCTGGCCCCACCCGCTCGTCTTTGACTATGGCACCTACCTGGTCAAAAGCCCCGCCCTGATAATTCCCTGCGGCCTGCTGGTGGCGGCCCTCGGTGCGGCGACCGCGCTGGCCCTTTGGCGCCGGCCGGTGTGGGGATTTGCCGGGGCGTGGTTCTTTGGAATTCTGGCCCCGAGTTCCAGCGTCGTGCCGGTCATCACCCAGACCATGGCGGAAAGGCGGATGTATCTTGCCCTCGCCGCATTGGTGGTGCCGGTCGTGCTCGGGCTGTACCGCTGGCTGCGCGGATGGTTCTTGCCGGCCGGAGTCGCGATCGCGCTGGCCTGGATTGCCCTGACCGTGGCGCGCAACCACGATTACCGCAGCGCCCGGTCGATCTGGGAAGACACCGTGGCGCATTGGCCCGGCGACCCGCGCCCGCGAATCAACCTTGGAACCGCGTTGATTTCCAATCCATCCACGCAGGACGAGGCTGTGCGGCAAATCGAGGAGGCCATAAGACTCAAACCCGATTACGGCGTGGCCTACGCCTACTGCGGAGCGCTCCTGGCGATGGTTCCGGGGCGCGAGGCGGAGGCGGAGTCGGCCTTTCGCACGGGGCTGCACTTGCGGCCGGATTTCGCGCTCGGGCACTTGAACTACGGCAAGCTGCTGGCCAAGCAGCCCGGGCGCGGCCAGGAGGCGGTTGCAGAATTGAAGGCCGCCCTTATCCTGCAGCATGACGACGCGGCGGTGCAGGCCGAGGCGCATGCGGCGCTGGGCGCAATGTACGTCAAGCTGCCGGGCCGTCGGGCGGAAGGACTGGCCGAGCTGCGCGAGGCTGTCCGGATCGATCCAGATCTGGACGTGGCCCACGCCGACTTGGGTGCGGCGCTGGCGGATGAGCCGGGCGCCCTCGCCGAGGCCATCGGTCAATTGGAGAAGGCCAGGGATTTGCAGCCGGATTCCGCCGAGGCCTGGAACAATCTCGGACTCCTCCTCTACCGGAGCCGGCGGGCTCCGGAGGCGATGGCGGCCTACCGGGAGGCGCTGCGGCTGAAGCCCGACTATGTGCCGGCCCATTACAATCTGGGCATCGCCTTGCTGGATTCCAGCCAGCCCGGGAAGGCTGTGGCGGAGCTGGGGCAGGCCTTGGGAGCGGAGCAGCACAGGGCGGAAGCGCACCTCTACCTCGGCGACGCCCTGGCGGACCTCAAGCGCGACCGCGAAGCCGCGGATCAGTATGCGGAGGCTGCGAGGCTCCTTGAACCTGGCGATGGCCCCGGGTGGCTCGGCCTCGGCAACAGCCTCGTCCGGCAACGCCAATTCGCCCAGGCCGCAGCCGCGTTCGTGTCAGCCGCGAAGGCGCAGCCCTCCAATCCTGAACCGATGTTTGCGCTGGGCAATGCGCTCGCCGCCCTGGAGCAGTATCGCGCCGCTGCGGAGGCCTACCGCCGGACACTTGCATTGGCGCCCGACCTTGTCGACGCCCGCAACAATCTGGGAAACGTCCTGCTCTTGAACGGAGAGGTCGCCGCAGCAGTGGCCGAGTACCGCGAGGCCCTGCGCCGCCGTCCGGGCGATCCGGCCATCGCCGAAAGCCTGCAGCGGGCGCTGGACATGCAGAAGTAGGCCGCCGCCCGTCAGCGCAGGCTCGGCGGGAGCAACGCGGCGGCCATGGCGCGCAGGGCCGGATCGGGGAAGGCGACCCCGAGATGGTCGCACAGCGAGAGAAGGTCGGAGAGGGTGCCTGCGGTGAGCCGCCGGAGGGTTCTTTCATCGATTTGCGCCAGGCATCGCTCCAGGACGGACCTAGCCATGTCGAGCTTCCCGCCGATCGCGAGCGCCACGGCCACCCGCACCTGGTCTTCCGCCTCGAGCCCGGCCGGCGAAGTACCAAGGGCGGCGATTCGCTCCACCGTGGCCTGCGCTCCTGCAGCGTCGGAAGACTGGCCCTCGATGCGCGCCAGCTCCGCCAAGGCGGGCAGATAGGAATCCAGGGCGCGCAGGCCCGGCTCCAGCCCTTCCGCTTCCGCGTAGCGGCCCATTTCCATCAGGTAGGCGGCGTTGTGCACGAGGATTTCCTCGGGTCGCTGGGGGCCTGTTACTTCAAACACCCAGGCGCGCTGACCCCTGAGGGCGGGATTCTGCGGGAGCGGGTAGGGAATGGCCCGCAGCCAGGGCGGCACCGGCGTCCGGCCCAGGAGCGCGTCGGCGAATGAGCCCGGAGGCCAGGGGGCGCCATAGGGCAGCCCGCGCGCGAGTTCCACGTAGGCGCTGACGAACGGATCCCATGACAGGAGAACGATGTGGGTCACGTGGCGCCTAAGGATTAATGCATGCGCCTCTTCCGGCACGGCGGCGAAGATTTCCGCTGCGGCCTCGAGCCCGTCCTTGTTCTCCCAATAAAGCGTCCCGAGGCCGCGCAGGCTGCCGTGATAGATCAGCGAAGTCGTGGTGTTGGGCGTGCTCAGCACGACAGCCGGATCGGCCCCGGCGCGCAGGCGGAGCCATTGGGCGATATCGCGGTCCTCGATTCCCTGGAGATTTGCCGTGGTGAAACCCGATTCGCGCGAAAAAAGGCTGACCGCATTGAGCGCACCCGGTGCGAGGAGAAGGGCGCAGGCCGCCAGGCACAAGCCGGTGCGGCGTCCCGGAAACTGCCTTTCCATCAGCCCAAAGAAGGGCAGAAGCGTCGCGAGCGCGACCCCGGTGGCCAGGCCCCACCAGCGGAGCTGCCCGACGGCCAGGGCCAGCTCGACTCCGGCCGGGGCAAGGGCGAGGATCAGTTGGGCCTTCCCAAAGCCGCCCGTGCCCCGGCGGCAGAGCAGGGCAACGGCCGGCAGGCTCAGCAGGAGCGGCAGCAGGCGGGCGATGGCGGCGAAGCTCCAGTGGCTTTGGGTCAGTTCCCAGAACATGCTGTGGAATTCGGCGATGAACTCGGTGTGCAGGCGCCACAGGAACGGATCGGCCACCCAAAACGTCCGACTGCGTGTGAGGAGCAGGACCGTGGGCAAGAGGGCGACCAAAGCGCAGGCGCCAAGGACGGAGCGGCGGTTGAGGGAGGCCGGGTTGGGTCCGGGGGCCCAGAGGCGTCCGAGCTGGCAAATCAATTCCCCGCCTCCAAGCCATGCCAGGCCGTACAGCGGATGGTTCACTTCAAGCCGCCAGCCCATCTGGGAGGGAAAATATTCGATGGCGTACGCCGCGAAGCTGGTGGCGCAACCGGCAAGGCCCCAAAGGCGCCACAATTCGGGGCGCAGGATTCCTCCTTCGCCAAGGCTTCGGCGGACAGGGCCGCCCTCAGGGCCGGTTCGCCGCCTGACGATTGCGAGCGATGCGATGGCGCCGATGCCGGTGCCTGCAAGAAGGGGAGCCTCGCTCGCGGCGCTCAGCCACAGGCCGGCGCCTCCTGCCACGGCCGAGGCAATGAACCACTTCCTGGCCTGTCGGGGAGTGGGCAACTCTCCCGGTTCGCCGGGCCCCGGGTTGGCCGGCCGGTCGGCGCCGGTCCAGCCGCCGGCTCCCCCGAGGAGGCAGACGACCGTCAGCAGCGCGCAAACCTCGGCGGCACCCTGGTGCTCGGCGTTGCCTGCGACAAAATTCAGGTAGAACGGGTGGCTGGCGACGGTGCCAATCGCCATCAGCGCGGCGCCATGGGGCCCGAAGCGGCGCGCGACAATCGGGATTGCGACCAGGAGAAAAATGGCCAGGAGCACCGGGTCCGCGTAGAGGGCGGCCTGTTCGGCGGCTGCGCCGGGCGAGCGGCCCGAAACGCCGCTGTCCAGGAACGCCAGCAACGCGAGCCACCAGCGCGGCGGCGAAGCCCAATGCATTTCCCGGCCATCCGGAGCATTGTCGTAGTCGACGCGGTGGAGCCGCCAGGGTCCGCCCGCGAGCATCTCCTGGGTTTGCATGATCCAGTGATAGGTGTCAGAGCTGTTTCCCGGTTCGATCAGGTTGCGGCGGCCGAGGTCATAGCCTGTCGGCGAGGCGGCGGCCGGGGCCGGGGCAGCCACCTGCACCCCGTACAGTTTCTCCATGACGATCAGGTGGCGGATCCGGGCGGCGCTATCGACGGCGACATAGGCAAGGGTGGCCGCCAGCGCGGCGACCCACCAAAGCGACGCGCGTCCCGATGGAATCCCGAACGGGAGACGGCCGGGCCGGGTGGGGCGGAGGCCCTGGGGAGGGTTGGACGAAAAGGGTTTCAAGATTCTGGGAGTAATTGCAGGCCGGGCATGTCCGCCGGTTCACATGGCGGTCATCAGCGGTTGCCGCCGGCTTGGAGCCGCAGGCCATTTTGCCGGTGAAGTTCGGCCGCATCCGCCCGGCCGAGCGCCTGCAGGCATCGGCTCAAGTTGAGTTCGGCCGCTGCAAAATCGGGCCGCAGTCCGATGGCGGCCTCGAACTCGATCCGGGCCCTGTCGAGCAGGCCCTTCGCAGCGAGGCAGGCGCCGAGGTAATTGTGGGCATCCGCATTCTTTGGATCCATGCGAATCAGTTCCGCGAACTGTTCAAGGGCCCGGTCGATCCGGCCGTTTGTGTAAAGGGCGTTTCCAAGCGCGCTCCTGGCCGCCGGATTGGCCGGGGCGATGTCGGCGGCGCCCTGGAAGGCGCTAATGGCCTCGGCGGGCCGGCCTAGGCTGGAAAGGGCGAAGCCGAGATTATAGCGGGCTTCAAAATAGGCGGGATTGATGCGGATCGCCTCCTCGTAATGCGGCACCGCCTCCGCGACTTTGCCCGCGTTGCAGAGCGCGACGGCGAGATTGTTGTGGGCGACGTAGTAGTCCGGGCGAATCGCCAGCGCCCGTTTGTAGCTGGCGATGGCCTCGGTGGGGCGGTTGGCATGCTCGAGCGAGACCCCCAGGTAGAATGCGGCCTCGACGAACCGCGGGTCCAGCTGCAGCGCGGCTTCGTATTCGGCGATCGCCTGGTCGCCCCGTCCCGCCGCCGCCAGGGCGAGCCCGAGGTCCACGTGGCCCTTGGCCAGGGCCGGCTGAAGGCGTACCGCGGCCGCGTCCTCGGCGACGGCGTCCTGAAACCGCCCGGCCTTGAAGAACAGGGAACCGAGCCTTGTGTGCACCTCGGCCAGGTCGAGATCCAGGCGAAGCGCCTCTTCGAACTGCACCATCGCCTCCTGGGCGCGGCCCTCGGACTCCAGGGCTATACCCAGATTGTTGTGCGCTTCGATATAATCCGGCTTCAGCCGCAGGGCCTGCTCATAATGCGCGATCGCATCGGGCAGCAGGGCGTGGTTCTTTGCCAATTCGACTCCCAGATTGTTGTGCGCCATCCAGCATTCCGGGTTTGCGTCGACGGTCGCCTGATAGAGTGTGCGGGCGTCACGGTAAATCCCGTTCTGGCGCCAGGTCGCGGCTGCGAGAAGAAGGATCGCCGCGGACGCGGCGGCCGCCGCGGGAACCCTCCAGCGCGCCCTTGCCACGGCCGAAGCGCGCGCCCACGCCAGGGCGCACGTCGCCACCACCCAGCAGACGACCCCGATCAGGGCGAGGTGGGCATAGTGGTCGGCCACCAGCGAATACTTCATGAAGTAAACGTCGGTGAAGCCGAGCACGGGAATCAGCATCGCGCAGAAATACCCCCAGGCGTACAGCGAGGATCTGCCCCAGCTCCGGCGCGCGCTCCAGAGGACGCAAGTGACGCCGGCCGCAGCCGCCAGGGGCAGCCACCAAAGCGGGTTCGCCGCGGCTATCCGCCACTGCGGGTAGACGAAGATCAGGTTGGCGGGCCACAGTGCCTTAAAAAGATAGAACCATACGGCGGTCGCGGCCCCGAGCAGCCGCTCCGCGAATCCCGCGCTGCGCACGATCTCGTGCGAGGCGAGCCGCTGGGTCCAGACGGCGACGGCGGCCAGGGCCGCTGCGGCCGCGAAGAAGGGCGCCAGGAGCGCCAGATCCCGGAACGCAGGCCTGCGATGCCATGCGATCAGGCCCAGCAGGACGAGCGGCAGAGGAGCCACGGACCCCTTGCCGAGCATGGCGAAGACGAATGCGAGCAGGCTTGCCCAGTACCAGAGGTTGACGAGCGGGGCGGCCCGAGCCGCGCCGTCCGACTTCATTCCGCGTCGAGGAGATTCGGCGGACAGCGCCATTCCGGCCTTCAGGAAGCAATGGATCGACACCAGGAAAAAGAGCATTGCCACGAGGTTCTTGCGCTGGGCCACCCAGGCAACGGTCTCGACGTTGAGGGGGTGCACGGCAAAGAGCAGCGCTGCCAGCCAGGCTCCGGGCAGGCGCAACCGGCGCAGGATGCCCCAGAGAAGCAGCACCTCGGCGCAGTGGAGGGCTAGGTTGGTCGCGTGGTAGCCGAGGGGATGCATGCCCCACAGCCTCCACTCGATCCAGAGGGTTGTCGCGGTGACCGGCCCAAAGAAATTCACCGGCTGGGCCGTGTACCAGAACTGTCGCCATCCGTCCGCGGCGGCGATCAGCGGGTTGTCCGTCAGCATCGCGTTGTCGTCCATGATGAACCCCGAGCGCAGGCTCGGGAGGTAAACGATCAGTGTCGCGATCAGGAGCAAAGCCGGCTGCCCCAGCGCGGCGGCGGTCTCCCTCCATCGCGAGGGCGAGGGCGGCCGGACGGATGGGGAGGGCGGCATGGCGAGCACGGTCCCAGAAGCGCCCGAAACTTTCAAGCGCTTGAAACGCGCGCGGACTGCGGCCAGGATCCCTTGCATCCCAACCCATTCGACATCCGCCAACCCCAACCCCAAGCCCAAGCCGCCCTGTTCCGGCCGGTTCCGGCTGCCGCTCCTGATCGCGCTGGCAGGAGCAGCCGCCTATGCGGGCAGTTTTTCCGTTCCGCTGATTTTCGACGATGTCGATTCGATCGCCAACAACTTGTCCCTCCGGCACTGGTCCACCGCATTCTGGCCGCCGAGCGAGGCGACGGTGGGCGGCAGGCCGATCCTGAACCTTTCCCTCGCGCTGAACTATGCAATCAGCGGCACGACGGTCTGGAGTTATCACGCCCTGAACCTGTCAATCCACATCCTCGCCGGGCTGACTCTCTACGGGATCGTCCGGCGCACGCTGGCACCGAGGGCCGGGGAGGCGGCCGCGCTGGCCGCATTCTCCGTCGCCCTCCTGTGGATCCTGCATCCCCTGCAGACCGAGTCGGTCACCTATATCGTCCAGCGGGCGGAGTCGCTAATGGGCCTGTTTTACCTGCTGACGCTCTATTGCTTCATCCGGCACGCCGGGGAAGAGTCCTCCTCCGCTCACCCAGGGCGAGCTACGGCGGACAAAAAGGCAGGGCGGCGCCTTTGGGGGATACTTGCGGTGTTTTGCTGCCTTTTTGGCATGGGCACCAAGGAGGTGATGGTCAGCGCGCCGCTGGTTGTGCTTCTCTACGACCGCACGTTTCTTTCCGGCTCTTTCAGGGAGGCATGGCGCCGCAGACGGGCGGCATATTACTGTCTTGCCAGCACTTGGCTGGTGCTGGCGATCCTGGTCCTATCGACCAAGGGCCGGGGCGGGACTGTCGGGTTTGGCAAGGGAATTGGCTGGTCGGACTATGTGCTGACCCAGTTTCCGGCGATCATCCATTATCTGCGCCTTTGCTTCTGGCCCCACACCCTGGTTTTTTCGTACGGCAACGCCCTGGTGCTCGGAACAGGGCGGATCCTGGCCTGCGCCGTTGCGGTCGCCGTCCTCCTCGCAGCCAGCGCATGGGCGCTGGTCAGAAAGCCGGTCATCGGGTTTCTTGGGGCCGGTTTCTTTGTCATTCTGGCGCCCAGTTCCAGCGTCATGCCGATTTCGACTGAAACCATGGCGGAGCAGAGGATGTACCTGCCCCTCATTTTTGTGGTCGCCCTTGCCGTTTCAGGGCTGAACCGGTGGCTGGGCCGGGGCGCCCTTGTTTGCTGCATGGTCATTGCAACTGCGCTTTTCGGGGCCACTTGGAGGCGAAATCAGGAATACTCCAATCCGCTGGAGCTTTGGCGCGACAGCGTCGCAAGCTGCCCGGGGAATTTCTTTGCGCACTACAATTACGGATCGGAACTGGCCAAGGTTCCCGGCCGCTCGGAGGATTCAATCGCCCAGTTCGAGGAGGCGCTGCGCCTCAATCCGGAGTCGATCGAGGCCCGCTTTTTTCTGGCTTGCGATCTGCAGAATGCGCCCGGCCGGCTGCCCGAGGCGGTCGCCCAGTACGGGGAGGTGCTCCGGCGCGCCCCGGACTACTACCAGGCGCATATCAATCTGGGAAACGTCCTTGCCGCACAGGGCAGGGCGCGGGAGGCGATTGCCCACTACGAAGCCGGACTTCGGCTGAAGCCGGATATCGCCGAGATTCATTTCAATCTGGCCATGGTGCTCCTGGCGACTCCCGGAGGAACCGCGGAGGCGGTCGAGCACCTGAAGGCCGGACTGCGGCTCCAGCCCGGCAACGAGCAGGCCAGCCAGATGCTGGCGAAAATCACCGCGGCTCAACCGGAATAGCGTCCCGGGTTCAGCGGGGGGCGGTCCGGAGGCGGCCCAGGTATTGGCGCGCCGGTCCGTTGCCCGGGTCGAGTTCGATCACGCGCTCAAAGTGCATGATGGCCTCGTCGATGCGGCCCATCCTCGCAAGCGCGACGGCGGCATTGTAATGGGCTGAGGTGAAATCCGGCCGGATCCGCAGCGCCTGTTCGTAATGGGCAGCGGCGTCGGGCAGCCGGCCGGGGATCTTTGCCAGCTGGTTCGCCAGGTTGTAGTGCAGGTCGGCGTCATTCGGGCTTAGTCGCAACGCAGCCTCGAAATGGAGCAGGGCGTCGGGCATCCGCCCGGGGAGCTTCGCCAGCGCGACCGCCAGGTTGTTCTGCGTGTCGGCGTCATTCGGGTTGATCCGCAGCGCCTGTTCGTAGTGGGCCGCCGCCGAGGGCAGCCGGCCGGGGATCCTGGCAAGGAGATCGGCCAGGTTGAGGTGGGCGCCGACAAAATCCGGATCGATCCGAAGCGCCTGCTCGAAATGCGAAATGGCCTCGGGCTCTCGCCCGGGGATCTGCATCAGCGCCAGGCCGAGGTTGTAATGCGCGTTCGCATAATCCGGGTTGATCCGAAGCGCCTGCTCGAGGTGGAAGATGGCATCGGGCATGCGTCCCTGAACCTTCATCAACGCGCCCCCCAGGTTATTGTGGGCCTCGGCGAATTCCGGATCGATCCGCAGCGCCTCCTCGTAGTGGGAGATTGCCTCGGCCATGCGCGCCGGGATTTTCGCCAGCTCGTTTGCCAGATTGTTGTGCGCCGAAGCGTAGTCTGGCTTGATCCGCAGCGCCTCCTTGAACTGGGCCATCGCGCCGGCAGCCCCGCCGGGGATCGCCGAGAGTTCCAGCCCCAGGTTGTTGTGGGCGTCCGGATAGTCCGGCTTGAGCCGAAGCGCCGCTTCGAATTCGGCGCGCGCCTCCGGACCGTGGTTGGGCTGCGCGGCGAGCAGCTGCCCCAGGTTGTTGTGGGCCATCCAGCAATCGGGGTTGAGCGCCAGGGTCGTTCGGTACAGCACGATTTCGTCTCGGTACATGAGATTCTGCCGCCATGTGAGGCCGGCCAGGGCGGCAATTGCGACGACGATGAGGACGCATGGGCCCAGTCGCGCTGAAGCTTTCGTCCGGCGGGAAAGGCTGTCCGCAGCGAACCCGGCCCAGGCGGCCACGCCGATCAGCGCCACGTGGGCGTAGTGGTCGGCCACCAGGGAGAACTTCATGAAATAGACGTCGGTAAATCCGAGAACCGGAACCAGGGAGACGCAAAAGTAGCCCCAGGCAAAAAGGGTCGCACGGCCCCATCTCCCGCCCGGGAGGGATTCCCTCCTGGCCAGCCCCCAGAGCAGCGCCGTGAAGCCCAGCGCGCCGAAGACGGGAAGCCACCAGGCGAGGCTCGCAACGGCGATGTGCCATTGCGGGTAGACGAAGATCAGGCGGGCCGGCCAAAGCGCCTTGAACAAGTAGAACCAGACAACTCCGCCGGCCCCGAGCAGGCGCTCGAGGAACCCGGCGTGCCGGATGACTTCCGGCAATCCGTGCCTTTGAAACCAGACATCGACCGCAGCCAGGACGTCGGCCACAACGAAAAAGGGGACCAGCCGCACCAGGTCGGCAAGCGTCGGGCGGCGATGCCACGCAATGATCCCCGCAAGCACCAGCGGCAGTGTCGCGACCGAGCCCTTGCTCAGCATGGCAAGGATGAAGGCCAGCAGGCTCAGCCAGTACCAGAGTGGGGCCGACGGAGCGCGAAGCGCGGAGATGGCGATGCGAAGCATCGTCCCGAAGGGATGCCTCCGGCGGGTCCCCTTTGGGGGGCCGGAGGCACAACACGCGGGCGGTTCGCCTCCGGCGATCCCGGACCTGAGAAACCACCGGATCGACAGCAGATAGAATACGAGCGCCAGGAGGTTCTTCCGCTCGGCGATCCATGTCACCGACTCCACATTGATGGGATGAATGGCGAAGAGCAGCGCCGCCAGCCATGCGCCCGGCACCCGCAGGCGGCGCAAGACAGACCAGAAGAGCATCACGCCTAACAGATGCAGCGCGAGATTCGTCAGATGGTAGCCGAGCGGATTCAGGCCCCACAGGCGCCATTCAAACCAGAGGGAGGTCGATGTCACCGGCCAGTAGTCGATGGCGTTGCGTGTGAACCAGAATTGATACAGCCCGTCGCTGGCCCGAATCAGCGGGTTGGCCGTCAGCATGCTGTTGTCGTCCCAGATGAATCCGGCCTGCCAAAGTGGAGCGTACGCCGCCAGCACCAGCACGACTATGACCGAAATTCGCCAGAAGCACCTGTGCGCCGAAACC